>Ga0209086_10001117_pt1 | contig 21947 bp, 23 predicted proteins | sample M_130207_XF_Meta_FD_187312 | JGI IMG/M metagenome (GOLD analysis project Ga0209086, IMG submission 187312) | Freshwater microbial communities from Lake Montjoie, Canada to study carbon cycling - M_130207_XF_MetaG (SPAdes) (version 2) | ecosystem: Environmental > Aquatic > Freshwater > Lake... | reverse complement strand
TCAAAGGGCTATTGTTAAAATTTGTGGTTTGTGCATTTTCCACCTTTTCAAAAAGTGGATCTGTTTTGTCAAAATCTCCAGAGGTTAGAAATTCGAAATAGCCTCCAATATCTGGACCTACTGGGGGATCTACTGAGAAATCACCGTTTGCTTTTTTAGCTAATTCACGGGTTGTCATCTTGTCTCCATTTTTGTTTGTAATTGTAGTTTCTTTTGTACTTTCATCGTAATTTACTTTAAGATCATCAAAGGCGCCGGTTGACCAATTTTTACTTTTTGGAAATATTTCTCTCATTTTTGCATCCAATTCCTCGCCCCCAATACCCTCACCAGCATTAAATCGACCAAAAGCCTCTGGATCCTCGGCTATGTCACCAAAAACATCCATTTAACTTTTATTTTTAAGGTAGCGGTGAATAAATAAAAAAAATAAAAAAAATAATATAACCATAGCACCGATGGAAATCCAAATCCAGAGATCCGACGATTTTGAGTTAAACGTTCCGGGAAACATGTCGGCCATCGCAAGCCAAAAATTTCCGTGAAAGCATTTAATTGTAGTTCCGGGCTGGGTGTTAAACAAAAAATGACTGCATGCCGCGCCGCCAGGACCTCCGCACGAGTCAGTCGGAGCGTTACTGGCACACGGGTCCGGCTGGGCCGGTTCCGATAAATATTTTTTTGACTGTGTGTGTTTAGTCCCGGACGGTAGTCCCGGGTATAAATTTTTGTAAAAATTTTCCGATGACGGATCCACCAGATTATTATAGGAACCTTTTTTTGGGTAGTCGCGGTGGTAAATATGGTAGCTATTGGTGCTGTTTATAGATAAATCGGGACAGTGCTTTGCCCCCCAATTGTTTCCGGTGCCGCTGAGCTGGGCCGTTGTGTTACTAATGCCGAGGTAGTCCGCGCACTGCTGGCATGGCTGAAACGAACTGTTTGCATTAGCCGCAGTTGAGCTTGGGTTACAGGTAACGGCCATCACCTTGCACTTTGACGCGTCTTTAAGCTTAATTGACCAGCAGCCGTTCATAGCGGCCAGGTGGTTGATTACCGAAGTAAATAGGAAATTCGGGTTAAAATTAGTGTTATCGCGGGTTATCCAGGCGTATCCAAGCGGAGTCTGGGGAGTAAAATAGTCCGGAGTAATTGCGTACTTTTTTAAAATGGCGTCCAGGTCTTCTTGAGACGTTGGAATTGGAAATGAAGCAACCTGGGCGTTAAGAGCCGCGAGGTTTTTGGCCTGCTGAACGGCGACGTTTGATTCAAAATCGGAGACGGCGGCGGCATAGGCACTTTGAAATCCCGGGGAGTGAAAAACACCCAGGTTTCCAAAAAAGTCCTTAAGTACGCCAAACCGGTCCGGGAGAGAAACGGCGCCAATGCCGGGACCGTGGATGGAACCGTTCCATCGGTCGCGGATGTCGTGTTCGTCGAGGTCGCGACCGAGGCCCGGCACGGAAAAGACCATTTTGCCGTTTGAAGCTGAGCGGGTTACGGAGAACGTAGAAACAATTTTCTTAACATCGTTTGAGAGAAGCGAAGCCGCCGCGATGGCGGTTTTAAAAGCAGCGGGAAGGTCTGCGGTGTTTAGGGCGCCGGAGACGTGGACAAACGAACTGCTATTATCTGAAAATAATTCAGACAAATCATAATTTTCCATTTTCTTATAATAATATAAAAGAGTTGCAAAAAAAAAATGTCTGGGGTTAATGTGCATGATTATTGTCAAAATCCGGCCAAGTATATTGGAGTGATTAATCCCCTGACCCAGAAGTACTACGATTCGCAATGTACGTCGAGCAACAGTCTTGCCACAATTACATTTCAGACGTCGCACTTTTATCTTCCGTCGCCGTCGGGCGTCTCCAGGGGCTCGAGGGGCGCCAAAAGCGCCATTGGCGCCAAGAGCGCCCCGCTTGGTGACATTATTGACGACATTAGCCTGGCTAATTTTATGGACCTCATCGATCGGATAATAAATTTGATCGCCAGTCCAGGATTTTGGACTAGTTATGCAGAATTTGAAGGCAGTAAGCTCGGTGTACAGGGAACAATATCGTTACTGACGAGTTTACTGAAAAAAGGGTTTTCCGAAGGCCTAGTTGACGGGATGAGCGAGCTGGCGGAAAAAGGATTTGCCGAGTCAATGATTAATGCGTCGCTGCTGCTTACCGGTATGCTCAAAGAGGGCCTGGAGTTTGGCGTTTCCCGGTTTGCCGCCACTTTTCTGCTGAAGTCGCTGTCGCTTGCTTTTGAGTTAATAGAGAATCCAATAGTAAGTATGCTTATGGGGTTGTTTCAGGTTATTGGAATGATATTTGACATGTACGATCCGTGCGGCCTCAATAACTTTTTGGACCACGATGCGATGACCGACCTGACAAAAAAGTACAACGACGCCTTCAGGGAGGCATTGCTCACCGATTTGCTAAATGGAAATCAGCAGGCGACATGGCCAATCAACATTCCATTCAACGAGTACTTCAACTACTATTTGTCGCCGGAAGAAACGGCGGCCCAAAATCTTGAATTTGGCAAAGGAATGCTACTGTACCTCGCCAGCCAGAAGAAGGACAGCAGTGGGAACCTAATTGTGTGGCCAAGCGGTGGCGAGGTGCTGGACAATAGTATTTTGCAGCGGTATGCCAGTCAGCTAGACTCAACGTTTCTGCGGCTGTCCAATAACAACCGGGTCGTAGCAAATTGGCTGGACCGGCATTATTACTGGATTATTGCTGTGGTGTTTGTGCTTTTGATTATTTTTATTTTATTTGTATTCATCAAATAAATGTCAGTCATTGATGCAGATAGCCTGGGACGGGCCATTTCATTTGCCTCCGACCAGGTATCCTATTCGGCCTGCATGGCACTGCAAAAGAATGCGGCTGATGGAAAAATTGCCGAGTGCAAGGATGGCGCGGCCTGCATCACTTTTAAAAACGACGATTTGAGCCGAAACTGGACGGTGCCGTTTTCGATTGATTTGACCAAAGTCTGTACGCCCGATCCGTCGGGCGACAACAAAAACAATAAAGAGTGCATGGCAAGGTCGCCGATGTTGCCAATGTGCCTGCCAAATCCAGACGACCCGGCCGATGTCAACCACTACTGCCAATTCGCGCCGACTCTGGGAACTGATGTATTTTCCGGCACGTGCCTGATCGGCACCGAGGACTTTTGCAATAACCTGTCGCAGCTGCCATACACCTGTAACTCCGATACCTGCACACCCAATCCCGTATCCAAGGACCCGAAGAATCCCGACAAGCCCTATGTCGAGTGGCGAGCCGATGTGGGGTGCGTCGACAATACCGGCTGCAATTACCCCAAATCATCGTGCGACACAAGCGTGAGCAAGTGCAGGTGCGCTGTTGACACCGATTGCGTCGGGACAGCCAAGTGCGTCAATGGCCTATGTCTGGAGGGGGGCCAGTGTGTGCTCGGAAATTTTCTTCTGCGCCAGTACTGCGAAGATCCAATGTCCCGGTGTGTGCCGAATCCGGACGGATCGTACCCGGAAGGCTGCAAAAGCAATGGCACCGAGCCGGGCGTTACCGATGCGCCTGCTTTTCACTACAACAAAAGCACCGGTAGCTGCTCGCTGACGGCGGACTACTGCGAGCGCTTCGGAAAGTACTATAGCATTGATACGGCGTGCTCAGTCGGTAACGACCCGTGTCCGTCGATGACTCCTGCGGGTAGCTACGAGTGTCATATTCCCAAGGGCTCTGATAGTGGCTACTGTAGCGGGCCCAGTTCCGAGTGCTATGAGGGGAGTACTGGCAAAAAAATAGCCCAATTTTTTGTGGGTAGTACGCTGTTTTATATGTTTCATAATGGAACGGACTGCAGCAGCGTAGATATGAAAAAGTTTTCTGAAGTGATAATGAGCCGGATGAATCAGCTTCCGGAAAAAATTCAAGTGAGTATCGATCCGGAGAAAGTATTGGCCAAGAAAATGTTGAAAGCCGATGCGGTAGCGCCGGGGGTTGGAATTTATTTGATTTATTACAAGACAAAGAGAGAGCCGACGATTGGGGTTATTTTTTCGGAAGTCAACAAAGTTTTTCCAAAAAATGTGGGCTACGTAAATAAGGAGTTGACGTTGACTGTAAAAAAATCGGAATTGCAGGCCAATCCGGCGCTGAAGCGGCTCTACGGATTTTTGGGAATGGCAACTGAATTGCGGGAAAATTTATTTAATAAAAAATGACGATATTTAATAAATAAAAAAATATGGTAACAGTAAATTATAAATTGCAAAAATTGTTTATTGGGGTGTTGCTGGTGGCGGTGTTGGCGTACGTTGTCTGGTATGTGATGCACACTCCGAGCACCACGTCGGCCATCCGGATCGACTCGTTGTCCACCGATCGGCTCTCGTCGCTAAACCGGGTAATGGTGTACTGGTTCGGACGGCACTGGACAATCACCGTGTTTGTGATTGCGGTGCTGCTTTTTGTACTGAACATTGCAATCTACTTGGCCATTGCCAATACATCGATTACGTTGGACGGGCCGATGTCGTCCTTGTTCACCAAAACGTTTCTTATGTTTACGGTGATTGCGGGCCTTGCGCTTATCGGGGTCGCAGCTAACTCCTTTTTAGTTCAAAACAACCAGCCGTATATTCCGGGAATGCCAGACACCTACAAACCTAATATTCAGCTCAACCAGACCAATGAAAAAATTCTGCTCATTTCGCTCATTATTTTCGTCATATTTTGTGCCATCATTTCGATGGGAACATATTTAAAATTTATCCACTAGTATAAAAAAAAATGTCACTATCAACGGCATTGTCCAGACACTACATGGCATTTACTGTTGTGTTTTTTGTGGTGTTGATCCTGCTGACCCTGTACTGCGTCCTGGCTCCGGAATCCGAAAAGTTCAATGTCTCCCCATTTCCCATGCTCTCCCCAACCGACCTGCCCGACAACAAAATCCAGGGCAGCACTTGCTACGATACCCTGACGCCCTGCGACGCCACTGGCCAGTGCTCCAAGTGCACTTCGGAATTCACGTGCACCTACGTCTCCGACAGTAGCAACTACGTCTTCAATGGCACCAAGGTTTCCGAGGGAGACTGGTGCTTGCCCGCGGTCGGCCAAAACACTACCTGCAATAGCTACACGGGCCAGTGGTTGTGGACGAGTGACGCATCCGGCCAGTCGTGGAAATGCGACTGCCTGTACCCGGATCTTTTTTCAGGCCCGGACTGCGGGACCCAGGTGGCGTGTGTCAATGAATTTCTTGAAAATTTTAGAGAGAATAGTGACGGTCCCCAGGACCAGAGCGGCAATAAGCTGGTGGCGACCCAGGCGATTAAGGTCAACGAGCAAATCACAATTCCAGCCGGGACCGCGTGGGATCCGTTTGTAGACCCGCTGGCTTATCCCGATACACAGAACGCGCTGGAGCATGTGAATCCATTGGCAAAGAACGCCGACGGGTCGCCGATGTTTAAGTGCTTGTGCCAGACGTCGAGCAATGGCGATCTGGAAAATTTTATTCCTACAATCTCCTTGCCCAACGATCCGTATCACTGTCATCTAGACCCGTGCCTCTCCCAGGTGTACGCGGACAATGCAGGCTTTTACCAGTATAAAACATGCATTGCTGAAGACTGTACTACCGACGTGGCCAAAGCGTCCTGTGACTGCACGGCCATCGACTACTCCCAGGTTCCTTCAGGTCCCGCGACAGGACTCTGTCAGGACGAGGACTATGCTTGTAAGCTCACGTACGACAACGGTGACTATCATATGGGACAATACGACAAAGCCACTAACCAGTGCCTATGCAGTGACTCCAAAGGACCATTTGGGACGCCAAGGGATTGTAGCGTGCATCCGACCGGATTGGAAAAGCAATGCATGCAGAGCACGAACCTGTTTGGAAAAGAGTGCTACAGCGAATGTGCGGATATTACTTTTAGAAATCCAAAGGACAATGAGCCCGCTTGTGCGCAGTGCCACAGCGTACCAAAGGTTTGCCAGTATTATCCAAACGTGGACCCTGCGCAGGGCAATTACACGTGCGGAAATATTGTATCAACGGATAAGACGCACGACTGGGTGGGCTGTTGTAGCGCGACGGGCCCGATTGTTGATGACGCGATTGGCATTGCCCGGGAAACAACGCTCGGCGGGTTCCAAGAAAATTGCACTAAAAAGTACTGGCCAGTCAATAGTGTCGTGGCGTTTCAGCCGATACAGTGTCCCTGCTCTGCCGACACCGATAACATTCAGATTGCGCAAGATATTTTAGACATGAGTAAATTTTCTTGTACTAACAACGGGTTGGCAACGCAGTGCCAATTTAATGGTAATGATGAATTCTCAAAAGAAATGGATAACAATATAGGTTTAACCTGGTCTTCGATGAACAAGGACAATCAGGGCGGTTCCCTAAAAATCAATAATGGTTTAAATGAAAAGAGCGGCAATAGCACGTCCGACAATATTCCATGTGCGCGTGACCTGCAGCTGTTCCACCTGAACCATGGCTATGATATTGGCAATACCGGTATCACTAAATTTGACTCGCGATGGGGAATTGTTTGCACGGCGGACTCAAATCCAGGTAGCACGGACCAGAGCGTCAAGGACAATACCGGTGACCAGCAGGACAATCACCTGACGGGACTCAACGTTAATAAACGAGACGATCAGGTTCCCAAACTGTGGTACTGCGGCTTTAACGGCAACTGCTAAAATTCATTTTATGTACAGTACGGAAAATTATTGGGGTCGTAATTAGTGCAGCACACAGAGCCGCTGGTTCCAAAGTTACAGGGGCCATTGCAGGTCATGCCCGGAACACAACCATTGTTTGTGACTCCACACATGCACGGTCCCTTAAGACCCGACAGCTTCGTTTGGCAGTAAACGTCGCCGGGCCCGTTTGTGTAATTTGCGTTGCACTCGCACTGCTGTGTCCGGACGCCGTTTGCGTCCGTGACGACCTTGCAGGTGCCACGGTCTCCGCAGTCGAAAATAACTCCGTTTTTTAGCGACTTTCCGTCGTTACACAGGTCTATGCAGGTGGAGCCGACCGGATTGTTAGCAAAAACGGCTCCATTCGTTGACGTAAGGTCCTTGACAATACATTCAAATTTAGATGAGTCGGCGTTTAATTGGGCAAAGCACTTGTCGGAATTGCACGGATTTAAGATGCACTTAGGGTCGCCGACGCCATCGACCTGACAGCCCAGGACGTGCCCATACCAGTAGTCCGGGTTATTGCCCGAGTCCGGGGAGTAGTAGGCTTTGCGCGTGGTAGAGTCGCACGGAATGTAAGTGTTCCAGGTGTTTGGCATACCGGGGGCAAGGTCGCAGCCACAGCCCATGCATATATTTCCCTGTTCGTTGTTGCAGCCACAGCTACCGCACCCCGGGACTTTGCAGGTATCCGCGAGGCATAGTTTTTGGTAAGTGGATGGTTCTGTGTTGGCCGAGTACTGATTGGCCGAGGCCGAGGCCTGGTCACAGACACAGAACCCGTCCATTGGATTGGTATTTTTATTGAGAAGCCAATTTTCGTAGCAAAAGCAATTGTCGTTGCATTGGGTTTTGTTGGCAGGATTGCCGTTGTTGTCAAGACAGGATTGGGCGGTTGTGCAGTTTGAATCGGAGGTACAGCTTGTGGCCTTTCTATCCGCACTGGTAAAGAGTGACTTGATGAGGTTAGTGCCCGGAGCCGAGCTGTCGTAGCCGCAAGCCTTTTCCACAAGACAGTCGCCGTTCTCGTCCTTGTCAAACATGAGGCTGTTGTTGCAGTGGCAGTCCCAGGTATAAGCGGTCTTTCCGCCGTCATTGATTTCGGTCAGCACCGAGGTCGACGTGAACTGGTTGCAGGTCTTTTGCCTGACATCCGGCAAACACCAGCCCTTTCCGGGATTCGAATTTGGAACGTTAATTACCGTGCTGCCCTGTTTCCACACAAATGGATTCGCCAGCTCCACGATACTTATGTTTGCCAGATTGATTGGCGATGCCGATTTAACGCCGGAGGCTGGCTTTGGAACTGCAATAACCAAGGCATCGTTCTTACTGTACTTATTATTTCCAATATTGGAGATAACAGCGGAAACCACAATTCCGCCGGTAATGGTGGCGTCCACCGTCATTCCACTTCCTAGGCCAATTGCTAACTGGTAGGCAACGGGTAGGCTCTTCACGACATCATTGGGGTTTGGCGAGTATAGGTTTTTATCGCCAGGACTAGTGACCTGCAGCCGTCCGGGCGTAACAATGCGACACAGGAACGGGGGCTGGTTCACACAAGAATTGGCGCAAAAGTTAGCGGCACTGGGGTCACACTCTTTGAGGTCCTGGTTGGCCGTGAGACCGCAATCGGTTGTGCCGTTGGAGACGCAAATGGAGTTGTCGTAGTCCCGGTCGTAGAGGCAGTGTTCATTTGAGGGGCAATCAAAGTCGTTTCGGCAAAAATCACGGTACATTGGACTGAACTTGTTTTGAAGATTAACGAGAAGGTAGATGATAATAAATAGGGCCATTAAAAATAAAACAATTTTAAATATCGGTGGCATGTGAGAATTTTTATTATTAAATATTTTTAACTGTCGACAAATTTATTATCCCGACGTCTTGTAGTTTGTTTATAATGGCACGTACGTCAAATTTACTTAAATCCGTACGGACATAGATATTTTGGGGCTGCACATTATTTTTTTGGTAAAAATCCAGGAGATTCGCTCTCGACAGAATACACTTGACCCCGGTAGGTATCCCAGTGACAATATTTACCTCGTACGCGGGGTCGTAATTAATTTCTTTGCCGTCACTGTCTTTAACGGGCTGGCAGGTGAACTCCCGGTTAAGCTGAACGCCAAATGTAAACGCGGTCTGGCCGTCAAAGAAAATTGAGTACCCGGTCGGTTGCATGTCAACAAGCACTGTATTCTGATAGGACCAGTACTGAAGCCACGCACAGTCATTGGTATCGACGAGGCACAGTTCGTGGAGGACAACGCGCTTCATCAGGTACTCGTAGGCGACGTAGGCGCAAATAACTGCCAGTGCAATGACGAAGAGCCTGATAATGCGATCATTCATTTTTTTTATTTGAAAGCTCTGTGATAAATAAAAAAAAATGTTACAAACCTTCTTCAAATATTTTTCTTGCATTGTTGTGACGATGCTGGTCTGTCTATCAATTCTGGGAATTTTTTTGCGACCCAGTCCAGTAACCAGCAACATAAACCCTAATTCATTTTCAAATATGGCAACCGACTGCAGCGTGACCCGCACACTGTGCAAAACAAATGACGACTGTGCCCCGTGCCAGGGCGACATAGAGTACTCTTGTCAGCCGCTTTCGCTTGGCGATGGCTCATTGATCCCAAACACTAGCGCCTGTCTGCCGGTCACGGCAAAGCAGGACTCCTGTGATTTAAATTTGGGAGGCATGTTGACGTACTCGGGCTGGGCCGGAAGCGATCACGGTGATTTTGAGTGTGTCTGTGGGTTCCCAAATTACGCTTCCTTATCAAAAACAGTAACAGACCCAACAACAGGAACTGTTAATACAATCCGTTGCGCCGACTTTAATGCGGATGTGTGCGCCGGCGGCACATTTAATTGGAACATTTCAATGAATGAACCGCCGTCCGCAAAGCACTGTACCTGTCCCGCGCCTTTAGTAAAAATGGTTTCCCAGTACGGAAGCAAACCAATTTGCGTATCTGCCCAGGGCGCAAAAACTACCTATGTTAGCACAGACCCTGCTACCAGTCCCAATTGGTACACAAACTACTACGACTTGGCAAAATAAATTAAAAATTTTAATTTTTTATCATCTATAATTTTTATTCATAAAATCAAATAGAATTTCGCGAATGGTTGCAAGCTTAAGGCTAACTTCTTCCAGTTCGGCACGCAGCTGGGCATTTTCGTCCATTAGCTTTTGCATTTCCATTGCATCGTCTATTTCTTGATCAGCCGTTGTTTCGATCGCGGTCTCGCTTTTTATTTCTTGATTGTCCGTCGTTTCGATCGCGGTCTTGATTGTTTTTTCTTGATCGTCCGTCGTTTCGATCGCGGTATCAATTATTTCAAATTCTGTGGCCTCTGACATAGCGATGCGCACAATGTTTCTGATTTTTTAGATGTTATTAACACAAAACTATATTAGCGCAAAATGCATTGAATAGCTGGTCACCAGGTAGTCGAATACGGGGTCATAGTTGCTCATTTCCAATGCCAGTGAGAGCAGAAAACCGCTTAAAATTAATTTTAAATTATCGTTGGGTTGGAAAGAAAGCAAAAAATTATTCACAAGCGCTATGGCCTTAAATACCCGATAGACACTGGGCATTGAGAAGTCTACCGAGTAGAAGAGGCCTGCAGAAATAAAACTTAAAAAAAAGTTATTGTGAAGCCAGGAGTGTAACACATTACTCAGAAAAATTAAACTCACCAAAAAATCGTACTGCATTGTATATTTTTTTAGTGTTTTTTATTTTTTAAATAAAACACCAATTTCTTACAAACGCAAAACAAGATGCAGCGTCGACTCTTTTTGGATGTTGTAGTCGCTCAGGGTCCGGCCGTCCTCTAGCTGTTTTCCTGCAAAAATTAAACGCTGCTGGTCTGGGGGAATTCCCTCCTTATCTTGAATTTTTTGTTTTATGTTTTCGATAGAATCAGACGCTTCAACGTCAAGCGTGATTGTTTTTCCTGTTAATGTTTTAATGAAAATTTGCATTTGTTTTTTTTTAACAAAAAAAAAGTATTTTTGTGTTTTACAAAAACACACAAAAAATTAAATTGATTTAATTAATGTTATCGTTTTTTGAATGTAGGAAGATTTCTGGAACCTCGTATTCTTTGTTGAGTACTTTATTCACGTTACTCATTACAATTATTTTATTTCTGTTTTAATTTTAAATTGCAAAAAAAATTTTATCCCATGTCCGTTGGCGCAAAATTTATTAAAAGATTTGTGTTTTTTAAATTGTTTTAGTTGACTAGTATTTAAAGCCCAACACAAGTATAAAGCATCACAATTTTTCAGATGGCCCGGACAAAAGCAGCCGCAAAAAAAGGAGGAGTAAAGATTGTTACAAAGCCTCAGTCTAAGCATGTGCGAAGCCAAGAAGCAGTGTCTCGCCAAGTCAATAAGATATTGCCAACCGTTGACGAAGACGAAGTCGGAATGCTTTTCAAAAATATTAACAATAACATAAAATTATTTAAAATTGAATTTGTACAAGGAAACAAGAGAATTGCTGAAGACTACATTTTCAAGGCATTGGATCAAGCCCGTGATGTTGAAGATCGTCTTTTTCCGTTTGAGGAATTTGGAAGCTTCGATGGAAGCTTCGAAAAAATGGAAGCATCAACTGGCGATTGTGATTGGCAAGAAAGATTTAAAAGAATGAAAAATAATTTTTCAATATGTCGCCTGCATTACCTTCGCAAAGATTTTGTTCCTTTGAAAAAAAATTTAAAAAAACTGTTGCGCAATGCTTCTTTTTTGCTTTTGTTTGTACAAAATGCACAATAAAATATTTTTATTCTCTTATTTTTTTTATTTATTTATTTTGGTTTTGAATTGTAAAAAAAATAACATTAATGTTGTTTTTTTTTAACGGCAATTAAAAAAAAATTGTGCTTTTGTCAAAAGTAACACAATTTTTTTTTAATATGTAAATTTTTAATAAAAAAACGACATTAATGTCATTTTTTTTAACAATAAACAAAAAAATTTATTGTGTTTTTTAGCTAAAATAACACAAAAACTTTTTTTTTGGCATAATTTTTTTTAAAAAATACGACATTAATGTCTTTTTTTTACGGTAAACTAAAAAAAAGTGTTTTTAAAAAAATAACACACAAAATTTTTTTTAATATGCGACGCTTTCATAAAATACGACATTAATGTCGTTTTTTTACGGTAAACTAAAAAATAAAATAGTGTTTTTAATTTTATTATTAAGAGAATTTCGAAAGCCTCGTCGCGACCATTTGCTCCACAGTTTCCAGGTCACAGCAGAACTTTGAGTCTGTCGAGTAGGTGCACTTGATACTCTGAATTCCCACCAGGGCTCCGCGGATGTCAGCGATGAGGTTCCGGAGACAGCTGCTGTCGATTTCAGACATGTGCTGTAGCTCGTCCAGACAGTCCAGGATGACAAATGCACTGGACACGGTGTCGCGTATAAAGTGAAGAGTATTACGGCGAGAGTCGCGGTTAATTAGGGTTCGGTAGATTGACGTAAAAATGCTAGGGCGCATGACATTGACGTTAGTGACGTCAATGCGCTCGCCCTTTTTTACACGACCAATGAATTTGAGGCGGCTGATTGTTTCGGAGTCTGCTTCGTTCATTTTTTTATGGAAAATGATTGTTAAATAATTAAAATTTATACAATCATCCCAATGCCTGAATCGGCAACTCTGTCGGAACTGGAGTTATTGTTGTCATGAGCATTACTATTATAGTTGGACACGTAAGAAGGATTTGTAATAACAAAAGTGTTGACGTAGGTTTGAGGTTTAATGCGTACAACAACTTCTGTGTTAAAGTAGCCAGATAGGCCATTGAGCAAGCCGTCGTAGCTGCCATCTGGGCTGCTACTGCTCTGCAGATCGGAGTGGTGGGCTGATGCGCCAGCAATGCACTGCAACACACATTGTGAGTGTAATGGCGCACTGGCTACGGTTGTGGGGCAGGCTGCAATGCAATTTGTTAATTGATCAGTGCTATTCATTTTTTTTAATAAAATTAAAATTTAAAAAATGTAAAAGTAAAAAGATGAAGGAAACCACCAAAACATTTTGGTACGTCATTTTGGTGATTGTCACTGTTGTAGTGCTAGTCTATGCGGCAATTATGGTTATGCCGCGGGGCATGAAGCGCCGTCTTTTTCCCCGAAATCAATTTGGCGACAAGATAGTGGTTAGTGCGGATCAGACAATGGGCGCCATCAATTCTTCGGTATCGCTTAACGAACACGGTGACGTGCTCGTCGCAACAATGAAAATCAAAGGCATTCGTACCGTTGTTGTTATGAAGCGCAACGACACCAAAAAGACGTATGACGTCCAGCAACAACTCGTTCCATCAAGTCAGACGGTTCCGGCCAATGCAGGCAATTTGGTGGCTGCGCTGAGCGCCGACGGTAACACCATTATCGCGGGAATCCAGGACCAGGCAGGCGGCCAAGGCAAATGCTGGGTATTTAAAAACAGCAATAACACCTGGACAGAATCGGCAAATATTTTGGGCACTGGGGCAACCGGAAACGCTGGCCAGGGCAATGCGGTGGCTATTTCCGGCGACGGTCGCACAATGGCCGTCGGCGGCCAGACCGACGATAGCAATACCGGCGCAGTGTGGGTTTTCTATGATAATGTCCAGGTAGGCCAGAAATTGGTGGCCGCATCCGCAACAAATAAAGCATTGCCCGGACAAGGCTACGCCGTTGCGCTTACGCACAGTGGTCGTATTTTGGCCGTTGGTTCCCTGGGCGACTCGGGCGGGGTTGGGGCTGTCTTTGTCTATGCTAGTTCCGCCAGTAGCTCGTGGAAACTGCTGCAAAAAATAGTTGGAAGCGGAATGCTACCGGTGAATCCCACAACGGGGGTAACTGCATTTGGCGGGAGCATTTCGTTGTCGCGGCATGGCGATTACATGGTTGTCGGAGCGGCCAATGACGACAACGGCAATGGAAGCGTGTTTACTTTTAAGAAGGAGCACGATACGGACGCCTGGCACCAACAGGGCCACAAAGAGTTTCCCAAATACGGGGTTTTTGACAATGAAAATATCGCTTACGGCAACGCCGTGGCACTGTCGCTTGACGGTGAGATTCTAGCGGCTTCGGCAAACAATGACGAAAACGTTGGCGGAACCGATTCGATTGGAGCAACCTGGATATTGATGCATCACGACCACAAATGGAAGCTTGAAAATAAGCTTGTTGGGACCGGCTACGTCCGGAAATCAGGGGCCGGGGTGAGCCAGGGAAATTTCATTGCGCTCTCCGGAGACGGCAAGACTCTCGCGGTCGTCGGGTCCATGGACGACAGCAACATCGGCGCGATCTGGGTGTTTGTGCACTGAAGCGTGTTATAATAAATTAATTCATTAATTGTTGAATATTTAAAAAAGCAATGAAGCGTCGGATTATTGTTACGCTTATTGTGAAAAATGAATCAAAAAATATTGAGCAGTGTCTGGCCAGTGTCGAACCCATTGCCGATGCAATAGTCATTTGCGACACCGGCTCCACCGACAACACCCGCGAAATTATTATGCAATACAAAGCGCCCGTGGCTTTGTTCAATGACACTTGGATTGATATCACAACCAACCGCAATCTATCATTTGACCACACCCGAAACTTTTGCGAGTCTATTCTTGAGTGGCCCCTCGATACAACCTATATGCTTTCGATGAACGCAGATATGTTGCTGGTGTCCGCCGAGTTTGATAAGGACACGCTAGTGGCTGAAGGCTATTCGGTCATCTTAAACAATAATTTTAAAAATTCTCAAGTACTAAGTACAAGACTCCTTCGGCTAAATTTTCCGTGGCGCTGTAACGGCGCTGCACAGTGGGACGCGCCCGCAACCCCAAAAGCCCTTAATGAATTTATGAATTCATTGTGCATTGAAAGTTTTTCTTTGGTCGATAATGATGAGTATATCCATATGTTATCCATAAGAGACCAGATTGCTATGTACCGCAAGCGGGTTCGGGCCAAAGGCTGGATTGAGGAGCGCTGGTATTCAATGTACCAAATTAGTCGGCTCTATGCTCAGCTTAAAAAATTTCCAAAAATGGAAATGTGGGCTCTCAAAGCATTTGAGCTCATTCCGGAGCGCTCGGAAAATATCTATTTCCTCACCAAGACATTCCGGGAATGTTTAAAGCACCATAAGGCCTGGCACTATATGCAACAGGGTATCTGCATTCAAAAGCCGACTAGTCTCCACCTGCATTTGGAGAACGATGTGTACTCTCACCTGTTTAAGTATGAAAAAACAATTCTAAATTACTATGTGCAGCCCCAAAGCCTGGAGGACAATCTCCGGTATCTCGTGGCGTTTTGCAATGACCACGGTAATGAGCTGTCGTACCATAATTTGCAGCACTACGCCCTTGTGGTTCAACTATGCCAGCCCAGCTATCAATTAAACATTCCGGCCGCGGCCATTCCGCCAAATTACACGCTGTCATCAACCTCATTTGTCCGGAAAGGTGACTACTATTTGCTGAATGTCCGTTTGGTAAACTACCGGATCGACCGGAGCTACGGAAACTACATTATTCTGGACGAATCGGAGCCGGAGGCGGCCATCAACACGCGAAATTTCAGCTGTCGGCTACTGGCTCAGAGCCTTCCGGAGCCGGTGACCGATTGGGTTGATTGTGATTTGGACGTCAAGCCGGCATGTGAAAAAAATTGGATTTTCTTGGACCAAGATGTTGTAATTTACAATTGGTTTCCTTACTCTGTGGGAAAAATCGTCCGCGACAGGGTTCTTGAAAATGTAAGTAATTTTCAAACCCCTAAATTATTTAAAAAAGTAAAAAGCTCAACTAATTTTGTCGCTTACGGGGGCGGCTTTATTGGCATTGTTCACCTGGCCCAAAACTGTCTTGTCCGTCGGTACATGCACATGGTGGTTTTTCTGTCGCCGGACGGAAAAGCCATTGAACATTATTCATTGCCATTTGTGTTTTTCAAAATGCAAATGGAATCCGTTCTCTCGATTGACGTTTGCGGCGACTCCATTGTAACTTGCGTTTCCCAGTACGATTCGCTACCAACATGGGTTCGCATTCCAATTTCCACGATATCAATGTTTTGTTAATAAATTTTATAATCTTTTATTTAATCAAATTTCCTCGATTTGCTGAAATGCGCCGTTGCTCAGCCGTTCGATCTGCCTGTTTTTTTGGCGTTGCGGGAACGGGAACAACATTTAATTTTCCGCTAACCGCAATGGATAGGCCGCTCTTAGTCAGCAATGTAAGTTGAGCGGGGCCGATTGCCAACTGACCCGGGAAAATAATAATGAATTTGTTTGTTTTCTGAGCGATGCGCGCCGCCTTTCCATTAACAAGAACTTGAACTATTTCCAGCAAATTTGTTCCGCCTATAGTAATTTGGGGATTCACCACACTCCGATTAATTACAGATGGGCTCACTGATAAAATAACAGGCGTGGGCGCTACCGGAGCCGGGGGCGCCGGGGGCGCTGGGGGCTTTGGCGGCGCCGGGGGCGCTGGGGGCTTTGGCGGCGCCGGGGGCGCCGGGGGCGCTGGGGGCTTTGGCGGCGCCGGAGGCGCTGGGGGCTTTGGCGGCGCCGGGGGCGCCAGGGGCGCCGGGTAAATTAGATTTTGCAAATTGATGCCATTGATGACTCCCAAGCCTGTAGCAGGATCCCAGCCACTGCTGGCCGAATAGGCTCCGTTGGACCCGGCAGTAATATCCCGGTACACATTCATTCCAAGAAACGTATACATATCCGAATTAATGGAACTTATTTTGGCAGTGGCCCCGCGGTTTCCGTTAATCAGGGCAAATAGGGCAGCCATTAGGGGCGCGACCGCACTTGTTCCTCCGACAACTATATTGCCGGTTCGCTGGGTGTACACGGAGTACCCGGTCCTTGGGTCGGCATTGGCTGAAAAATCAGGCACTCCACGTTTTAATCCGGGCACAATCGACGTCTGCCACACCGGAATGGGATAATAGGCACTGTAGCCCCCGCCGGAACCGGTCCATGTTGTTTCCCCGACGATGGAGGTATTCGTGGCGTCGGTAACAATTGTCGTCCCGCCGCATGCAAACGCCGCTGGAACTGATGCGGGAAAACTCACGTGCAGTCCGGATCCGGTTAGCCCGGCACTTCCGTAGTCTCCGGAGGCTATAAAAACGGGCTTGCCGAGTCCGCCAATTAAATTTGAAAATGAATTTAGGTAGCCATACGTCTGCAAATACGATTGTTCGTCTTGTCCCCAGGAAATGGAAACAACATCATTGTTTAGTCCGGCGACGCGGATAGCCTCATAAAATCCCTGAATCGAATTGGGCGAAAAATAAATGGTTATATTTGCTGCGGGACAGACTGCCGCAATAATCTGAACATCAAGGGCGACTTCAATGTCCGCCTCGTTGGTTTTTTGGGCGGTTCCGTTGAGCAGCACAACCTTCACAGCCGGAGCGGTACCGAGATTACGAGATGAAAAATAATAATTCAACTCATTTTGGCTAAAGGATCCGTCCAGTTGAACTATCCCAATATTTTGACCGCTTCCGTTTCCGGCAGGAAATTTATATAATTCTGCCATTTTAGAACCGGTGAATCCGTAGCCGAAAGAAGCCGAAGGCAAAAATGTCTCCAGGCCTGCCGGTCTAAACGTTCCGTAATTATCAAGACCCAAAATGCTGATAATGTCGGCCGCAAGATTTTCTGGAACCATTGCCGGCCATTCGGCTCCGTACCACGATGGCGCATAATTCGCAAAAGCCGTAAAAAAACTTTTACCCAGACTCCGTGCGGACCCTTTCACTGCGATATCCGTTGCGCCACACGCCTCTGCGTCAATACCGTCCAGAGAGTAATGTGCCAGTACTCTTGACTGTGCTTTGGAATTGGCCGTTATTATTCTCAAGGACAATTGTGTGTCCGAGTCGAGCGCCGCCCTATGTATTAATCCAAGACTTTCTAGATTTACCCAGCTATGGCTAATGGATTTCATTTTTCTTTACAGCAAAGGTTTTTTTTTTGTGTTCCAATAACAAACTGATTTTTTCATTGAGCAGCTCCCGGTAAAACTTATCGTACTCTGGTAAAAACATAGAGCTCACCCGATCATCCCAAGCGTTGTACATGTCTTTGGCCCTTGTTGTTGGCATAAAGTCCGCTATTAGGGTCGCTGCAGTGGATACTAGCTTGGGGTAAAGCCGGAGGTTTACCTTGTAATGCACATTCATGTCAACAATACTCCTGATGATGAAAAAAAATGCGTCGACATTCTGCATAAACGGAATGTTCTGTGGCTCTATTTTTTGGGCGTGGCCAAAATCTATTATTTTGTAACTGGGATTGGTGTCGAGCGTTTGCAAAATATTACCACCGTGGGCATCGCCATGCCAGTAGCCTGCTCTATTTAGTACTGTGAATTTTTCAGCGGCTTTGCGCAACTCTGAAAAAATATATTTTAAATTATTTTCGTTATTAACATTATTAACATTATTAAAATTGTTTAGCGTTTTTTTCATCAAGTCAGTGAACGACATACCAAGGCGTTCCATAGTGATTCGGTAGATTCCCTGGTAAGGCTCCAGGCATTCTGGGTGACAAAATTTTCCATGGTAAATTTGGGCGACTACTGTCGGTAGTGCCTTTCCGGCTTCGATTTGTATTTTTGTTTCTTTTTCCGCTGTCTCGACCTGGAACTTGGTGTTGGTGACAATCATCTTCAAAATGACTCCATTAGTTGACGACGCATAGGTAATTCCATTGGAACCCTTTCCAAGTACCACCGGGTCATCGATGCAGATGTCCCGGACGCACCAGCAATTGTTTGGACACGACGATTCGGACTCCGACTCCACAAAAAGAACTAATTCCTCATATTTTTTTTCTTTTGATTTTTTCAACCAAAATTCAGAATACATTTTTGCTTTTCTTAATAAAAAACTCTACATGGCAAAAAAAAAACATTTGCGTAGTAAAACAGAAAGAAAAAATTCCCGCCAGTCGCGTTCTCCATCAAAATCACCAAAAAAAACGGCGACGCGAAAGCCGTCTCGTTCTTTAACAAAATCGCCAAAGAAAACAGCGAAAAAATCACCAAAAAAATCACCAAGGTTGTCAAGGTCGCCAAAAAAATTGTTAACGCCGTCGCCGTCGCCAAAAAGATTGCCATTGCCGTCGCCGTCGCCAAAAAAATTGCCGAAGCCGTTAACGCCGATGATTATTCATCGGTCAACCCGGGGACCGAGTTTTATTCGCGGCTCACCAGAACCCATTATTGAACTTTTAGTTCCTCCGGCCCCATCAATTGAATTTTTGATCCCCGAGCGCCCAATATTACCTGATATAACAAAAGGCAAAAGTTTTTCCTACCTGGATTCCCCGGACTTTTTTATGTCGCAGCCGTCGCGGTACGGACAACAAGATGTCCAAGAGACGCCATTGGTAAGCGAATTTAATAAGTTGCGCCGGGCGGAAAAGCTAAAAAAAATTTTGGCAATGCAGATGAACGAGGAAAAAAAAAATTTTTTTTCAAGCAGTGACCGATCACCAGAAGATTTTGAATTGTACCACCGCAAAACAGCAGAGCTTTCAAAAAAACTCGAAGAGGCAACGTTTGATTGCATCGTCTTCCCCTTATTTCTGCACTGCTGGGGCAAAAAACTGATGCGAACGTATAAGAAAGACGCCATTGTGACACCGGAACGATTGGCCAAATTTACAATTGATTTTCCGGAGGAAGCCAGTATTATGGCCAATCAATTTAAAGATCTTTGTATTTTTTAAAAAATTATTTATAATTATTATAATAAAAAAAATGTTTAAAAACGTTGTCAATAATTACTGGTCAGCGTTTGCCTGCTTCATAGTGGCGGTAGTGCTCATCGTTGCCGGTATCGTTTGGGCAAGAAGCTTGGTATTTCCCGATGCTAAAAATGAAGCCGACTGCGCCAAGAAGAATGTAAATGTCGGAGACTGTACCTCGATCTGGGACTCTGGCGTATGTCGTAAAGCCGAGCCAATCACAATGGGCTGCAAGACAAAATCATCGGCTGGACCAATGGTACTTTTGGTGATTGGGGCGATACTTTTACTAGCGGCCCTGGTCTGGGCAATTGTAATTAAAGTCAAGTACAGGTAAATGAATTTACCAAGGATAGTCGGAGTACCTGGTCTTGATAACCTGTCTGTTCGGCCGAGTGTCGCTGTCACAAATCCAGGAACAATATCCGTACCGATCCAGACCGTCCGGACAGTCGGATGCATTTCTGGACAAAATTTCTTCATAGAAAAAGTAGTTGTTATTTTGTCCTTCATTGAATCCGGTCTTAAAATTTCTGGTTTGCAAATCAGCTGACACTTTATCAAAAAGATCTTCAATAAAACAGCCATAGTGTAGCTCGGGAAGCAATATGCTTTTTTGAACAATAAAATTTATAGCGTCCAAAAATATTTTTTGTTTTTCTGGGGTTGCTATTACTCCATTGTAAATTGTATTTTGAATTGAATCGACAAAATATATCAATGGCTTACTGCCATAAGAATTTTTGAATAGCGACGACAGCGGGGCTATGAACTCTGTTTTTATATCGGCGTAGACGCCACCATTGATGTAAAGGATGCAGTAGCGCAATAGATCGGCTTTATGTGCTCCGGAGAGTTTGTTGTATCTATCGACGACTTGGTCTGTGAAGTGTTGCCTTATAAAGTCCTCTCCTTCCTTATCATCGTATATTTTTACTTTATAATCTGGGGCAAATTTTTTTTTATTCTCCAGTACTTTTTCCGGAATTTTGTGTGGCAAGTGGTATGTCTGGCTAAGTATTTTCGGGATTTTTGCAGTTGCTTGTGCATGCGGCGACTGGAATTCCGGAGGAACCTCGCTTAATAGCACGCGCCTATTGTAGTCGACGGGCGATTTTAAAAGTGTGAATATAATTACATGAATTATTAAATATCTAATTACAAAATATAAGGTATAATTTACTACAAAAATTATAAAAATTATAAAAATAGTTTTAAGAATAATGCTCATTTTTTTTTATTAAAAATTAAATATTAAAAAAATTTTATTATTTTTTTACTTGTTAAGTTAAATTAAAAAAAAAGTCTGAATAATAGTACACAAACGACTCCGGAAGTGATAAGCAATGCAATTAAAAAAAGTAAAAACAAAGCGGACGAAGGTTTCCAAAGATAATACCCCAGTGCCGCGCCAACTAAAAAAATTAACATCCATATTGAAAATATATAATTATTATGTTTTAAATAATATCGGCAATTGTGGCCGTACTTAATTAATTTTATATCATTTCCATGTAAGTTACTCTTGGACAACGTAGAATTACGGTTAGTTCCGGGAATATAGGGTAATAATACATTGCTAATATAGAACACGTAAACCTCTATTGGAAGCTCTTTAAATCCAACAAATCCTAATTTATCGGCGTTATGGGCGCAATGCATATAGGCCGCGTAACTCATAAAGTAATTTGGCCTACTTATTTTCGCCAAGACTCCTGGCGTTTTATACACAGGACTTTTTGAAAAATCCGGCGAATATGCCGCCATGCCAACAACAGTTGCAAGCCAGCTATTAACAGAAGCACTCCCGGGGGCGCTGCAGTATAAAAAATGATTTTCTGGAAAAACTATGTTATTAAAAAAACCATAACAATCTGTGTTATTATGGCGGCCGCCTACCAAGTCCTCAAACCACTTGATATTTTCAAGAAACTCGTATGTGGCATCGACCCAGAGGCCGCCGTACTTGTATAATAAAACAAGCCTGATAATATCGGACTGGAAAGTAAAAGTTAGGTCACTGAAATTTTTTGGCAGTAATTCCGAAGGAACCCAGTCGGTGTAATTTGAATAATTTAGGATGCGAATTGTCCAGCCTGGACAGTATTTTTTCCAAGACGCAAGGCAATCGGCCAAAAGATTTTTGTCGGACTCAGATGCCGAGGAAGGGTCTTCTTCCCAGAAACTCCAGATTAATTTATTCATTTTATAAAATTAATCTTTTTTAAAAAATTTTTTTAGACACCAATAGCACAACAAAAATTATTTTTAACATTTTTGTTTTTTTTTGATAATAAAAATTTCTTTATTTTTTTTACTACATTATTTAACTGTAAATCAAAGTGTTCCACATGAATAGTACTTTGTATTTTCATATCAGGAAAAATT
>Ga0209086_10001111_pt1 | contig 22065 bp, 21 predicted proteins | sample M_130207_XF_Meta_FD_187312 | JGI IMG/M metagenome (GOLD analysis project Ga0209086, IMG submission 187312) | Freshwater microbial communities from Lake Montjoie, Canada to study carbon cycling - M_130207_XF_MetaG (SPAdes) (version 2) | ecosystem: Environmental > Aquatic > Freshwater > Lake... | reverse complement strand
CCAAGGAGGAGGTAAAGGCAAAAAATATACAGATAAAGGCGGAACTCAAGCAGTTAAAGGAGGAGGAGAAGCAAAAGATCAAGGATGAGAAACAAAAAGCAAAGGAAGAGAAGAAAAATGCGAAGACTAAGAAACCTAAACCGACTACGGAGAATGTGGTACTTGGACCAGTTATTATAGGAGCGGCATTGGAGAGCAATACAGTAGTTGGATGTATTGAAATTTTGAAGGCCGGCGCGAGAAAGGGGCAACCATGTGGCGCTAAGATTTTAGAAAACAATCTTTGTAAGCGACACAAGGGCCCGTGAAATATATGTAAATAATGGAATACGCAAATATGTAAATAAGGAAATGATATAAATATAAAATAGTGTAATTTATTATGGAAACTAAAGAACAATTAGTGAATAATATAAAGGAGTGGATAAAGCTGGACAATGAGATATCCGATTTGAAGGCGCAAGTCAAGGAGAAAACCAATAAGAAAAAGGGGCTAACGGAAAACTTAGTAACCGTCATGAAGACAAATAAGATTGACTGTTTTGATATTAATGGCGGCGCACTTGTGTATAAGTCAAATAAAGTAAAGAAACCCATAAATGCCAAAACCCTGCTTGCCGCATTACAAGGTTACTACAAAACCGACCCCACTGTTGCGGAGGAACTGACAAAGCACATTATGGAGAGTCGCGAAGAACAAGTAAAGGAGTCAATTAAACGCAAAATAGACAAATGATACAACCAATGAAATCGCAAATAACAAGATTAATGAAAATAAGTTAAATAAATAGGCATAAATAATGTAATTATGGACGACGACACTTATAATCCAGTTGAGCCTACTTACTATAAATACCGAGGCGCTGACTTTCTTACGAGCGAGAGCGACCGGGCATTAGAGCATTGCAATAATATTTACATCTGTGCGTACGATGTAAATAACGACGGAGCGAAACCATTCCTAAGATTTCTCCTAACAAAACCAGAGGGTTCTCCGGATAATCTCCGGTTGCCGGTTGCCCCCAGACCAGCAGGCCCCATTGAAAATGGCGAATATATTGATTGTGTAAGTTACTTATTAATGGCACTATTATCTCATGATTGTACCAGGGAGGACATAGTATTTATGGGGTATTACAGTTATAACCACAACATGTATATGTTTTATGATATAACCAAGACCAAGTTTCGCCCAATTGACAATTTTATGGGCAATTCAACATGGCTCGCGCTCGTAGATGAAATTATTACGCACCAACACGTGTGTAATATCAGGATAGATGAAGAAACCGCGAATTTCATGATATTAAATGATGCTGTGTGTTTTTTAATAGACGAAACGGGAAAAAACTATGAAATCCCGATTGTTTGTTATGTAGGAAAGCCGAAAAGCAAATTGTCATTTACATGCACATTTGGGGAGACGCGCAGCAACAAAAACAGCATATTGGGCCCGTTTTACTATTTTTTAGATTTTTTCACGGCATTTAAGAATTGCCCGGTTGCGAAACGCATTGTATCATCCGATACCATCATAGAAGACGAGCCTGCAGGTTTAGTGCGATTTGCCGCGTTTTTAGGCGCAACCAAGTTCATACAAAATAACCCAGGCGACCCGGCAGATACATCAGACATAAAGCAGCAACGGTTAGAGGATGAGACGTTGAACGCGGATCAAGAGCGGTTGACAATGAGAATCTCTGACCACGACGGCACCTGGTCGCAAAAATACGACAGTGCGTTTTTAGGGAACCCGGAATTAGACGACGGGTCGCGGCTAAATATTAAATTGCTTGCAGTGAAGGAGTATAAACAACAGGTTCCGTTGAGTTATCATTACATAAACACCCGCACGTTGAAATACAGCGACAAACTTTTTGCAATTATGTAAGCAATTAGTAAATAACATCAATTAAATAATCTTAATTAATGTTATAAGAATGGACCCAATGCCAGGCCCGCCACAATCAAATAGCGTCCCTTTCGCGGGCTCAATAACACTATTTGGTGTATTTATTTTGAGTTTATACGGGATTATAAAAACGGCCGAGTTTTACGGATATGACCAGTCGACCTACATGAAATACATATTATTTTACATATTCTTATTTGTAAGCAGGCTTATATTGCCGAATTCAGCACCCAAGGTATAAGATATTATTATTCTCTCCGTATAGTATAAATGCCGGATTATGTAGTGTGTGTGCCGAGTTATAAACGAGCCGAAACGTGCAATGAGAAAACCTTAAAAATGTTAAAAAATAACCATATTTCGGCCAGCAAAATTTACGTGTATGTAGCAAACGAAGAAGAATATAAGGAATACTCAAGAGTGCTCGACAAGAAATTATATCACAAACTCGTGGTTGGAATTAAAGGACTTGTACCGCAGAGACAGTTCATAATGGAGCAATGGAAGGAGGGGCAGCACATCGTATTCTTTGATGATGATGTTCAATCCGTCGATTTAAACATTTCAAAATTATTCAAAGGTAAAACACTGGATTACTTCTTTAAATATGCGTTCAAGGAATGCAAGGCAGTCAAATCGTCCATTTGGGGAGTTTATCCCGTATATAATCCATTTTTCCGAGAGGCCAGAGATGAAACGTCTACGTGTCTCAACTACATTGTAGGCGCGTTCTATGGCATAATAAACCGCCCAAAACTAAAGAGTATTCAGTTGACAATAACCAAAGAAAACGGTCAAAAGGAGGATGTTGAACGCACTATCAAATACTTTATTGCAGATGGAATTGTGCTGAGGTTTAATCGGGTGGGGTTTGTAACGAAATACTACGGTAAATCTGGCGGACTTGGTACATTTGAAGATAGGTTGAAGCCAATGTTGGAGGCGTCTAATAAAATAAAGGCGGCATATCCCGAGTACGGCAATATTTCAACAAAGAAGACCGGCATGACGGAATTCAAATTGAAGAAAATCCCGGCGATGACCAATGTGGAAGGCGATAGTAAGAGCAAAACGAGATCTAATCCGAAACAAGGCCGCAACAAGACCCGAAAGAGGAAGTAATGCATGCGATCTTACCATAAAAGGTAACTTATATATTTTTAGTATTAATCCTAAATAATAATAAAAATAAAAAAATTGAAATACTTTTTAAACCCAAAGAGGCATGTATCAACATATTAAGTTATAAAAGTTTCAACCTATCAATATCAAGATGTCAACCGTTATCCGTATCAGAAAGAATTTGCTTGGCGAGCATTCTCCGGAAACAATCAAAAAAGAACTATGCGACCTCCTTCAGGACTCATACTTCAACAAAATCAACTCTCGTCCCGTTTATCAGCGTCATATTCGCTGGGCTCATGCTGCAATGAACGACTTTATTGCCACCGTTATGAATAATGGTCTTGTGCTTGGGCTCATCATGTATCAATTGGCCGCCGATGAAAAGAATGGCAAAAATGAGGGAAAATCGTTGGAAATGGTCGATGGACAACACCGACTCTTTACTCTCAAGGCATTTATGGACGCCTCTATTCAGATGGTGCCTCACATCAAAAAGCCTTTCATCGTTCACTGGAATTATGAAACAGTATTGGAAGACGGAACTTCTGAGCATTCTCATGTGTTTTATAAGAAAACAGACGACGTCGAGAGTTGGTGCCGAGAGAACAAGATTACTCCTCACTACCTAACCGAAGAGGAAAGGGAGCATTTTGACCATTTCGGCATCAATCTTACGCTTATGAAGGGTAAACTGTCTCTTGAGCAAAGAAGGGAAATCTTCATGTCACTCCAAAAGGGTATCCCTGTAAGAAATTCCGACTTCCTGAAGAACAAGACTGACTGCGAATTGGTCGCGTTTGTGAGTGAGAATAACTACGAGGGAATGATGTCCGATACGTTCTTTGAGCACTGCCACAAGAAGGCTGCTAACTACTGGGTTCACTGGATATGCCGCTGCTTCCTTCTTTACAAGCACTTCAACGCAAAATTCCATTCCGACAAGTACAATGATTTGCCTGCATCTGAAATATTCCTTATTGAGGATAAACAAATTACAAAGGACATCAAAAACAACAGCCCCGAGTTAAACCCCAAGGACGGCGAGCTTATTCACGCATTCGACAACGTTTTTAGAGACTTCATCGAGTTTCTCCAGAGATTGGATGCGGGCCAGAAACTCAATCCCACTCAGATATTTGCCCTGTTCTACTCATTTTGCGACGAATCCAAAAATTTCGATATTATTTTGACTCATGTCCCCAACATCGCGAAGGAGGGCAACAAGAAGGATAAAAAAACTATGTGGGAGTCTAAGGCCGAGAAAGCGCCTCGTCGCGAATATTTCAACTACTGCCTTAACCAGTTTGGCTCAGTTACCGAGCGGGCCCTTCCTTTAGATGAACGACAAATCTCTAAGGCTCTCAAAAAGCTTGTTTGGGCCAAGTGCGTTGATGACCAGTGTGCGATTTGCGAAGATCCTATTACCAAGAAGGACTTCGAAGCCGGTCATATTACTGCCAGAACGCTTGGAGGGCAGATAGATATCGACAATCTAATCCCTATTTGCTTCGCCTGCAACCGCACCATGGGAACCAGAAACGCATGGGAGTACAAGAAGGATATGTATCCCGAGCATGAATTCGCCGGCCAAGAAAATTAAATATAAAAATTTATTGCGTAATTTAATTAATTAAAAATTTTAAAAGATGTCATCCATTAAGGATGAAACCCTTTTTATTCCGAGAAAATGTGCACATGAAATAACAAATAATTATTTGGCCTTTGCACCTAAATTTTTCATCGTTTTGTTGTGCTTATTAAACATGCGCTTTGTTTTATTCTTTGTGCGCAACCAAACGTTATTTCGCAAATAACAAACGATGGATAAACGGGTAGTTTCCTCGGTTTTTTTATTCATTGGCAAATTACCGTGCGGTTGGTGCACATCCATAAACAAGATATCTCCGCTACGAACATTCACGCCAATTCCGTATTGAGGAAAACACGTTTCGGCGCCGGTGTATTTTCCGTGTTCAATGACTGCTAAATTCCCAAACCCTTCTGCATCGTCCCCCTTGTCGCAGTGTATTGTGGTCTGGAAGTTTATATTAGTAGTAATCGTAGTAAATGATGTTCCTGGTATTTTAAAATAAGTCTGGTTCGCCTTCTTTCGTTGGATCTTATAATGCGCAGGCGTTAATTTTTTATACAACCGGTCTATTTCCTGTATGAGGGGGATCGTTTTCTTATATTTATCGGGATAGTCTCGGTTGAATCTGCATTCTCTTACATCTACAATGGGTTTAATGCCGGCGTTGCGAAAGATTACTTTCTGAGAGGGCGACCATCTATCAAAGTAACCAAATATGTTAGACATTATTTTTGGGTTGTCGCGTACATTACGCTTCTCGCTACCGGTTGCGTTCCCGCGATTGCTTGAAACATTCTTTGCGAAATCTACTACATTGTCGTAAAACATTTCGGTTTTCTTTTGCGGCAGCGCCCCTTTTCTAAAACGTAATAGCAATTTCCCGTCTTCTGTATAAACGTCCGCATCATCCTCAATTACATCTTTTATATCCGACTTCTCTACATATGTATTCATCCGTCTTGCCATAACGTCATCATCAAAATTTTTACTAACGTGGTAAACCGGTATTCCACCAACGGTTTCTTTCTTAATAATCATTGTTATATAATGGTGATATAAAAATGCCGGCACAATATGCACTTTTGAAACTCAAGTTCTCGCAAAAGTGCCGACACTCGTAGTTATCTTATATCATATTTAATCCGGTCATTTCGTCATTGTCTATATTAATTGATATTGACAGGGTCTTTAGCTTATCCAATACGCTCTTTATAGTAACAACATCCACTTTTTCTTTTAAATTGTCAACAACTTCGCTCTCCATTGGCTCACGATTGTTCAGACTTTTGAATAGCCCTATAAAATCAGTAACGACCTTATTGTTGTCGTCCCGCGTCTTGTTAAGCCTCGTCTGCTTCAAAACTTGATTCTTAAGGTTTTCGTTTGCGACCCTTGACCGATTCTCCTCATTAAACCACGGGTTTCGGTGCTCGTTTGTAGGTATTAAAATGTCACAAATTTCGGGCTTTACAATCTTTGCAAATGACTCGTGCTTAATAAAGTTGGACTTAAATTCTCCGACGATCGTTTCGGGGATTGTGGGGCTGGTCTCCATCAATCTATCAAATTCCTCCTTGCTCATCTTTATCATCTGTCGCACGTCTATTCTCTCAAATGGGTGTTTCGCGAGCTCAATTTTAATATTGCGGTAGAACTTATCCCACGCTATGCCACTAACGCGATGCGCCTCGTTTAGCTGCGTTATTTTAAGGAATTGCTGTATAGTGGTAATAATACCTGCTGCAATACTAAATGTGCCAACAACCATCGCAAAATAGTTTTGGTATGCGACGGGAACTCGTTCTTGGGCGAAGTTGGCCGTACCAGTTATAGTGGAAATTATAATTACGGGAATTGTATACCACGCGTTTAATCTAGCGTATAGCGCGTTAGATTTCGAGTGTAGCCATCTATAACACATGGCCTTGTCTGCCCATTCAATCAAAATACCCTCATGTTCTGGTGTCCATTCGACAGTAGTTGTATTAGGTGCTGTGTCAATCGGCAAATCAACCGGATCAGTTAAATTAGGGTCCATTTATATTACAACAGTATAATATTATTAAAACAACGAATAAAAAATAATATTAAATAATATTATCAGTAACAAATGGATAACAAGCTTGTTCTGCTGAAGAGTGAGTTTAATAACATTATTACTATTCGGAATACGGTTAAAAGCGTATTTGATGTTCTGCAGGTGAGAATTAATAGACTAAAGGTGTTTTACTCGGATCTGATAAAAAATAGCAAGGCGCAAATGTTTGTATTTGGCCTGGATTCGTTTAATTTCCAGGGCAAGTTAATTGATATTGAGTACGATGATATGAAACGACTCTTTATTGCGATAAACAATAGAATGTATTGTGAGTATTTTAAATTGAACAAGATAATCATTGAATACATCTTAAAAAGCGTTGAGGATAAAAAGGTTATTGATATAGTGAAGGTAGATAATTATCCGATCTATAAAGATCTTGAGCCATTCAAGGATTACGAGTTTGGAATAACACATGATATTCATCAGAACATTTTAAATTTGTTAGGCATTTTACTGTCGGTATTGAACACAAAGGAGACCGAGTTATCCGCGCATCGGGCAAAGCAAAACATTGGTCTGAACATTAACAACTTCACCACAACATTCGCCTTTAATAATACTGTTCTGCGAGAGAAAATTCTGATGTTTATGTCTTACATTGAATTTTTCCACTCACTGCATACAAAATATCTCAAACGATTTAGTAATAAAATACAGCTTATGCATACGCATATTGATACTGATATTAAATTTGACGAATCTACGGAAATTAACAAGGACACCAAGAAGGAATTATTAGAGGAGTTAAACGCAGGCAAGATTGATAAGGCATTATTACATGATTTGAGAAAGTCTATATCGGTAAATCCGGTGCACCAGGCCGAAGAACACAGCGAGAGCGAGTCAAGTGAAGAAGACCTGTCAGTGGAATCCCCTGTAGGGCATCTGGAGCATTTTTCGCATAAGAGCGACACGGCATTTGACAAGCTTTTTAGACCCGTTACCGAAGAGCATGGAATTCATTTAAGAAATACTGCGGTTCCCAAATTAAATACGACCACTCAGGTAGTCTCCTTTATGCACGCCCAACGACCAAACACGCCTGCTGAAAATATAGAAATAACGAAGACAGAAATAAAAACCACAGAAATAACGACGACAGAAATAACGACCATGTTTTCAAATATTGATGCGTTCTGCGATAATATTATTGGGGGCGACTCAATGCATCATATACATGCGTCCCATGAACCTATTGTGGAAAACAACACGGTGTGCGATGCACAAGAAATTGTTCAACTGCAACCTATCGTTGAAGAACTGCCGCCCGCAGTGGAAGAACCGCAACCAATCGTGGAGGAAGTGCAACCCATAATAGAAGAGGTGCAAAAAGCCGAGGTTATACTCGCACCACCAGAAGTAGAAGAGGAGGAAAAATCGCTACCGGCAGAGGATGAAAAATCGCTACCGGCAGAGGATGAAAAATCGCTACCCGATGAGGAGGAAAAATCTCTACCCGAAGAAGAGGTAAAAACGCCGCAAGAGGACGACTCAAAGACAAAAAAGAAGAAGCCCCGAAAGAAGAAGGCTTAAATCATGGCCCGACACATAGCTCATCGGCTTTAAGTTAGTTTCTTATATATTAAAAAATTGACATAAAGAAATAACTATATATTATGTATTATTAAACAAGATGGAAAGGCGCTTAAACAAAAAGGTGGAAGGGTATATTACGTCCTTCAAGGACTGTATTCGCGAAAAGGCGACGCAGATGGGCATGACAAAAAACGAACAGGTAAACCAGTTGCTGCAGTTTATTTATGACTATGATAGGCTCTCATTTAACAAGGAGGACTTTCAAAAGCGGAAACGCGTGAAAAATTTCGTTCCAATGTATGACAGATGCTGCGCAAAGCGTGCAAGCGAAGAACAGTGCACCAGGCGCAAGAAGGATGGGTGCGAATTTTGCGGTACACATCTTAAGGGAACTCCGCATGGCGTGATTGATATGCAGAATGAAAATAAAAATACTACGCAGAAGGTTGAGGTATATGCTCAGGACATTCAGGGCATTGTTTACTATATTGATAAAAACAATAACGTGTATCAGGCAGAAGACATTATTAGCAATAAAATTAACCCCAAGATCATTGCAAGATATGTGAAGAGCGGAGAAACTTACAGCATCCCAGAATTTAATATTTAGGGGTATGAGTTGGAGCGTGTATATAAATTTTATTTTTGTTTGGAAACCAAAATAAAATTATATTTTTTATCTATGGACGAGGATAGCAAATTGATATTGAAGTTATCTGGTTTTGAAATAGACGAACTGCACGATATTGATGGCCTGATTACGCCGCGCGATACGCTACTATCCGACATGAAATACGATGAAATTAAAAAGCTTATTCCCAACCTAAAGCGGCATTACAGTTCGTCGCTTATGACGAGTCTTCAGAAGAATGCAGACAAAACCCAGCGGTGGCCGCTACTAAATTTAATTCGGCAGATTCTCCACGTATATCATTATAAAATGGAGCCGATTAGAAAGGCAGATGGGTATACGTTAGAGGGTGTCAAAAAGTATAAACGTTATTTTCAAATACACAAGCGCTCTTCTGCGGTAGGTGAAGAAAATATTAAAAAAATTGATTTAACTGGTGCCTCAGAAGATGAGACTATATTACAACAAAATGATGACTGAAAATGTGCTTAATTCGGATATGCGGGCAAGCTTGATGACTATTTCGGATGATAGTTCGCATCGAGAAAGCGGTTCTACTGCAATGGTTGATCTTGAAAAACAGGAGCTAAAGAGCATCTTAAAAAAACCTTACAAGGAGCGTGCATATACGGCGCATGTTATTAAATACATGATATCGTTTGTGACATTCTTGCTGTGCTTCCCAATTGTTATTTGCGATATGTATTATGGTTATTCGAAGGACAGTTGCGTTGAAGAATATCCAGCCAAGTTGAATATTAATTTGAAAATATATTTGGTCGTGGGTGCATATGCAAACATGCTGATAATGGTGCTTGTTATATGCAGTATCTCGTGTCTTTCGCGTAGAAATAGCAGGTCAATGCACCTATATATGGTTACAGTTCCCAAGTTAATAGTTATATATGGCAGCCTATTCTTGTTGGCATGGAACATAATTGGGTCTGTTATATTTTGGGGGATGTTATACAATAAAAATTTATGCAGTAGTAATATTTCAACCTATTTGTTTGTTACATTGGTAGTGAAACTGGTTTGCAATTTAACTGTTCTGTGCTCTCGTCGTTAGGACCCACATGTGGGCCTCGCAAACAGAGCGCCGTAGGGGTCGGCCCTTTTTCCCTTGGGGGGTTGGCTTTTTCTCCGGAAGGGTTTGGCTCCACCTTCCCAAAGGTGGAAAAAAATAAAAAAAAGGTGAAGTAAAAAAAGGTAGTAAGAAAAAAAAAATTGAGTGAGGTGGAAGAAGGAAAAAAAGGAGCAAAAGCAAAATGTCAATGTCAATGTCAATGTCATTAAAAATGAATTTGAGTGAGGTGGTGGAGCGAGGAATGAAGGAAGCAGTGAAGAATGCGGTAAAGGAAGCGGTGGAAAGGTGCGGTTCAAAGTACAAATTTGATGCAGCGGAGGCTCTGTTAGAGTTAGGTCTGACGGTCGTGGTTATAAAGGAAAAGGTGTCAGTGTCAGTATCGTCGTCAGTGTCAGTGGGAATTCCTCTGCCGTTTAGCGGTGAGATAGCGGAAGAGTGCTGCATCGCGCTGCGTCAAAACAGTGGTCTGTACACGCAATGCCAATCGTTGAAATCAGGTTCAAGCCGTTACTGCAACCAATGCGGAAAAAAGGGTGAGTCAGGTGAGTCGGAATATGGCACCGTAGAGTCTCGCATGGAAGTCGGTCTACAGGATTACGTAGACAGCAAGGGTCGTAAACAAGTTCACTACACAAAAATAATGAAAAAGCTGAATTTAACGGAAGAGCAGGTGATGGAGGTGGCAAACAAACATGGCATCAAGGTGGATGCGAGCCACTTCATAGCGCCAGTAGATGCGTCAAAACGTGGTCGTCCGAAGTCGGAAAAGCCAGCAAAGGTGAGCTCTGGCGTAAAGGGCCGCCCAAAGAAGGAGAAGAAGGTGGTGGAGATCGCGGGTGACGAAGAGGATTTGTTCGCGAATTTGGTGGCACAGGCGAACCGAGTGTCGGCAGAAGAAGAGGCCGTTGAAGTCGTTGCAGATAGTGCCGTTGAAGTGGAGGTCGTTGCAGATAGTGCCGTTGAGGTGGAGGTCGTTGCAGATAGTGCCGTTGAGGTGGAGGTCGTTGCAGATAGTGCCGTTGAAGTGGAGGTCGTTGCAGATAGTGCCGTTGAAGTAATAGAGGTGCCAAAGGTTGTAGAAAAGCCAGTCGCCAAGGTCAGCAAAACTGCAGCGGATAAGGTAGCCGAGAAGGCTGAAAAGGATGCACAAAAGGCAGCCGAGAAGGCGGCGAAGGAGGCCGAGAAGGCTGAAAAAGAGGCACAAAAGGCAGCCGAAAAGGCAGCGAAGGAAGCTGAAAAGGTGGCCGAAAAGGCAGCAAAGGTGGCCGAAAAGGCGGCGAAGGAGAGCGAGAAGGCCGTTAAAAAGGTCGCCGTCAAGGCAGCCGAAAAGGCAGCAAAGGAGGACGACCAAGCCGAGGTAGTCAAGAAGATAGAATTCGCAGGCAACAAGTACCTAAAGTCAAAGAAGACGGGCATCGTATATGACTACGCAGAGTACATCAAGACTGGCGACCAAATTGTGGTGGGTCAATGGAACGACGAGACGAGCGCAATAGACTTCAAGAAAGCATGCGATGATGAAGAGGAATCAGAAGACGAATATGAGGCGTAGAGAGAAGGCAAATAGTTAGTAGTTAGTTATATAAATAAAATCATTAAATAAACCAAATAGGAAAGGGGCAACCCTTTTTTCCTGCCTGCTGCCTGCTGCTGCTGCTATAAGTCGTCCGACCGTACGCTGCAAAACCATCGCACAAATTGCAGCCGATATAGGGCCAGTCAGGCCAATCCCGAGATAATGAAAGTGTCGCACCAACGTAGCATAGTGCACTAAGTATTTTAAATATATTGTATACACAACCTATTTAAAGAGATTCCTTGTCCACCGTGACCTCCTTGGATACCTTCGCGATAATCTTCTCCTCTTTTTCAAACATATTGTTGCCTGAACCACCCATAGATTCAACGATAATCTTATTGTATTTGTCGTTGAATCGTGAGTGGTAAGTCATGCAATCTGGATGAAGCTCTTTGTACTTGAGAATTAACCTCGCATTTTTGTCTGTAACCTTTTTAACAACCTTGTGCATCTGCTTATTTTCTTCGTCCTTCTCCCATGTATCTTCATCCTTAACGTACATTGTTTCTCTCTTCTTGTCTGTACAATGAACAGGCCTTTGAGTAACATCCAGCTTCTTAAGGTTCTTCACAATGATGTTAGAGATTCCTTCTATGTAACCCACTTCAGCCACATTTTCCAGATCGGATAATTGCAGCTTAATAGATTCAACAAAATCGGTAATATTCATGGCATCCTTGCATGTCTCATTGAGAAAGAACTGCAGATTAAATGCCTTGTTATGCGAGTTGTTGGTGCTTATGGTGTTATGACTATTTGCTACTGTGCCATTTTTAATCACTTCCATCATCATAGTTGACTGTTCAAGCATCATATTTTTCATTTCAGAATTTTCCTGCATTAAATATTTCATAAATTGCTTAAGTTCGTTTATTTCATCTGATTTTTGGGCATCCTGTATATCTATTGAAATATTCTCTCCGTTATTGCACTTCTTTTTATGTCTCCACAGACCAGAATTGTCTTTATATGTTTTCCCACAATCACACGTGTATGAGTTTTTTGGTGTTTTTTCCATTGAAAAAGATTGTAAACCATTGCTAACATGTTTTTTGGTCTTAAGATGTCTATTATAATCATTCTTGTTGCACGTATTAAAGTCACACTTTTCACATGAATAATCGCTGAGTTTTTCTGAGTTTTTTGGATTGCTAAACATTGCTATATATTAGCAATAGAAAAAACTCCTAAACTTCTTCCTCAAAATATAAAAAAATTTATCGTCACAAATTGAAAATTATTTTTTCTGCCACCAGACCATAAAAATCAATTATGGTCACAACGCATGTTTTTGGGGAAAGTATTTCCCCTTTTCGTTTTTGGACATTTATTTTTGTCCATTTTGAAATTCTGAAGAAACTTTCCAACGAAAAAACACGATATTTTCGGTTCTTTAAGTGCCTCAACATTATATATTATAGACCCTGCCTGCTGCCTGCTGCTGCTATATGCTGGCAAATTGCAGTCTAAACTGATATAAAAATGTAATCAAATAGATAACAAATTTGTTTACATTCTGCATAAAATTGAGATCGCCTTGACTGACATCAAATAGTGCACAAAAATGTGGCGTTGTATTGTATCAGCGATTTGCGGAAGTTCTCGGTCAGAGGCCGAGACCATTATGTGGAAAGATTGTGCGCCATTTGTGCCGCCTATAACGAGCGGATATGTTATTAAGGTGTACGATGGTGACACGATAACCATAGCGGGGCGACTACCCTATCCAGAATCCAGGCTCTACAGGTTCCAAGTGAGATTACTTGGCATTGATTCGCCGGAAATAAAGGGTAAAACAGAGAAAGAAAAGGAGGCAGCACATAAGTCACAGCAGGCATTAGAGGGCCTTGTCTTAAACAAAACAGTCCTATTGAGAGAAATTTCAACTGAAAAGTACGGTCGTATCTTGGCAAACGTATATCTTGTCGCGGAGACTGGCCATGAGTTATTGGTAAATAAATGGATGCTGACGAATGGTCATGCGGTGCCATATGACGGAAAAACAAAGCAGCCATTTGATTCAGATTCTTAGATTCTGCGCGGCCCTTGCCTGCTGCCTGCTGCTGCTGCAAATTGTAGTGATATAGGGGACAATTTAATATCCGAAATTATTTGAAAACGGTCGCACCAAAATAGTAGACATGAACTATATTTACATACATTATATTGCCCAGAGAAACCATTCCATTCTATAATGTTTTTTACCGCGGAATAATATGTCTTCATATATTAATGGAACCTCCTTTTACTATTGAATTCCCTGGGGGCGACCCGACATTTACCAACGAGATTTGGGTTGTCAGAGGAAGTCCATCAAACCTTATTTTAGGAGAGGGTTGGACAACTATTGCGCGAATGGCGCTCGCATATGCGCCAAATTTGAAGCAGGTTAAAATTCCGGCATCCGTAACGAGGATTGGATTGGGAGCCTTTTTTGAATCCACTGGCCTTGAACAGGTAACATTTGCGCCAGGTTCAGGCCTTACCATAATTGAAGCAAACACGTTCTGTAGAGCTACTTCTTTGTGGCGGTTTGACGTTCCCGCGTCCGTTACAAGAATTGACGCAAACGTATTCAATGGGGCAACCAGTTTGACACAAGTAACGTTTGACCCCGAGTGTCGTCTTGACCGCATATCAGACGGCATGTTTCAAGGTGCGACAGCCTTGCAGACGATAAACCTGCCATCATCAGTCACGATCATCGTCAAGGGTGCGTTCAGCGGTGCGACTGCTTTGCAGACAATTTACATCCCAGAATCTGTTATAGGCATCGGAGACAACGCGTTCCGTGCCGCGACAGGTCTGGCAAAGGTAGAGTTTGACCCTAATTCTAAGCTCGCCGGCATTGGCCAAAGCTCATTCAGTGGCGCGACAAGTTTGCGTGAGATTCGAATTCCGGCATCAGTCAGTAGCATCGGCCAACATGCGTTCAGTGCGGCGATAAGTTTGACAAATGTAACGTTTGAGCCGGGTTCGTCGCTGATTATGATTGGAGCAGGCGCTTTCAATCAAACCGCATTGGAGACAATTACTATTCCTGCATCTGTTGAAAAAATGGGACGGAACGTTTTCGCTGGCGCGGAAAACCTGAAACAAGTAACGTTTGAGACGGGTTCGCATCTTAAAAGCATTGAATACTATGCGTTCACAGAGACGACAGCCTTAGAGACGATTGACATTCCACCATCTGTGACCGCCATTGACCCGGGTGCATTCAGCGGCGCGACAAACCTGAAACAAGTAACATTTTTGCCCGGGTCTAATATCTCGCTCATTGGAGAATCCGCATTCGCTGATACGAAGCTTAAACTGGTGGTTATGGGAAAGCCCGCCTTGGATAAATTGAATGCTACAGCGGTTCCGAGATTACATTTTGGCGATAGCAACACATTTTATGGCGCGAATAACGTTAGAATTATTTCTCAGGCTGACCAAGGTTACGCCTTTTTAAATGTCGCAAAACAACCAGGTTCTGCACAACTACCGCCCGACGTAGCAAAACAGGTTGTATCCATTCTTACAGGGCAAACACCTAAGAGGCAAAAAGGCGGTCGTAAACGTGCAACCCGAAAAGGAGGCAGAAGGTCGGCAGCGAGTAAGAAGAAGAAGGCGTCCCGTCGTCGCAAAACAAGTCGCCGTAAGGTCCGTTAATCGTGCGACCCTTTAAGTATTTTAAATATATTGTATACGCAACCTATTTAAAGAGATTCCTTGTCCACCGTCACCTCCTTGGATACCTTCGCGATAATCTTCTCCTCCTTTTCAAACATATTGTTCCCTGAACCACCCATAGATTCAACGATAATCTTATTGTATTTGTCGTTGAATCGTGAGTGATAGGTCATGCAATCTGGATGGGCCTCTTTATACTTGAGAATTAACCTCGCATTTTTGTCTGTAACCTTTTTAACAACCTTGTGCATCTGCTTATTTTCTTCGTCCTTCTCCCAAGTGTCTTCGTCTTTCACATACATGGTTTCTCTCTTCTTGTCCGTACAATGAACCGGTCTTTGAGTAACATCCAGCTTCTTAAGGTTCTTGACAATAATGTTAGAGATTCCTTCTATATAACCGACCTCTGCCACATTCTCCAGATCGGATAATTGCAACTTAATAGATTCAACAAAATCGGTAATATTCATAGCATCTTTGCAGGTCTCGTTGAGGAAGAACTGCAGATTAAATGCCTTGTTGTGCGAGTTGTTAGTGTTGGTGTTATGGCTATTAGAAATGGTGCCATTTTTTATCACCTCCAGCATCATATTCTTCATCTCGGAATTTTCATGCATTAAGTATTTCATAAATTCCTTGAGTTCGTTTATTTCATCTGATTTTTGGGCATCCTGTATATCTATTGAAATGTTCTCTCCCTCGTTACATTTCTTTTTATGTCTCCATAGACCAGAGTTATCCTTATATTTTTTGTTACAATTTTTACATACAAAATCAGAGCAGATTTGTGGCAGATTTTCATTGCAATCCATTGCTCTTTTGTGTTTTGTAGACAAAATGTGGTCGTCGTAGCTACTTTTCTTACTCGTACCATAGTCACACTTTTTGCAATAATATTTGAAGCCGATTTCTGGCAGATTTTCATTGCTAAACATTGCTATATATTAGCAATAGAAAATTCTGCTAAACTTCTTCCTCAAAAAATAAAAAAAATTATCGTCACAAATTGAAAATTATTTTTTCTGTGACCAGACCATAAAAATCAATTATGGTCACAACGCATGTTTTCGGGGAAAGTATTTCCCCTTTTCGCTTTTGGACATTTATTTTTGTCCATTTTGAAATTCTGAAGAAACTTTCCCATGAAAAAACTCGATATTTTCGGTTCTTTAAGTACCCCAAACATTATATATTATAAACCCCGCTTACAACAGGCAGATAATACAATGGTGCCCCAAACTACTTAATCCGTGCATTCCAACGTGGTAAATGTTCGCCCAGCCATTTGTATCAAAGGAATATTTGCCAGCAAAATAGCCGTAGACATATAGCCATATGACCGTACCAAACGCCACAACGTTGATAATTGACGGGAGAGAATAAATATTTCGCGAATCAGCGGTCAGGTACTTGTAAAACGCTTCACCCCCGTAATAAACCACGCCATATGCGGCGATCTTATCAATATAGTTCAACAGCGCAATTTCGGGCATTGCGTGATGCAATGAGGAACTACAGGCTAACAATGTAAACGTATAACAGTAAGATGCGTGTTCAGGTTTATATGATAGTCTGTATGCGTTCGTAAAAAAAAAGGTAGATGAAAATACATTCAACCATGAATATGGTATCATTATTTATATTATCGGTAATCCTTTATTGCGTTTGTTAATAAGCATAACTGGTCTACAAAATAAAACAAATTGTGCAACAATCGCTGTACTTTAAGTATTTAAATTATATATACTAAAAAATTGCCCACACATGGCTCCTTTTTATTTGCCTTACAAACAAAGTCTTACTATATGCATTCCTGTGCAATGGCGCGCTTCCCTTCTTGAACAGCCCCCACGTAATTATCCACTGTTCTGGTTGGCAACTCATCCTCGCCTTCTGTGGCGGCAAATGGGGCCATCTCAAACCGCTCCACATACACCGGCTTTGTCTGCCCAATTCGGTGGCACCGTGCGACGGCCTGGTCTTCAACAGCCGGATTCCAGTGCGGCGATATGAAGTAGATCTCGCTGTAGTTTTCCTGCAAATTGAGCCCCTCACATCCGGTCTGAATCTGCAATATAAGCGCATCATTTTTGTCATTGAGAGCTTCCACGCGTTTGCCACCAGTGGTCCGCCCATCAAATGTCGCCACCTTGGCCATCCCCCCGGCGCGCAATCTGGCGGCGATTTCGTCAATTTCTTCGCGGAAGTGGCAGAAGATGAGTTTGCCGCAGCCGTTATCCTTGCGCTGCAATATCTTGTCAAGCGCAAAGTCAAGCTTGCTGCTGCAATTAAAGGCTTCGCTGTATGCGGATAGATTCTCATTTTGACTAAGAGTCTTAGAGAGAAGTTTGGGGTAGATGCAGGTCTGACGGGCGCGCAATATTAGCGATAACACGCCGCCTTTTGACAGCGAATTTGCGACAAACTCGCGGCCCTTTGAAGCCGAAACGTGGCTGAAACCGAGAGCCGAGTGTATTTCCTCTGACAGCTCCATCTCCTTACGGTTGGCCCAGCTAACCATATTTTTGCCGTGTACCACATTGGGCATCTTGATTCCGACGCCGTTCTTCGTCCGCTTCAATACAAAGTCAGCCGTCAGTTTGGCCAAATTGTCTACTTCAGTGTAGAAGCTGGCAGGAAGGCCAAGCAGGGAGCAAAGGCTGTAAAAGTCCTGACGTTTGTTCTGTACGGGTGTGCCGGAAACGAGCCAGCGAATGTTTGCCGGCAGCCTCTTTGCGCTGATATATCGCGTCGTATTTTTGTTGCGTAGATGATGTGCCTCGTCAAATATAACCCGCGCCCATTGAAGTTGGTGTAGCGGCGTAGTGGCGTTTGCATCTATCTGTTTTTTTGTGAGCGTGATTGCACCGTATGTCGTGATGACGATGGTGGCTTGGCTGAGCAAGAACTGCGAAATCTGCTTCTTTTTGTTACCGTGATATATGAGGGGTTTGTGGCCGGTTGTGCGGTAGATTTGGGCGTACCATTGGTCAACGAGAACTGGCGGCACGACAATGAGAGTTCGTGCGCGAAAGTTGCACAGCATGGTACCTATCATCATGATAGTCTTACCGAGGCCCATCTCGTCGGCAATAAAGCCCCCACGTACGCCTGCAACAGGGTCAGACCGAAGCTCGTTGTTCAGCATCCATTGAACGCCGTCATATTGGTACTGTTTGTGGTCCATTTTTGTGCGATCCAAGTACTCCTTGAACCGGTCCCCGCCTCCGGCGACCATAGACGTTTTATGAGAATCCATTTGAATTGGTTATATGCTATTAAGCTAATGTACTGCTCAACAAATTCTAAAAAAAGTATTTCAATTTTTTTAGAATAAAGCCGATTTTAGAGAAAACTAAAAATTTATAATGATTTGCCACACCAGGTCAGTAAACAAAAAAGGGCATGTAATGCCAATTTTGTTGTTTATTTGATTACGCATTTTAGAGTATTTTTCAAGTTATGGCTTTAATAAAATCTCACCGGTTGTTTTAGTTGATTTCTGTCCCTAAGCTGCCACTTGGTGGGCACAGGTTCGGGCACAACAATGTTTCTATTAGGTTGACTTCTATCTCTAAGGTAGTACTGCTTACCAAGCTGCTCATTTGAACGAGAAAGAGAAAGGAGAGCATATACAGCTTCCATTGTTTGAGCGGTAACCTTAGACGGCATTCTTGAAGTAGATACCATAAGACTTCTTGATAGGGGGAATTTCAATTTTTTTAATAAGGGTGATTTAATTGGAGTGTGTCAATGAAAAAATGACCGGTTTCCCGAGCATTTTTATGATTGTTTTTTATAAATTACTAACTAACTACTATATACTACTTAAACCTCTACGGCTACTGCCTTCTTGCCCCCCTTCTTTGCTGCCTTCTCTTCGGCCTTTCTGAGCGCATCAGCGGCCTTCTCTTCAGCCTTTCTCTGTGCGATTGCCTCCTTCTCTGCGGCCTTCTCGGCAGCCTTTCTCTGCGCCACCGCCTCTTTCTCGGCGGCCTTCTCGGCAGTCTTTCTCTGCGCCTTGGCCTCCTTCTCTTGAGCCTTTGCCAGCTCTTTTGCCTCCTTCTCGGCAGCTTTGACCGCTTCCTCAGCAGCCTTTACAGCCTCGGCCTCCTTTTCAGCCTCCAATCGCTGCTTCTCTGCCAGCTCTTCGGCCTCCATTTCGCTGCTTTCAACCTTTTCTTGAACTGTTGCCTGCTCTGCCGCCTCCTTTTCAGCAGCTTTTGCCGCTCTTGCCGCCTTCTTGGCCTCCTTCACGGCAGCCTTCTCCGCCTGCGCCACCTTCTTGGCCTCCTTCTCCGCCGCCTTGCGCACCTTCTCCGCCGCCTTTGCCGCTCTTGCCGCGATTCTGGCCTCCTTTATGGCCGCTTTTTGGGCAGCAGCCTTGTCGCGAAGTTGCTTGCGAACAGTCTTGGGAAGATCGCGCAAAAGCTTCTTCATCATCTTTTCTTGCGTAGTGCGTTGTTTGATGGCGAGTTTGGTGTACTTTTGGGCGAATTTCTTCTGTTCGGTCTGCTTCTTGGAGACAATGCGCTCAATCGCCTTGAAGAAGCGAGGGCGGAGTTGCTCCTTCTGAAGCACCTTGGCGACAGGGGCAATGGTAACGGTCTGAGTTACGATGGTGGTGGTGGACATTGTTAATTGATTGATTACTGGTTAAGTTAATGCTTTTGATGCCCTTTATCTTTACTTTATTTCTTTTTTCATTTTTTTTATTTTTGCTGATTTTTTGCGTTTACTAAAAATTTGTATTAGACGGCAAGCCTTGCTGCTGCCTGCTGCTGCTCGGAAGCCCTATTTTGCACTATTGCAGCCTATTTGACGGCGAGGGCCGAATTCATGGTAGTTGGGGGGAAGTGGGCTGTATTATAGGGTCACCGTACGGTTGCAGAGGATGACAGAGTACCGCTTGCAATAGGTAAAAAATCAGCCGCTAAATAGGCCCGCCAATTCTCCACCAAATTCTCTCGCCCCAATTTTCTCTCAAATCAATCACGTAATTCAAACATTAAACAGGTTCCTATTAGCCCTATAAAACTCGCGCCACTCATTCATCTCCCTTTGAGTATAGATAACGCCCCCTCCAGTCCTCGCCGCAAATGTACTCATAAGTCTTGCAGTATCCGATATATACACCCCGTGCCCATAATTTGTAGTAAAGAACGAGTCACTGATATGCTGTCCGTAACGCGCATCATCGTAATTATTTGCCCCACTATTCGTGGAAAACGCCCGACTATATTTACGCTTACCACCCGCCCCATCCAACGTCTCACCGGAAGAAGAAGGATGAATTTCCAGCACAACTTGCTTTTTCTCTCCGGCTTCTGTCTCTTCAAGACTGCGATTATTATTTAAATTGTTTGCGACAGAGGTTGCCATTGTTTAGAAGATGATGTACACTGCTCACGAAAAAAGCAATCAATTTTTTATTTATATATCCACAAAACAAACCAAAAACAAACAAATTTTTATAGCGCGTTATAGTATATTAATTGATATGGACAACTGTAATATCTATATTTTAACCTTCGTCATCACCGCCCTATGGGACGTCGTGTTAAGAAAAATGTCCGAGAACTACAATAGTCTGCCTTCTCTCTTCCAAGCAGATTTTATGAGATATTTACAACCGTACTTTAAGGGACAAACACTGTTAGGTGCTGCCCTAATCGCAGGCTTCGTAGGCGCAACAACCCAAGTAATCATATTAAACCTACACAAGTTACCCACAACCCCGACATCATTTGTCACCTTTATGGTAATCACATTTATCGTCAGCGCCCTCTATGGCTTTATAATGAAGTTCTCCAAGTTATTCCCCGACCTGGTAGAGACGTATTATAAGAATTTGGGAGTCGCGCGAAGCATGTACACAGACGGCGTAAGTGGCCTCATTGCGCAGATAACATTATTAGCCGTCTTGTATCTAAGAAAGTAATAATATAACCCAATAAATAAACAACAATAAACAATACTTCTGAAATTTTATTGTTGTTTTACACTAATTACTTGGACTTGGACCAATTATCGGAGAGGCCCTTTGCCCACTTATTAGAATCCGCCATGGCGGGAATATTTAACATCATACTGACAGAGGACGGTTGTTTGGTAGCAATAGGAGACATGACCTTACGTGTTTTATTAGCGCGAACACACTTAAACGCGGAGTTTCTGGTAAGACCCACACCGCACCCCTTGACGCACCGTCCCGTACGCGGATTAAGCTCCTTACCGGCAGGGCAAACTTTAACCTTAATAGATTTATTTTTAACCTTAACCGATTTATCTTTAATGCACTTAAACGCGGAGTTTCTGATGAGACCGGATTTGCAAGTCTTAACACACCGTTTTGTAGTCGGGTTGAGCTCCTTACCGGCAGGGCAAACCTTAACCTTAAGCGGGCGATCCTTAACACACCTAAAATTCGGATTTCTAACCCTCCCAGGCCCACACACCTTCACACACCGTTTAGTGAGCGGATTAAACTCCTTGCCCACAGGACAATCACGAACAATCTCTATATTTTCAGTAACAGCCAGAGGCGCCACAAAAGTACTATTATCAATTGCCTCAGCAACCTTCATTTCAGCCGACACTTTATTCGCAATCAAATGGTTCTCAATATGCTTATTATGTTTTTCAAGCAGTCCACTAGTCGTCAACAAGTCCTCATATTGTGCTAATAATTGTTCAGGCGTAGAACGTAGAAATACTCTCCCCTCCAACATATTCACACCAATGTTCATCACATTTTTATAAAATTCCTCAGACAATAAATGCTTAGACCGATGTAGAACAAACATAAGCGCAATTCCAAGACCATAT
>Ga0209086_10001108_pt1 | contig 22088 bp, 9 predicted proteins | sample M_130207_XF_Meta_FD_187312 | JGI IMG/M metagenome (GOLD analysis project Ga0209086, IMG submission 187312) | Freshwater microbial communities from Lake Montjoie, Canada to study carbon cycling - M_130207_XF_MetaG (SPAdes) (version 2) | ecosystem: Environmental > Aquatic > Freshwater > Lake... | reverse complement strand
TATTCTTATACGGTCAGTTCAGGCACGCTTCCCGCCGGTCTGACGTTGAGCAGCGCTGGCTTGCTCAGCGGCACTCCGACGACATCGAATGGTGCTGGAGTCAACATCACCATCCGTTCGACGGATGCCAATGGCTGTCAGAACACCTTGAACTACGCCATCCAAGTTTGCCCGGTGATCAGCCTCAGTCCCGCAACGCTGCCGAATGGCACGGTGGGTTCCGTTTACAGCCAGACTGTCACCGCCAGCGGCGGCGCCACGCCGTATGTGTATGCGATTAGCAGTGGTGCTTTGCCTGCCGGTTTGAATTTGGATGGTTCGACCGGTGTGATCAGCGGCACACCTTCCAGCCCATCAGCCGCGAACTTCACCATCACCGCCACGGATGCGAATGGCTGCGCCGGATCACGTGCATTCACCGTGACACCAGCGCCTAACACCGACTTTGGTGATTTGAGCACCTTTGTCAGTGTCAGCAATACTACCGACGGCACTTTGAAACTCGGTCCGCTGATCGATGCGGAAATCACCGCAACCACCAATGCCACCGCCACAGGCGATGACATCACCGGCAGCGACGATGAAGATGGTGTCACTGTGCCTGCCTCGATTACAGCAGGCGCTTTGGTAACGATCCCCGTCATTGTCACGAATACCAATGGCAGTCCGGCCTATCTGAATGCGTGGATTGATTTCAACAACAACGCTAGCCTTGCCGATGCGGGGGAACAAATCGCCTCTGATGTGCTCGTCGCCGCTGGCACGAATGGATCCACGATCAATCTAACATTCACCGTGCCTGTGGGAGCTTCTGTGGGCGCAAATCGCGGTGTGCGGGTGCGACTGACGAGCGTCACCACACCAGGATTCTCTGGCACGGGTGGAATGGGTGAAATCGAAGATTACCTCGTGGCCATTGCCGCCCCAACCATGGATTTCGGCGACTACAATTTGTTCCTTCCGGCCAGCAGCACCTTGCTTGCGACGCTGAAAATTGGTACGCTGACCGATGTGGAAGGTGGAGCAGCAACCAACGCCACCGCCACCAGTGATGACACCACGGGTTCAGACGATGAGGATGGCGTGACCATGCCGGCCAACATCACCCAGGGAACAGCGGGCTCGATGACGGTGAACGTGACCAATACCTCCGGTGCCAGCGCTTATCTCAATGTCTGGATCGATTTCAACGGCAACGGCGACCTGACCGATGCAGGTGAGCAAGTGGCGATCAATACCGTCATCGCCACGGCGACTTCGAACTCCAACAAAGTCGTGGCCTTTACCACACCGGCTATCGTCAAGGTTGGCACTGTCGGTGTGCGCACTCGCCTGACAAGCACAGCGACCCCAGGGCCAGATGGATCAGATGGCAATGGCGAAGTCGAAGATGTGACCACCAACATCATCGCCAACACGGACTTCGGCGACTTCAGCAGCTTCCCAAGCGCCAGCAGCACATCCATCGCCACTCTGCGTATGGGTGGATCGGTCGATTCAGAAGGCTCGGATGCCACCAACGCAACCGCGACGGGTGATGACCTGGATGGCACGGACGATGAAGACGGTGCGACGGTGCCGGTGAGCATTGCGCAGGGGGCGGCGGGGAGTGTGGTGGTCAATGTGACCAACACGAGTGGTGCGGTGGCGTATTTGAATGCGTGGATCGACTTCAATCGCAACGGGGTGCTCACGGATGCGGGTGAACAAATCGCCACCAACACCAGCATCGCCACGGGGACTTCGAATGCCAATCAGACGATCAACTTCACCGCTCCAGTGGCTGCCAGCCTTGGCACGGCCGGTGTGCGCGTGCGTTTGACCAGTGTCATCACGCCGACTTCGGTTGGACTCGTGGGCAATGGTGAAGTGGAAGATTATGTGACCACCATCGCCCTGCCGACGTCGGACTTTGGTGATGAACTCGACTTTGCCGATGCCATGAGCACCGCAAGCAATGCGCTGCGTCTCGGTGCGACGGTGGATGTGGAAGGATCTGCCACCAAGACTGCCAATGCGGATGGTGATGACCTGACTGGCAGTGATGACGAAGACGGTCTGAGCTTCCCATCGGTCACCGCGGGTCAGCCTGTGACGCTGCCGGTCACGGTGACCAACACCACGGGCAGCGCGGCCTTCCTCAATGCGTGGATCGACTTCAACAACAACGGTTCCCTGCTGGATGCAGGCGAGCAGGTCGCCACCAACGTCAGCGTGGCGACTGGGTTGACCAACAGCATCATCAATCTCAACTTCAACGTGCCGACCAACGCGGTGACGGCAGCGACGAGCCTGGGCACGCGCTTCCGCATCACGGACACGGCCAGCCCTGCTCCAACCGGTCTTGTCGGCATCGGTGAAGTGGAAGATCATCCGATTGTCATTCTCGCGCCGCTCACCGACTTCGGTGACCACAGCGATTATGCCGACGTCTCCAACACGGCCAGCACGAACCTGCGCCTCGGTGCGCTGGTCGATACGGAGTATGCCTCGACACGCAATGTGACAGCGACGGGCGATGACGTCACCGGCAATGACGATGAAGACGGTGTGACGATCCCGGCGATGACCGCGGGTGCTCCGGCGACCGTTCCAGTCACGGTGACCAACAACACCGGTGCGGCGGCCTTCCTCAATGCCTGGATCGACTACAACGACAATGGCGTGTTTGGCGATGTGGGTGAACAAATCGCCACCAACACCGCCGTGGCCAACCTGAGCACCAATGTGGTGACCAATCTCAACATCACCGTGCCAGCGACGGCTAACACCGCGACACCACTCGGCGTGCGGGTGCGTATCACCGCACTGAACAACCCTGGAGCCACGGGTGCAGGTGGTTTGGGTGAGGTGGAAGATTATGTCGTGACCATCGCGGCTCCAACGACGGACTTTGGTGACTTCACCAGCTTTGGCAGTGCCAGCAGCACGGTGGTGGCCACAATGAAGCTCGGCGCGCTGCTCGACACCGAGTTTGTGCAAACCGTCAACGCCACGGCAACGGGCGATGACAACACGGCCACGGATGACGAAGACAGCGTCACCTTCCCGAGCATGATGGCCGGTGCACCAGCGACGATCCCGGTGCTCGTCACCAATACGAGCGGAGCGGCGGTGTTCCTCAATGCCTGGATCGATTACAACAACAACGGCGTGCTCACCGATGCCGGTGAACAGGTCGCCACCAATGTGAGCATCGCCACCGGCAGCAACAACATCACGCAGAACCTCAGCATCACGGTGCCAGCGGGTGCGCTGACCGGTGTGAACCTCGGCGCACGCTTCCGTCTGACGAGCACCAGTGGTGCTGCAGCGACGGGACTCGTCGGCAATGGTGAAGTGGAAGATTACATTGTGACCATCGCCGCACCGACGACGGACTTTGGTGACGATCTCGACTTTGCGGATGCTTCCCAAGGCGTGAACCCGTTCCTGCGCATGGGTGCGCTCGTTGACACGGAGTTCGTGTCCACCCGCAACGCCACGGCCACCGGCGATGACATCACCGCCAGTGATGACGAAGACGGCGTGGTGGTGCCTGCGATGATCGCCGGGCAAACGGTGACCATCCCACTGACCATCAGCAACGGCACCGGAGCCGATGGGTTCCTCAATGCGTGGATCGACTTCAACAACAACGGCGTGCTTTCCGACTCCGGCGAGCAGGTGGCCAGCAACATCTTGATCGCCACCGGAGCGGTCAATGCGGTGACCAATCTGAGCGTCACCGTGCCGCCTACTGCGACGACCGGTGTGAGCCTCGGCCTGCGCTTCCGTCTGTCGGCACCGAGCGGTCTTGGCCCTACCGGCACCAATGGTCTCGCTGGTGAAATCGAAGATTATGCCGTGACCATTGCGGCACCGACCACCGACTTTGGTGACCACGCCAGCCTGGCCGATGCCAGCAGCACGCAGATCGCCACGATCAAGCTCGGTGCGCTCACCGACACCGAGTTCCTCTCCACGCGCAATGCCACCGCCACCGGTGATGACACCACCGGCGTGGACGATGAAGACGCGGTGACCCTCCCAAGCATGATCGCCGGTGCGCCAGCGACCATCCCGGTGCTGGTGACCAACACGAGCGGCGTGGCGGTCAATCTCAATGCCTGGATCGACTACAACAACAACGGCTCGCTGGCTGATGCCGGTGAACAAATCGCCAACAACGTCAGCATCGCCACGGGTAGCAACAACATCACGCAAAACATCGCCATCACCGTGCCAGCAACCGCGACGACGGGTGTGAACCTGCCGGTGCGTGTGCGGTTGACTTCCTCCACGACTCCAGGCCCGACCGGAGCCAGCGGCAATGGTGAAGTCGAAGACTACATTGTTAATATCGCCAGCCCGACGACCGACTTCGGTGACTTCGCCAGCTTTGGCAGTGCCAGCAATGCGGCGGATACCACGCTGCGTCTCGGTGCGCTCATTGATGCCGAGTTTGCCGCCACCACCAATGCCACGGCCACCGGTGGTGACATCACCGCCAGCGATGACGAAGATGGTGTCACGCTGCCGACGATCATCGCCGGTCAAACCCTGACGGTGCCCGTCGTGGTGACCAACACGACCGGCGCAGGAGCGTTCCTCAACGCCTGGATCGACTTTAATAATGACGGCGACGTGCTCGACGCTGGCGAGCAAGTCATCACCAACGCCAATGTCGCCAATGGCAGCAGCAACACCACCATCACGCCGAGCGTCACCGCACCTGCCACCGCGTTGACTGGCGTGAGTGTCGGTGTGCGCTTCCGTCTGACCACCACCGCCGCACCGGGTGCCACGGGAGTCATGGGCACCTTGGGTGAAGTGGAAGACTACGTGATCTCCATCGCCGTGCCGACCACCGACTTCGGTGACCATCTGAGTTTTGCCGATGCCACCAGCACGGTCGTGGGCACGATCAAACTCGGTGCGCTCACCGATGTGTAGTTCCTTTCCACCCGTAATGCCACAGCGACAGGTGATGACATCACCGGCAGTGATGACGAAGACGCCGTCACGTTCCCATCACTGATGGCCGGAGCACCTGCGACGATCCCCGTGCTCGTTACGAATACGAGTGGCGCGGCCGTCAATCTCAATGCCTGGATCGACTACAACAACGATGGCGACTTGCTCGATGCCGGTGAACAGATCGCCAGCAATGTCAGCATCCCGACCGGCAGCAACAACATCACGCAGAACCTTAACATCACCGTGCCAGCGACGGCACTGACGGTGACCAATCTCGGCGCACGCTTCCGCCTGACCTCCACCGCCACACCGGGCGCCACCGGCGTCAGTGGCAATGGTGAAGTGGAAGACTACATCGTGAGCATCGCCAACCCGCCGTTGGATTATGGTGACAGCAGCGTGCTCGGCAGCGCCAGCAGCACGGTTGTCGCCGCACTGTTCCTCGGCACGGCGGCGGCCGATACGGAGTTCGTGTCCACGCTCAATGCCACGGCCAGTGGCGATGACAACACCGGCATCGATGACGAAGACGGTGTCAACATCCCGACTCTGACGGCAGGCGCTCCCGGCACGATCACCGTCACCGCGACCAACACCACGGGTGCGGCGGCGTTCCTCAATGCGTGGATCGACTTCAACAACGACGGCGACGTACTCGATGCGGGTGAACAAATCGCCACCAACACCAACGTCGCCACCGGCACCAGCAATGGCAGCATCCCACTCAACTTCACCGTCCCTGCCACGGCCATCACCGGGGCCAATATCAGCATGCGCTTCCGTCTCACCAGCACCCCGGGCATCACCGGCAACTCGGGCAATGGTGAAGTCGAAGACTATGTGACCACCATCGCCGTGCCGATCACCGACTTTGGTGACTGGAGCGGAGCCGCCGATGCCTCCAGCATCGCCAGCTCGAACCTGCGCATGGGTTCGATCGCCGAAACCGAATACGTCTCCACTCGCAACGCCACCGCCACGGGCGATGACATCGTCGGCAGTGATGACGAAGACGGCGTCACGCTGGCCGCCAGCTACAACCTCAGCGCCGCTTCATCCGTCACGGTGGTCACCACCAACCTCAGCGGCGCAGCCGCGTATCTGAATGCCTGGATCGACTTCAACAACAACGGCTCCTTTGCCGATGCCGGTGAACAGATCGCCACCGACACGCTCGTGGCCAACGGCACCAACGGCGTGACTCAAACGATCAACTTCACCGTCCCCGCCGCCGCCATCCCCGGTCAGCGCGGCATGCGCGTGCGGTTCACCGATGTGCAGAACCCAACATCCGTCGGTGCTGCTGGCATCGGTGAAGTGGAAGACACCATGATGACGATCAATTGCCCCGCGATCATCCTTTCCCCAACCAACGTGTCCAACGGCACTGTCGGCGCCGCTTACTCGCAGACCATCACCTCTGCAGGCGGCACCGGACCTTATGGTTATGCCGTCAGCGCAGGCGCACTGCCCTCAGGACTCACGTTGAGCACGGGAGGAGTGCTCTCCGGCACATTGACCAGCGCTTCCGTGGCCAACTTCACCATCCGTGCCACCGACGCCAATGGTTGCACCGGCAACCAAGCCTACACGTTCACCCCGGTGTGCTTGCCGATCAGCATCACACCCACTACCGCCACGCAGGGCCTCATCAACACCGCCTACACGCAAGCATTGAGCGCCAGCGGTGGCACCGCACCCTATACCGCATGGACCGTCACGGCAGGCACGCTTCCAACGGGTCTCACCCTCAACGTCACCACCGGCGTGATCAGCGGCACACCCACAGCAGCCGCCAGCCCCGCCACCAGCATCACCGTGCGCACCACCGATGCCTACGGCTGCCAGGGCACGCAGGTCATCAGCCTGCAAATTTGCCCGGCGATCACGATCACACCCGCATCACCCGCCCAGGCACGGTGGGCACCGCCTACAGCCAAACCTTGACCGCCAGCGGCGGCACCGGCCCTTACACCTGGTCCACCGCCAGCGGCACGTTCCCCACCGGTCTATCGCTCAGCACCGCTGGCGTCGTCAGCGGCCTGCCAACGGCTGCTATGAGCAGATTGGTCACCGTGCGTGCCACCGATGCCAATGGTTGTGCTACGACTCTTGCGTTGACCTTTGCGATGAGTTGCCCAGCGATCACGATCAATCCGGCGAGTGTAACTGCAGCCTTTATCACTACCGCGTATACGCAGACCATCACGCCATCGGCAGGCACCGCTCCGTTTGTGTTTGCCGTTGCCAGTGGCGCGCTGCCGACCGGTCTTACTCTCAATCCGAGCACCGGTGTGATCAGTGGCACTCCCACCATCTCCGCCACAGCCACCTTCACCATTAGCGCGACCGATGCGTATGGCTGCGTCGGCACCAGCGCCTCCTACAGCATCACTCCAGCTCCTAGCATCGACTTCGGCGATCTCAGCACCCTGGCCAGCGCCAGCAGCATCAGGGACACCACGGTAAAAATGGGAGCGCTCATCGATTACGAATACACACAGACGGCCAATGCCACCGCTACGGGCGATGACATCACTGGCTCCGACGATGAAGATGGCGTGACACTGCCAATGGGTCTCATTCAAGGTCAAACGGGACTGAGCGTGACCGTCAACGTCACCAACACGAGCGGTATTGATACTTATCTGAACGGCTGGATCGACTTCAACAATAACGGCTTGCTCACCGATGCCGGCGAACAAATCGTCTTTAACGAGGTGATAGCGACTGGCACCAGCGCTGCCAACCGGTCGTTGAGTTTCAACGTGCCATCCAATGCTGCAGTGGCCACCGTCGCCGCACGCTTCCGTTTAACGTCCATCGCCAATCCTGGTAGCACGGGTGCATCTGGCGCGGGTGAAGTCGAAGACTACAGAATCGGCATCGCGGAACCTGAAGACCATGGTGACTTCACCCTCTTCCAGGATGCCAGCAGCAAGCTTTCCAGCACCCTCATGATGGGTGACTTCACGGATGCCGAGTTCACAGCGTTCACAAACCTCGCAGCGACTGGGGATGACCTCAACAACATCAACGATGAAGACGGCACTACGGTCCCAGCGATCATGGTTCGTGGTCAGGCAGGTGTCGCTGTGACCGTCAATCTGACGAATCTCAGCGGTGCACCCGCTTACCTGAACGGCTATGCTGATTTCAATAACAACGGTGCGCTGACAGACATCGATGAACAGATCCTCACCAATATCGTGGTGCCCACCGGCACCACCAGTGACTACCAGACCTTCTTCTTTGATGTGCCAGCCACGGCAACCCTCGGCACCATCGGCATGCGCTTCCGCCTGACCTCGGTCTCAGCTCCAGGTCCCGTCGGTGCCAGCGGCACTGGCGAAGTGGAGGACTTCGCCTCCACGATCGTCGCCCCATCCTCCAACTTCAGAGATTACTTCTATGCGATCCGTAATAACAACGGGACCTGGTATTTGGACGAAGTCTCCATTTACAATCCCGCCTCGACGACCCCAACCGTTTCGGTCCTTCAAGGCATTCTCAATTTGAGCGCCATCACGCCTGGCTTCAACGGCAGTGCCACGAGCGCGTATATGAACGGCTTGGCGTTGGATTGGTTGAATCGGCGCTTTTACTGGAACTCCACTTCAGCATCAGGATCGACCGGCTATAACTTCCAGCTCAACACCGCCTACTATGACAATGTCACCAAGACCTGGAGTTATCAGGCGGTCACAGGATCCAACCTTTCCAACATTCCATTCAATACGGGCACGCCCAATTCATCAGCGGCTGGTTCAGGTGCCTTCCCTCGTGCTGCATACTATGCCGGGGATTACTACGGCGGCGGTCAAAACAATGACAACATGGTCGCCTGGCGTCTGAATACGGCAGGCACGGGACTCAAAACCCCTGCCTTCAATGATTATCCCAACTTCTTCCACATGACCCAGACCTTTGGCGGTGGTGACTTTGTGATCCGCCCTCAAGACGGATTTTTGGTCACGTCCACAGCGGTGGGCAACACAACCAACACTCTATTCACTCAATACATGACCAATGGCTTTAACCCGACTGGGCCTGCCGCCACAAGTGTGGTCATCGACGGGAAGATTCCGAGGGCATCAGAAGGTGCCCTGCAAATTGCAGGTGTAGGCGGTGTCACACGGATGTACGGCTTGTCATCCAGCGGCGCGACAATTTGCCGACTGGATGATTATGATACTCTAGTCCCTGCTACGGTTAAGGTCGGCAATTTGCCCAAAGGAACTGGAATCTTGTACGACGACTTGTCCGAAGGCATCTCATCCTCTGTCTTGTCCTTGGGTGTGAAAGGCATTGTGTATGAAGACACCAATGGACTGACCAACAGCACCGTGGACGGAATCGGTTCCAATGTAGGCGGCACCCTGTTTGCGTTGCTCGTGGATGGTGCGGGCAATCTGGTGGACTCCTTCCCGGTCAAGGATGACGGCACCTTCATCCTCGCCGGTGCCGCCGCAAACACGGCCTATACCGTCGTCCTGAGCACCACGTCCGGCAGTCTGGGTGGTGCCGCACCGGTGGCTGACTTGCCTGCGGGCTGGATGAACACGGGTGAGTTCCTCGGCTCAGGTGTTGGCAGTGATGGCACCGTGAATGGCAGACTCGCGGTCTCCATCGTTAACAATGGCCTCGTGAATGCCAGGTTTGGCGTCTCTCAGGCCGTGAGTGCCGGAAATCTGGTCTGGAATGATGCCAACAACAATGGACTCAAAGACGTTACCGAAAGCGGCATCGGCGGAGTCACGGCACAGCTCTGGACTCCCGGTAGCGACAATGCCATTGGTGGCACCGGACTGGCTGCGGACACCTTGGTTGCCACCACCACGACCACTGGCTCGGGTATCTACAGCTTCACCAACCAACTCCAAGGCAAGTATTTCATCTGCGTCATTCCTCCCACGCTTTACTCCTTTGCCAGCAGCACTGTCGTCACGACAGACAATGGGGTCGATAACGACAACAACGGCGCACAGCCCGGCGGCAGAAGCACCTCGGTCTATAGCCCGGTGTTCGATCTGGCGGTAGGCAAGGAGCCGGGCAATCTCGTCAGCGGCGGCATCGACATCGACAACACCATCGACTTTAGCCTGCTCACGGCGATGGATTACGGCGATTACTCCCTGTTTGGCAGCGCAAGCAGTGCGGCTGTCGCGAATCTGTTCGTGGGGACTTTGATCGATGCCGAATATGCCGCCACGACCGACGTGACCGCCACGGGAGACAACCTCACTGGAGTGAACGACGAAGACGGCGCCACGTTACCAGGCGTCGTCCAAGGAGCCGCCGGCTCCATGTCCGTGCGGGTGACAAACACCAGCGGCTCCAGCGCCTACATGAATGTGTGGATCGACTTCAACAACAACGGCGTGCTCACCGACGCTGGCGAGCAAGTGGCCACGAATACCCTGATCGCCAATGGCACCGCCAATGCCACCCGCACAGTGAACTTCACCGCCCCAGCGACGGCCTACATCGGCAACATCGGCGTGCGTGTGCGTCTAACCTCCACCAACTCGCCCGGCTCCGTCGGCAGCAGCGGTAATGGCGAGGTGGAAGATCACCTCATTGAGGTTCAGTCCCCCATTGATTACGGAGACTTCGCCAGCTTTGCCAGTGCCGGCAGCACCATGGTGAACACCATCTTCATGGGAACGCTTGTGGATACCGAGCCTAGCAGCACAATCAATGCCGCAGCCACCGCTGATGACCTGGACGGCACCGATGATGAAGATGGAGCGACCGTTCCCGCCACCATGACCCAGGGCGCGCCCGGAACCATCACCGTGAATGTCACCAATACCTCGGGCGGAGCTGCCCGCCTCAGTGCCTGGATCGACTTCAACCGCAATGGCGTGCTGACCGATGCCGGTGAGCAGATCGCAAACAACCTTGCCATTGCCAAAAATACGATCAGCGGCAATCAGACGATCAACTTCACCATACCCGTGAACGCAGCTCTCGGCACGGCGGGCGTGCGTGTGCGTTTCACTGACACCAATAACCCGTCGTCCGTGGGACTCGCTGGCAATGGCGAAGTCGAAGATTACGCCACAAGCATCATCCTGCCGACCACGGACTTCGGCGACTGGAGTGGCGCTGCCAATGCCTCCAGCCTCTTCAGCGCCAATCTGCGCATCGGAACTCTGACCGACACCGAGTTTGTATCGACTCTCAATGCCACAGCGACTGGGGATGACATCACGGCCAGTGATGACGAAGACGGCGTAACATTAGCAGCCGGCTATACACCCGCCGTCGCTGGGTCCGCTACAGTGCTGACGACCAATTTGAGTGGTGCAGCGGCCTACTTGAACGCGTGGATCGACTACAACAACAACGGCTCCTTTGCTGATGCCGGTGAGCAGATCGCCACCAACACGCTCGTGGCCACAGGCACCAATGGCATCGGCCAGACGATCAATTTCACTCCGCCCATCACCGCCATCCCCGGCCAGCGCGGCATGCGCGTGCGGTTTACCGATGTACAAAACCCAACCTCCATCGGTGCCGCAGGCTCTGGCGAAGTCTAAGACATCATGGTCACCATCAACTGCCCGGTCATCACGGTCACGACCGCCGCACCACTCGCTGTGCCGACCGTCGGTGCCAGCTACTCGCAAACCATCGCAGCCAGTGGCGGCAGCGGCACACTGGTTTACTCCGTCAATCCAGGACCACTGCCCACCGGATTGTCCCTCAACGGCACCACCGGCATCATTTCCGGCACACCGACCAACACCACCAGCCAGACCTTCACCATCCGCGCTACCGACATCAATGGCTGCTTTGGCTCACAGGCCTACACGCTGACTCCGCTACCGAATACGGACTTCGGTGACTGGAACGGTGCCGGTGCGCAGACGACCACTGCCAGCAGTCTCTTCAGCACCAATCTCCGCATGGGTGCCACCGTGGATGCCGAAAACTCCGCCACAACCAACGCCACCGCCTCCGGTGATGACATCACCAACACTGGCAGCGCCGATGACGAAGACGGCGTCACCATGCCAGCCAGCATCACCGCAGGTGCCAGCGTCAGCATTCCGGTGAGCGTCTTCAACAACAACACCGCAGGCCGCCAGCTCCAAGCGTGGATCGACTTCGACAACAACGGCACCTTTAACAACGTCGATATCGCCACTGCTGGCGGCGAGCGCATTTACAACGCCGCCGTGCCCGCCAACGCCGCACAACAGATCGTCTTCATCAATTTCACTGCACCGATGCCCGTCAGTATCGGAGCCCAGCGCGGAGCTCGCTTCCGCTTCACCGACAGCGCCGCCACCACACCGACCAGCACCGGTGCCAATGGTGAAATCGAAGACTACATCGTCAGCATCGTCTGCCCCACCATCACACTGACGCCTACACTGCCGACGGCCTATCTAGGTGCTGCTTACAGCCAAACCATCACCGCCAGCGGTGGCAGATCAGCCTACACCTACAGCGTGCAAAGCGGCGCACTGCCCACCGGCCTCTCGCTTGCCACTAGCGGCGCCATCACCGGCACGCCGACTGTCGCCGGCTCCTTCACCGCCACGGTGCTGGTCACGGATGCGAACGGTTGCACCGCCACACTCGCCTACACCATCGTCGTGCGCACCTTCTCCGTGGGTAATCTCGTCTTTGAAGACACCAACAACAATGGAATCAAAGACAGCGGCGAACCCGGCGTCTCAGGAGCACTCGTGCAGCTCTTCAATCCCGGTAGTGACAACGCCATCGGCGGCACTGCGGGTGCGGCTGATACTCAAGTCGGTAGCGACTTCACCACCACTTCCAGTGGCGCTTATCTCTTCAGCGCCCTTCCTGCGGGCAACTACTTCGTCAAAGTCACGTCCCCAGCCATATACGCCCTCAGCGGCGGCACCCCAGCGACCACGGATAACGACGTGGACAATAACAACGACGGCTCACAGCCCGGTGGCTCTGGCACACCACTCTTCAGCCCCGTCTTCAATCTCACCGGCGGAGCCGAATCCATCACTGATGGCGATACCGACACTGAAACCAATCTCACCATCGACTTCGGTCTTTGGAACAGCTTCTCCGTCGGCAATGTCGTCTTCATCGACTTCAACAATGACGGCACCTATGATGAGCAAGAAGGCGTCGAAGGAGTGTATGTGCAGATTTATACCCAAGGCAGCACGGTGGGCGTCACCGCGCCGGTAGGTGCCGCCATCACGGACCACAAAGGCCGCTTCCTCATCGAAGGCCTCAATCCCGTCAGCCACTTCCTGCATCTGCCTGCATCACAATTTGCCACTGGCATGCCGCTCAACGGTCTCGTCCCGATGACCAGTGCCATCGCGGGTGATGACAACGTCGGTCAAGACCTCCTCACCGCCGCTACGCCTGCCACCACGGGAGCCAGCACGACCGTCTTCTCTCTGCGCCCCGGCTTGTGTCCCGCCGGTGCCGATGAGTCCGGCTTTGAAGGCAGCACCGATGACGCGACGGATGCCTCCGTCGATCTCACGCGCGATCTCGGCCTCATCGCTTCCGGCGGCGGCTTTGCCAACGGCATGAGCATGACTCGCACCCTGCCCGCCACCACGACGACAACGACAACGGCCACAACCTTCGCCCAATGGAGCCAAACCAGCGGCACGGGAGCCTCTGGTGACGATCCCGATGCCGATGGCCGCACCAATCTGCTTGAATACGCGCTTGGCACCAATCCACAGAGCGGTGCTGACTTCAGTCGCTTCGCTATCACGCAGGACAACGTCACCGGCACGCTCAGCGCCATCCTCACCCGCCCAGCCGATGGCCGCGAAGACCTGCGCTTCACGCTTGAGGCCACCGCTGATCTCGTGCAGTCCCCATGGCAACCACTCGCGATCGCGGCTGCTGCCACCTTCAATGCCGACGGCACCGTGACACGCCGCTACGCCGACATTGATCAAGCCGCCCTCTTCGCAGGCGTCCAAACCGGCTTCATCCGCCTCAAAGTCGAACTTGATGCCGATCGCAACGGCACCGCTGAACCCACCACCACCTCCACGGTTCAAGCCTGGAGCCGCCAAACCTTCGCTACCGGCACGCGCACCTTCAGCATGCCGCTGCTGAAGCCTGCCCTCTTCATCGGTCGTGTCAGCAGTGTCAGTGGCAATGAACTCACGCTGCCTGTCAGCATCACCCTCACCAGCGGCTCCTACTTCCTCGAAGTGCTCGATGGCACGCTCGCCGGCCAGCGCTTTGAAATCGATGCCACCGCCAGCTCCGGCAAAACGCTTACACTTCAATCGACCGGCACTGCACTCACCGGCAGCCGCATCGCCATTCGCCCGCACCACACCCTAAGCGATCTTCTTCCCGCAGACCTCTTCACCGCTGGCAGCACCTCGAACGAAGCTGACCGCGCCCTCTTCTTCGACACGGCCACCAATGCCTTCAGCACCCTGTGGCTCAGCAGCAGCGGCTGGACCAATGGCACGCTCAGCATGAATTCACGGCCCTTTGCACCCCACGAAGCCGCCATGGTTCAAGTGCGCGGCACTGAAATCACCCGCACCTTCACCGGTGAAGTCCGCAGCACCGACTTCGCTCTGCCGCTGGCCGCTGGCACCCAACTCATCGCCACCGGCTGGCCGGTGGACCTCGCTGCACCTGTCACCGGCCTGCGTTCCGGCATCACCGCTGACACCGCCGATCGCTTGCGCCTCTGGAACGGCGATACCACACCCGACTCCAGCAGCTACACCAGCTTCTATCTCGACAGCAGCACCACGCCACCCACCTGGCATGTCCAGACCGGCGAATCCACGGCAGCACCGCTCCAAAACGCCTTCCACGGCCTCTTCCTCATCCGCGAGACCCCGCTGATGCTGAATCAGAGCAAGCCTTGGTAAGGTTCAGCTATCTAAAAGTCTGCATCTTCGCGCGAACCCGTGGCCGTGATGCCACTGCGGACGATGCAACGCTTCAACACCGAACCACTGGCGACACGCCCGCCCGGCCAAACGATGGTGTCCTCAAGTTGTGCACCTGATTCGATCACCGCACCGGCACCAATGACATTGATGCCACGCAACACGGCCCCAGCTTCGATCTGTGCCGCAGGATCAATGGCCGGACCATACATGCCATTCAATGCCGAGTGCGCGGATAGATAAGCCGTGCGACTGCCCAAATCCCACCAACTGCCGTCGTCGATCACCACCGCACCGATCTTGGCTCCTTCACGAATCATATTGAGGAAAATCGGAATGACGGATTCAACCTTGCCGGGCGTGATCCAGTCATGAACCGCCGGATCGCAGGCGTAGATGCCGGTGAAGAGATATTTCCCTTCGTCGCCGGTGCCGAGTTTGTTGCGGATGTCAGTGACGCGACCACGACGAGGGTCAAACGCGATGTGCAGCGATGGCCCATGGCTGCGCAGCACCAGCGTCACGAGATTGCCGTTTTCACGATGCTCCATGAGCAGCGGCTTGAGCGGCAGGTCGGTCAAAATGTCGCCGTTATAGACGAGAAAGGGTTCGTTCCCGAGCAGATCGCGCACGTTGGCAATGCCACCCGCCGTTTCGAGGCGCACAGGACTTTCGTTGCGGAATTGAATCGGCGTGCCCTGATAACTTTGCTCAGGAAAAGCCTGTGCATACGCCGTGGGAAGGTGATGTGTATTCACCACGAAACGCTGAATGCCTGCTGAGCGAAGATGATCAAAAGCATAGGTGATCAACGGCCGGTGAAACACCGGCACGAGCGGTTTCGGAAGCTGTTCCGTCAGTGGCCGAAGCCGTTCACCCATTCCTGCGCCCAATACAAATGCCTGTTTCACGCGCGGCATTTACGCGGACGCGATGACGGCGCAAATGGAAGTTCGTCGCAGCAGCTAGGCTTGGCGTTTCTTTCGCAGCCAGGTGACCAACAGCACGATGAGCACCACCGAGACCACGGCTGGCAAGGTGTAGCCACCTCCGCTCGCAGCCTCACACATTGGGCACATGGGATCGCCACCGGTCACGGCTTGAACCGATTCCGCCGTGATCAGCGGTGGAGCCTTCGTCCGTGGCGTGAACGTTTTCAGATCCAGCACATAGCTGTTCTCACCGGGAAAGAGGATTTGATAGCGCTCTACCTTCTTGCCGAGCGCCGTGTTGTGATACAGCACACTGAGCGTTCCGGTTGGCAGCGCTTTGATCGAATAACCCGTCGTTCCGTCAGGTATCTTGCCCTTCCAAGTGCCCGTGAGCATGACCGGATCCTCTGGCTGCTTGAGCGGCACATTCTCCATGGTGGTGAAATCCCACGTGAAGTCAGGCTTCACCTCCACCACGGGATCGAGCACGACCTCGAGCACACGCTTGATGTACTCACGTGCCTTGTCCTTCAGCTTTTCCTTTTGCTCCGGTGCGGTGACGCCCAGATCAGCATTGGTGAGGTAGGGAGCCACGTTTGGATCGGGCTCAAAGCTGCGCGGATCGATCTCGATCTGGAGCATCCAGTCACCGTTTTGCTCAAAGTTTGCCCGCACCGCCACGTCCGGCAGCGGATGGGCCATACCCGTCACTGCCAGTAGCAGAAACAGGCCTAAATGAAGGAAAAGCGCGTTGGGTTTCATCCGTGGAGCGTGGCACAGGCCGGGGCACTGTGACGAGCTTTTTTCAAATACCCCACATTTTTTGATTGTAGGGACACCCCACTCTCGTTTTGAATGCACGCAAATCCGCCCGGTCACTTCCGTGACGGAAAGCTAACCATACCATCCCAACATGAAATCCATCCTCACCACCCTCGCCGTCATTGGCCTCTCCGCTTCCGCTTTCGCTGGCTGCGGCAAAACCGAAACCACCAGCGGCAAGCTCAAGTCCGTTGACGCTGATGCCAAGTCTATCGTCATCGACGCTGGCGGCAAAGACGTCAAACTTACCCTCACCGCTGCCGTCACTGGCGCTGACAAACTCGTCGGCAAAAAAGTGACCGCCGTCAGCTCCCACAAGAAAGTGGAATCCCTCAAGGAAGGCTGATCTGTTCTCCGGTGATTCAATTTCACCCACGAAGCCCGGAGGCAGTCCCTCCGGGTTTTTTCATATCATCGCCCAAATCAATCACAGTTCACTCACACCACACATCATCATGAAAGCAGTCATCACCCTCGCCCTCATCGCCACCAGCCTCACGCTGAGCAGTTGCAAAACCTGCCCTTTTGCCAAGAAACAATCCTCCTGCTGCTCTGCTCCTGCCCAGTCCTGCTGCAGCGCCACGCCTGCTGCCCACAAGCATTAATCTCCGTTCTCACAGGAACGAAGTCGCGAAAGCCCGGAGCCAGTCTCCGGGCTTTTTCGTGCCAGCATTGCGCCGATTCTGCCTGCCAGTGCGCTTCCTTTGGCGTGCACTCGTTAAACATGCACGCTGCGTGCAAGTTTGCCCCGATGCCCTCGTAAAATCGGCATGAAACTCAGCCTCTTCACCGATTACTCTCTGCGCGTGCTCATGTTTGCAGCGCTCAAGGGTGAATCGTTTTCTCTCAGTGAAGTCGCCGAGGCCTACGACATCTCGCGTCATCACCTCGTCAAGGTGGTGAACTATCTTGCCAAGCTCGGCTACCTCGAAACCCGCCGGGGTCGCGGTGGCGGCATTGCCCTTGGCATGAAGGCTGAGGACATCCGCGTCGGCATGGTCGTGCGCCGCACCGAGGACACCCCGTTCATCGTCGAGTGCTTCGACAAACAGCACAACACCTGTCCCATCAACGGCTCCTGCCGCCTCAAAGGTGCCCTGGCCCAGGCGGTGAACGCTTTCTATGAAGCACTCGACCGCCACACCCTGCGCGACCTCGTCACCGGCAAGGATGGCGTTCACATGAGCCATATTCTGCTTCCCCAACCATGAATCACCTCTTTCAAACGAGCCTGATCATTCTCTCGCTCTCCGGCGCTGCTTTGCTGGCCGAAGACGAATACGAAAACGCTCCCATCCGCTATTCTGACACCGAGCCCAACGATGCCACGCAACGTCTCGAACGCCTCATGACCGCTGGAAAAGTGAAGATCGACCGCACCGATGCCTGGAGCATCTTGCGCGATGTGATGAAGCAATTCGACATCCCAATCGAATCACAGGTCATGGTGTTCTCCAAAACCAGCAAGCAGAACGACCGCATCAATCCACAAACTCCACGCGTCGTTTATTTCGGCGACAACGCCTACGTCGGCTACTGCCTCGGCGGTAGCATCGAAGTCTCCACCATCGATCCGAAGCTCGGTCCCATCTTCTATTTGCTCGATCCATACGAAGCACCGCAGAAGCCGCTGCACTTTCAACGCGACAACAGTTGCCTAAGCTGTCACGGCGGCCCATTCACGCCCGAGGTGCCAGGTGTCATCGTGCGCTCAGTGTTTCCCGGCCCCGAAGGCCATCCCATCATGAGCCAGGGCAGCACCGTCGTCGATACCACCACGCCCTTCAGCGACCGCTGGGGCGGCTGGTATGTCACCGGCAAACACGGCAGCCTCCTGCATCGTGGGAACGTCACTGCCACTGAGAAAAACGACCAGACCATCAACATCGACTTCAAAGCCGGCGCCAACATCACCAACCTCGCCAAATTTTTCGACACCACGCCTTACAAGCGCAAAACCAGCGACATCATCGCCCTCATGGTCCTGGAGCATCAGACCAGCGTGCAAAACACCCTCACGAAAGCGAATCACACCTCACTGCGGGCCATGCACATGCAAACCAGCCTCCAGCGCGAGCTTGGCGAGAAAATCGAAGCCGAACCCACCGGCACCGCCCGCCGCATCATCGACCACTGCGCCGAAGACGTCGTTGAGGCTCTCCTCTTCAAAGACGAAGCCGCATTACCCGAAGGCGGCATCGAGGGCGATCCCGCCTTTCAAACCGCCTTCACCAAGCGCGCCCCACAAAGCAGCGACGGTCGCAGCCTGAAGGACTTCCAGCTCCTCAACCGCCTCTTCAAGCTGCGCTGTAGCTACATGATCTATTCCCTCACCTTCCAGCACCTCACCGCCCCGCTGAAGCAAACCGTGCTAAGTCGTTTATGGGCCGTCCTCGAAGGCAAGGACACCACCGGCAGCTACACTTATCTCGCCGACACCGAACGCACCCACATCCGCCGCATCCTTGCAGAGACTCTGCCCGGAGCACCGTCGGAGTGGAAGAAGACGATTGCGGCGAAGTGAACAAATAGCAGCATGCTGGTCGACATCGAATAGGTCTCACAATTTCTTTTACTTTGGCATGAGAGCCAGGAGTTTGTCCGCTGTCTCAGCAGCGATCTTACCGGTATCGCGGCTGTGCAGGATTATCGCTCTGGCATGGTCCCATTGCTTTTGCAGGCAGGTATAGATGATCAAATTCACGACGATTTTTTCGATCACTTCAGTTTTCAAGCTGACACCCTTGGTACTATAAAGTTCACGCAATTCGGCAAATGATGCATGCAAAGATTCCGGCAGTTTTTGCCCTGCTGATTCGCACAAAACCACACCGGCCAACTCAGCCTTGATGGCAACATCATCCGGCGTTGACGCTAAGGAGATTTGTAAGTGATCCCGACAGCTCTTCCAATCGTCTAGCAGCCTCGCGGCGGCAGCATAGTCGTGGTGCCAGCGTGCAAATGGCCACAAGGCCAGACGAATTTCTGCCGCCGCACAGACCGCTTGCTCACGTCCACCTGTCGCCAGACTACCGAATAAGACAACCCATGCCACATGGCGATGAGGATCGAGCTGAACCGACCGTAGAGCCATTTCTGGCACCTGATGCTTTGCAGGGTCAAGCAGCCCAGACATCAAAAAGCCCAATACAGCGTACGCCTCACAAGCCTTAGCGGCGACGGACTTGTCAGGCAAATTTCCCATCTTCTGGAGTTTTTCTAAGGTGTTCAACACCAAGGATTTCACTTCAGGCGGAGGCTGGTCGTCTGCGCCAAGCTGCATCAACCGTGGCATCGAGTGATACATCACGGCAGCCGCGAGCAGGTGGGGATCCATCGGACGAAAAGCCGATATCTCAAGCATCTCATCCCAAGGCTCATTCATTGCCAGGTAAGTTTTTTCCGCCTCAGCTTGTTGGGCGGCAGCCACGAACTGTTCCAACGGGGCGTTGCGCATCTCATGCGCCAGCCTGGCATAAGAACGCACTTTTTTATCCGGGAAGAATCGCATTCCAGCCAGCACGCGCAGGCGCACCTCGACTTCGTGAGGTGCTGCTGTAGAGGCGCGCTCGAACCATGTTCTGGCCGCAGCCGCTCTTTTTTCCAGGGAGGCGATTCGAGCGTCATCTGGTGGGTTATCGTGAAGAGCACGAAGAAAACTTTCTTCTGGCGGCCCAGGTTGCTCCAAGGCACGACCAGCACCAGGCAAAAGTTCCTGCTGAATACGCCCAGTCTCCACTTGGGCCAGCACGAGCATCGCCCTCCAGCACTTGGTATCCAGTTCCAAGGCCCGCTCTGCTTCCTTCATGCCGTCAGCCTCTCCCGCTTGCTGAAGCAAGCGAAGGCACTCAGCCAGCCACGCATGAGCATCTGCCTTTTCTGGGTGCTGGTCGGCACGTTCTTGTGCGAGCACTAGCGCCGCCTTCGTTAAACGGTCCGCCTGCGCCGCATCCAAAAAGTGCCTGGCCAACCCTGCCATCCGTACACGCAGAGGCAGCGGATCTGATGCTTGCTGCAGTTGGGTTTCCAGCTCCAGCACTTCTGCTTGAACCGCCGATTCAGTGCCGCAGAAAACCAAGCCTGAGGTCGAACTCATGCCGGGCTTCACCTCCACGCTGCCACTCGGCAGCCTTGCCAAGGCCAGAAAACCTTCACGGGGCGCAGGAGACTTGCGCCGCAATAGTTCGTCCACTCGTGTCCATAAACCCTGAGCCGCAGGGTTCTTTTCGCGCTGTTCCGCTTCGACGTGTTTGGCGATGTCACGCAAGGCATCTTCGACACCCACTGGCAAGTTGCGCATGATTTGGTCCATGTTGTCCACCGCTGCATTTACTGTTGGGCAAACCAGGAAGCCAGCGAGTAGCCAGAGGCCTAATTTGATCTGCATGGCCTTCATTTCTTTGTAGAGAGATGAAATCACAGCGCTTCGAATCAATGCGGATCTAGGACGGCTTGTCATGGCGAAACTCATGAGTGTTGAACGAAGATTTCCACGGCGCAATTACGAATCGTGAGTCAAAAGCATAGAATCTCTGATGATCGTTCTCTGCGCCAGTTGCAAATCCGTGCCACATCTTCAATCATGCACCCATGAACCGGCTCCTCACCCTTCTGCTCTGCGCGCTCTGCCTCTCCGCCTGCGAAAAACAGCCCGCCGAAGTCGATTTCGCTGACAAGAACGTCGAGATGCTCAACGACGGCAAAGAAGCGAACTACCAGGGCAAGCCCTACACCGGCCTCGTCCGCAACAAGCACTCCAACGGCAAGACGGCGGGCGAGTACCCTTACCAAAGCGGCAAGATGCACGGCGTGATGAAGGAATGGTGGGAGAACGGCCAGCAGTCCGCCGAAACCAACTTCGACCACGGCCAGCGCCACGGCCTCAACCGCTACTGGGACATGAAGGGTAAACAGACCAAAGAACAAATCTATGACCACGACAAATCCATCAGCGAGAAGCATCTCTGAACTTGGAACCTTGAACCTGAAACTTTGAACCTTGCCGCAAGGTCGCTCCCGTCATCGCCCTCGTCTCGCTGCTGGCGGTGCGTGTGGGATCGACGGCGCTGATGATGACCGGCATCAGTTGGACACCGCCAGCTTCCAGGCTTACTCCGCGTTCTTCGGCGTCGGCTTCGGTGGCGATACAATGCTTATGCTTGGCATGCTCATCGGCATCTGGATTCCTGAGTGCTCCGAATTTCATCCAGCAGCGTATTCGACTCCTTCAGGCATACTTCACAAAGCGTCTGAAACGTCTTCAAGCGCGATAGTTCACCTTCCAGCGCTTGATGAGGAAGCGTCGGACCGCTAGCGAATTGCCAAGTCGCCAGTGCTTCGATGTAGTCGAGACGAAGCTCTGAAGGGATGAAGATGGGAAGCTGGCCTTTTTCAATTACGGGCAGATTCGCGAGCAGTCGTGCCATGCGGCCATTGCCGTCGGCGTAGGGATGGATGCGCACGAAGGTAGCATGGCTCCAAA
>Ga0209086_10001107_pt1 | contig 22089 bp, 16 predicted proteins | sample M_130207_XF_Meta_FD_187312 | JGI IMG/M metagenome (GOLD analysis project Ga0209086, IMG submission 187312) | Freshwater microbial communities from Lake Montjoie, Canada to study carbon cycling - M_130207_XF_MetaG (SPAdes) (version 2) | ecosystem: Environmental > Aquatic > Freshwater > Lake... | reverse complement strand
CGGGTTTTGGCGCTTGGACTCAACAAACCGGCGCACCGACCACTGCAAAATGGTACAGTGTAGCCTCCGATACTAGTGGAGATAAGCTCGTCGCATGTGATTATCAAGATGGTACTAGTGGTGGCTCTATTTATACCAATGCGAGTGCGGGTTTTGGCGCTTGGACTCAACAAACCGCTGGCTTACCACCCAATGCACGATGGCTAAGTGTAGCCTCCGATTCTACTGGCGATAAGCTCGTTGCGGGTGATTATCATGCTGGTACTAGTGGTGGCTCTATTTATACCAATGCGAGTGCGGGTTTTGGCACTTGGACTCAACAAACCACCAACGTACCGACCAATGGATTATGGTACAGTGTAGCCTCCAATGCTACTGGAGATAAGCTCGTAGCGTGTAATTTTAATTACTCTATTTATACCTATGTAGCCCCCACCCCGAGTCCCACGCCCGCTCCCACGCCCGCTCCCACGCCCGCACCCACACCTGCCCCTACGCCCGCTCCTACGCCCGCTCCTACGCCTGCACCCACACCTGCCCCTACGCCTGCACCCACACCTGCACCCACACCTGCCCCTACGCCTGCACCTACACCCGCACCGACACCTGCTCCTACGCCTGCACCCACACCTGCACCTACACCCGCACCCACACCCGCACCGACACCCAACCCGACCCCGAGCCCGACACCTATACCAATAACACACCCTGTCTGCAATCCTTGTCCACCGCCCGTCTTTTCCAAACCCTCGACCTCTTTTGGCGGAAATACCAATATTCCCACTTCGCTCAATACAAAAGCCTTTAGATATTCCCAATTGGTCAGTTTACCTTTTCGGGCTCGTGGCTCGGGTACAGTAATCTTTATTCCGAGTACTACCGCAGAGAATGCTTGTGTCAAACCGCCTAGAAATAAATTTTAGAAATAAATTTTAGAAATAAATTTTAGAAATAAATTTTAGACATATATATACATATACATATATGTCAACCCCAGTGTCAATACCAAATCAGGCGCGTAAAAAAAGACCCTTGTACTTACAAAATAAACCCCAAACTATCAATGCTATAGATGTACAACGAACCGAATTAGAAACTATAGATGCACAAATTAAAGAACTAGATAGTGACCTGGTGGGCCTATTAGACATTCTTAAGACCGACTGTTACCAAGCAGACAGCAAACAATTTATAGAACTATATCTTAGATATTTAACAAACAAAAAAAATGAATTAGAAAATATGCTTCTTGAAACAAAAAATTTAACTGACAATGTCATAGCCACAGTTAAAAAATGCCAGGAAAAAGAACCCACAGATACATTTTATGACGCGGAAGAAGGGCCGGCGGTTGAAGGGCCGGCGGTTGAAGGGCCGGCGGTTGAAGGGCCGGCGGTTGAAGGGCCGGCGGTTGAAGGGCCGGCGGTTGAAGGGCCGGCGGCTGAAGGGCCGGCGGTTGAAGGGCCGGCGGTTGAAGGGCCGGCGGTTGAAGGGCCGGCGGTTGAAGGGCCGGCGGTTGCAGGGCCGGTGGTTGCAGGGCCAGCGGTTGTAGGCCCTAAACCCAACAGAGTACTAAAGCTAACGCAAGTAGAATATGACAATATAGATTGGATTTTTAACACTAGTGTAGCGTTTCTAATGAAATTAATAGAAGAAAACCGTGGCACAGAATTTTATACCGACGAAAAAACGGCAAACAAGGTATTAGATGAATTACAGAATACACTCATGAGTGAAGTTAATCTAACGAAAAGGCTATATATTAATGCATTTATATATTATAAACTACAAGATACTAAAAAACTGTGTATTAAAGTCATGTACGAGCAACGCGAACAGTGGGAACCGTTTATTACCGAGATTTATACTTTATTTACAAAGGAAGATAAAGATACCGAATATATTTATACTAAAAGTTTTGTTGAACAGTTTATAGATGAATTCTTAAGAGCATTAGTAGCAAATCCAACTATAAAAATACCTTATAATACCAATTTAGACATATTTAATAAATGGCAAAATTACTCTTTTTACAAGTCGCAATTGGCAAAACAAAAAAATAAAGGTGGGAAAAAGAAGCGTACCCGTAAACAGAAGCATAAGCGTACCCGTAAACAGAAGCGAAAAACATACAAGTCTAAGGGAAAAACATACAAGAAATAAAATTAAATAATAATTATTATTTAGGAATTATATTTAGGAATTATATTTAATAATTAGGAAATAATATTTCTCTCATACTAATATATAAAATGGTTAAGAAGATTATGAAATCGTCGGATGGCAAATATCACGTGGCAGGAAAAACCTACGAAGTTTTAGAAGGTTCGCGGGCTCAAGTCGGCCATAAAACAGCATATAAAACCGCAGGGGGACTAACTTTAACTGATTTATTTAAAAATAAACATGGACATTACGTTTCTAAGAAAAAACATTTAACCGCCAAGAGAGAACAGCGGTTATTAAAGGCCGGTTACGGGACCGTTAAGGGAAAGTTTGGGGCTGTTAAGTTGAATGGCACCCGTAAGCATCGAAAAAGTAGGCATAGGCGTAAGTAAATATTTAGCGTAAGTAAATACTTAGCGTAAGTAAATACTTTTAGGAAAAATATAATAATTTAATTATTATATTTTTTGTTATTATTTTTTGTTTTTATTATTTTTTTTGTTTTTATATCTTCCACCAACTCGCTTTAATTAAGCCGTCCGTATCGATATGTTCTTTAAGCATTTCCAACGAAATCTTCTCAAAATATATTTTACTAACGTTAATCATATTTTTCGCTGAAGTATAATATTCATATGCGTCATTTATGGAGGTGGTCAACATATATTCTTGCTCACTGCATTTTAATTTGAATAATTCCAGGGAGTTTGCAACATCGTTACGTTTATCCCATAGAGTACTTTTCACATTTTGAATAAATTTATTATCAAGAATGCTAATTTCGGGATAAAAGTGATGAATTAAATCTATTAACAAAGTTTCGTTCATATTTAGGCAAATTTTCCCATTATTCACCCAATGTCTTACTAACGCTAGTAATTCATCAATCTCTAATTCAGAATCATACTCGATAACCGTTGTATCCCAAAATTTAATGAACTTTGCCACAAACGGTAGTTGAGAACTGGTAATATCTAAATAACTATCCGTTTCTTCCTCATATTTAAACTTCTCCTTTAATATATTTTTCAAATTGGCGTGAAATAGAATATTAGGAATGTTTTGTTCGGCCAGATAATTCTTCCAGAGAAAAATCATATTCTTGCCAGTTATTTTAGACGCCGGAAGACTAGTTATGGTTTTATCTAAAAATTTATCAACAATATTCTCTATCGTGTTTTTATTTAAAAACAGTGCGTGCTCTACCAACTTATTTTCCGTGCATTTTTGTAAAAACTCGTCCGCCGAGCCATAGCGGTGCGAATAATGGGCGGCTACGCATAATAAGTCAATTAGACCTTTAAACAAGTCGGCGTGGATGTTAAATTTTTTACTGTTATTTTTATTATTAAACTGTATTAATCGACAATCTTTATAGCTATGGTCATAAAACTTAAACTTTATATTATTTAAAATAGAGGAGATACCAAAGAAAGAATAACTTTGATTATTAATCTCTCGTAATATGTCTTTGAATAAGGGCGATATAATATAAATTATATTCGTGGCAGTCTTAGACAAGAGACAATCGCCGATAATGGTCAAAAAATACTTGGCTTGATTGCGCGTGTTGAAAAGACTAGGACATAACAAGTTAATTACAAATTGAATTGTAGCGGATTCTGGTATAGCATTCAAGGGGGATTTTTCTTTGATGCGTTTTAAAATATTATTATTGGTTTTATGTTTCCAATCCATTAGGTTTTGTTCGTTTGTAATTGTACTTAAAATTTGGTGTTGTATATCGTCTTCATTATATATTTTGAAATGTGTACCGTTGTAATGTAAAAATAATTCGGAATGCGCGCTGTAAAAATAATTGTTTTTTTTAAGGAACCGGTCGGTAAATTCATCTTTGTCGCAGGTTAATTGTTTTTTCCGCTCTTCTCTCTGTTTATAAATAGTAACTGAGTTTTCTAACGCTACGGGCAAGAGTTTTTCTATATAGTTGCATAATCTGCCATACACATAGTCATTTTTTTCGTATTTGTCAATTAAAATGTCTAACATACGGTGTAATGTGGCATTAGGCACGGCATTGGGCACGGCATTAGGCACGGCATTGGGCACGGCATTGGGCACGGCATTTGGCATAGCATTGGGCATAGCATTGGGTATTTCCATCGTTACTAGTATTATAACGAATTGTCTTTATATATTTTTGTTAATATATACTCAATATATACTCTATACCCGCCGTTTCTGCGTTCTAGACCGACGTTTTCTCCCGCCGGTTAGAACCATTCGTTCAGGGTGTGGAGTCTTATGTTTCTTTGTGCGAGTAAAATGCTTCCCCTGTCGCCGTTTATGTCTCTTTGACTTGCCTATTGTTAAATTTCCAAACATTTTAGAAAATAATTCGTCCTCGGTTGGTTTGGTCCTAGCTGTATTGGTTCTCGGCGTAGTACTGGATGTAGTAAATTTCATAGATTTACCAAATAACGCACTTAATTCGTCCATGTGCGGGTCAAGAACTTTACCGGAACGGGTTTTCATGTATAATATATACTTATAAGATAAAATAAAATAAGATAAAATATTATATTATATTATATATTTTATCTTATATTGCATTGCTTCGCTTAGCTAAGCTTAGCTTAAAACCAATGCTTCAATTCCAATTGTTTATCATTACTATAAGATAGCACAGGTGCCGATAATGGAATAACTAAAGTACTGGCATCCCGTTTATATTTCATGTAACCTTCGGCTTCCCCATACACTTGATTCACTGCATAATTCAAGACAAACTCATTTAAATCTTTAATTTGACCTGGTATATCTATGGCTAAATTCTTCGAGTGTTGCAAAAACACACTCCGCATAATTATTTGTAGTTCATCGCAATTTTGTTCTCCAATGACATATTGACCGTTCGACCTATTATAAACACCGGCCCGTATACCATTTTGGATTATCCTCATATTTTGAGCACTAAAAAATGTTACAGATAAAGAGGTATCGTTCCAATTACCGGTCATAGCATCCCTAAAGGAAGCACATTGATTTACTGGTATACGGTCAATCATGGAAAAACGTGTATCAATGTTTGGTCCAATAATATTAACCCGACCATTACTTGAGATGGTATTAGCTATAGCATTTTGTTGCATTTAATATTATATAAGATTTAATTTTATATAATTATAATTAAATTGTATATGTTTAATTAAATTTTATATAATATTAAATTTTATATAATATTAAATTGTATAAAATTTATATTTATTTTTTTAATATTTATATTATTATATATAATATAATGGCTAATTTTCAAACAAGCGTAATGACTATAGCAATCGTGTTGTTAATCATTTGTCTAATATTTATTGGTATTTCATTATATAGAAGTAAATATAATAAAGAATTTCCCCCTATTCTTGCTAATTGTCCAGACTACTGGGAAGATAACTCGGAAAATAATAATGGTTCGAAATGTGTAAATACTCAAAATTTAGGCAATTCCCAATGTTCTAAAACCATGGATTTTTCGGGGTCTATGTGGAGTGGGGACGCAGGCATATGTGCTAAATCAAAATGGGCTAAATCCTGCGATTTGACTTGGGACGGGATTGATAATAATTCGGGGATGTGTAAAGATAAAGCATAAAGTATTAATCCTCCTCATCATACTCACACGAATTATGGGGATTAACCTTCTTATTGCGAGTATGAGATTTATTCTGCGGATATGATGAGGCAGAAGCACCTGTAATATCTTTTTTGCGTAAATCAACGAAACCGAGGAAACCCATTGGGCCTCTGTCACCTTTTGGACCCATTTGCCCCTGCATGCCCTTATCACCTTTTGGACCAATTTTTCCCTGCATACCAGCCGGACCCGCCGGACCCATCGGGCCCATCGGACCCATCGGGCCACTAAGACCGGTAAGACCGGTAGGACCAGCCGGACCAGCAATTGACTCGGGTACTTTTTTCTGTGTAAAAGTCCACGTGACTATTAAATCATCGTTAGTAATGGTAGGTGACGTCCAAACGGTTTGGCCGGCGGCATCTTCTAAAGTTAAATATGTCCCAATCGCTCGCGTCATACTATTATCATTACGATTATAATATACAATTTTACTCAACTGATAGGCTTGGCCTAAATCTAATTTCCAAAAATTATCTGGACTTTTATTTGCCGAAATATACCCCCCGACGACCGTCGTATTCGTCATAGCTCTTGTTTCCAGTTTACCATCAATGGGTGCGGTTATCGACAAAATGGGATTAGGCTCGGAGGTATATAAATTTAGGGCACTTGCTGTACCTTTGGGCGCGATATTCATATTAGGGTCATCTGCCGTATAAACCGCCAGTTGGGAAATTTGTAAAAATTCTGAATTACCTTGGTGAAATGTAATATACCTTACTTTCGCATTTAATTCAGCCGGCGGATTATCAAAACCCTCCATGAACCGTGTGAAAAAACGGCCAACAGCCAAGGCAATTAACATAATAATAAAAAGTATTACCAGCCAATGTTGAAATTTCCAACCCTTATTAATTTTAAACATATATAATATATACTTTAGACAAAAATTTTTTTCTAAAGTATATATTAGAAAAATGATTGTCGGTAGTTTAACAGAAGACAACAAAATATTCATCCCGGTTTATTGGACGGACCCCACCGCCACCCCTCAGATATTAACTCATTTTCAAGGGGGGATCGCCTATGGTATTAATAGTTCACAACAGATTGTTGGCGTGGCTGGGTTTAGCGATGGAACACCTCCCGGACCAGCTTATTGGCCGGCTCCGGATGCCTCACCTCTGCCATTAGCGACGTTGCCAGACTACACAGTAGGAATAGCCTATGGGATTAATAATTCTCGGCAAATTGTCGGCGTTTTTCTTAATATAACACGTGACAAATTAAAATTAAGCCCGGTTTATTGGTCTTCACCCAGTGTCTCCCCTCAGCCATTACCAATGTTATCAGGGTATACAGAGGGTGTAGCCTATGGTATTAATAATTCCCAGCAAATTATCGGTGTGCTTATTAACAACACTACAGCAACATTGGTTTATTGGTCGACACCAGACACCCCACCTCAACAAATTAGAGATATAGACCCAGCCATTATTAACAGCGGATTTATTGACAAAAATTTTATAAAAATCGTCGATATTAATGATTCCCAGCAAATAGTTAGCGTTAATGTGGTCAACACTCTCCCTATACCAAGATCTATACCAAGTTATTCGCCTAATCTTACTAGCTCACCTGAGGCATTACCGGTTTTGCCAAGCAACCCATTTGGAATAGCCACCGGTATTAATAATTCTCAACAAATTGTCGGCACACTAGGGACTGGGAAAGATGGTGTAATCCCGTTTTATTGGTCTTCGCCCACTGCCCCACCTCAGCCATTGCTATTGTTGCCCGGGTATACACAAGGGTTGGCCGCGGGTATTAATGATACAGCCCAGGTTATAAGCAATATTTGTTTTCCCTCCGGGACCCCTATACAAACCAATCAAGGTATTATCGCCATAGAGAAGCTAAATACAAAAGTACATACCATAAATAATCAACCGATTAAACACATTACTCAGACGACTACCTTGGATAAATATTTGATTTGTTTTCAAAAAGACGCACTGGGGCGAAATGTGCCATGCGCTACAACGATTATGTCCAAAGAGCACAAAATTGACTTTGAGGGGCAACTCATACCCGCGTATCGTTTTTTAAATTTTTCTAGAGCAGTGACAAAAGTAAAATATACCGGGCAAACCTTGTACAACGTCCTGTTAGACAATTACGACCGAATAAACGTAAATAATCTGATTTGCGAAACATTACACCCGGAAAATATCATTGCTAAATTATATAGTAATAATTATACTGACAACGCGAGAAATAACATAATTATTCAAATGAATACTTCTTTAGAGGCACGGGATTTTCCTGCATATAAAGATATAGTGAAGCAATTGACTTAACACTTTTCCTAAAAGTGTTTTGCTACACTTTTCCTAAAAGTGTTTTTGCTACACTTTTCCTAAAAGTGTTGTTGTTTTGCTACACTTTTCCTAAAAGTGTTTTTGCTACACTTTTCCTAAAAGTGTTTTTGCTACACTTTTCCTAAAAGTGTTTTTGCTACACTTTTCTTAAAAGTGTTAAAGTGTATTAAACATTAAAATATATTATTATGTAAATGGATACCTTAAACATTAATTCATTTTTAAAGAGAGAACATATCTATAAAGAAATAAAAAACATTTTAACAAATTTTGAAAAAAATAAATTCGACCTGTTATTAAAAAGAGGCATATACATATACGGGGCCCCTGGTAGCGGAAAAACAGAGTTTATAACCCGCTTACTCAAGGATATAAACTACGATATTATTAATTATGACGCGGGAGATATTCGCAACAAATCCATCATCGATACTATTACTAGAAATAATATATCTAATAAAAGCGTGATTAGTTTATTTTCCACTACGCCCAAACCCATCGCCATAATCATGGATGAAATCGATGGTATGAATAACGGCGACAAGGGTGGTATTAATTCACTGATTAAGCTCATTCGACAAAAAAAGACCAAAAAACAAAAGTTGGAAGATATCACCTATAACCCGATTATTTGCATCGGCAGTTATCATCAAGACAAAAAAATCAAAGAATTAGCGAAAGTCTGCAATACATTTGAATTGCCTTCCCCCACCAAGGCCCAGATTAGCACAATTATGAGTAAACTTATGCCTGGCTTGGGCCTGTCTTTAAATAGTAATATGAGCCATTTTATTAACGGCGATTTACGGAAATTGAATTCAATCTATAAAATTTCTCAACATGATGATAGTATATTGGATAACGAATTATTTACGAATATTTTCAAACGTAAAACGTTTAATGAAGATACCAAATTACTCACTAAAAAACTCTTGAATCAGCGCTACTATTTAAACGACCATCTTACTACTCTAAACGAAAATGACCGGACCATCGTCGGACTATTGTTCCACGAGAATATAATTGACACGTTAAATAAAATGGATTTGAAAGCCTCCATACCTTTTTATTCCAAGTTATTAGATAATCTGTGTTTTGCTGATTATATGGACCGGATTACGTTTCAACATCAAATCTGGCAGTTTAACGAAATGAGTTCACTTATCAAGACGTTTCATGGTAATAAATTGTATCATGATACTTTCCTCAACAAACCCGAGTTTAATCCGCCGGAAGTCCGTTTTACTAAAGTGTTGACTAAATATAGCTCCGAATACAACAACGCCACCTTCATAAATGATTTGTGTCAAACGGTGGGGTTGGATAAAAAAGATACCTTCACTTTATTCTTGGATTTGCAAAACAAACATTCTGATGAATATATTAAAGAATTACTAGAACACAATGATATAAGCAATTTATATGTGAACCGAATCTATCGCTATATGGATAAATGCATTGATGAAAGTGCTCTAGTGGACGGGGCTAGTGTAGCGGATATGAGTATGGAATAATGGTATAAAATACAATATATAAAAAATATATATATTATATAAAAAATATATATTATATAAAAAATATATATTATATAAAAAATATATATTATATAAAAAATACGCGACACGTGACACGTACCCGAATTTTATATATCTAGCTCTCTAACAAAACATGTTCCAAACTGTTTATAATAATTTAAATAATTACTATATGGCCAATAATATATACACCTATTGAACATATTTATATAATAACTAATTTTATCATTTATTTTCAAATTAAACACTTCATCTCCTCCAAATATAAATACTATTTTATTCTTATTATATTTCGTTTTAACAATGTCGTATAAAGGAAAAGAACAAAATTCATCTGGTCCTACTTTTCCATAAATAATTATATCCCAAAAATTGTTATTTATTTTTTCTATAATTTCGGCTTCAGTCATATTATAATCATTATCTTTTTGTAATCTATTAGGATAAGTAAAACAATTTTCACCATAATAAATATTTGACTGTGAATTATCAAAATCATTGTATAAGAAAGGTAATTTATTAAACTCCACAGCTACACCATTTATAGATTTAATATAACGCTTCAATCCTATCCAAAGTGATTCTCTATTATAGTTAATTCCGTGGTGACATGTTATTAATAATATATTTTTTATTTTATCACTTCCTTTTATATTGTCTAAGAAATATTTAGCAGTTGAAGAAGTCGTGCAATATTTTCTGGTATGTTCTAAAAACTTTGCATTTAAAATATTATATTTTTGTATATATTCTTCTGTATCAGACCAATTATTATATAAATTATAAGCTTCCTCATTAAGTTCTTTTGGATAAGTAGTAAGTGTATTAGTAGGACAATCTTGTAAATTTTCAAATAGTGGAATACAACCATTCATTAATATTTCATAATGTCTTAGACAGTCCCATCCGCCCTTTTTTTTTGTTATAGCAAATCTTGAATTTCTATACATTTCATTATACTCTTTTTCTTTTTTATTAAAAATATATGTAGATATATTTCCTGGAATTAAACTAGCCAATAAATATTTTTTATTATGAATACTATCGAAAATACATTCATCGGGAATACTAAATGATAATGGAAATATATTTACTTCCTGAGCGTTTAACTTATGAACTTCGTCATGGTCTAGTGGTGTAACGTATTTCAATACATCATCTATTGTGATATGTTTTAAACATTCTTTCTGGTTCATATATTCCTTTGATGTATATGGAATAATTCGTCTTATTTTTTTAGATAAAAAACTAATTATCCAACATAAAGATGAGTTAGAATGTAAAAGTTTTTTACAATCTCGAATTAACGCAATATCGTGTTTTAAGTTGTTCTGAATTAATATAGGGTTAAACTTGTTAAAAAACTCTATATATTTAAACTCCCAATCGTATTTTAATTTGTCACATACAATATAAATTTTTTCGTCTGTTATATGTTCATTTGTTAATAATTCTATATAGTATTGTGGTGGTATTATATTGCTTGTTTTACAAGGATATTGTATAAAGTCATCAAGTCTAATATGAATCACAATATCAGTTGTTTTTAGGTCCACACTATGATAATTATTTATAAGATAATCTTTAATGTAAATGCATTCATTGTTGTAGAAGAAATAATCATTATTTTTTTCATTACATATTAATTCTAATAATTTCTCTCTATAATTTACAAACAACTCACTTTTTTGAAAATAACCATCACCTATTAAAAAACTATTAGTTTCGTATAGATGTTTATCTTTTATAATATCAGTAATATTATCTTCATTTATTATTATAAAATTATCCTTTGGTAAATTATCCTTTGGAAAATTATCCTTTGGTAAATTATCCTTTGGAAAATTATCCTTTGGAAAATTATCCTTTGGTAAATTATTTATATATACATATTCTACATCAAAAAGAATTGTTAATAATTTACATGTTAAATATCTAAATAATTGATTACCAAACCGTCCATTTAATTTATCATCAAAAGAGACATATTTTTTTTGTTTTGATGCATAATTTGTATGATAAAAGTAATAACCGTTTTTTTTTGCTAGTTCAACATCCATATTTTTCTCGTGTATGTGAAGTTTTTTAGTTTCACACTGGTTATACAATAAGTGTTTATATTCTGGCTTGTTTAATATAGAAGTAAGCACAATTTCCTCTGGAAAAATTGATAAAAAAGGAGTTCCTAGTTTTACCATGGCATAATACTCATTTATAATTTTCATTATAATATTACTTTTAATATTAAGTCCAAAAACAATAGTTCTTATATAATGTGCGTTATTTAAATTTACATTTGTTAAAGTGTTTAATATGTCCTTTGTTTTTGAAAAGACCATAGCGTCATAATTATTTCCATCCGGGATATTTTCTATTATAGTTTCTTGTTCGTCTAAAATATCAAATAATCTTTGGGGATTATTTATAGAATAACAACCGGAATCAATCCAAATTATTTTTTCATATCCTAATTTTTTTGCTTCAAGCATCATAAAGATTTTAAAACAATATGGAACACCAACATATTTCATTTCTATACCAGTAGGATTTGGAAATCCGCCATTAAATAAATAAAAATCCCCGTTGTATTTTACTTGTTCTAATGAGTTAATTATTTTCTGTGAAGCTATGTATCTAGAGTTTTCTCTTATAGTCTTATTAAATTCGGTTGATGTGTGTAAAAAAGGCGTGCAGCAAACTATGCAATTTTTACTATTTTTATCATTTCCAAATTTGTATATTTTTTTAAATGGTAATTTATTACTAGTAATATCTATTATTTTTTGTCGAAACCCCATCGTACAACGATATTTAAAATCTTCAAATGTGTAAAAATTATTTTGTGGAAGATATAATGATTTTAACATACTATTTATATTTTTGTTATTTAATTGTTCTTGAATATATGTATACTCATCTATATTATATTCTTCTTTGTCTGCTATATCTATTAGAAAAGGATTTTGAAAATAACAATATATTGTCAAATCATCAATATATTTTTTATTATAGATACTAATCTTTGTACTACAGTCCCACGTACTATAGGCCATAATTACACGTTCTGCTTCCACAACAACGCCCAAACAATATTCAATCTTTACGTCTTCGAATTTAAACGGAGCAGTGTAACGTAATAAATCCATATTCTCATCTAATATAACCAACATATGATAGTAATTGCGTGGTGTTTCATAAGAAACCAGATGCACGACAAACCACAATTCATATTTATTTGGTCCATTTCCAATGCCATATTTAAAACCACAACTCGAGCCGCGCACTCGCTTAAAGATTGCCGGCATAGGTTTTTCTTCAACAGATTCTAATATAGCATTTTGTATTTTACATATTTTTAAAGGAAACCAACAATAAACCACATGTGTTTCATTTTTATAATTAACATACACCCAGTTTTTTTCACACCCAGAATTTAAATTAAAGGCGGGTTTAACTTCTTGAGGTATTAACCTATCTATATCTATAGCATATAAACCATAGACGATACCAATTGTATTATTGTTATGATAACCGGTGCCGATGAATTGTATACCTGTACCGTCGTCAAAAATACGCACATCTTCAATACCCATATATCTTCTATTAGTATAATCTATATCAATAAGCTTCTCTCTTACAATTGTAAATTCATTTGTCAAATATACACATTTGTTAATAGTAATAATATGTGGGTCACAATCATGATAAGAGCCCTGTGGGTCTATTCGATAATTTACTAATCGCACATTCATTAAATACCCGTCCTTATAAGGAATAAGACTACTCGACGAAGAATTAAACTTGTATTCAACGTCATTTATCTTGTGTTGAAGAGAGAAGGTGAAATCATACGTTTTGTCTGCTTTTAATACGTCCGGATAAAACTTTAGATTAGACATTACACTCGTAATTATTTCTGCGTCCTCGCAATTATTTAAAATGGTTACCACTTGTGGGTTAATCTTGCGTACGCCGGTATAATACGCAAACACAGAGTATTCGTAGGCTAATTGCCATAGATAATCTTTGTATTTTGCGTGTTGTGATGAAATAGTATTATATAATTCCAGGGCTTCTTGCGATTTACCCTGAATCCGCCAGGTCTTTATTTTCTGATATACTTCTACCAAGTCCATTTCGCTTGTACCTGCCTGTTCGCTTGTACCCGAACCTGGACCTATTGCATTAGCATCATGCCCACTTAAAATGCGCCAGATTGCATTTTCACTCTTTTTCTGCGTCTTTAGGTTTGTCTCATCGATTTGTTCTAAGAATTTATCCACACATGTAAATAGTTTCGCTCGTTCCTCCTGCGTATCGGCCAGTAATACCTCTTTATAGTACACTAAATTATCTAAGGTGCGCAGCATACTGCTCTTATCCATGACCCCGTGCAGTAATATCTGTTTACAACACGCGTAACCACTTTCTTTATCATTGGCGTAATAGGCCGCAATAGAATTATTATATTCGAGGACATCGCAATATTTCGGTTGTTCGACAAATAATTTACCTTCGGCCAAGTTACGCTTATAATCCTTATACTTATGATATAAGCAATTTACCAAGACATTTTCGCCCTCCTGGCGGTAATAATCCATCGCATTAATGATGCCTTCAATCCGCTCAGTATCATATTCGCTGGTTTTTAACCAAAATTTCGCCGCATTGTCTTTATCACCTTTTTTAAAATAAATATTTCCTATACTCAAACACGCACAATATTTTTCCTGGTTCCAGGCCGGCATCAGGAGTTGTTTTTTGTACGTTTCGATGGCTTTATCGTAATCCCCATTATCGCGATAGCTATTACCCAAGTAAAAGACATATCTAGTATTATGGGGTTCGTCGACCAGACCCTGTTCCAATAAACTTATATCACGCTTGAATTTATCATTCTTTGCTCCCCCATCACCGATATCGTGAATAAAAATAGCTTGTTTCTCAAAGACTATACCACCAACACTTCCCGGGGGTACATTAATGTGTTCGTGTGTAACCCCTACATACGTAAATAATCCATTATTTCTGACTATGCGGATATTTTGATAATAAAACGCTTCGTTGCCCTGAAATATATAATAAAAATCGTCTTTTAGTGCATTTTTTACAAATTTTTCACTGACTTTTACGGCTTCGTGCTTCTCCAGTGCGTGGTAATTGGTATCTGTGCTACCGACAAAAGTCATTGGCGAATTAATTGCTGCGCTAGTAAATGAGCCAAGGTGTAAAATCATATCGGCATCCAAGAGTAAAACATAAGCGCTCATACCTTTACAGGCTTGCAACGCCACGTTGCGATTATGGGCAAAATTTTTAAATGGTTCTTGTATGATTTTGCCGGGAATGCCTTTCTCTATAAAATACGTCATAATAAGCTCTATGGTATTATCCGTCGAACCAGTATCACATATACAATAACAGTCAATTAGGTCAATTACCGCATCAAACATCCGTGTAATAATTTTACTTTCATTTTTTACAATCATATTCAGACATAATGTAGGGTCGGTATTTTTTAGATGTGTGTCCTTTATTTTTTCTGTAATTATTAATTCCATATAGTGGTAATTATTATATTTTTAAATCTATTATATTATTAATAGTATGTCTGATACTAGCGTAGCCATAACGAGTGATGCCACAACGAGTGATGCCATAACGAGCGATGCCATAACGAGTGATGCCATAACGAGCGATGCCATAACGAATGAAGCCTGGTTCAAGCGGTTTGTAGAGGAGAATTATGGTGAATTGCAAAACCAGTATTGGCTAGAACAAAAAATTGATTATTATTCTTCACAAGTAGCTCCCGACGATTTAAAAGCCTTAATAACTTATTTATCAAATTGTTTTATGATAAGAGATAGTTTAATTGCTTCTTGGCGATGGTCGCCAGAGTGGGAAGAATCAGTACATTCTCCCATTGCGTATTATTTAGTAAATTTACTGGTGTATAACAATGCGACATATATTCCGCCAGATTTATTTACTTGGTTAACATCATTTACCCGTGAACCTGTGTTTGACAAAGCCACACAACAGATGATAGATTTGCGCTTGGGTTATCTTAAAGCCGCCTTCTATCACACAAATCAAAATATTATACCCTTAAATAACATTATTCGCACGAATGAAATTCCACTCTCTGACCTTATAACCGGCATAATTCCTGAACAGTCTAAAGCGCATATAACCCGAACAGACAGTTGTATAATTTATCCACCCGATGATATTATCTACACATTTACTAAATTATATGGTGATAATGGACATAGCATGATTATCTTTAGTGGAATATCGCATGTTATTTGCAGTAATGACCAACTGAGTTTATTTTTAGAAGATACTGCCTTCATGTTTTTCCCTCCACGCTCGTGGAGTCTGGATTTACGGGTAGCCGTACATTTTTCTCCAGAACGAGATCCAGATGTTATTTCCGGTAATATACCGTTCAAAGTTATATTTATGCTACGGACCGACAAAGTATGTTACGTCTCCCCCAACAGTTCGTGGGAAGCGGAAGTTTTTAAACCCGCCGGAAACTATTACTATAAAGAACATTTTATGGCAAACTATAATGAAATTATCGGCAATGCAGTTAAACACACCAAGGAAGAACAAATACGTAACCTATTAGTTATTGTCATTGAGAAAATTGAGCCTATCAATATTGTACAAAAAACTGAGAAGGAATTTAATACCTTTATAGTAAATTTATTTGAAGGCTCGGGATTAGCGGAGGCAGACTCTCAAACGGATTTAGAAGAAGATGAGGAGACAGTAAAAGCCCATTGGGACGAAGTAATGGAATCATTTAAAGGGATTGAAGTACAACAGAAAGCAGCACAATATAATCAATCAGCAGTTAGTGAGGGTGGACAAAAGCAGCGCAAAACGCGACGGCGTAAATTATATCGTGATACTTATAAACAACGTGATACTTATAAACAACGTGATACTTATAAACAACGTGATACATATAAACATAATAAACATAAGAAACTTCAGAAAAATAAGTACAAAACATACCGAGTGAAAAATGAAAAACACCGCAAAAGAAAACGCACACGCCGAGCAGTTAAAAAATAATAAAAACCAGTAAATAATTAATAAAAGTTAATTATTTAATAAAAGTTAATTATTTACTCATCTTGGCATTGCTCTCTCAACCGAGTTTGCCATCGTGCGAGCAGTTCCGGCTGAACCTGTGCTTTGCGATGAGTCATAAACTGTTGAGGGCTATCATAGTACAAATGATTGGGGTTGGGATTAGGATAGTTTTTCGATTTAGGTTTAATTCTAAATCCGTCACTATCGTATGTTCCCAGCGTGTCTACCACTTTAAATAGTCGAGCTGAAGCCAAAGAGCCTACTTTCCACGGATACTTTGCGCCTGTGACAGCGTTGAGAATAAAACGGTCGGGTATATTAGAAGGGTAATACGCCGGAGGTTTGGTAAAACTATTTTCCGGTGCGGGTGGAAAATACGTATCTGGTGCCATTTCCATTTCCACCTCCAATTCTGACATGTAGTTAGTTGCATGTGATGCTTCCATTATTGGTATATATGAATATATATAAAACTTTAAGTATTATTCATATATTATTTTATTTTATTTTATGGCTTATTCCAAGCCTGCGTCAACAATTCAATCTCCATATCTTTACCTTTTAATAATTCTTTTAATTGATTAATATACTCGTGTTGTTGTTGTAAAATTTTCACAATTTCTTCTTTGCTTAGGGTCCGTGCCGGTTCTTCCCCAATTTTTATAGTGATGCCTTTATCCATTTTTTCTCTCAGAAGCGTTGCTCTGGTGCTTTTTAAATCTTCAATTTGTTTTAGTACCTCGGGTTTACTCTCGGGTTTGCCCGGCGCATAGTTTTTCAGACACTCGGGTAAACGGTTCATATAAAAATCCTGCATCTCCTCATCATTTATAAAGTATGACACTGGCAAATCGGTAGGTTTAATATAATCGGGATGAGCGTTTTCCAAGAGCATTTCTTTATTCACGCTATTATGGTCATGAGCAAAGACTAAGATGGTTTTGAAGGGGTCCAGTTGTACAAAAGGAATATTATAATTACTTAGAAAATCCTGTTCTTCGGATACAGCCACATTATTATCGTATGATTGAGTTTTTAATAAAACGCGTCGAAAGGCAAAGGTCGCCGCCGTGGCATGTCGCGGTCCATACGGCCCAAATTGGTAAATTTTTTCGAGTGATTTAAAATAAATATACATCGTACTACTACCGGCACACATGGCTTTGGGATTAGCTAATAAAGTGGCTACTGCGTGGGACACCCGTTGGGGCGGATAATAATCATCATCGTCCATGTAAAGAATGATACTACCTGTGGTTTTCGCATTTAAAATGTTTCTTTTCTCTCCTAATAGCATTCGTCGCTCATAGGCCAAATAGCGTACTTGGGGAATATGCTTGACTAAATCCTCTATTTTATCTGTGCCGTCGTCCAGAATAAGCCATTCCATTCGCTCCTTGGGGTAATCTTGTTTCTCAAAACATTTTATCATATACGGAATAAAGGGCCGGCGGTTAAAAGTCGGCGTACATATACTGACAAAAGGTAATTGTTTATCTTTACCGGCTTGAGAAAGCATTTGTATATGTTATACAATAATATAGGTTTAAATAATATAAGTGTAAATATTATAAGTATAAATAATATAAGTATAAAAATTATTGACCTCAACTCTTAAACATACTAAATAGTGTTTTTACAACCATCATCAGATACACTATAAGCATAGTAATTGCAATGGTGGTATCCAGATTTTGGAATGCTGAGATACACATTAATAACCCAAACAAGAGAGAAAGGGACGTAATATTACAATTAATAATTTTCTTAATTCGTTTGTAGTCGGCAAACAATGGCAAAAACAAAAACGTTAGCAAATATTGCATAGCTTGGATAATTACTACGAAAAAGGTTGTAAACCACGAATAAACAAATATCATACCAATTATCGTATAAATCCAACTCGTTTTAAATGCAGAGACCCAGTTCGAAAAATAAATGAAAATGACCACCAGGGGGAAAATTAGTAACATTAATGGGGCCAGGATAAAGATTTGAAAAGTTTCGTTCGAAAATATATTTTTATCGACTTCTACCGGGGCAAATAAAGTTAACCATTTTTGCAAGAGACTCCGACTAGTGATATAAGAGTCCGCCACACTTTCCGCAAACCAATTTTTAAAGCCTTGAAAGACGCCGTTTAATCGGCCCTCTTTATACATACTATAAGGCCAACCTCCGCTCTTCCCTATCCCGATATTATTTAAATTACTCCAATTTGGCGCAGGGTCTACTGATGAACTGCACATTGCACCGCCTTTCATTGCCCCACCTTTGATTGCACCGCCTTTCTGTGGGAAATATTGCGCTTCCTCGGTCGGCAATAATTTTTCTAAAAGAGTTACCTTAGCAACATCATAGAATTTATTTTTAGCGGTGGTCATATAAATCAAATTTGCGCCAATAACCCCTACACCCAGCACGATAAGTAAACTAAAAATAATCCATAAGCCAAAATTTAACCAATTGTTGGTATTATTATCACCATTACTATTACCGTCTTTCAAATTTTTTTTCTTTTCTTCGATAAGAGTTAATTCAGTATTAACCATAGTATATATATACTTCTATTAAAAAAGTACAGTAAAAACTTTTAATAGAAGTATATATATAATATAATATAATGCCCCAACATAAAAAATATAATTTTAGTAAAAATTCAAAGAAATTACATTTTAAAAAAACACGTAAAATAAAAGGACAAAAAAAAAGACCGACTAAAATAAAATTAGAAGGGCAAGGCCATGGGCAAGGACAGGTGAAACCAGCACCAGCCCCGGCACCGACTCAAAAAAAATGTTATCTCGACGAGGAAATAATCAACATTTGTCGCACCGGTAAATTTACTAAAACGAGTGAAGAAGGCTTATATAACCCCCAGAACATGGAAATTTTTAATAAAATGACCGAACAACTGAACCGATATAAAAAATATAAAAAATTAAAGATTCCCCAACTGGAATATACTCAGTTTTTAATGGATACCTTTGAAAAACACAATAATAATAAAAAAGAAACGGAAATGATAAAACACGATTTTTATGGTTATGTAAATGATTCCTGGTTAAAAAAGACAGAATTGGAGATTGAAGACACCCCCAAATTTTATGTGCAGTTTGACACCTTTCGCGTCGTCCAAGAAAAAGTATATTATCAATTAATCGACTATGTTAAAGCCTATATTAAGAAGAATCCCCATTCCGAAAAAGCGCGGGCGATTAAAAGTATATATGTCTCCATGAGTACCGACACAGTCAAAGCCACGCGAGCGCAATCACGCAATATTAATGACACAATTGACCGGTTTATAGCCCAGGACGATATGTATGCTTTGTTAGCCTATATAAATGCCAATGAAATTGTCTCCTGGGGCGCACCCATCGTATGGAAGTCCTTGCCCGATGAAAAGAATGTTAAAAAATATATTAGTCATTTAGCCCCCGTACAGCTGAGTTTATACGACTACATGTTATATATTGACGACCCCCAGGATAATAAGGAAGCAAAAACCTATAAAGCCTATATAAAGAAACAATTTTTGACCTATATTAGAGAGACTTTTAAGGCTTGTATGGGCGACGAAAAATATTTAAATTATGACCCGCAAGATGTATGGGATATTGAACTCGAATTATTAGATGCGATGGGTTGTAAAAGCACTTATAAAGAAGACCCGGATTTTTACAACGTGATTAGTGCGCACGAACTTACACACAAGTTTAAATTTGACTGGGACTATTTTGCCAAGAAACTAGGGTTTGAAACCACGCCCCAAAAAATAATTGTCTCTAACGTGAGTTCCGTGACATGTATTACCCAGCTATTAAAAGACAATTGGAATTCAACCAAGTGGAAGACGTATTGGCTATATTTATATTTTAGGCAAATGATTCGGTTTGAAGACACCTTTAGGCATATTCATTTTGATTTTTATAATAAATTATTAGAAGGCCAGCCGACCATTATGCCGTCAGAAATCTACCCGATTTATGCACTGTCAATGACCTTTAATACGTTTTTAACCGAAGAATATGTAAAACATAACTACAATCAACTATATGTGAATTACGTCCACCATTTAGCCGATGATTTGCGCACGCTGTTTATTAGAAAACTTCACAGGAACACGTGGTTATCACCGTCTACCAAATTAATGGCGATTAAAAAATTAGAGAAACTCAAGTTTTTTGTAGGTAAACCCGAGAAGCTCAGATATGACCCACTGCACAAGTATAAAGACGATGATTCCTGGTTTAATATGGACCTGTTATCTAAATGGAAACATAAGAGATATGTAAGTTTAGAGAATAAGGAGGTAATAGACATTCCTGAGATTGATTGGAAGAATTTCAAATTGGTTGGTACCCAAGCTTATATGGTCAACGCTTATTATATACCTACGAGCAATTCCATATACATTCCTTTAGCGTATTTACAACCCCCTTTTATTGATTTAGCTGAAAAGGGTTTAGAGTATAATTTAACATATATTGGGTACACTATCGGTCATGAATTGTCGCACGCTTTAGATGATGTGGGCAGCAAATTTGATGAAAATGGCAATTTATTTAATTGGTGGACGGAGCGTGACCAGAAAATATTTCAATCTAAGATTGATAACGTTATAAAACAATACGAAGAATTTGCTGCGCGGGATGGTATTCAATTCGATGCTTCATTTGGTGTGGGCGAAGATTTAGCGGATATATCGGGTTTATCGCTGATTGAAGAGTACTTGATGGATACGCAGATTCTGTTGGAATATATAGATATAGTCAAACGTAACCGTTTAGAAATGTTTTATACTTATATAGCGATTCAAGGAAAACAGAAAATATATAAAAATGCTTTAAAAGCTCAATTAAAAATAAATCCTCATCCTTTAGAAAAATATAGAGTCAATTGTCCGTTGAGTCGTTTAAATGTATTTAGGCAAATTTTCGGTATTAAAAAGGGGGATGGTATGTGGTGGTCAAATACCGATACAATATGGTAAAGGTTTAGTCTATTATTTTTTTGTATTTTATATTTATTTGGTATTTTATATTTATTTGGTATTTTATATTTAGTCTTTTATATTTAGTCTTTAGTAATTATAATTTATATTTAAGCTTTAGTCTTTTATATTTAAGCTTTAGTCTTTTATATTTAATCTTTTATATATTAGTAATTATATTTTAGGCGTTAGTATATTATAATTTATATTTAAGCTTTATAATTTATATTTAAGCTTTAGTCTATTAGAATTTAAAAATTAGTAATTATAATTTAAAAATTAGTAATTATAATTTAATATATT
>Ga0209086_10001105_pt1 | contig 22099 bp, 21 predicted proteins | sample M_130207_XF_Meta_FD_187312 | JGI IMG/M metagenome (GOLD analysis project Ga0209086, IMG submission 187312) | Freshwater microbial communities from Lake Montjoie, Canada to study carbon cycling - M_130207_XF_MetaG (SPAdes) (version 2) | ecosystem: Environmental > Aquatic > Freshwater > Lake... | reverse complement strand
GTTGCAGTCGTTCGGCCAGCGTTTCAAAGCCGCCATGGCGAGCGGGTGCTCCTCGTGATCCCAAGATTCTCATAGACGAACTCTTTTAAATGGAGCGGCGATCCTTCTGAACCGCGATGAGTAGCTGCGGGCATCAGAGATGAGGACCGCTGAAGATGACCAAGCAGATTTCTTATCCTCATCGGACATGGGTTGATCGCTAAAAATCGCCACCTCGGCCAATTGTGCCAACACCCCGATGTTGGATTGCATGTTCAAGGGCCAGTTTGTCACTTGTTGCGATGATGCAACACGATCGAGAGAAACGGACGAGGAAATGTCAAAGCGGTAGCGGATCAGGTTGGCGAGAGTCCAGTTCCAGGCCAAGCGAATGCTTTCGCGATTGTCTTCGGTGGCATGTTGTCGCAGCAACGAAAGATTCTTTGCCCTGACGTACAGCAGACGGCCCAGGGTGGCCAGGATGATCACGAGAACAAACAAAATTATCCAAAACCACAGACAACTTTCTTCGTCGTCTTTTTTCTTCTTCACCGTTTCTGGATTTGTGGTGGTCGTGACTTGAGGTGTCGTGGTGTTGGCGGTTTCAGTGGTCGTTGTTGTGTTGCGTGGTGTTGTTGTGGTCGTTGTCGATAGAGGGTTGATGTTGGGATTCAGTGGCACTGTGGTCGTTGTTGTGTTGCGTGGTGTTGTTGTGGTTGTTGTCGTTGTCGATAGAGGGTCGATGTTGCGTGTGGTCGTTGTTGTTGTGGTCGTTGTGGTCGTTGTTGTGGTCGTTGTTGTGTTGCGTGGTGGTGTTGTTGTGGTCGTTGTCGGGGTCACTGTGGTCGTGACCGTGAGGGACGAAGAATCCCACGGAGGTGTCACGGCAGAACTGTCGACGAGTGACGATACTTGTGGGTTATCGCGTTGAAGGATTCCGGGCAATTTCCACGGAGTGGTTAGAATGATAATGATGCTGACGAGAAGCAAAATCAATAGCGACAAGTATTCGCGTCGTGACCGATGGTGCGGTTGGCGCCGTTGAGCAATGATCGCCGTTCCGATGTAGCCAGCCAGTTGAAAAATGCTGGCCACAACTGCCAATTTCCAGACTTCGTTGGCGGCTCCGTAGTACAACGCACCAAACAGAATGATCAGGTGCCCGGCCATGCTGGTATTTGGCTCTCGTCGACGCAGGCCAAAGATGACCAAGGTGACGCCGATGATGCATGCTGTCGTCGAGCGTGCGACTGGTCCCATGTATTCGCCGGATAGTCCGTTGACAATGATTGCCCAAACCATCCCGCTGCCCAGGCCACTGATCAGTCCAGCGTACGAGTCGGATTTACGTGGCAGAAATGTGGCAACCACAGCAATAACAGTTCCGGGTAGAACATAAGCCCAAACTGCCGAAGAACTAATCGCACCCAGATAACAAAGGGCCGCCAATATTGTGGCGATGAAATGAGCGGCTGTGGTGAGGCGACGAACAATCATAGTGTCTTTATGGAAATGTTGCGGCTATCAAGATTGGTCGAGCGAACGGCGGGAGTCATATTGCATCCGATGACCGTGATTGATGTAGTTCTTTGAAGCTCACATAAAACATCGAGAGTTTGTTGGTTGGGCGCCGCGGTGACGAAGAAGACTTGGCGGGGCCGAAACTGGCGAGCGAACTTCAAGAGATTTTCTGATCGATTCAAACCTGAACGAACAAGTTCGGTGTTGGCCGTGTGACGAAGAAATGGTGCGGCCATTCCATGTCGCAGTTCGAAAATGGCATCGGTTCCAGTTGTGAGGACTCTGACATTTTTCCCAGACTTTGATTCAGCAAAAGCTAACGAGACGAAGAGTTCATGGAAAGCTTCAAAATCATAGGCTTTTTGCAGACCTGAAAAAGCAGTAGATACTGAGTAACTGCCGGCATCGGTATCGAGGCACAACATTACGTCGGTTCGCTCGGGTGATAATTCTTTGCGAACCATCAACTTGCCAACTTTTGCCGATGTTCGCCAATGAATGCGCCGAAGTTCATCGCCCCGGTTGTATTCGGTGACTAGTTCGCTGAGTTGACTGCCCCAACCGGTGCGACGACCTTCATCGTTGTCGCCGCGACTTCGAGAAGTGATATGACCAGGAATTTCAAATACCCGAGGTTGCACAACAATTCTCACGGATTGCGTTGATGCGATGGTTCTTCGAAACAATCCGAAGGCATCCGAAACGACCAAATGAATTGGCCCTGAATCAACATCGCACCGGGCATGAGTTTCGAGTATTGCTCGTAAGTTTCGCTTTCCACGTTCTCTTGGAACCGCAAAATAGCGATATGGGAAGGGTCCCTCAACGAACTCGACGAAGAGTCCACGTTTGCGTCGTGAATCAACTTCAATGTTGAATGTTGCGTCAGATAATCTGGTAGTCATAACAACTTGTTCTCGGCTGATCAATGAGCTTGATGGAAGATACGCAACATAAATCGCGCTAGTTATCAAGACGACCGCAAAGAGCAAGCCAATCAACAAGAATTCCTGCCAACGAAACAACAATCCAATTGAAGCTGTCGTGACGGCGACGATTGTGAATGTGATCCCTTGTCGGGTCACTCCGAAAATTCCCCGTGCGGGCTTTCGACTTCTTTGATGATGCGCCGGATCACTTCGTCGACTGATGCTCTGGTTGATTGATAAGCCGAGGCCAAAATGAGCCGGTGAGCACAAATAGGAATTGCTAGATCTTGGATGTCGCTGGGAAGAACGTAACTTCGGCCCTGCATCATGGCTCGAACACGTGAAGCTTTGAGCAATGCAAGAGAAGCTCGTGGACTACATCCCAGCGTCACGTCTTCGGCGGCGCGTGTGGCGTTGGTGATACGTGTGATGTAGTCAAAGATCGATGGTGCAACGAAGATTTGTTTTGCTTGCGCAGAAATTGCTGCCACATCTTCAAGTGAGATCACTGGTTGAAGGTCGTCAAGTGAACGACCTTCGTGTTCGGACTTGAGAATTTCGATTTCAGATTCTGCCGATGGATAACCAATTGAGACGCGCATCATAAAACGATCAAGCTGGGCTTCGGGTAGGGGATAGGTGCCATCCATTTCGACTGGGTTTTGGGTGGCAACCACGAGGAAAGGCCGAGGCACTTGATGGCTGACGCCATCGACAGTCACTGTTCGTTCGGCCATTACTTCGAGCAAAGCTGACTGAGTTCGAGGAGACGCGCGATTGATTTCGTCGGCCAGTACGAAGTTCGAAAAGATAGGGCCAAAGTGGAACTCAAAATTGTTGGAGGCTTGGTTAAATACGGAGACACCTGTGATGTCACCGGGAAGGATGTCGGGAGTGAATTGGATCCGGTTCCAAGAGCCACCAATTGATTTGGCGAGTGCTCGAGCCAAAGTGGTCTTTCCAAGACCTGGAACATCTTCAATCAGTAAGTGTTCTTCAGAAAACAGACAAACAAGCACCAAATCAACCAACTCGGGCTTGCCCTTAAGCACATCATTGAGGGAAATTCTCAAAAGACTGGCCTGTTGCAACACGAGGAAACTATAGCGGAGGTTAAGCATTCGTCGTTTGAATGGATACTGGAAATTTACGACCCAAGGTTAGAGAAAGTCGCTGCATAGTTTGCACAAAGGATTGTTGTTCTACAACCCTTTCTGCCAATCCTGACGAAATGAGTGGCTCATCGCATTAGATCACCCCAAACCAGCAAGCTTCGAGGGCATAGAGGTGCATTCTTATGACCGCCTCTTTGAACCTACAGTAGGCGAGTTAAGCGGGGGACCTCATTGGCCCGATTCCAGTAATCAAAATTTTGAGAGACATTATCAAGTTTTGGGTTACCGAAAACAGGATCCATCTCGTGACTGAACCAGTGATTGTCGATGAACTTCCAGCGTTCGAGCAGGGCGAGTAATTTATGTTTTCGCCATCAGATTTGCACGAAATAACTTCGCCAATGGGTGAGCATCCCGAAATTGGTGAATGTTGTTGCCACACCGAGCAACCCAACAGCTGAGGACGATCACCGAGTAATCTGGCGATAACGGTTCACCGACATTTGTCCGCTCTGGATGGATCATGAACTCAAAACCGACATGAGCTTGGCGATCTTGGTGGCTTATCTTGACGGAATAGTTGCCAGGTCCTCTAAGTTTCGCCAAGATTGCGCAATTCTGAACAGAAAGTTAATTCGGGGGCAATGCTTGTTGATTCCTACGAAGGCACACCGTAGCGCCATCTAGCGTGCCACTTACTAAGGGTTCTAGATGATTTAAATTTAGGATTGGTTTGCCTAGAAAGCATCTGGGACAAGATAAACGTCTCTGTGACGCTTGGCCTTGATGGGTTTTATCTGCATTAGATGAGCAAAGGAATTTTAAGGTGCAACGAATGAATTTCCGCAGAATTTCAAAAGGCTTTTCAGGCTCAAAGCAGCGTCAAATTCGCGAGCACTTCAGTGCCTCTTACTATTTGTCTCAGGTTCCGGAGGCTGAGCGCTCAGCTATTGAGAATCCGATCGAACATTTTTTGCTCTATTGGTATGAAAACGGGTATGACCCAAGCCCGTTGTTTTCAATGAGCGACTATTTGGCCGCTAACCCCGATGTTGCAGCGCATGGAATAAACCCCCTCGTCCATTATGTAGAGAGGGGAATTTCAGAGCGTCGCCCATTGACTCCGGGCAGGCGACTCAGTCAAGTAGTGGAAACGATTGAAAAAGGAGCCTACGAGCCCTCCCTGAGAAATCGTGTTGACGCTGTTTTCGGGGGTTCTGGTCTACCCAATTACTTGAGTTCCCTTGGCTGCGAATTTGATTGGGATCCGACTCGGGTTGATCCCGATTACTACGGCTTTCATTTTCCCGGTGAGATCATTAACGATTGCGATCAGCATTATGACGAAGTTGGTTGGAAATTGGGTCTCAACCCAACATCGTGGTTCAACACCAATTTTTATTTGAATTTTTACACCGATGTTCGCGAATCTGGGATCAATCCTTTTTTTCACTTTACGACTCAGGGTTACTTTGAGTTGCGTATCCCGAACGATCCTCATTACAGAAATTTCGTTACGGTGCTGAATGGACCGTCGATTGAGTCCGAGGCTCAATCGTGGGTTAACCCGGGTGAAAAGATCAAAATTGCCGATGTAGATCATGTTCTGCGGAGGGTCTTGAAAAGTAAGAAGAAAAAAGGTCCGTTGGTCGTATCTCTTGGGCATTCTCGGTATTTGAGCGACGTTGGTGGTATTCAGTTATATACCTACATCGAGGCACAGAAATTCAACCAGTTAGACATCAACTATCTTCATCTTTCTCCTTCAAAGCCTCTACCAGTGTTGGCCGATCGTTGGGAAAAAGATCTTTGCGTGAACATCACGTTCAATAACGAAGAACTTTCAGGTGATATTCTATTGAGCGATTTGGTAGAGGTTGTCGAAGCCATCAGTCCCGACGTGCCGCCAATTTCGTTAATCGTGAATTCTTTGTATGGTTGGCATCCCGAGCTCTTGATCCCGATTATTCAACAATTGGCGTCTGATAAACACTTTTGGATTTTCCATGACTATTCAGCGTTTTGTTCAAACGCGAGTCTAAATTTTGAAAATTCGTTCAGTTGCCATAACCCAAAAGTTGGCTCGGGCATTTGTTCAACATGTCGATTCGGGCAGACTCGTGCCGAACATGTTTCGCGCATCAATCAGTTGCTCGAATCATGCGATTGGCAACTAGTAACGCCTTCGGCCTCAACCAGTGCAAATATTGTAAAGTTTTTGAAGGTTGATTCGTCGCAAGTGTTGACGGTCCCGCATGGGCAGATCAATGTTGGACGCAAATTGCGTAACTTTCAGCCGAGGCCTCGCATTGCCTTTGTTGGCCATCCGGTAATGAACAAAGGCTGGATGAATTATACGAATTTTGTCCATCTAGGATTGAAACATTTTGATTTCTATCATTTTGGGGCGGTCGATTCGAATGAGCCGGGTGTTCGTTACTTCCCGTTAACTAGTCAATACAACAATTTGGTTAAGGCGAGAGATCTTTTGGTGGAAAACCAAATAGACGCAGTTTTCATTTGTCCAACTTGGGAAGAGACGTTCTGTTTCGTTGCATACGAGGCATTGGCGGCGGGTTGTCAGATTATTTGCAATAACGGCTCGGGAAATGTCATCGATGCAGCTTTTAAAAACGCAATTTTACTTGATGTTGAAGATGCTCAATCAGTAGAACGAGTCAAGGCCGAAGTTGTGAAAGCCAGACAGTTGGATCGGTATATCTCCGATTTTGTTTTTTCCGGAACGATCGCAAGCGAGTACTCCAGATGAATCCAAGAGCACATATCTTCACTTCCTGTAATCTTCATTACTTGCCTCAAGCCATGATTTTGTTGAACAGTATTCGCCAATTTCACGATGATTGTCTCGTCACCCTGGTATTAGTTGAGGAAAAGAGAAAGTTTCAGAAAGCTATATCGTCTCGTTTAGATGAATTTGACCAAGTGATATTCCCCGAAGATTTGTGGGGAGAGCAAAGATTCAGACACCTCTTTCGTTACGACGTAGTTGAAGCTTGCACAGCAGTAAAAGGGCCAGCTCTTGCAAAGTTGCTTGAAGAGGGTCTGCCAGTCGTCTATCTTGACCCCGATATTGTACTTTTTGGTCAACTTGATTCGATCCTCAATCAACTTGAGGATGCAAGTGTGGTGTTGACACCGCACCAGTTGTCACCGATCGCTCGTCAGTCATGGGGCGGTACGTTTGATGAGCGGACGAGTCTTATGACCGGAGTTTTCAATTTTGGTTTTCTTGGGGTTGCTCCGAATGACGAAGGAATTGAATTCGCGGATTGGTGGAGCTTTCGAACGACCATGCAATCGTACGACATGCCATCGGCAGGTTTATTCACTGATCAAAAATGGGGCAACTTGGTTCCCGTCCTCTTCCCAAATTCCCATATTTTGCGTCATCGAGGAATGAACGTGGCATCGTGGAATCTTCACGAGCGTAAAGTGCATGCTTGTCGTCAAGGCACTTTGATGGTAGATGATGACCCACTTGTCTTCTTTCATTTCACCAAAGGCACTCATGGCGTGACCCCAGTAATGCAGAAGGCGACAGCAAATAGGTATGTGGCGTCGCTGTGGCGTTGGTATTTAGAGGCCCTCGAGGAGGAAAGGAGCAAAATCCCCTCGGTTGAGTGGAGCTATAAGAATTACTTCGATCAGCCAGAGATCAAGATTGATCTATCGACGAGAAGAGAGTTTCAGCCGCTTGATACTCCGAGTCGAAAAGTCGGTAATCCATTTTTTCGAAGCAATGCTTGGTTGGGGTGAACCAACTTGTCTGAACTTTTGGGTTTGGTTGAATCACTCCCAGTTGATCCTCAATTATGGCCCCGCATGGGGCTCGTGGCCGCCGATCGTGCGGCAGTGATGGGTCTAAATCATCAGGCGTATATTTATCAAGGATCAAATAAGCATTACGATGCGTACTTTGATCAAAACTTGGCTCGATTAGCGGTTAGCTGGTGCAACTTGACGACCGAACGCCATCAGAGAATCGTGGCCGCGGGGTCGTTGGTGTTGAGTCTTTTTGTGCCGAACAAAGCAACCTGCATCCCGCAGGCTTTCCCTCAGCCAATACCTGAAGGGGGCACGCCGATGTGGCGACGGCTGAAGCATTTGCTCAAACCCGATCCTGGGTCTCTATTTTCTTTACAAAGCGTGGACGCATCGAGCCAAGCAATGTTGGGAGCATGGCTCCGCACTGATTCTCATTGGAGTCAAACTGGATGTTTGATTGCGGTCAATGAGATCCTTGAGAGATTGGCACTCCCTCTCTTGGAATTTCTACCAACGACGGATTATTCGAAATTTTCTGGAGACCTTTCGTCGAAGTGGGACGGACAACTCTTGACAGAAATGAGAAAAGATCTGATCTGCCCCGAAGTTAATTCGATTGTTCCAGAATTGGAATTTGACAATTATCAAGGCGTTCGGGAACATTTCGGTAGGCATGTGAGATGGGTGAATCATGGCGCGAAGTTCAAAGTCGATGTTACGGTCGTTGGAAATTCTTTCGCTGGCCCTGGCTCTTCTTCGAGAGAATTAACGTGGTGGTTGGCGCGCCTTTTCAGGTCAGTGACATTTCTTCATATGGCGTCAATTCCGACCGACGTCCTAGAAATGACTGATTGTGATGTCCTAATTTTTCAGACAGTTGAAAGATTTATGTACATCGTCCCAGCTGACAATTGGACGTATGCAGAACTTCTGGAGAAACATCATGATTGATGAACTCATTGTTCATATTGGTCCCCCAAAGACCTCGACGACTGCTATTCAAATGGCCTTTTCAAAGTCGAAAGAACACTTGGCGGGACAAGGTTTTTTCTATGTTACAAATGAGGGTGAAATCGGTCATCATGGGATGGCTCGTTTTTTAGCATTTACTCCCGCAGAGCTTTTAACAAACTTGTCAGGTGAGCAATTACGAAATCAAGATAGTTTCCCAAAACTTTCGCCATCTGGTCGTCAGATGATTAGCTGTGAAGATTTCTTTTCTATTCGGACTCAAGAGAGCGTTGACTGTATCGTCAGGTGGGCTGAACCAGAGAAGATAAGAGTGGTTTTGAGTGTGCGTGAACCTACGAGCTGGTTGTGGTCAATTTTTAGACAATCAAGTCGTGTTGACCCAAATATCGGCGGGTGGCCAGAGTTCGCGGGAAGTGGCAAAGGATTGATGCTCATTTCTATCTCGAAAATTCTTGCGCCTTGGTTACATCTACGACCACTTCCTCAATTTGTTGTGATCGATCAGATGGTCAATCACGTGACTGATACTCCGGTACTGATGGCAAAAAGTCTAGGTATTGCCTTGGAACCTTCCGCGATGATGGAAATTTCTGAAAAGATGATTAACGAGTCCTTGGGATTGGGCGAAACCATGCTCTCGCCACTGTTTCATCAAGCAGTCATGAACGAGTTAGACGTCAGGCAAAAGAATTTTTGGGGGAATATTCCCGAAGCGTTCGTAAAAAATATCCTTTTGTCTCAGAGCAGTACGGCCCAGGTGATGTTCGAACTTGGCCGGGAAGTGGAAAACGGTAGCTTTTCCGGTGACCGCTCACTTTTGGATGAGTCGTCTAACGCCGCATTGCAGAAATTCGCTGATGAGTGGTGGGACGATTTTGATCTGACCATGACTGAGTTGGAGCGTCATCATCAAACCAATCTGCCAGCGATTGGTCGGGCCAGGCCTCCGATTTTCACCGGATACAACTTGCCGATCGGAAAAGGGTTTCCCAAATCCGGTTTTGAAGATCTCATTGAGCTGCCCCCCGAGTTTTTCAGTTTGGCGAGGCTTTATGCAGCGAACATAGGTTTACTTTTTAAAGCGATGCATTGGCCGGAGCACGTTTCTTGGTTGAAAGAAAAAAAGTATAAATGATGATTCAGTTTTGAGATGGGGGATCAGTAATGGCAGAACAAACTTTTGGCAAATGCGAAATTGGCGCGAATTGTCAAATTGATATCGGTGACGTGGATCCGTCTTTTCTCAAGCGGATGCATATTACTGCCGGAAATAATTGCCACATTGTGTTTAAAGGGTTCCGCGCCTTGAATTCAACAGTAGGAATTTCCATGAAGAGTGACGCCGTACTCGAATTTGGTTCGGGCCAGATGTTTAACGGTAATTGTTATTTTCAACTGAATGAGCCTTCACGAATGGTGATTGGGAGGGATTGTCTATGGGCTAACGGGACAGTGACAACGAGTGACTTTCACTCGCTGATTGATGTCTCGTCGGGCCAACGTATTAACCATGCAAAAGATGTTGTGATTGGTGATCGGGTTTGGCTATGTCAGGATTTTTTAGTATTAAAAGGGGCCAACATCGGTCATGATTCTGTTGTTGCCGCCAAGTCTTTGGTTACCTCTGGAACATACGAAAACAACGTAGTTCTTGCAGGAAATCCGGCCAAAGTAGTTAAGAGAAATATCGCTTGGGACTGGAAGCTTCTGCCTTGAGTATGTTGATTTTATTGTGGCGACAGGTCTCCACGACGGGCTTTCTCACCTTGGAATCGCGGTAGTGAATTCCTTCTAAAAACGCACATCAATGAACATTGAAGTTACGAAGACTTGTGAAACGAACTTGTAACCTAAATCAGACAGATAGATGTAGATATCGTTATCATTTGGCCTATCAAGGTCCAGTCCATGTGTTTCAACTGCGATTAGGAATGGTCGATATTTATCCCAATTATTTGAGTTCAGCACCTCTAGGTCCATTCCCTCGGCATCAACGCTCAAGAAATCTACTTTCCTATTTGATTCGAAATGGTGATCTAATAGCTCAGATAGTGGCTGCGAAAATCTAGTTTCTCTAGATGTCTCTGTGAATGGGCTTGAATTCCGAGTCTGTCTATCGATCATCTTTTTATCAGCAGAATTGACACCCGGGTGATCAAAACAGACGCACTCCCGTTCGCTTTCATTCTCTCCAACTAGAGCGATCAAATTTATGTCTGATGGACGAACCAATTGAAATTCATCAATTGCAGCTTTATTCGCGTCAATATTCAGTCCGCTCCAACCGTATTTTTCGTACAGCATTGCAGTGTTTGAATATTTGAGTGGATGAGAGGCGCCAACGTCAACATAATTACCTCGCTGAATTCGACCATGTGTTTGAAGGATTGCCTCAATTACTAAGTCTTCTCCAAATTGACCGAATGCGGTTCTACCAAATTGTCCATACGCAACATCTCTTTTTTTGTCCCGGACACTATTTGTTGGCCCAATTTAAGGAATTTCTAATCCAGAACTTTTCATCGTTGCAATAATTGTTTCCTCATCGCAGACTATGGAACGGTCAGGTAATGATGAATCGGATACCAGTCTTGAAAAAGTGTTCGAGTCTTGCAACATGTGCTTTTCAAAAATTCGCATGACATGGTCAACCCCTACTTGGCTCACCTCACGTAGATCGTTTTCAAAGTATTTTGCACCTGCGGCAGAGCCAGAGATAATTTCATATGACGGGAAGTATTCAACGAAGTCGTATCTTTTGGTGATTTCGTTGGCCGCAACTCTTAAAGTTGCTTTGCTAATAGTTGTTGAGACCAGAACGTGACGGGGCTCAAAAGTCGCAATCAACGGAACTGGAGAGACGGTCAAAATGAATCGTAATTCTGCATTTATCTCTCTTACTTTCGAGATGAGTTCATCTAGATCTCGCATAACCTGATCAACGCCATAATTTACAAACATGTATCTGTCAGATGCGTACGATCCCCCTGAAACTCCGGGAGCCACAGGGTAGACCGCTCCATCATCTGCGGAAACAAAAGCCTCTGTGAGTCCAAGAGTAAAGACAAGTATGTCGCTCTCTAGGAATACGCGTCTGACTGAACTTAAGTGCTCATCGCGCGATTTCACTACTTCTTCAATTGTCGCCCATGGAGTAGGTTCAATTTGTGGCCGAAATGGGTCCACGAACCCTCCAGCTTCTGTTTCCCAAGATGTTTCCAATGGATTGAAGAGTCCAAACGCTCGATCAAATAGCTGCACAGCTTGTCTTGTCGTGTAGACATTTCCGTATCTGGCTGAGAAGACGCCGTAATTTCTTTCGATTTGCTTCTCGGCTGAAAGTGAGGGGTCTCCGGTTTCTGCAACGAAATACTGAAGTCCCCTCTGGAGAAGATGCCTAGAAATATGCTGAGCGAAGCAACTTCCCATTGTTGCAACTCGGTCAGAAGGTTTGATCTGAAACTTTGCAGCGACCATTGGGTCAAGAGAGCCCGGTGCAGAATGAGTAACCCCACTATTCCAAAATTGAAAAGACGGCAGACCTCGATAAGGGTGAATCATGATGTTTGGACGCTCATGTGGGGTGACAACACTTGATCATAAAGAGGCTGATCCACTTGTTGACATCTAAATTCAATGAGCTGTTGTGCCTCGTATATAACAAATGATTGACTTATGAACTCTTCGAGACCTATTACTGAGTGATCCTGAAGCTTCCAGTGGAAAGACCCTGTGAAACCAAGCGAGTTCGCAATCGAAGGGTACACCGACCAAGCGGTCGCGGCCGCTAGAAGTCCGTCAAGAAGCATGGGCTCGATAGGCATTTTGGAATGATCGACAGACGGATTGATTTGGTGGGCCAAAAGGCGTGCCATCTGGGCAATCGCCGCAACTCCGGGATGGTTAAATGTGTGCATAAAGACACCGCTACGTTGTAACGGATCTAGAAATTCACGAAAGTTCAGGTTAGGAAATGCCGAGAAATCGCGTTGAAGTTCTTCTACCGCACGCTTCCAAGTGTCGTGATAACCCAAATCTTCAAAAATGTCTGAGGTAAACAACGAAGTCGTTTCTAAGACGGACAAACGATGACGCCAAGCCCATAAAGCTATAGCTGAGTTGTAGGGCCCTGTTGGAGATTGAACCAGACCGCCGTCTGAAAACGCGTATACCTGATCGGGATGAAAGGCGCGGAAGGACAACTCTGGGAATGGGATGACCTCGAGTTGGTTGGACTTTTCAAATTCATCGCTTTCCACCAATTTTTGGCTGGAAACTAACCAGTAGTCAGCGACCTTTAGATGTTGGTCCAAAGCTTCTACGTTCGAAACATAAGCCGGGATTGGAACAACGTTCGCTGATGGTAGAAGGATTCTCAATGACTGTACCAATCCTCCGGTCATGCAATTAGATGAGACAACTACTTTCACGTCAAGGACTGTACATCTATTGGACATAAAGATGCACCAACAGGGGTCAATAGTGACGATTTAAATCGTGGTGACCTTACTAGTGTAGTTCACCCAAATCTTCTTGGGTCGAGAGGTTAGTCCAGAACATACCGTCCATCATCGACGGCGTTGAGTCCTTCAATTTTACTGAGAGAAGATGAGTCCCAGTGCGTCAAGTTCCTCTCCCGAGTTTGTCGGTCTACCTGTCATAAGGCTAGCGCACTGTTTTTGGTCAGTCATCTAAAGGCTAACCAAATACGCCCTACTAAATGGACAGAATTCATGGGCTACAAGGTAGTGAGTTTGCACTCTGACGTGTGAACCTATCTAGTCAAGGCAGCTGCGAAAAGACGACAACTGTTTCAGAAAAGTCAAGAAAAAAGTCTTTGGCGCTTTTGCGTTTCACTCCAGTGATTATGGAAGTTTTCTCCGTGATGATGGTCCATATTGCACCCGTAGAATTCAACGACTTCATTCACCTTCATAAGTGCAACACCATATTCCTCAAACTCAGGAAGATCTAGCGTAAGAGTCTTCGGATTTTGCTGGAAAGTCGAATCAACTTGATTTCTGAATTTGTCACCAAATGTGTAGCCAATCATTTCTATCCAAATTACCGGGGCTGTGAACATGAACATGTTGTAGGGAACGTAGTCCCTTGTCTTCTTCTCAAGTTCAAAATGTCTATGCAGATTTTCCATAGTCTTTTCAATACTTTTAAAGGCCAGAGTCGAACCAGATTGAGCCATGAGCGCACTGGTCTTTAAGTCGAAGCGCGAATTTTCCATGACAGTTATAACAAATTGGAAACTGGAATATACCTCGAACAAGCCCTCAAGCTTCGCGGGATCTTTGAGTGTTGTGTTTGAATCTAGCCACATTCCTCCGTATTGATATAAGGCCATCAACCTCACTAGGTCTGACCGCGTGGATGGTAAGGAAATCTGTGGGATTAGCTCTACAACGTCTGGAAATACCTCCGAAAACTGATGGAGCGTTGAATCAGTTAGGAGGACGACCTCAAAGTTGTCTAATGAATTTCTGAAATGCGCAACATTATTCAGAATTGCTTCGGGCGTGTCTCTGTCCCAGTAGAAGAAAACGTTTTTTTCAATCATCACAAAATCTCCAATTACAAGAATAAGAGACTCCGTTTTGAAATCCCGAAGTGATGGTAACCGTTTGTCGGTCCACCTGTTGCGAGGCTAACACACCGTTTTGGTACACCATTTAGTGGCTTACTCGACCGATGTCAGAGTCGAATCAAACACTTCTGCGGTCATTAGTTCATCTCTGAGTGTCAAGTTGAATGACTCAATGCGACAGTTTGCTGTCGCTTATTCAGCGGTGAACCCGAGTCGCGATAGATGGTCTGAAAGTGTTGTTCTTTGCCTCAGTCGCGCAGGGTCTCTGCAATGAACTCTGGTCCGTTGTCCATATACAAAAACCGTGACACCCCACGCAGTTCGCATATCTGATCAAGGAAAGCCATCGTGCCTGCTGCTGTTATTTGGCGTGTTGCGTTGGTGGCCAACGTTTCACGAGAATATTCGCTAGTCACATTCAAGATTTTGAATGGTCGGCCATCAACTGTTTCATCAAACAGAAAATCAGTCACCCACACCTGATTCGGATAAGTGCCCCGAACAACAACTGGCGCACGAACAATGTTGGGTTTGCGACGCCTGGTCACAGCAACCGCTGGCGATTCACCGCGAACCCGAGATGGATCAGCATCACAAGAACACACTAATAAAATGGACGAGGAGACTTCGCTGCTAACACTCGATTCCGTTCAAGCAGACGTACTTCTTGAATGCTGCGAACAAGTTCATAGCATTGCGACCATCGACACTGGTCAACAACCGCCGATACGTCTGATATAAAACATCTAGGTGTCGCATCACTTCAGCAAACAAAAAGTTCTCCGCCGGTCCGCTTCACACAGCATGCGAACAATCAGCTCGGGCGTATATCAGGCCCAGGCCATCTCCATCACCAAAACTCAGTCCTACGGGATTTGATTCTTAGAGGACATGACCTACGTCAGAAGATCAAGAAAGGGTGCACAGGAGCACAATTCAAATGTGTAATTGAAGGACTATCATTACAGTACAGTTGGGTTCATGGCTGTAGATGGTGTCACCATAAGTTTGCTACTCAACTGGTATAAGGAGACATCATTTTTGGATTTGATGTTTGACTCAATTGCAGACTTAGTTGACGAAGTTATCGTTGTGTGTGGTCCGTATAGGTATATGGATGGTACATTACAAATTTTTGACAAACCACTTCTTGGTACTGAAGCAGAACTAGTTTTTCAAAAATATGTGAAATGTTCAAACATCAAATTCATTCATGGTCCATGGAATTCTGAGGATGAGAAGCGAATCGAAGGGTACTCCCAATGCAAGGGCGACATTGTTTTGTCAATAGATGCCGATGAAATCGTTGACATTGATCGAAATGCACTTATCGAGTTTATTAATAGTCCATTTTCCTTAGCTCAAATCGGAGTGATAAACGTTTTGACTCCAAAATTCTTGTACGGTTCTGATTTATACGATCAGATCTCAGCTTTCCCAATGAAATCTTTGTTCTTCAAGCGTAACCACATATCTAGCCGTGAACATTTGAATTACCTTTGGCTGGTCGGGGTGAAACAAGATCTTGAGTCACGATTGCCACCTTTTCCCCACTCTATTGGATTGATGTTTCATGCAACGGGACTTCGAAATATGGAAGATCAATTCACGAGAATAATCTTCTATCAGTCACTTTGGAACAAGACTTCGACAGCAGGGAATCTAGATAATTTTGAATTGCGCCTAAAAGATTTTGCCAGTCATAAAGCTGGTTATCTTGCAACAACTACAACTGGAATGGGATTAGATTCAGACAAGTATTCTCCAATACCTAATGCGTCCTGGTTGAATAACCACTGGTGGAAACTCGTTATCAAACGTGGATCTGAACATGTATTTGGACGATGGAACACTAAGTTTGAGTATTCTTCACTTCCAGAGGGCAGTGCATATTTTCTTAGCTTTGAGCAATTGTCAGAGAGTTTGAACAATGGTGATCTCAATCGATCGAATATTTTGAGTCAATCAATGCTAGTTATTAACAATGATGGGCAGAAGAAATCTATGCAATTTGACTCTGACCTCTTTGATAACTACGACTCAATGGATATTGCTCATGGTTTCGTTCAATTATCATCAGAAATTGTGAGTCATCTTCGATGATGCAAAAATACGAGAGGAGGGTTTACTGAACTGTGCAACCATACAATAACTTTCCAGATTCAAGCTTTTATTCGCGCTCCATGCCTTTAGCGGATTGGGCATCTTTTGATCCTGTTTTAAACACGCGTTTCAAAATTAATGGAAACGATCGAATAGCAACTTTGGGTTCGTGTTTTGCGCAACATGTTGCGCGTCATCTCATGGAATCTGGAATTGAATACTTCCGAGCCGAAGAAACTTTGGAAAGTACTCCAAAATTGAAATCAGATGATTTCTCAGCTGCGTACGGCAATGTCTACACAGTTCGCCAAGCACTACAGCTTCTAGACAGAGCTTTTGAAGGCTGGAACCCAGGAACTTTCGTTTTGGAGCGAAATGGGCTCTTTTATGATGGATTTAGGCCAACGAGTTTTGAAACGGGCTTTTCCAGCGTAGATCACCTTTTGTCGGCAAGATCTCGACACCTCGCAGCAGTTCGTCGAGTCTTTACTGAATCGGATGTTGTGGTTTTCACCCTTGGCTTAACAGAAGCATGGAGAGAACGGATGTCTGGTGCTGTTTTCCCAGTGGCACCAGGAGTCGCCGCAGGTTCATTTGATGCCAGGAATCATGAATTCATAAATTTCAAAGTGGCAGAAGTGGTTTCGGATTTAGGCCTTTGGTGCGACCGCCTTCGACTTCTGAATCCCCGAGTCCGGATAATTCTTACGGTTTCCCCAGTTCCACTAGCAGCGACCGCGGAGAACGAAAATGTCTGGGTCGCGACAACACTAAGCAAATCCATTCTTCGTGTTGCAGCAGCTGAAACGATTTCTACCCGTCCAAATGTAGATTATTTCCCGAGTTATGAGATCATTACCGCTCCTTCTGTTAGAGGGAGATATTACGAAGACGATGCTCGTTCAATCAATCGCATTGGAGTAGCGCATGTCATGCGGGTTTTTGATAACGCATATCTTTCTAATAAGAGTAATCAAACAATTCCGTCAAGTATGTTGAGCGGCCAATTGGAAGCACATACTCAATTTGCTTCAATTCTCTGTGATGAAGACCTAATTGAAAATGCTTTAGGATCTGCCAAGGAATTTGATTCAGGTGATAATTAATGAAGATTGGCATCTTAGGCAATTGCCAAGCGAATGCTTGGAAAGAAGCCATACGAATAATTAGTGGACACGACGATGTTTGGGCAGTTGACCTTGCCGATCAATCTGAAGGAGATCCACTTTCTAGAGTTGGCGTTTTAGTATCACAATGTGACTTTATATTCATTGTCGATTCTCACAAGCATCTAGTACAGGAATCTGAAATTTTCAAACTAATCCAAGTAGAACCTGTCTTTATACCTTCAATTACTTTTACAGGATTTCACCCAGACGTTCTTTTCGCTCGACTTGGCGAATCAACTCTGACGAGTGGTCATGGTTCAGCCTGGTTGAGTCGAATTTTACTATGGTCCCACATCAACGGAATCCAAGAAGAACAAATCTTGAGTTTCTACGATGGAAATCTTTTTGAAAAACTTGGTTATCTTGATCATTTTGCTGTGGCAATTGATTCACTTCGCCATCAATTCCTTCCATTTGAATTAAACGCTGATAGTTGGTTAACTTCTTGTCGGCGACTTGGAATTTTCATGCACGGGCCTAATCATCCATGGGCCGCGGCAATTGGTATTCTTGCGAATCAGATGTTGCGATCGGTGCCTGGTTTATCAATTAAGCGAACCATCTCCTCAGAGGAATTTTTGAGATACATGAATGATTATCAAAGTGTTTCTATTTGGCCTGTTTTTCCGGAAATTGCACTTCGACTTGGACACGAAGGTTCATACCTTTTCAAGCACCAAGGATCAATTCAAGACCTAAGCGAATACGTTAGGAATACGAGGGAGAAGTGGAATAACTTAGGTTTAACCAAGGAAAAAATCGAAGTACTTCCTCATTTTTCTTTAGATTTCGAAATTGAAATGAGGGCGCACTTGCAATGAAAGATGCAGTCCGGATTTCATAGCCGCCAATTATGGCAATCAAACGAAAGCCTGGAATCATCGAATTGGTATCTGTCTTCTGTCCCAAGAACACTTGCTTATCGAAGATGTTCCTGGACATGTGTTGGAGGAAAAGTATAGTGCAAAATGCGCTTAATCATCTACCCTGCCTTGATCTCTTGAAATATGTTCGTCTCGTATGAGTTAAGTAATCCTGTATGAATGGGACTGGTGGGGGGATTGAGGCGGACCGAGCCAGAGAGACGCCTAAATTGATTGTTCGCATGCTGTGTGAAGCAGACCGGTTGTTGGCGGAGAACTTTCTGTTTGTTGAAATGATGCGACACTTAGAGATTTGACATCGGACGTGTCAGCGGTGGCGCAGACAGTATGGCGCGATGCACCTGTTGATGTGGCACGACTCAAAAAGGAAAATACGCGAGCTGAGTGGAGCGCCACGGTTTTTGCATATGCACATCGGGCCAGATTTCAATACAGAGACCCTGCGAGGCTGGTGCAAAGAACAATACTTCCAGAACAAGTATTGCGCCCCGTGTTCACCGCTGAATGAACGACAGTAAATCGATCGCATTGAGTTATTAGTGTTTGATTTGATGTGGGGAATCTGTTTCGTGCTTGCGGAAAACCGCAACAGCTATAACCACTATTGGCCACACAGTGCCCTTCCTTATCTGGCCTCGGTCGCGTGCCCCATAAATGATGGACCAAAACAGTGTGTTAGCCTTCCAACAGGTGGAACGATAAACTCGGACTTCCTTATGGTAGTGATTCAACTCTAGTGAATCATTTTTTGAACTTTGGACTCGCTGGCTGGATTTTTCGAGAGGTGCTATGAGTGTCATATCTGAGTTATGGAAATTTGAGTTCAAAGTCGCTTCCGAAAAGCCAGACGTGTCAATTATCGTGCCCGCTTTTGGTCAAGTTGAGGTCACAGCAAATTGTTTGATGGCGCTGGCCCGAACTTTGGAATTGTGCAGGACGACTTGTGAAGTAATTCTGGTTGATGATGCTTCTGATCAAATACTCTCAGAGGTGTTTGCGGAAATGAGGGGGCTCAAAATTTCTCGCAATGAGACCAATCTGGGATTCTTGAAGAGCTGCAATGGGGCCGTGAAGATTGCAGCTGGCCGTGACATCGTATTATTGAATAATGACACCATTCCTACTGGGTTGTGGCTTGATCATTTAGTTGAATTTCGTAAAGTGCGACCCAACGCCTTGGTGGTCGGAGCTCGGCTCGTTTCTGCAGATGGTCGACTTCAGGAGAGTGGAGGGATAATTTTCTCAGATGCTTCGGGGTGGAATTTTGGAAGAAATTGGGACTGGAATGACCCTCGGTGCACCTACCCACGAGAAGTGGACTATTGCTCAGGTGCGGCCATTTTAATCGAAGGTGAATTTGCCAGGGCGATGGGTCCGTTTGACGAAAAGTTTGCTCCTGCGTATTACGAGGACACAGATCTGTGTTTTGAAGCAAGAAGTATGGGGGGTTCAGTGTGGGTGGAACCTAAAGCAGTAGTTGTTCATTTGGAAGGCGTGAGTTACGGCAAGGAGGCTGTAGGTCAATCCAAGCCCTATCAAGAAAAGAATAAAAAAGTGTTTCTCGAAAAGTGGCGATTTGAACTGAGTGATCAATTCCCCGCTTACGAAAATTTAGTTTGGAGAGCACGGACTCGACACAACAAACGAAGGATTGTCTTTGTTGATAACGAGGTACCCCGGTTTGAGAATAACGCAGGGGCCCTTCGGACAGTTTCAATTCTTCGCCTAATGATTGAATCTGGGTTTGAAGTAATTTTCGTTCCCATCAACGGACTTCGCTCGGAGCCTAATACCAGTTTTTTGGAGTCCATAGGTATCGAAGTTCTTGGTCCGCTGTTTTTTCAATTACAATATTTAAGTGACATCAAAGAAACGATAGAACAAGTTTGGATTTCGAGAATAGATGTCGCCAGGCAGGCTGTTCAACTTCTTCATCCATTGTTGGCAGATATACCTCTTGTTTTCGACACGGTTGATCTTCACCATGTTCGAATGGAGAGAGAAGAAGCACTCCGAAATGGTTTCGGCAGATCCCGGCAAGTTAAGAAGCTTGAAATTGATATGTGTAATCGCTCGGAAAAAGTCGTTGTGGTGAGCGAAGAGGAAAGGAAAGTTCTTGAGGGACTCACGTCCACTCCGATTCATGTCATCTCAACTATCCATTCGATCAAAAGTGAGACTCGAATACCCCCACGTAGCCACCGAGCAGCTTTCGTTGGCAGTTTCCAGCACACCCCAAATATTGATGCAGTGAATTGGTTTGTCGAAGAAGTGTTGCCACTTATAGTTTCTGAAATTCCAGATTTTGAGTTCTGGATTATCGGCGATCATGCCCCTGATAGCATTGCAAAGCTTGATCGCCCACCCGTATTTGTCAAGGGCTGGGTTAAAAACTTGGACTCAATACTTAATCAAATGAGATTGAATATCGCCCCTTTGCGATTTGGGGCGGGTGTTAAGGGGAAGATTTCGCATGCCCTATCCCTCGGCTTGCCTACAGTGACTACATCAATCGGAGCTGAAGGAATGAACCTGACAAATTCTGAAGATATAGAGATTGCTGACTCACCTGAACTGATGGCAGAGAAAATATGTTTGCTAATGAAAAATGACCAACATTGGATGAAGGTCAGTTTGCAAGGCCAACGTGTAGCCGAACAAGAATTTGGCTTAGAGAGGGCTCGCAGTGCCCTTATGGAGGTGTTGAGGTGAGTGGAATTGACAAGTTGGAAGAACGATCGAATGTGAAATCAGGGAAATCAAAGGGTCATACCGCCCGACAGTCGAACGGCCCTCTCTCAGAAGGCGTTCTGATCACCGGGATGCATAGATCTGGAACTTCAATGGTGGCTGCACTTGTCCAGAAGCTGGGAGTTAGCCAGCTTGGCCGGAAGCCGATGAAACCAGCCGCAGATAATCCTGATGGATTTTGGGAGGACTCGGAGATAATGGAAATTAGCGATGATCTGCTAGCAGCATCAGGTTATTCATGGAGGAATCTTGGCGGCGAGATGACATCCAAAGCGTCAAAGGTCAATGAGACTTTGATCGCTACAGCGCGCAACGACGTGTATCAGCTTCGTCAGGATGTTGGCGAGCCATGGTTTATAAAAGACCCTAGGATTTGTCTACTTTTCGACGAATGGCGCAGAATCTTATTGCTGAGGGCACCAGTAATCGTCATTGTTCGGGATCCGCATGAAGTGGCATCTTCTCTTATGCAACGGGACTTCATCGCACAGGAAGAGGCCTTGGCACTCTGGTATAGGTACAACCACTCCCTGCTGAATTCTCTCAAGAATGTTAAGAACCTGGTTTTAGACTATGGCGCAACTTGTATAGGACCAAAAAGTGCGCAGACAGCAATCGTATCTTTCTTGGAACGTTCAATAAGTCGTGATCGCTCCAATTCTTTCAAAGTAACAAATCAAGTTATTTTCAATCCAAGAAAAACTCAATCTTCTGATGAGATTGTCAACACTCGGTTACGTCAGGAATCCGAAGACTGTTTGGACCTTTACGCCTCGCTTCGCTCGCTCCACCTGCAAGAAATTTCCGGCGATTTACACTTAGGCCCTGAACCAGTCTGGGTTCGCGACTCACTAGACCGAGCGCATGCTGCTTCTGAAATTCGAATAAAGCTCGCCGACGTTGAAACGAAAGCGGATTTTCTGTTTGACGAGCTGGCTGCTTCTCGAGGTGTGTTGAGTGATCGTGATCTGGAATTGTCGCGGTTACGGTCCGAGACAGATAGAGAACGCACTGTTTTAGAAGCTCAACTTGCCGACGTTGAAACGAAAGCTAAGTATCTGTTTGACGAACTGGCTGCTTCTCGAGGTGTGTTGAGTGAACGCGAACTGGAATTGGCGCGAGTGCAGTCCGAAACAGAAAAAGAACGCACTGTTTTAGAAGCTCAACTCGCCGACGTTGAAACGAAAGCCAAGTATCTGTTTGACGAGCTGGCTGTTTCTCGAGGTGTGTTGAGTGAACGCGAACTGGAATTGGCGCGAGTACAGTCCGAAACAGAAAAAGAACGCAGTGTTTT
>Ga0209086_10001104_pt1 | contig 22107 bp, 21 predicted proteins | sample M_130207_XF_Meta_FD_187312 | JGI IMG/M metagenome (GOLD analysis project Ga0209086, IMG submission 187312) | Freshwater microbial communities from Lake Montjoie, Canada to study carbon cycling - M_130207_XF_MetaG (SPAdes) (version 2) | ecosystem: Environmental > Aquatic > Freshwater > Lake... | reverse complement strand
TGTTTGAGTGGTGCAGCACCTGGTATGAGGCCAGCATGAATGACGCGGACGTGCTCAAGGAGTTTCCCGTGCTCAAAGACGATGGCGGTGGGCAGACCTACCGGGTGCTGCGCGGTGCTTCGTGGATCAGCACTGCGGAGACGATTCTGCGTTCATCGTGTCGGTTCAGCGTAGACCCACGCTGTCGCGATGGCTTCAGCGGGTTTCGTTGTGTCCTGGTGGTGGCTGGCGGCTAGGCTCTTACCCTTTTCCTTTTTACCTCTTGGCCGCGAAGCGGCCTGAAAATTTTTTCTCAATCATATTCAACCGTGAAGCGATTGCTCTTCTGACCGCCATGCAAAACACGCTTTTTCTTTTTCTCCTGCTGTTCACCGCCCCCTTCGCTTCTGCTGCAGATCCGGCGGCCGTGCTGAAACTCTTTGACCAGAAATGCTCCGACTGCCACAGCGATGGGGATGAGACCCCGACGCTGACCGGCGGCATCAACCTAACCTCGCTTTTAGGCAGCGAAGAGGATGTGAAAAGCATCCTGGACCGCGTGGAGCGCGGGGATGAGGTGAAAGGCCGGATGCCAAAGAGCAAGGGCAAGCCCGGTGATCCCGCCTACCTGCCGCCGCTCACGCCTGAGGAGATCACCCTGCTCAAGGCCTGGGCCAAGGGCGAAGCAACCGCCGCGCCTGCCGCCACCAAAGAGGAACCGAAAGCCAAGGAGGCCAGCGCACCAGCACCCGCGGCGAACAACGAACCAAGCACGAAGAACCCAGAACCAAGAGCCTTCATCCCGCTGCGGGAGGAGATCCGCATCATCGCGGAGGATGTGGAGAAGCAGTCGGAAGGCACCCAGCCGTTTGTGCGCTATCTCACGCTCACCAACCTCTCCAACCTACGCGATGCCAGCGGCAAGCCAGTGGAGGACGACAGCCAGATGGACACCTATCGCGCTGCCTTGGGCAAGCTGCTCAACAGCCTCAGCCATGAAGGCCAGATCACGGTGCCGGTGGCAGTGGACGCCGGAAAGACCATCTACCGCCTGGATCTGCGGGACTATGGCTGGACACGGGAGGAGTGGGAGCAATACGTGGTGGCCTGCTACCCCTACGCCCTGCGCGGCGTGGATGGAAAACGCGAACGAGACATCCTCGATGCCACGCACAGCCAGAGCGCCTGGGTGCGGGCGGATTGGTTCACCTTTGCCGCCAGCCAGCCGCCGCTCTACAACCAGCTCCTGCGCCTGCCGGACAATGACCGGGATCTGGAAAAGCTGCTGGGCGTGGAGGTGATTCATAACCTGCAAAATCGTCGTGCCATCCGTGCTGGCTTCCGCGAAAGCGGCGTGAGCCAGGGCAACCGCATGATCGAGCGCCACGAGCTGGGCCGCTACCCCGGTGCCTACTGGAAAAGCTACGACTTCAGCCCGCTGCAGCGCCAAGGCCAGCATGACCTTTTCCGCAGTCCTCTGGGGCCGGTGGGAGCCGGGCTCACCCCGAACGCGGACCGCGAATTCGCCCATGATGGCGGGGAGATTATCTGGAACCTGCGCAACGGGCTTCAGGCCTATTACTTGAGCACCTCCAAAGGAGTGAAACTGGACCGTGCGCCCACCGAAATCGTGCAGGACCGCAAACGCCGGGACGGGGCCATCATCAACGGCATCTCCTGCATGGCCTGCCACGACCAAGGAATGAAATACACGCTCGACAAGCCGATTGAGCAATTCCGGGACGAGGTGGGTGAGATTGCATTGAAAGCCGGCTTGGACCGCATGGAGGCCAACAACGTGAAGGATCTCTATGTCAGCCAGGAAAAGCTGCATGCAGTGGTCAAAGCAGATGAAGAGCGCTTCAAGAAAGCCCTGGCTGCCGCCATGCCCGGCTACACGCAGCCGCTCGATCCGGTTATCCGGCTCTACAACCGCTTCAAGGCGGACGTGAAGCTGGAAACTCTGGCGGCCGAATTCGGAGAGGAAGATGCACGCTTCCTCGAACGTCTCAAAGACAGCCGAGATGCCGACCTGGAGAGTATCGCCGCGCAGTTTGAGTCCGGCATGGGCTTTCCCCGTGCAAGCTGGCTGGACCAGTTCAAACTCATCGCATCGACATTGAATCAGGAGCAATTGCCATTCACAGCTCTGGACTACACGGAATTCACCAGCGGCGCGGCCAAGGCTGGAGGAAACGAGGGGCGCGTGGCTCTCTTGGATGGCGGGAAGCTCACCCTCACGGCCGACAAGGCCCACTATCAGAAGGGCGATCTGATGACGGTGAGCGTCAAGAGCACCGAGGGCATCTACCTGCGCCTGTATCATCTCAGCGCTGACAAGAAACTGACGCAGATCTTTCCCAACGCAGGGCGCGTGGACAATTTCATCCAAGGCGGCAAGTCGGTGACACTGCCTGGTCCTGGTGACGCTTTCCGCTTCCGCATGGGAGAGCCCTTCGGCACCGAAATCATCCTGGCGGTGGCCAGCCCCGTCCAATTCACCGATGCGGAGAACCTGCGCTTTGCCCAAGGTGAAATGTTCAAAAGCTTCGGATCAGAGCATGACCTGCGCACCGCCACCACCCGAGGCGTCAAGGGCTTGACTGTGGAGGTGGAAAACGCCGCCGGTTTGGTTACCGGCCAGCGCTCTGCCCCCACCTTCACTGCCCGTGCTGTGTTTGTTGTAGTGCCTTGAGCAATTTCATCATCCACGTGGACATGGGCGTGCGCTCCCAGAAGATCGAGGTGCAGGCCGGGCCCGGCTACACCTCGCTGACTATCCGTGATTTGAAGAACCGTGGTGATGCCGAGGGCATCGCGCAGGGGCTGCGTGACTTTGCGGCAAAGAACGCGGCAAAATACGGCATCGCGAAAGTAGCGGTGAATCTGCCCAACGCGGCGACGACGATCAATCCCTTTAACCTGCCTACGGAAATGACTCCGGCGACGGTCAGTCCGGGATCGGTTCTCCCAACGCTTTCATTACCGCCGTTCCAGCCCGCCGCCCGCTGATCAGGGCGCCGTTGATAGATACATCTTCGCACCAGTCACCACAGCGGTAGAGACCGGGTTCCACCACGGCTGTCAACGGGCCGTTACCGAGTCGCAACTGTCGCGCTTCTGGTTGAGCGTGCCGAATCTGGTAAGTGCGCAGATGGCGCCACTTGCCAACGACGGCTTCACCAAACCATGACCGCATTTGATCGCGTACGACTTGTTCCAATTCAGTGCTCGAAGGCGCGCCCAAGATTGAAGCAGAGATGAGATGCTGCCCCGGTGGCGCATAATGCGGTGAAATGCGCGAGAGCACCGCGATGCTATTCACTGGGCCGCGGCCATCGCCATCGAGATATAGAATTGGATCGCCTGGCGGCATATCATGCGTGGCGAAGTACATGCAGGTTGTCGAACGACTTGGCAGTAGAGGCGCAGGAGTGCCCGTCTGCGGCAGGAGGCGATAAGCCACCTCTTCGCTCACAGCGACAATGACATGATCCGCGTGCAGCACCTCACCAGTGTCCAATGTGACTTCACCGGCGCGCGCACCTGAAACCGGTGCGTTCAGGCGCAGGCTGCCAGGCGGCAGTGCGATCGCGAGTTGATCGGGAATCGACTGCATGCCGCGTGCGGGCAGCGCGCTGCCACCACGGTCGAACATGGCGAACAAGAACAGCAGCATGCGGGCACTGGTGCGCAAATCCTTCTCCAAAAACACGCCACCGAAGAATGGGCGAAAAAATTTGTCGATCATGCCTTCAGAGAAGCCGAAATCACGCAGGTAGTCATCCGTCTCCATGTCACCAAGATCACGCGGTGGCCCGCGCAGACCGAAGACTTCATTGCGGAGCAACAGTGTGGTCCATTTGTCACGTAAGCTGACGATTTCATCGCGGAAATTCTTCATTGCCGTGAGCGGATGCGCCAGTGGATCCGCCATGCGATGAAAACGATTTTTCACGAACACATCCGCACCACGGTAAATCTGTCGTAGATCGAGGTCATCATAGTCCAGCACGCGGCGTGCCTCGGGATAGGCGGGCAGGAAAACCTGGAAGCCACGGTCAAGGAGGAAGCCTTCGACTTCGTCCGTGCGTACTCGTCCACCAACGGCACCGGAAGCTTCCAAAATCGTGAACTGGCGACCTGCCGCTGCAAGTACACGGGCGCAGGCCAGCCCCGCGAGGCCGGCTCCGACAATGACAATTCTGGACTGCTGATGACTCATCAAATCTTCCGAGCGCGCATCATGGGCGTGCCTTTTACCTTTGCAAGCGTGAGAGCCGTGGCAAGCATGCCTCATGCCCTCAGTACGCAGTCCCCGCATTCTCATTCTTGGCGCCAATGGTGGCCTGGGACGCGCACTGTATCGCCATTTCGCTCCCAATTATAAAACGGTGTGTTGGGGACGAGCCGAACTCGATTTCGAGCAGCCAGAAGCTCTCGCGGACAAGCTGGCGGCCCAGCCGTTTGACCTGCTGCTCAATGCCGCGGGTATGACCAGCCCAGATGTTTGTGAAATTCAGCCTGAGGCCGCCATAGTAACCAATGTGATCGCGCCGCAAATCATCGCTGAATGTTGTGAGACGCGCGGCGCACACATGATCCACTTCAGCACCGATTATGTGTTCAGTGGTGAGCCGCATGAGCCGTGGAACGAGGAAGACTCGACACAGCCGATTAGTGTCTATGGCCGCACCAAACGTGAAGGTGAGCTGGCAGTGCTCCAGGCTAGTCCTAGGGCACTTGTGGCACGCGTTTCGTGGCTGTTTGGCCCCGACAAGACAAATCATCCCGACAATATCATTCAGCGTGCAATACAGACGGCTGACCTAAGTGCTGTGGATGACAAAGTTTCCGTTCCTACCAGCAACGCCGACATATGCGGCTGGGTTGAGCTCCTGATGCATGCTGATGCCAGTGGAGTTTGGCATCTCTGCAACAGTGGTAGTGCTTCCTGGCATTCTTGGGCGGAAGCAGCGCTGCAAATCGCCAGCGTGATCGGTCTGCCGGTCAAAACGACCAAAGTAAAGCCCATCAAACTCACGGAAATCACTCAACTGAAGGCAAAGCGTCCTTTGATGACGGTGATGGACAATTCGAAGCTGCAAAGCCTGATTGGCGGCGAAGTTCGTCACTGGCGTGAGGCTTTGGAAGATTATCTGATAAAGAAGTATAGCGTCCAATGACTCCCGTTTCCGCCATGACACGCTGCGACATCCTTCATGAGGATCGCTTTCTCATCGTGGTGAACAAACCTCATGGCGTGCTCTCGCATCCGAATCCGAAAGCCACCAAGCCGCAGCCTGCGGCTTTTGAAGGCAGTTATGATCATGATCGGCGCTGCTTCAAAACAACTATCGGCAACGTGTGGTTGATGCATCGCCTCGATCAGGACACTTCGGGCGTTCTGCTCGGTGCAAAGGATGAAAAAACCGCGACCGCATGCCGTGAGGCATTTGAAGCAGAGAAGGTGCGGAAAAAGTATCTCGCTCTGTGCAGCGGCGGCAATTTGAAGTCTGAAGGCGTGTGGCTGGATCATCTGATCACGGCTCATGCCAAGCATCAGGTTCGCACCACGGTGCGGCATGGCACACGCCCGAACGCAGAAGCCAAGTATCGTGTGATTGAGACCAATGCGGCGAATCGCGTTGTACTGATTGAGATCGAGCTAATCACCGGCAAGACCCATCAAATCCGTGTGCAGGCGGCCTCACGGCAGCTTCCGCTAGTGGGCGATGATGTGTATGGCTCGTTCGATTTGAACCGCAAGCTACGCAAAACGATCAATGCGAAACGCTTGTTCCTGCATGCGCATGAACTGAGCCTGAAGCATCCCGCTTCAGGCCAGCCACTGAGTGTCAAAGCGCCGCTGCCGCCTGACTTGAATGCAGTTCTGGCGGCAGCGGGGTTAAAAGCGGTTTAAGCCGCCTTCTTGAGCAGGAAGTACTCGATACCATCGACGAGCGCCTTCCAGCTTGCGTCGATGATGTTGCAGCTCACTCCGACGGTGCTCCAAGTGGCGTTGCCGTCGGTGCTGGTGATGAGTACGCGGGTTTTTGCCGCAGTGCCAGCGCCGCCGTCGATGATGCGCACCTTGTAATCCGCGAGGCGCATGTCCTTGAGCCTAGGAAAGAGCGGCGTGAGGGCTTTGCGTAGCGCGTTGTCCAGCGCATTCACGGGACCGTCGCCTTCATCGACGGTGTAAACGGGCGAGCCGTTGACGTCGATCTTGATGGTGGCCTCGCAGGTCTCGAAGCCGTGATTGCCACCACGGAAACGATGCGTGGAATGATATTCGATGAGGTCGAACAGTGGCTGGTATTGACCGAGTTGCTTGCGGATGAGCATTTCGAACGAAGCCTCGGCGGCTTCGAACTCGCAGCCTTCGCTTTCGAGACGTTTGACCTCGGCAAGGATGGACTGAACCTTGGGATCGCCCTTGGCGAATTTGAAGCCCATGCCCTCGGCTTTCACGAGCACGTTCGACTGACCGGACATGTCGGAGATGCTGATGATGCGTTGGTTGCCGACGAGTGCGGGATCGACGTGCTCGTAGGTGCGGGCAAGCTTCTGCACGGCATGCACATGCAGGCCGCCTTTGTGCGTGAACGCGGCGAGACCGACATAAGGCGCACGGATATCATGCGGCACGTTGGCGAGTTCATCGACAAAGTGGGCGAGTTCACGCAGGCGGGTGAGGTCGAGACCGAGAGCGACACCCATCTTGAGTTGAAGTGCTGGCATGATGGTGGTGAGGTTACAGTTCCCCACACGTTCGCCGTAGCCGTTGATGGTACCCTGCACCTGGCAAGCTCCGGCACGCACGGCGGCAAGCGCATTGGCGACGCCGACACCACCGTCATTGTGCGTGTGGATGCCCACAGGACGGCCAAGATGCGCGATGACTTTACGTGTCGTCTCTTCGACCAATTCAGGCAATGCCCCACCGTTGGTTTCGCAGAGCACGATGAGATCAGCTCCGGCATCCTGAGCGGCTTTGACGGTTTTAAGCGAGTATTCAGGGTCTTCCTTGAAGCTGTCGAAGAAGTGCTCGGCATCGTAGAGCACCTCACGGCCATGCTTTTTCAAGTAAGTGACTGTGTCGGCGATCATGGCGAGGTTTTCTTCCAGACTGACCTGGAAGACTTCGGTGACATGCAGTGCCCACGTTTTGCCAACGACGGTGACGGCGGGTGTTTTGGCATCGAGCAGCATTTTGACCTGCGGATCGTCCTCGACCTTCATTTTGCCGCGGCGAGTCATGCCGAAGGCGGTGATCTTCGCGGTTTTCCAGGTGCGCTTGGCGGCTTCTTCAAAAAAGGCTGCGTCCTTGGGGTTCGAACCGGGCCAACCGCCTTCGATGTAATGCACACCGAAGTCGTCGAGCTTTTCGGCAACGCGGATTTTGTCGAGGGTGCTAAAGGAGATGCCGGTGCCTTGCGTGCCGTCACGCAGGGTGGTGTCATAGATGGTAACTGGAGACATGTGAGTATGGAAATGGAGAGGGTGGAAGGGGTATGCAATGAGAAAACAGGCCGGATGGCGATTGCCAAAGGTTCCGGGACGCCGGATGCCGGTGGCGCTTGGAGCGCAGGGCATGATTTTAAGCAACGGACTCCCTCGGTCGCGTCAGGCGAAGAGGAGTCCGATGCTAATTCGGATTTTTTGGCAGATGTCAGGGCGGTTGACCATGAACGGCATAAATTTTACGCCGAGTCCGACCCGCTGGCAAAGGGAAGTTTCAACAGCGGGTTATGATCACCCGTGATTAACTGAGGGAGGCAGGATTACTTGCCGGCTCCTTCTTCAGTGCCATGTGCTGTGGCAGGCGTTAGATCCTTAAGGCCGGGGGCCTTCTGCCAACCGCTAGCAGGCAATGGGGAGACATTGCCTTCCAGAGATGAGCGCACTTCGAGATGTTTGCGCACCAGCGCATCATCAAGTTTGGCGGTGCCCCGATCGGCCATGTTTGCCAACGGGAGGTCACTGAGATCCATTTTTGGAATAAAGGGTTTCTCGGGGAATGTTGGCGCAACTGCTGGCACAGAGGTGAGAGCTGGTGCTGCTTGATTACCGAACTGAGAAAACATCCATACGCCCGTGGCGCAAACGGCCACTGCTGCCAACGCCATACTCCACTTTGGCACGAGTAAGTTATTCCACCAAGTGGTGGCACGTTCCCAGAACAACTCCAGAGACGATTGTTTTAGCATTTCCGCCCGCTGGCGCTGATGGAACTGCTGGAGGAAATCTTCGGTGAAACCTTCACCAGGCTGTTCAAACCTCTTCAATCGGATCAGGCGCTGGATATCTTCAAACTCACTCATGGCGTTCTGTGGGTTATGTCGGTGTTAATTTCGTGAATGGGGCGGCTTTATTTCACAAAATCTTCAAGATAAGTCTGGAGCAGGCGATGGGCGTAAAACAATCTGGATCTGACCGTCCCTTCCGAGACTCCTAATATCTTGCTGATTTCGGCATGCTGGAGACCCTGAACATCGTAAAGAGTCACCACCGTGCGGTGATCTTCGGACAGTTTCATCATGGCTGCGTTCAACCTTTTTTGCAGTTCATGGATGTTCACTTCACGCAGCGTGCCGGTGTTGGCAGTGGTCACACGAATGAACTCGGGATCGTTCTCGATACCGGTATCTACATCGTCAAGACTCACCTTGTGATGGCGACCACGCTTCTTAAGAAAATTCAAACTCATGTTCACCGCGATGGAGTAGATCCATGTGTAGAACGAAGACTTGCCCATGAAGCGCTTGATGGAGCGGTAGGCTTTGGCAAACACATCCTGCAGCAGGTCAGCGGTGTCCTCGCGGTTCGAGGTCATGTTGTAAATGAGGCCGTAGAGCTTGGGCGTGTATTTGCGCACAAGATCATCGAAAGCCTTGGTGTCACCTGCTTGCGCCCGGTCCACGAGGATGCGATCCTCAGCAGCACTGCTGTTGGGCGCGGGTGGTTGGATCAGCGAAGCGATGGGAGCCGCTGCGGCGCTGAGGGGTGATTCTTCCATTAAGGGGAAGGAAACCACTCGTTGCGCAAACAGACAAGCATTTCTTCCCGAGCGGTTGATTTCAGTTATTTTTGAACGCTCCAGAGATGGTCCACGCAGATTTGTGACCACGTTTCAAGCTGGTCGCGCATCGCATGCAGTTCTTCCAATGTGTGAAACCGCAGATCCTGAATGGCATCCTCGTTCGATTGCACGTCGTCAATGCTGAGATCAAAGAAATGCACGACGCCGAGGTGAACGCTGCCGACCTCTGTCGCATCGTCGTTGATCAAACCGATGACCTTCTGCGTATGCGTGCCCCCAATGACAAGCTCCTCGGCCATTTCACGCTCAACGCCATTGTAATACATCGTCTCACCGAGACCGTCTTGGCTGGCATCGACGGGATTGATGTGGCCACCGATGCCGATGGAGCGCTTCGCAACGAGGCGTTTTTCTCCTGAACTGCCGCCACGGGTGTAGCTCACATAACGGCCCGCATGATGGAAGATCGTGTAGGGGATGAGTTGTTTGTGCGTGGGATCTTTTTCAGCAGCAGGACGCTCCATGAAATGATTGGCCCCAGGAGCCAGCATTGCATGCAAATAGCGCGAGGCATCGGATTGGAAGCCTTGAAAGCTGCCGAGATCATCGAAGAGACGGCGGGTGATGACGAGAACGTGTTCCATGTGAGATCACGCAGAATGAATGGCCTCGTTGAGTGCGCAACCAATCAATCCAGCAACCAAGCCTGCGCCGCGTCGCCTGCTTGAAGCGTTTGACCGGCATCAAGACGTAACAGCGCCTCCGCACGGCTCAAAGACAGCAAGGCATGACTCTGTTGCATTCCGAAGGGAATGAATTGGTCGTTCGCGAGTGTGCCACGCAGGTAATGCGGACGATCACCGGGATTTTCGAGCGTGGTTCCAGCCACGACAGGCACGAAACGCGGCACTAGGGCCTGATCTGTTGCTCCCATCATCTTTAGCAGCGCAGGACGCACAAACAGCAGGAAGGTCACGAAAGACGACACCGGATTGCCGGGCAGTCCGAAGATATGGGTCGTGTGCGGCTCATGGAGCGATGCATAGAGAAACGGCTTCCCAGGCTTCACTTTCACCCGCCAGAGCTGTGGATCGATACCGAGTCGTTGCAATGCAGGCTTGATCTGATCGTGATCGCCCACGGAAACACCGCCGCTGAGCAGCACGACATCGTTTTCAGCCATCAAGCGCTGCAACGTTACGATGGTGGTCTGCAAATCATCACGGCAATGCACCTGCTTGCTCTCGCGGATGCCCAGACGAGCCAGCATTCCACGAAGCATGAGGCCGTTGGTGTTGTAAATCTGTCCTGCTTGCAATGGACCTGCGCCGGGCTGCAAGAGTTCATCGCCCGTGCTTAGCACCGCCACACGCGGTTGCGCATGCACTTGAACTTTCTCCATGCCCTGCGATGCCAGCACCGCCAGCCTGCCAGGAGTGATTTTTTCTCCCGCTCGCATCACGATCTGGCCCTGGCACAAGTCTGCACCCGCACGCCGGATGTTTTCGCCCGCAATCACTGGCTCTAGGCATACGATGCTATCGCCGTCACGCCGCACATCTTCCTGCATGATCACTGCATCAGCTCCAGTTGGAATCGGCGCACCGGTAAAAATGCGGATAGCAGATCCGGGTGTGAGCTTTAATCTTTGATCCAAGCCTGCGGGTTGCTCGCCAATGATTTGCAATGCTGTTTTGCTCTGGCTTTCCGCAGCAATGAGAGCGTAGCCATCCATCGACGATTGATCGAAGGCCGGAATCGGCACTGTGGCGGTTACATTCTCTGAAGCATAACGATCCAGAGCATCAAACAATGCCTCAGACACAGTCTGCATCGGTGCCACGGCTGCCAGGATACTCTCAAGCGCTGCGTTTTCAGAAATCATCGGACGACAGGCGGCAGCTTGCTGAGGTCTGGCTCTGGTTCAGGCGCAGGCGGTGGAGCGGTCGGCGCCTTAAGCTCCGGCGGTGGGGCTGGAGCAAGTACAGGCTTGACCGGTGCCTGCGGTTGAAAAGGCGCGTCTAAAGGTGGAATCACATCTGCTTGCATGACCGGTGTCAGTGGCACGACAGCGCCTCCTGCGGTGGTCGAACCCGGAGCAGGGGCTGGGACTTCTCCCGGTTTGATCTTGTATAACACCAGATCACGCAGTTGCGGTACGCCTTCAGTGATGTCTGCCGTGATGTAGTTCCCTTTACGCTCAGGCGTCACCTTGAGTTTTGTCTTGGAACCGTCGGCGCATTGCGAAACGATTTCCGTGCCTGCGGGAATGTTCAGTCGCTGCTCACAGTTGATGAGCACATAGTTTTGCTCGGGATTGACCATTTCGATCACGCCGATCACCTTGGCTTCGCCAAGGCGATTGTCCTTTGGCGATGTTTTGGAGAAAAGCCCCCAGCCAGCTGCTTTGCCGATGAAATAGGAGCAACTGGAGAGTCCCAGAAGCAAAAGGAGGCTGGTGAACTGAAGAACCCGCATGCGCCATTGATGCGCATGCGGAGCAAACTGTCCAGTGGCTACCCGATGATGCCCAGATTCTTCAGCGTGGCCTTAAGTTCTTCAATCTTGGCCTGTTCCATGCCCACCAGCGGCAGGCGCAGTTCGTCCGTGCAGTGACCAGCCAACGCCATCGCGGTTTTGATCGGGATGGGATTGGTGGCAAGTTTTAGGAATGCCGCGAAAAGAGGGTAGTAACGGGTGTGGATCTTCAAAGCTGCAGCGTAATCGCCTTTGAGGGCGAATTGGACCATCTCGCTGATCGGTTTTGGGATCAGGTTCGATGCGACGCTGACAATGCCGACACCGCCGACTGACATGAAGGGCAGGGTGAGGCCGTCATCGCCGGACATGATCTCGAAATCAGCGGGCAAAACCTGCTTCATCTGGCTGACGCGTTCGGGATTGCCACCAGCTTCTTTGATGGAGCGGATATTCGGGCAATTTTCGGCGAGGCGTATGAGCACATCGAGACCGATCTCGATGCCGCAGCGTCCAGGGATGCTGTAAAGCATCAGCGGAAGCTTGGTGTTGTCGGCGATGGCCTTGAAATGCTGATACAAGCCTTCGGGAGTCGGCTTGTTGTAATACGGAGCTACCTGCAGCGATGCGGTGGCTCCAGCAGCTTCGGCTTCCTGCGTGAGTTCGATGGCTTCACGAGTTGAATTCGATCCCGTGCCTGCCATAACAACGCCACGGCCTTTGGCGAACTCGACGCTGAGTTTCACAACGCGTGAGTGCTCTTCGTGATCCAATGTGGGTGATTCGCCCGTGGTGCCGCAGGGGACGATGCCCGTCACGCCGTTATCGAACTGGAAATCGATGAGCGATTTGAGCGCGGCCTCATCAATTTGGCCGTTACGAAAAGGGGTGACGATGGCGGTGTGGGTTCCGGCGAACATGGGATGCGAAGGGCGTGTAGCTTAGAGTTGAACGGTGCCTTGGAAAACGAAATCCGCAGGGCCGAAGAGGGTCACGTTGGTGTATTCGCTCTTTTTAGGCTCTTCAAAGCCGACTTTGAGCGTGTCGCCGCCTTTGACGAGGACGGACACAGGGCTTGGAGCACCGGTCAGTTCGTGATGAATCAAGGCGCAAGCGACCATGCCCGTACCGCAGGCTAGGGTCTCGTCTTCAACGCCACGTTCGTAGGTGCGGATGGAGATGTTGCCCGGGGCGAGAACTTTGGCAAAGTTGGCGTTGGTGCCCTTGGGTTTGAAGGCCTCGTGGTAGCGCAGTCCAGCACCCCATTCGCAGACGGGGATGCCGGAGAGGTCATCGACGAAGACCACGGCATGAGGGACGCCAGTATTGACGCTATGGACGGTCAAATCGGCGCCTGCGACGGGTAGCTTCTGCGCGAGATTTAGGCCGTGAGGAGCGCTCATGTTGATGCGCACCTGACTGCCTTCAAATTCAGCGCTGATCATGCCCGCGAGTGTCTCGAAGTTGATCTTTGTAAGCTTGTCGCCATGCAGGTGATTCACAAAGCGGCCAAAACAACGTGCTCCATTGCCGCACATCTCGGCTTCGCCGCCGTCGGCGTTGTAGTAGCGCATTTTGAAGTCACCGCCTTCATTCGCAGGCTCGACGCACAACAAACCATCAGCGCCGATGCCACGATGGCGGTCACAGAGCTTCTCGATCTGGTCTTTGGTCAGTCCGAGGCTGAGGTCGCGATTGTCCAGCATGACGAAGTCATTGCCGGCACCGTTCATTTTAGTGAATTGCAGAGTCATGAGTAATTAGAGTGCGTGAACGGCATCAACGAGTGGCTTGACGAAGGCTTCGACCTTCGCGGCGCAATCGGGGCTGGAGCCATGTTGCTCGATAAGTTTGACGATGGCGCTGCCGACGACGACGCCATCGGCCTTGCTGGCGATTTCGGCGGCTTGTTCAGGATTGGAAACACCGAAACCGACGCAGACCGGCACATCGGTGGCAGCTTTGATAATGGCAACTTGTTCTGCGATGCCGGTGGCGATACTTGCCTGTGCTCCAGTGACACCGAGGCGAGAAACATAATAGACAAAACCCTCAGCGCTCTTGGCGATGCTGGCGATGCGGTCAGCAGGGGAAGTCGGTGCGATGAGTTGGATGTGCCGCAGTTCCGCCGTGGGCTTCAATTCGGCGTTTTGGGCTGCTTCATCGGGTGGAAGGTCGAGGACGAGCACGCCATCGGCTCCAGCGGCGGCAGCGTCGATGTGGAAACGTTCGTAGCCGTAGGTATAGACAGGATTGAGGTAAGTGAACAAGACCAGCGGCACCTGCGACTTCGTGCGCAGTTTTTTGATCATCTCCAACACGAGTGGCGTTGAGGCTCCGGCTTTCAGGGCACGGTCTGCGGCTAATTGATTGACGACGCCATCTGCCAGCGGATCGGAAAACGGCACGCCAAGTTCCACGATGTCGGCTCCGGCGCGTTCCAGCGCGAGCACGATGTCAATGGTGGCATCAAGCGTGGGATCGCCGGCGCAGACATAAGCCACGAATGCCTTCTTCTGCGAGGTGCGAAGCTGGGCAAAACGGGCGTCGATGCGGTTGGTGGGGGCGGACATGGGGCCGGGTGTTTAGCGTGAACCGGGCACCTTTGCAAATACCGCCTTATGCGGCTTCGTCGCCAAGTCGGCGATCCGGCACCAGATAGCCCTGTACATAATCACGCACGGCTTCGGCGAGTGGGGTGATTTCGGTAGAAAAGCCGGCGGCGCGGAGTTTGGCGATCTCGGCGCAGGTGTAGTATTGGTATTTCGACTGTAGATGCTCGGGCATGTCGATGAACTCGATATTTGGCTCCTTGCCGAGGGCGGTGAAGATGGCGGTGGCTAGCTCGATCCAAGTGTGGGCTTCGCCGGAGCCGAGATTGAAGAGGCCGCCTGCGTTGGCGGTTTCAGCGAGGTGAAGGGTCATGCGAATGGCATCCTTCACATAAAGGAAGTCGCGCATCTGCTCGCCGTCTTTGAAGTCGGGGCGGTGGGATTTGAAGAGCTGGACTTTGCCGGTGGCGAGGATTTGGCCGCAGGCTTTGTGAACGAGGCTGCGCATGTCTGCCTTGTGATCTTCGTTGGGGCCATAGACGTTGAAGTACTTGAGTCCGACGATCTTCGGCAGCCAGCCTTCGAGTTTGGCGTGGAGGTCGAAGAGGTGCTTTGAGTAGCCGTACATGTTCAGCGGACGAAGCGCATGGATGTCGGCCATTTGATCGTCCATGCCGTGGGCACCGTCACCGTAAGTGGCGGCGGAGGAGGCATAAACAAAGCGTGTTTGATTGGCGAGTGACCACTGGCAGAGCTGCTTGGTGAACTCGTAGTTGTTCCGCATGAGGTAATCCGCGTCGCGCTCGGTCGTGGCAGAGCAGGCACCGAGGTGGAGGACGTGGTCAAAGCGGCCGAGCTTGGCGGGAGAGTGCTGTACGGCCTGCAGGAGGTCGTTGCCGTCGATGTAGTCGGCGAATTTGAGCGGAACGAGATTTTTCCATTTCTCGTCGGTGCTGAGGCGGTCGCAGACAAGGATGTTCTCGCAGCCACGGCGGTTCAGTTCCCAAACGAGAGCGCTGCCGATGAATCCGGCTCCGCCGGTGATGAGAATGCGACTGTCGGTGTTTTTCATGTTCCCGTCGGTAACGGGAAAAACGTCAGGATTCAAGCCGGAGCTTGGCTACGCAGTCATGGCTTCGGGCTCGTGGGATGAGGCCACGGGGATCTGCTCACGCCAAAGCGCAGGGTGCAGGAAGATGCTGCGTGGATCCTGCTCACACTCGTCCGTCCAGCCCACAATGGTTTCGATGACGATGGGATGCGGGCACTGAATGGCGGGGTAGAGCCACTGTTGGTCGGCGACAACGAGCTTTGGAATCAAGGCCTGGCCGTGATATTCGATCTCCCAGCCGAGCAGCAGGGGTTCTTTATCAGTAAAACCAGCAAGACCAAGGGGATGCTCTACCCAGCCGACGAGTCCAGTCCCGTTGAGCACATCCCATATCTCACGCATTTCCAGATCCACCCGCACAGCAAAGCCGCTGGTTTTGGCAGTTTCGCCATTCACCGGATCGCGGCTGACGAGGCCGAATAGAATGCTCGAAGGGCAGTTGCCCGGCACGATATCTACCTGAAACCCAAAACGGATCGGATAATCGGGCAGCAGCATGCTTCCATAGCTTTGCACTTGGAAGCCCGCGAAAGCAGGATCGGCGGCGGCGGTGGCAATGAGAGACTCCATAGATTTCTAAAAATTTCAGGCTTATTTATAAAATGTGACCTTTGTTATGAAAATTTCAAACATTTTATTATAAACTCTTTGTCTCTTGAGGGGAGTCATCAAAAAAATCTCCAGTTCTTGGAGTAAGCGGATTGGGTGCCGTAAATCGACATATTCTGTTTTTCGGCAGGATTCCTTACGGTGCCAAAGTTGACGAGTCTGCCGCGCTTGATACCTAGTGTTCAACGTGTCTCTCGATGAAACGACCACCTGCAGCGAAACCGACCTGACAGTCGATTTTCGCGATCAATTCCTCCTCACCTACCAGCATATGCTGCTGTCGCGTGTTTTGGAGGAAAAACTCGGGTCGCTCTACCGCGCCGGGGGGAGAATTGTGGGCGGTGTTTACCTCGGTAAAGGCCAAGAGGCGTTCAGTGCGGCGTTGGGCGTTCAATTACGCAAGGGCAAGGACATTTACGGCCCGCTGATTCGTGATCAGGCTGGGCGCATCGCATTCGGCGAACCGATCATCGACACCGTGCGCACTTATCTAGGCGCTGTCACCGGGCCGATGCGTGGTCGCGATGGCAATATTCATCGCGGTCGTCCTAAGGAGGGACACTTGGCGATGATCAGCCATCTTGGCAGCCTTCTGGCGGTCGTCGCAGGTGGGTTGTTCGCACGTCGTCTGGCAGGGACTTTGAAGGACAGCATTGGTGCCACCAGCATCGGCGACGGTGGCACTTCCACAGGTGCATTTCACGAAGGCCTGAACATGGCTGCAGTGGAGCGGCTGCCCATCATCGTCAGCATCGCAAACAATCAATACGCCTACTCCACGCCGAACACACGTCAGTATGCCTGCGCGAATCTCGTCGATCGTGCGGCTGGTTATGGAGTCGAAGGAGTGGCCGTGGACGCCACGGATCTCGCTGCTTGCCTCAAAGTATTCCGTGCCGCTGTCGCCCGTGCGCGTGCCGGCGGCGGACCGCAAATGATCGTGGGCTCGCTGCTGCGCCTCGCTGGTCATGGCGAACACGATGACGCCTCCTACATCCCCGATCAGGCCCGTAAAGGCCCTGCCTCTCGCGATTGCCTCGTCGTGGCTGAAGATTTTGCCCGTGATCACGGCTGGATCTCTTCTGCCGAACTGCGGGAGCTGAACGAGGAAGTCCGCCGCAACGTTGATCAAACTTTTTCCAAAGTGTCCAAAGAGCCCACTCCTGATCCCTTTAAAGAAAACTGGCAGGCCCTTTCCAGCGCTGATCTTGTGGAGGGGCAGCACGAGGCATGAGCATCACCTACCTCGAAGCCATTCGTGAGGCGCAATACGAAGCTCTGCGCCATGACCCCTCGGTGTTCCTCTACGGTCAGGACATCGCCACCTTCGGCGGTGCCTTCAAAGCCACCAAGAATCTCAGCAAAGAATTCCCCGGCCGCGTCTTCGATTCTCCCATCAGCGAAGATGCCATGATAGGCATGGCTGTTGGTGCCGCCGTGGAAGGCGCACGGCCTATCATCGAAATGCAGTTCGCCGACTTTTCCTCCGTCGGCTTCAATCAGATCATCAATCAAGCCGCCACGCTCTACTGGCGCACGAATGTGCCGTGCCCCATCACCATTCGCATGCCCTCTGGTGGCACCGCGGGCAGCGGTCCGTTTCACAGCCAGTCAATGGAGGCTATCTACGCTCATTATCCCGGCCTCGTCATCGTCACGCCCGCCACCGTTGAAGATGCCTACTGGATGCTGCTCGACAGCGTCACGCTGAACGACCCTGTCATCTACTGCGAGCACAAGTTCCTCTATTACCATCTCAAGGCCGATCAAATCGGTGAACGCGGCCTGCCTATCGGCAAGGCACGCATCGCTCGCCCTGGTCGTCACGCCACTATCGTCACTTACAGCGCCATGGTGCATGAAGCCCTGCGTGCTGCGGAAGAACTTCAGCTCGACGGTTATCAAATCGAAGTCGTTGATCTCCGTTCCGTGAAGCCCATGGACACCGACACCATCCTCGCCTCCGTCGCACGCACTGGTCGCCTGCTTGCTCTTGGTGAAGCATTTCCTTGGGGCGGCGTCACCGCCGAAATCATCGCCCGCGTCAGCAGCGAAGGCTTCCATCTGCTCGATGCACCGCCGATGCGCTTGAACTCCAAGGACACCCCGATCCCGTATCATCCGAACCTCTGGAAATCGCATCGTCCCACCACCGCCACCATCGCCGCCGCACTCCGCCGTCTGCTGCGTTATTAAATCCAGCATCCAGTCATGCCCACCATCCCAATCCTGATGCCCCAGCTTGGCGAATCCATCGCCGAAGCCACCATCATTCGCATCCTCGTTGAACCTGGGCGCACCGTCGATGCTGGCTGTGATCTCTTTGAGGTCGAGACCAACAAGGCCACCATGGCCGTCACTGCACCTTGCGCTGGCAAGATCGGCCAAATCGTCGCCACAACGCAAACCAGCTACGCCGTCGGTGCCACACTCGCTGCTTTTGAAATCACCGACGAAGATGCCCAGTCTCTCGGCTTCAGTGAAGAATCCAAACCTGCTTCACCAGCCCCGCGCACTAGCACCAGCAGCAGTGAAGAAGTCGAAAACCTCCACTTCAAGATCAGCGACAACGACGTCATCTCCACACGTCAGCCCACTGTTGAACCCGTTGTGGGCGGTCTGCCCGTTCCCGCTGGTGCAACAGGAGCCAGCTACATCTCCCCACGCATGCGCGCCCGCATGCTCGAACTTGGATTGAACGCCTCCGACCTTGCCGGCGTTCCAGGCACCGGTGCTGGTGGCCGCGTCACTGTCGAAGACTTTGAAGCCTTCCTCCGCGCTCTTGAACAGCATCGCATGACGCCAGCCTCGCCCATGCGCATCGCTGTTGCTGATAGCATGCGCCGCAGTTGGGCACGACCCCTCGCCACCGTCGGCAGTCCCGTCATGCTTGATGCATTGCTCGCGCATCGCAAAAAAGCCGATCCCAAACCCGGCCCCGCGCTCTACGTCATTCGCGCTCTTGCTCTGGCCCTCGCAGAAAACACCGCCTTCGCCGGACGCCTCGTCGGCAATCGTATTGTCCATCCTCTCGCCATCGACATCGGCTTCGCCGTCGAAGTCGATGACGGCGTCATGGTTCCCACCTTGCGCGAAGTCGAAAAGACTCCGCTCGTCAAACTGGTGCCCACCTACAACAAACTCGTCGAGCAGGCCCGCGCCCGCCGTCTTCCCAACGACGTCAATCGCCCCGGCATCGCCACCGTCACCAACTTCGGCACCTTCGGCATCGTCTGGGCCACGCCCATTCCTTTGCCCGAGCAAAACCTCGTTCTCGGCCTAGGTGCTGGCAGCAAAGTCCCGCATTGGAGCGAGGAAGTACAGCAGTTCATCCCCGTCACCGAAGCCGAACTCACCCTCAGCTTCGACCACCGCGTCCTCGACGGTGGCGGAGCCGGCCGTCTTCTCAAACGCGTCGCCGATCTCCTGCAAAAACCTGAACTGCTCTGAGAAGGGAGCGCGGGCACTCCTGCCCGCATTAAAGCAGCGCATGCAAGACAAACCCACGCTTCGCCAGCACCTGCGCGAACACCTTCGTGCCCTCGATCCCGCCTTCATCGCAACTGCTAGCCAGCAAATCGCCGAAAAAATTTTACACCTCGCCGCTGCGTGGCCGAAGGGCACCACCATCGCCCTCTTCGGTGGCCTCAAAGGTGAACCCGACCTCCTTCCGCATCTTCTCCCCGCACTCAACACGCAAGGAGTCCGCTCATGCTTTTTTAAAATCGAAGGCATAGCACTGATGCCACGCCAGATTAACGGCCTCGATGATCTGCAACGCGGTTCATTGAACGCATGGGAACCCAAACCCCATTGCCCACGCCTCGATATCTCAGCGCTCGACATCATCCTCATCCCCGGCCTTGCTTTCACCCGCGATGGCTCACGTCTCGGCCGCGGCGGCGGCTATTATGACCGCCTTCTCGCCAATCCCACCTGCCGCGCCCAACGCATCGCTATCGCCTTAGGTCTTCAGATCGTCGATTCCATCCCTGTTGAGTCACACGATCAACGCATCCATCAAATCATCACCGAATCCGGCTTGATCCATCCAGCAGTGTCTCATTAGTGGAGATCAGTGGTTAAACTCTTCAGTCCTTCATGAAACAGATTCTTGAAATCATCCAGTCCGGCACCGCCTACTTGGAGAAACGCAAGATCGAGGAAGCCCGGCTCAACATGGAGCACCTCCTTGCACACGTCCTCGGCTGCCGTCGGCTCGATCTCTACCTGCGCTTCGCTGAAACCGTCCCCGAGGCCGATCTTGTCACCCTGCGCGAACTTCTTCGCCGTCGTGGGGAAGCTGAGCCCCTGCAACATCTTCTCGGCACCGTCGAATTCTGCGGTCACGAATTCATCAGCGATCACCGCGCCCTCATCCCGCGTCCCGAAACCGAAACCCTGGTCGAACTCATCCTCAAAAAGTTCGCCACCCCACCAGCGCGAGTGCTCGACATGGCCACCGGCTCCGGCTGCATCGGCCTTAGCCTCGCCAAAGCTTGGCCCTTGAGTGAAATCATCCTTGCCGACATCAGCGAAGACGCCCTCGACCTCGCCCGCCTCAACGCTTCGCGCCTCAGCGCAAATATAAAACTCCTGCGCAGCGACCTCTTCGAAAAAATCACCAGCACCTTCGATCTCATCGTCGCCAACCTCCCCTACATCCCCACCGCCGAAATCCAAAGCCTCAGCCCCGAAGTCAAACGCGACCCCATCCTCGCACTCGACGGCGGCCCCGACGGCCTCCGTATCGTCGAACGCTTTCTCAACGATGCCTTGCCTCACTTGAATCCAAACGCCCTCATCGCCCTCGAAGTCGGCCACGATCAAGGCGCTCCAGTTGCCATCCGTTGCACGGAACTCGGCTATCTCAACGCTACCACCGCGCCCGACCTCCCCGGCATCCACCGCTTCGTCTTTGCTACAGCTCCCCCATCCCACCCCGCTTGATCCAGTCATTCAGCGGCTCAAATTGAGTCGCATCCAACGTGATGCCGCAGCCAAAAGGTGCGGCGTTCAGGCTTTGTAAATCGAATGTACCGTTTTCGATGCGCATCGTCGCAAAACCTTTGGCGTGGCGTTGATAAAGATCGGCATGCTGCTCAATCATCGCATCTTGCGTTTTGGATGAGTGCATGCTCAGACCACGGAAGTAATGATGGCCGTTGCGTTCCACATGCGTGATGCCGAGCAATGCCATAACGCTCAAGTCTTGCAGCAAGGCCACCGGGCCCGCGTTCGCGAGGTCTTCGCCGCTCAAGATCGGGCCGCCGGGGATGCTGGCAGCGCGCTTTTTCAGCAAGGCGGCGTTGGCGAGACCTTTGACGATGCTTTTGCAGTTCTTGTGACTCGTGCCGCGATAGCCGAGATCCAGCGCGCGCGGCAGATCGGCCAGAGAGCCGTCGCTTTCGTCGATGATCATGCCCAAGCTGTCTCCCACAGCCTCATTCAGCGCCTTGGAGCGATGCAGCGGCTGCTCAATGAGCAGCAGGCTGCGGAACAACGGCGCGAGCGCGGCATCGGCACTCAGTGTCGAGTAAAAATCGCGGAAGCTGACCAGATCGTAGAACTGCTCGTTGCCATCCAGCGTCGCATGAAAGCCATTGGGGCATTGGGTGGTGAGGATGCGGGTGATCTCGCGCAAACGCGGTAGATCGGCTTCCGGTTTGCCGCAGACCTTGAGCTTGAAGTAACTCAGTCCGTAGGCGCGGATGTTTTCCTCCAGCGTGTATGGCAACCCGTCATTCAACACACCATCCGCTGCCGTGAGCGGATCGCCGAGACCGACTGTGTGCCGCACGTAAACGTGTTTCAGCGGGTTTGGTGCGATGACATCGCTCACCCGCATACCTCGTAGCTCGTCGCGCACCGAACTGAGATCAATGTCGAGCACGTCGGACTGCAACACCGCATGCAGCGGCTGTCCTAGCGCCTTGCACAAGCCGTCGAGCACCGCACGCTCGATCAAGCTCACGCCTAGATTTGCTAGCAGAGGCGGCACCGCTTTCACCTGGGACCAGTTGGTCTGCTCTGCATACAAGTTCTGCCACCATGTGAAGAAACCCGTCGCTTTCTCTGCGGCTAGTCGTGCAATGCGCGATGCATTCTGAATCACCGCGATCATCTCGGCGAGATCGACCTCAAACAGCGTGTCCGGATTCTTGGTGAACCATTTCGGCGGCAGTCCCTCGCTTGCTAGCCCGCGCACCGCCTTGCCATTCACTTGCAAGTTCACCGACACAAACAAATGCGGCAATGCGCTCATGCTCGCGATGCCGTACTTAAACGGAAACCGCGTGTGCATCGGCAGCACATGAAACTGGAAGTGCTCG
>Ga0209086_10001103_pt1 | contig 22114 bp, 24 predicted proteins | sample M_130207_XF_Meta_FD_187312 | JGI IMG/M metagenome (GOLD analysis project Ga0209086, IMG submission 187312) | Freshwater microbial communities from Lake Montjoie, Canada to study carbon cycling - M_130207_XF_MetaG (SPAdes) (version 2) | ecosystem: Environmental > Aquatic > Freshwater > Lake... | reverse complement strand
TTTTATTATCAGGATATTGAGCGAACCGACAGATTTTATAACCTGTTAGAACCTTTACCGCAGCACTGCTTCCTGTTTTTCTATAGGCAAATGTGTCATATTTTACATCTACATACTTATAACCCTCTAAATTATCGTATATAAATTCGCCTCTTACATTTCTAGAGCCAGTAATCATATCTTTCCCGTTGTAATCTTTTTTAATATCACCTGATAAATCGTATTCTTTTGTCCATACCTTACTATCGTGTGATAAATTCTCACTAATGATAGAAGACGGATAAAGCGAACCATAATCTACACACGCCACAGGGTCTTCTAAATAAAGATTACACTTGGGTTCAAGAACAATAGCACCCTCATAGGCGTCTCCCATATTACCTTTGGAAATAAGGGGCATAAGTACATCATTCTCTCGGCATTTTTTTGCAACATAACTCGTCCCTTTGATTCCTTGACCGCGCATCACGAGAAAGTCTATGGGTACGCTACACAATTTACTCATCTCAATAAAGGTTGTCAACACATCTACCTTTTGGAAAATGTGATGTACTAAGTTACAATCCTGAATACAGTATTTTGCAATAATTCCCTTTTCAGCCGGTCCCTTTTTTGTCATCTCAAAGATTTGTTGCGGAGACACATCATCCTTTGCCATCCCCCATTTTATTTTTTCATTTGTCTCTAGAGTCCCTTCTACCATAAATCCGTCCTTTAAAATCTCAATCACGCTGAATTTCTTACCATCTTCATATAAGTCGCAAGAATTATTTACAATCTCAAAATGAACATAGGACCCCCGTTCAAGACCTTTTGTATTTTTTGTAATAATTTTACAGGTATCTTGATTATTTTCAAACCCTTTTACTGAATCGCTTAACAAATAACCTGCAACGTAATCTAATTTATACGAAGATAGATTGAATTCTTTCCTCATATACGTATACATATCAATCTGTAATCTCCCGCACATATGAAGTCGTGTTAAATCGTATGGTCCAGAAGCCAAAACAATCTTTGATTCTTCAGGTTCAATGCAATAGTCCAAGTTTCTTCCCAAGTCCATAAATTTTTCTACACAATCTAACTCACTTGCTCTTTCAAACATAAATTTATAATCAAACCCGAAAATGTTGTATCCAATAATAATATCAGGGTCTTCTTTACGAATTAATTCAGACCAAGCAAGGATTGCCTCTTTTTCGCTTAAATAACATTCCAATGTATGATTAGGCACAATTGTATCTGACTTGTTAACACATACGCAATGTTGTAAATAAGGCGTCTCTTCTCCGTAATTTACAAAGGTTGAACCAATAAAAGTCACTTGGTCGCCTTCCAGTGGAGGAAATGAAGAATCTAGCAAATCCATCAAGTAGACAATTTTTACAGGAGTATCAATCTCGCTAGAGGATAACATATCAACCAGGTCAGATTGAGATTTAAGAGAGTTATAAACAATCTTCTTTTCTGTATAATATTCTTCTGATACAGGTTCTTCGTTCTCTTCTCCTTCGCCTTCAGGTTCACTTTTAAAATACTTTTGTATTTTATCCTCTAGTTCTGTCTTCTTTTCTATTTTCATTTTCAACATATTTTTTACAGTCTCTAATACCATAGACTCTGTAACCGGTTCTTTTGGAAAACAAATATCAATATCCAAACTTTTTTTTAGATTAAATACATTTAATAGAAATTCTTTGAGGAGCATTGCATAGTCATCCTTTGAAGCCTTTTCAAGACGATAGACAATGTCATAAGCGACCTTTTTATAATCTTTAATGGATTCGGGAAAGTCGCCGTGACTACTACTTGCTTCAATATCAAAACTGCATATTTTATACGGTACAAGAGTATCTTTATCCAAAGGAATAATATTTTTATATTTACAGCATAATTCATAATCACAACGCGTCTTTTTTACTTTTACCTTGTCAAATTTTGTAAATTGAACCCATCCCGAAGGACTTATTTCTTGAATATGAAAGAAACGAAGTAAAGGCGGAACCATACATTCATAGATGGAGGTGTTTACTCCGTTAAACGGATAAGGTTTGACCTTCTGGGTTTCTTTTATATAATATAACTGTTTAATTGCGTAAATAAATTTCATATTTTTACTTCTAATATAAATAAACTTGTGAAATTTACCACCGTCAAAACCATAAAGAGATTTTTTAGAAACCATCTCATAACTAACAATTGTTTTAAAACCATATTTAATTGCATTATTCTCGTGAATTTTTAAATGGTCCATAAATTCATCGCACTTTGTAGAAGTCCAATCATTACCGACACGAATATATATGAATGGTGTATAATCATATATACTAATAGAATAGGTTTTGCGAGATTCATCTATACCAAACATTTGGATAACAAATTCCTCTTTGTCCGAGACATTAAAATCTAAAAGTTTGCACTCAGTCATTTTTTATAAAAGTAAAGAGTATTATTTTCATATCAATTTTATTATTTCTTATTCTTATTTGTTCTTCGGACTCTTCGGGTCCTTCTCATTCTGTTAGTTGCGCGCCTTTTGTTTTCGCTCTTACCTGATTTTTTTACAAAGTTTACAAGATTTTCTTCGGTTCTTTCACCTGAAAATTTTTCTACTACCTTTCCGTTATTTAAACGCATAATTGTGGGGAAACCCTCCGTTTCTTGTCCTACAGGGCTACGCGATAGAGTCGGACTTCCAGACATTTCAGACCCATCAATCTCAATAATTTTAACATTGGAAGGAACTCGTTTCTTCATCATTTCCCACTGAGGTCGCATTTGAACGCAATGACCGCATTGCGGATGAAACATTAAAACAATACCTGTCAAATGTCGCGTTTTTTTTTCACACGAAGGATACTTTCGGGGGTCTATTTTATGTACTTCGGGCATTATATTATATCACTATAATAAAAATGAATAAAATTATGTTAATTCTCATCATTGTAATGTATATTTGGGGGATTGTTTTTTTATTAAACCAAAAAGAGGGTTTTGTAAGCGGAAATTGTCCTACTACATTAATTAAAGACGGAAAACACATTTTAATTTATGATCCTACAAAAGCAAAAGTCCCTGGAGTAAATCCAATACAAATGAAGGACCTTGAAGAATACAAGGAGTATATTGAATGGCAGAGAGCAAGTAATTTAAAATGTCCAATTTTGCATTTAGAAAAAGTATATACAACGCAAGGTACAGAAATGTATGAAATAAGACAAAATTTTTTAGAAGAACCTGAAGGAGGAGTAATGCATCAATCGCCTTCAAACTGTAACGGTGACGCAAGTGTAAGTCATCCACCCTATAATCAAAATCAATACGTGGCCTATGACAAAGAGAATCAAACGCAAGGTAACCCAGGTGTAATGACTCTTATACAATAGATTTTTACAATAGATATTCCGTTATATTTTTGCACACATTTTTATTTAATTTCTTTGGTTTGTTATCTTTCATATAAGAGAATTCGTGAATCTCATTCGGGTTTGATTTTATAGCCACAATTAAATTATTTATATGTCCGTATTTTTCAATAATAATGGTTGCCGTATTTATGCTAATACTTGGGATTTGACAAAGCATATACAGGCTAATATTGTCTCGGGTTATATTTTTATTTTTCTGTTTTGTTACGCTAGACTCTTCATATGTTTTTGACACGGTCGGTCTGTTTATTTTTTCAGAAAATTGCATCAGGAATAATGCAGTCTCTCTTATATTTGCTGTTTGTATGACAAAGAATTGTTTTGATGTTAAACTGTAAATAGTGCTAATAAGTGTTTTTTTAGGTAAACTTCCTTTATAATTTTCTAAATTTCCTTCTAGAAAATAATAAATTTTATAACCTTCATTCAATGCATTTGTTAAACGAAATGATTGTTCTGTATATCGTCCATCTTTTATACTTGCTTCTAAATCCTGAAGCGTCTTACGTTCAATTAGAATATCTTCTATTCTAATATCACCAATTAAAAGATTCAATGATTCTAAAGTTTTATCGGGATATTCTGTTAAAAGTTCTTGACATTCTTTCAATAAATCCTTTTCTCTATAATCAATTTGTATATTCATTATGATACTATAACAGTGTCTATTTAAATTTTTATTTAAACAGTATTATTTCTACCACGCTTATTAATATAAGTTTTGGTAAATGGCATATAAATAATTTCATACAACTGATTACCTGCGGAATCCTTACCCGCGCTAATCTTTCTGCAGTTTTGCAACATACAATCCAAAATAGTATTTGTGGTTCCAGTCATTAAAACGCTTCTAGGGATACGTCTCCAGTCCGAACCATAGACAAGTCCGGCCTTTTTACTTCCACCACCTCCATTGTCAGCCTTTCCTGTAATTGACGCAATACTTTTAATATAAGGCATATAAATTATATTAATATTTTATTTTCTAAAACTTCTATTTTGGCGTTTAATTCTTTTATACATTCAAGCAAAACGGCTATAAAAGATGAATAATTTATACTTTTAATATCGTTATTTTCAAAAACGATTTCTGGATATTTAATCTCTACTTCTTGTGCAATTAAGCCAAGTTGCGATTGTCCGGACAAATCTGTTCGGTTATAACGATAACCATTTATACTCTCTATATTCTCTAAACATGATTCAAGTTTTGTTATATTGTATTTGAGATTTTTATCAGAATAGGATGCTATATTACCTGTAACATATAAATCTCTATCAATTCTTACATCTTTTACAACATCTAAAAAGCCCTTAATTGATACATTTGTATTAAACAGGATATCTCCATTAATTCTTGTACTTCCATTTACATCTAATGTGTAACCATTCAATTGATTCAAGGAGTTATAACCAACAACAAGTGTTGATTTGATTGAACCGTAAGCAAGCTCAAAGGGTCCGACCTTAATATCTTGAACGACCTTTGTAATTGAATTTATACTGTCCTGCAAATTAGGAATATCTCTTATTTGTACTCTAGCCATTATAAATATAAGGTAAAATAATAAGCATTATAAAGTTATTTCACGATAACAATAAGAATATAAATATAAGATTTGATAATTATATAGTATGGAAGACAGAATTAATCCTTACAATAATAAAAATGTTGAAATTACTGAAACAGATATAAATGGCTTATTGGAAAGCCATCAAGTTTATTATAAGATAAATAATATTGACCTTTTTAAAAGGTCCTTTGTTCATCGTTCTTATATTATTCAAACAGATGTAAAACAGTTACAAAAGCCTTATGATTGTATAGAATTAAAACATTCATCCAACGAGCGTCTAGAATTTTTAGGAGATGGTATTTTAGAAGCAATCACAAAGTTATATTTATATAAGAGATTTCCTGATGCAGACGAGGGATTTATGACAGAAAAAAAAATATGTCTTGTTAAAAACGAACATATTGGAAAACTTGCATACAAAATCGGTCTGCAAAAATGGTTTATTATATCAAAAAACGCAGAAGAAAAAAAGATACGTATCAACTATAAAAAATTGGGATGTCTATTTGAATCCTTTTTAGGAGCATTATTTTTAGACGCAAATAATGTACATATAGACGACCCTTTATTTAAAACATATTTTAATGTAGGAGCAGGGTTTCAATATTGTCAAATTTTCATAGAATATATATATGAAAATTTAGTAGATTGGAATGAGATTTTAGAAACCGACGATAATTTTAAAAATATACTTCAGGTAAAAATCCAGAAGGAATTCAAAAAAACACCCGAATATATAATTTTGAAACAAGACGATGAATTACGATACAATATGGGTGTTTATTTATGTCTAAGTGATAACATTCACACTCTAGACCATATAAACGCTGTTGATTTTGATAAGATTAAAACATTTGAAAATATTAGAAAGTTTAATCATAATTTTATCTTTATAGGCGAAGGAACTCATAAAATAAAAAAAAAAGCAGAGCAGTTGGCGTGTTTAGATGCATTGAACAAAATTGAAAAATACGAAGTAAATAAAAGAAATGTAACAGTTTAATTTCTTTTAATAATCTAATGCCAACATCAGATTTTCTAACTTCAGATTTATTTAAAGTATTACCCTTTGAAGAATTCCCTATCTCTTTTGATTCTATTAAAATAAATACTATGATTCAACCAGAATTAAAAAGTAGATATTTTTTATTTTTAAATCCTTCTCATACGATTGTAGGTGTTGCAAAAAAATTAAATAAACAGATTACTTTGGAATTAGAAGTTAAGACTAAAAAGGAAAGGGTAAAGACCGAACCAAGAGGCTCAAAGATACCTTCTGTCAATTCATTTATACAAAGTGATTCAGATGAAGAGTTGTTACGTAAATACAGTTATTATTTAAAAGGAAACAATATAAAAATAGAAAATGTATTTTTAAACAATCGTTACGGGTTTTTAAAGGAAATTCAAAAGAAATTGGCTGGTATTCATATTTCAAATCCTTCTGCTTCGTGCAGTGATAAAGAAAAGGATTATGAGAAGATGATGCATCAAGAAATTGTAAGCCGATACATAAACTCTTACACGCCTTATAGAGGTCTTTTGTTGTACCACGGTCTAGGAAGCGGTAAAACGTGTACATCTATTTCTTTAATAGAAGGAATGGCTAACTCCAAAAAAATATTCGTAATGACTCCTGCATCTTTACAAGCAAACTATCGCACTCAAATGAAATTTTGCGGTGACCAACTGTTTCGTGTCAATCAATATTGGAAATTTGAACAGATTGATACGAGAGAAAAACGAAGGTCTGTTTATAAATTACTTAATATTAATGAAGACCATAAAATGTTAAATAAATTCATAGAAGAAAATAACGGAATATGGTTAACAGAAGAAAGGCCTACCAATTACAAGGATTTATCTATTTCAGAAAGAGACCAAATAGGAAAACAAATTGATATTATGATATTATGTAAGTATAATTTTATTAATTACAATGGTATAACTACAAATAGTTGGAATAAAAATTATAAAAGGGATGGGAACGTCTTTGATAACAGTGTAGTGATTGTAGACGAGGCGCACAACTTTGTAAGCAGAATTATTAATAAAATAAATACAAACAAAACGTCTATTTCAACTACAATGTATAATGAAATTATGCAGGCAGAAAACTGCCGTGTGATACTCTTAACTGGAACGCCCTATATAAATAATCCGTGTGAGTTAGGTGTGCTTTTTAATTTAATTGCAGGATATACAAAGGCTCTTTTTATTACTATTAAACCCACTAAAATATTGGAAGAGGATTACTTTAAAAAATTATTTGAGTCAATGAATACAATTGATATTATAAAATACGAGGAGTCTAAAAAGAGATTATGTATCTATAAAAATCCATACGGATTTATAAAATTGAAGGATGGAACTGTAAAATATGACGATTCGGGTATGATTTATTTTAGCGACTTTGAAAATAAGATTACTGCTCTATTGAAAACGCGTAGTAAAGATTTTGCCTTTTTGCCTCCTATTAGACCCATCATTAAGAGATTGCCTGATATTAAAAAGGAATTTGATAACTACTTTGTCACCGAAAAAAATGAAATTAAGCAAAAAACATTTTTCCAAACACGAATTGTAGGTTTAGTTTCTTATCTCGGAGACAAAAAGGAATTAATGCCTACAATTATAAAAACAGACAAGGACGAGGATATTTTTATTGAAAATGTAATTATGAGCAAGCCACAATTAAAATACTATTCACACGTAAGAAAAGAAGAAAGAAAACAAGACTCTTTTAAAAAGAAGGATGAACAAGATAACATATCTGCATCGTATCGTTTCTTTTCAAGAGCTGCGTGTAATTTTGTCTTTCCAGAGGGTTTACCGCGACCTATGCCTGTAAACATTTCCGAACTTGAAAAAAAGAACTTGATTAATGAGAACACAATGGACTTGATTACTGAAAATGAAATGATAGGAGAGTCAAGTGGTGTGCTTGATTTGGATGATGCGGAAGCAACTAAAAAGGATACATCTCTTAACAGTTATAAATTAGAGATTGAAAAAGCTCTAAGAGAGTTTGAGACAAACCCGCATCTTTATTTTGAGACAAATGATTCCTCAATTGAAAAACTTACAAAAAATAAAACAGACCATCCAGATGTTCTTAGTGTGTATAGTCCAAAGTTTAGGGCGATGATTAAAAATATATTGGACAGAGACAATAATGGTTGTCATTTGATTTATTCAACCTTTCGTACTCTAGAAGGTATTGGTATATTTCGTCTTGTTTTAATGTATCACGGTTACAGAGAATTGAGAATTGTTAAAAAGTCAAACGACTATGATATTGAAGTTATTTCTTTGAAGGGGTCTCCTTATAAAGAATCAGACTATCTTGAAGATAGATATTTTTCATTGTATACAGGAAGTGAAACGGTAGAACAAAAGGAGATTATACGAAATATCTATAACAATAATTTTACAAAATTACCCAATAAAGTAAAGGCAACACTTACAAAAATGTACAAGGCTAAAAAAGGACCCAAATCTGACCCTAAACCTACAAATATATTGGGAGAATTAATACAGATTTTAATGATTACTGCATCAGGCGCAGAGGGTATTGATTTAAAAAATACTAGATTTGTTCACGTTATGGAGCCATATTGGCATCACGTTAGAATAAATCAGGTAATTGGTCGCGCAAGACGTATTTGTAGTCATAAAGACTTACCTCTAGAGTTACAAACCGTAAAGGTCTATTTATATCTTTCTAAGATTGGTAAAGAAATAGAGACGGATGAATATCTTGAAATTAAAACACTAGATAATTCTAAAACAACCGATGAATCGCTTTATGGTATTATGGAAAGAAAGCGTGACTTGTCTCAGATGTTTTTAGATACCTTGAAGGAAGTATCCATTGATTGTATGGTAAACCACGAAGACAAAGGAAAATGTTTTAATTATCCATTACAAATACCAAAGGGTAAAAAGGGTCCAAACGAATATTTAATTACAGAAGATGATTATAAAGAGGCACCCACTTTTGAAACCAAGGGTCAAACGGCTCTTGTGAAACATACTCTTCAAAAGATGACTATCAAATCAAATGGAAAATCGGTTTCTTATGCAGTGGATGTAGATTCTACTCCTCATATACTATATAATTTAGAGGAATTTACTCGCGACGGAAGAAAAGTACAAGTAGGCACATATTCAAAAACAGATGGTCTTAATTTAAATTAGAATATAAAGAGTTCATACCATTCTTAGTAATGAGTCTGGAAGAGCAAACATCCGATATTAAATATTTTTCGCTTGATGGTTATGAGACCAAGGCAAAGGTTGTAAAGGTATATGACGGAGACACAGTTCACGTAATATTCCAAATGTTTGATAAATTTTACAAGTGGAATTGTCGTATCCTCCACGTAGATACTCCTGAACTACGTACAAAGGACCTTGAAGAAAAGAAACGTGGATATGAATGCCGAGACAAATTGTCTGCGCTTATTCTTGATAAGATTGTTTTGTTGAAATGTTCCACGTTTGACAAATATGGCCGTTTATTGGTAGAAATCACTGTTCCTGAAACAGGTCTAAAAATTCACGAATATCTTATTTCAGAAGGCCTTGCAAATAAATATGAAGGAAAAACAAAAGAAAAATGGGACTTTTCTAAGGATGAAAAAGAAGATAATGTAGAGAAGGTTGAGAAACCCAAGGTAGAGAAAGTTGTAAAGCCAAAGGCTGAAAAGGTAGAAAAACCAAAGGCTGAAAAGGTAGAAAAACCAAAGGTAGAGAAAGTTGTAAAACCAAAGGCTGAGAAAGTAGAAAACCCTTCCACTTAATAAGGACTAAACCTTAATTTATCAGAACAAGTTTCTTCGTTTCCTTCGCTCATTAATAAAGGAAATACATCTGCACTATAAGCCGTGTTATCAGGAGTTTGAAGAAATTCAATATTTTTTGGTTGTGTCTTGCTACATTTTTTTGTAAAATTCCCATTTTTACAAACAGGTCTAGGTAAAGATCCCACTTTTAAATCTGTTAAGGTTGAATTTAAATCATTTGTATATTCTAAGTTTATAGTATACAAATACTTATTGCTTATGTCGTAAAATACTTCTCCGCTATAATCCGGTATAGATACATCAAAGTTATTATTGGGTCTTATATTTTTTATAACTCCTTTATAGCAAGTCTTATTGTTTACCCATATTTTGGTTTGTTCTCTAATTAATCTAAACAATCTGTCATCCTTATACTTATCGTATAAGTAGTCTCCGTCCACATAGACATCAGAATTAATATATAAATTTTTAGAACTCTTACTATTAAATTTGCTTATTCCTGATGCAACAATAGCACTTTTATAACACTGATAATTATCATTTACAAATACATCTGGTAATAGATTTTTATCAAGCACTTTATACAAATACTTATTGTCTATATCAATAAATATCTCGTTTTTATAATCTGGTATGTATACATCATATAAATTATTAGTTTTTTTTGTTAAATCTTCTTTTATTATACCTTTATAATATATCTTTTTATTTACAAAGGTCTTATATTTTTTCTCTATTCTTTTAAAAGCAGGGTCTTTATTGTATTTTTTATATAAAAATTCGCCGTCCACATAAACAACATCATATTGCTTATAAGATACGTCTTTCAACAATGTCATTTCGCCTGAGATGTCATTGTAACCAACATTGAAAGATAAATCGCCTGCAGATATATCAACCCTCCAAGGTGTATCAGATGGACACGAAGAAATATCATAAAAAATACTTTGGTTGCCTTCTACCGTTATTCCTGTTGTCATATCATCTAAAAATTGTGTATATGATTTACTATTTAATCCACTTCCGCAACCACTATAAGTTTTTGAATTTTCATTTTTAATTTCACTCATCGTATTTATTGGATTACCAAAGATATCTTCACACGTTATTTTATCTCCTGAACAATAAATATATTCATCTTCTTGGCACTCGGGGTCTGAATATCTATCTCTTGTTTTATTAAATACTGGTTTTTTAGGAGTATCATTTATTACAAAATTATTGTCTATTGCTTGTTTTTTTAACTGTGAAATAGTATTTAATTGGTCGCTAAGAATCTTTTTTGCTTTATTTGTAAGGCTTTCAAAATAACTCTGGTTATTCTCAATGTATTTATCATAATTCTCTTTGTCTTCATTCTTTTGATTTTTTATTGCAGTCTCTAGGTTTTTAGCATTTTGTTCTTTCTCTAATTCAAGTTGTAGACCTAAATTAAGTGTTACAGGTCTCATTTTGTTTTTTTCTTCTGTTGTTCTTTGAACTGTCTCAACATATGTCTTTTGTGCTATTAAGAATTTTTTTTGTAAGATTGAAACATCGTCAAATTTTTTTAATCTTAAAGCATTATCTAATTGTTCTCTTATATCTTTAAGGTCTGACTCTGCCTCTTGTTCTGTTAATCCTTCTTTCATTTTGTAAAAAAATATTCCTATTAATAAAAGTATAAATAATAATATGATATTACGTATCTTCATATATATTATTTATACTAAAATACTTCAGGTACACGTCCCAAATTTACTTCCACATTTAAAGTTTTGACAAGTTGGTTTGGAGGAAGGACAAACATATTCGGTATTTTGTAAAACGCCTGTTTGGCCACAGCAAAGGTTATCTCCTATATTTGTTCCAAAATCTGCTATACATTTTAGGGAAGGACACGTTGCATAATCATAAGGTACTTCTTCATAATTATCTGAAATGTCTCTTTTTAATCTTTCTTTCTCAGCATTTATAGATTGTATCATTTGTGCATCATTTTTCAAGATGCTTTGAAAAGCAGAAAATGAAATGTCATAATTAGACATTTTTTTTCTTAATTCGTTTGTTTCTTTTTCTCTGTCAGCTGTATAATTTTCAAAATTTACTAATCCATTCGTTGTGCTTTTTGGGTCGCGATAGACCGATGGATACATCATATAGTCTCCCAAATCTAAGGAGTGATAATTCCATTGTACTTTATTTGTTTCAGGGTCAGAATGTAGTCTATGTTCGGTCCACCAACTAGTTGTATCATTTGGATTTTTATTCCATTGACAACCTACTTTTGTTTCGGTACCTGTACCGTTACATTCTTTTGGGTCAAAAGGTGCTGGCGAGGTAACTGTAGAGGCAGCTGAAGGAAATGAATTTAATGCAGTAGTAAGTTCGGATTCAACCATAGGTTTTTTGTTAAGAGCAGTGTTAAGGGAATTGACGGAGACAAGTAAAGCGTTTATTTCTGTATTATTGTCAGAAGCGACTTTAGCCGCCGCAACAGCAGAAGGCGGTGCATTAGCAACTTTAGCCGCAGCATCTGTAAGAGTTTTCTCACTTAAAGCGTCTGTAACCGCTTTGTTTAATGCAGTTATAGCAGAAGTTACAGCAGTTTTTGCAGAATCAAGCGAATCGTTATAAGTTTTTTTTGCGCTTGTAAAAGTATCACTATTTGTAGAAGAAACCTCTTTCTCAGAGAGAGTTTTTGCAGCATCCATCCTTTGAGAATCAAGTAAAGCCTTATTGGCTGCTGTTTTAGCAGTATTTGAAGCAGTTTTTGCAGTAGTAAAAGACGTAGACTCAAGTCCCTCTTTATAATTAAAAATAAAGGTTAATAAAAAAAGTCCAATAATTATAAATAATATAATATTTTCTTTCATATAATTATCATTTCATTTTTTTTTTGTTATTATTGAATTAATTTATCCTCTAAAAGTTCATAATAATATGAGTTTTATACTAAATTAATTGGTTTACATTTTTCGTTTTTTTCTAATTAATTTTTTACGAGTCATTACAGGTCCTTGACTTATAGAACTAGGTTGGCTTACAGGTAAAATGGCAGGTGCAGAGACAGGTGCTTGATTCGGAGTTAATGGATAAATAGTAGGATTTTTATTACTGTCAATATAGGCAGGTGGTTTGTAATGATGATTAAATTCTATTGCATCAATCTCCGGGATTCCGCTCGTTTTATGTTCATTGTAATAACCATCTTTGTTATCATATCCTGGCGTAATCCATTCACTTTTATCTACACCCTCTCTATATTTAAATATGCTTGTGAATAAACACGTACCTAAAAAAAGTGTAATTACTATAAGTAATAAAATATGTTTCTTATCATTTTTCTTCATATATATTATATTTCATTTTTTTTGTAATAGTTCAATAATTTTTATTTGAGAATCTAAAATACCTGATAATATTTTTTGTTGTTGTTTAAACATTTTAAATAATTCTTCTGATTTATCCGTATGAATTACTTGAGGTATAACTGGGTTTAGTTGACTCATATTTAGTTGAGGTATAACAGGGTTTACTTGAACAGGATTTAGTTGAACAATGTTTACTTGAACAGGATTTACTTCGGGTTCAATTGTCTCGGTTCTTACATCCTTGAAATAATTTTGACTTTCTAGTAAACGCTGATCAGCCTTTTCCTTTAACAACTTCTCAATATCCTTTAAAGGAGTGTCCATTTCCTTATTAAAGTCTATCTTTTCAGGCTTATCTGGTTGAAATAATTTATTATATTCGTTATTTGTTTCTTCAAATGATTTTGTAGGTATAGGTGTGTTTGTTAATTTCATTAATTCTATTTTAAAATCCCTTAAAAATATTTGATTTGATTTAGATAGTTCAAGACCTTCATTATTAAACTGTCTAATCATTGATTCAAATAATCCTTGAATTTGTGGTTGATAAGATGCAGGAATATTTTCAAATATACCTTGTTCAACACAAGACTTCCAAAGGGATGCTTTGTTTTGAGTGGTGTTCATTTCATACATAAAAAATAAATGTTTATATTTTATTAAAATAGATTGTCCTAAAGACCTCTATTTCTTTGTCAGGTATTCTTTCTTTTCTGAAATGTTCTATCGTTTGAGTTTTTTCTAATAAATTTATAATAAAATATAGCACATACATTCCGCATTCTGATGTCCCTTCTTGATGTTGCATTCCTTTGTTGTTATATTTTTTTAATTTTATTTTTAAGGCCTTGGCTTGGTCTACTATTTTATTTGTAAATGCCGTTACCTCTTTAGGTATAGGGCCATCACTTGAATCAAAATAAAAAACATATTTTTCTTTCAAGTCAATAAACATTCCAACCCAATGCGACCCGTCTTGTGTGTGCTTATCTATATTTAACACAACCCCTATTTTTGTAATACCCTTTTTGAGTTGTTCTTTAACAGAAAACTTACATATTTCTGGCCATACACAAACGCCTCTTATTTTCTTATCAAAATCCATCGGTGACGGACCTAAATAGGTAAAGTTCTTATAATATTCTTTGTACTGGTCTAATACATTTTTTATGTCGTTACTATCTAGCCATTCATTGCTATTTGTATTCCACGACTCTTGTGTTTTTGGTGCAAAATTGTTATATAATTTATTTTTTACAGACGTATCCTTTACTATTTTATCAACCCAGCACATTTCCTGGGGACAATCAGCCAATTTATTTTTTAATTCGTTCCAAATCTCCTTGGGGTCTAGAGCAACTATTTTAAGTTGTGGTTTTTGTTTATTCCAATCTTCCTTTAACAACACTAATTCATTGTCATCATAACAGGTATCACGTTTCTTCGTTTTTCTTGGATGACAGTTAAGTTTTTTAAACGTTTTCATTATAATAATATTATATTTTTTCAACCTTTGAAAACATATCCATTATTGTTTTGTTTTTAGGTCTTAACAGCAATTTTTTGTCATTTTCTACAAAGGGTTGAGAGACGTGTTCTTGAAATTTATAATTTAAAATATTATTTTTTTCTATAATATCAAATGCAAACGTTTGAAAAATATTCTTGTATGTTTCATAATCGGGATATTTTGTCTCAGCTTCGTCCGAAATCATTTTATTAAAAATGAAAATGATATCCTTTTTATTATAGGTAATATCTTCTTTCGTATACTCCTTTTTGGATGTTTTACAAATTGTGCTATAATACATTAAAATATAAGGTGTATTATTTTCTAATATCCAAACGAGTCATATTGTTAAATAGGTTTTTTTCAGGTATTGTTTTCCTAGATGGAATGTTTACTTCAGAAAATGAATCTTTTTTATCATACGAATTATAATTATACAAGTCGCTTGACGTCTCGGGTACATATACAGCCTGATTTGATTTTTGAAGAGCCATAAATTGTGAACGCAATGTTGATTCTACGTCTACACATTTAAAAAAATAATCAACAGGCGCTCTGCTACCAGGATTGAAAACAGTTTCTTGTGAATAATTCTTGTATTTATAGAAATCAGGTTTTATAAGGGTTTCGTGAGTTTTAAAATGAGTATATCTTGTTGCAACTGAACGTACGTCAAATAATGGCTGTAATTGTGCAGAAGGGATGTATCTTGTTTCTAAACGGTTATTTAATTCATCTTCATAATCCATTATATCCTATATCTATAAATTTGTTTAGGTTGTTATCTGCGAATTTCTAATAGAAAAAAAGACAATGATAAGAAGTAGAATGAAAATAAATATTTTTTTCATATATTTCATATGTTATAATAAATTAAAGATATAATCTATATCTTTTTATGTGCGGTATTTTTGCCTTATTTGGTTCTAGAATAAATGTTGATGTATATTCCTATTTCAAAAAGGGCCAAAAGAGAGGTCCAGAGGGTTCTATACTAGAGATTGTAAATAATAATTATTTGGGGTTTCATAGGCTAGCCATTAATGGAATTGATTATGCCTCAGGACAGCCAATGCATTATAAAGATTATATTCTTGTATGTAATGGAGAAATCTTCAATTATAAGAAACTTATTGAAAAATATAATCTTAAAGTAACCACTAAAAGTGACTGTGAAGTTATCTTACTACTATATGACCTTTTAAAGGAAAAATGTGTACAAGAACTTGACGGAGAGTTTTCTTTCGTTATTTATGATAAGGTTGAGGATAGCATTTTTGTTGCAAGAGACCCATTTGGAGTAAGACCTCTTTATGTAAATCACGTAAATAATCGCATTTGCTTTTGTTCTGATATTGAACCTATGAAATGTTTACCTCTTAATAATTTAATACAATTTACACCTGGATATTATTCTAAATATAAGGTTATAAATGGTTCGTATACTCGGGTATATATGACACCCTATTTCATTTGTCATAAGCCCTTTTATTTTAAAGAGTCTGTATGTCATTTAACACTCTATAATTCACTTGTGGAAGCCATTGTAAAAAGGATTGAAATTTCTGATAGACCGGTTGCGTGTCTACTGTCTGGCGGTCTAGACAGTAGTATTGTCTCAGCTATTGCCGCGCGATACTACAAGACTATGACAGGAAAAGATATTGAGACATTTAGTATAGGTCTAGAGGATTCCGAGGATTTAAAGTATTCAAAAATAGTGGCCGACCATATAGGTAGTAAACATACACAGATTATTTGCTCGGAAGAAGATTTTCTATCCTCTATTCCAAATGTAATTGTTGATATTGAAAGTTATGATACAACTACAGTAAGGGCTAGTGTAGGCAATTGGAATGTTGCTAAATATATCAGGGAAAATAGTGAAGCAAAGGTTATATTAAATGGAGATGGTGCAGACGAACTTATGGGAGGATATTTGTACTTTCACAAGTGTCCCGATTCTACAGAATTTGATAATGAATGTGTTAGGCTGTTAGAAAATATTCATTATTTTGATGTTTTGCGAAGCGATAAATGCATTTCAAGTCACGGATTAGAAGGAAGAACTCCTTACCTTGACAGAAAATTTGTAGAGGCTTATCTGAGCCTACCCGAGGCAGAGAGATGTCATTCTATTAATGAAAAACAAGAAAAATATATTATTAGAGATGTAATAAAAAATTATGACCCTAATCTTTTACCGGATGAAATTCTCTACAGAAAAAAAGAGGCATTCAGTGACGGAGTGAGCGGTCTTAAAAAGTCTTGGTATCAAATTATTCAAGAAAATGTAAAGTATGAGGAGTCAAATGAAACTTTATATCTTCATAATATCCCAAAAACACAGGAACAAAAATGTTATCGGTCTGAATTTGAATATCACTATAAAGATTGTGGTTATATTATTCCCTATTTTTGGATGCCTCGTTATGTGAAAGCTGCTGATGCAAGCGCGCGAACACTTTCTATTTACTAATAAACTGAAGTATTTTATTATAAATAAAGATACTGATGCGTTTGTAGTTGTTTAGGTTGAGACACGGTTTCTTTTTGTAAGGAGGTAAAACAATATTTATTCTTTTATGTATTTCTTTGCTTGATACATAAAAGGTATAATTTTCACATCTAATATAAAATACTTGTTCTGTTACCATAGATTGATGTTGTTTATCATCAATAAAGCAAATTTTAGAAAAAAAGGTTATTATTCCGTTACTACAATGTATCAAATCGTCAATATGTTTTAATTTCACTTTTCGGTAAGGGTGTTCTTTTGTAATAACACAGTCAAATAATTGGTCATTTAATTTATAATGTATATATTCAATTACTTTTTTAACAAAGTAATCATTGTTGTTATTACTATACAATAGAATCCCCTTTATTTTATCATTTTTCTTTTGTTGTAATAAATAGGCAAAGATTTCAAAAATATTAGGGCGAAAACATTCTGGAAATAAATCAAATAGATAATTATAGGAAATATCTGTAACTGATATACAATTCAATATATAAATAAACTGTTCAAAAAATCCAATTGTATTATCTAAATCAAAAACTATATTTTTTTCTGACATTAAAAATAATAATATATTATAAAAGTATTTTAATGTTTAAAGCATTGAGTATACAAGATTCTAAAAATATATTGTCTTACTATCGTATAAAACCATTGAATAGTATTAAAAAACTAAAGGAAAGAGCAGCCAGTCTTTTTATAAACAAAATATGCAATTACAACAAAATTTACAAACCTATTTATTCGTGTATTTTAAACAGTCGTAACTATAAATATAGGAATATATCTAGAAAGAATAGATTATTCCTTCAAATGGTCTAATATTTTAATAAGAACCTCTTCTTGTTGTGTATTTTTTTGGAAAATAACACAATTATTTATTTTTATTTTCCAAAAATTATTGTTATTTTTACATAAAATTATAATGTTTTCGTTTGATGCTTGAATGTCTGCAATAAATCCTCCGCGCGTTAATTTCAGTTTGTTCTCATTCTCGTTCAAAACAAAATATCGTATATAACTTCCTATACGAAGTTCGTCTACCTCGTCTACATAACGATAGTCCATTAATATTTTTTTATAATGACTTAGTTCATTGTCATCTAATATTTGTTTTAGAATATTATTCTTTCTATTTTTAATAATATTTGTATTTAGGTCTGATAGTTTATACTTATCAATATCATCTATTATTTTATTGATTTCTAACTCCATTATAGTATATTAATAGTGTTATTTTAATATGCATTTATTCCAAACGCTTCATTCGCAGGCATTGGTTCGGGTGGTCCATAAGACTGTTCTCTCTGATTTTGGTTTTGGTTTTGGTTTTGATAATTTTGTTGGTAGACAGGTTCTTTAACAACCATTGTGGATTGTGGCGGGCCTATAGGATTAAAAGGCATTTGGGTTTGTACCTCTTGTGTATTCTTTTTCTCTTCCATATTTTCTTTTTGGGAAAGACCTGAAATAATCATAAATCTATCTAATAAAATAGACAATTTTTCTGAAATGGAACTCTTCATACATAACAATAAAAAGATGACAGGAATTATAACGTGAATAAGATTCATCTTTCCATAAGGTACGGTGCTATAGGTAGGAATAAAGACTGCAAACTTGTGTATAAACAAAAAGGCAATAAAGATAACAAATAACTGTAAAACAATCTCAACTGTAATTTCTATTGTTCCCTTGTCAGGGTTTTCTAAAGGTATATAATTTTTCATTAACTTCAATAAAATAACAACGGGTATGATTACTATTAAGATATATTGCATCGCATTTAAAATCTCATTCTTTTCTGAAGAAGATAGACTAAACATATAATTAAAAAAGGAAGTGTTTCCTCCTCCTTTCATTGTCGGCAAATCTTCATATTCAGGTTCAATCTGGTCACTCATAATATAAATACGAAAGAAATTAAATAGTTAATTATCAAGTATAAATAACTTAAACATAAGTATTAATAAAATAGAATGAGCGGAACTGCTGCTTTAGCTGCTGCAAAAAGACGACGTGCTATTCCTGATGCAAAACCAGGTGGAAATGAACCTACCGTTCCTGTACAAAATTCTCCTCCAACGCCAACAAATCCGTTAAATGTGCTTATTAAACACGATAGACAAATTACCGATTTGGAAAGTAGAATAAATAATCTAAAGATAGAAAAACCTGCTCCAATGTCTACAGAAGATATTGGTCATTTTAAAACACAGTATAACTCTCTTGTAGAAGAGATTCAAGAACTTAAAAAAATTATTATCAAGGTTCAAACCTTTTCTATGGAAATGAATATTGAATTGTTAAACCTTAAACGATTGGTAAAAGGTGACGTAAAAGTAGAAGTTATTGAAAAGGAAAAAGAAAATGAAAATGATATAAAACCTCCTGAATAATTACGTATATGAAGTTTAAACTGAATGATATTCAAAAGGTAACTGAATGGGTTGAAATTTTTAAATTTATTAAAAATATCAATAGGCACGTTACTTTTATGGCTAAAAGAGATGAACTATATATCCAAATGATGGATAGTTCACACGTTTGTCTCGTAGAAATAAAATTCCCGACCTCTTGGTTTCACGAGTATGAATCTATAGACGAGGTGTTTAGTTGTTCTAGTTCTGTACTAGTAAAGATTTTTGGACTCTATACAAGCGATACAACCATTGAAATCTTGTCTACAGATGAAAAATTGGAAATTCATTTATTCAATCTTAAACAAAATAAGCATTTTGAAATCCCGCTTATAGATATAGACCAAGACCTATTGTCTCCTTCTATTACAGATTCATTAATGGATTTTTCTATAAAAAGTAAGGTCTTTGATAAATATCTTCAGGAAATTCTTTTGTTTGGAGAAGATATTAAAATAGAAAGTAAGGAAGAAAAAATATTTCTACATTCTTCAAATGATGAAGGTAAGATTCAAATTGAAATAGAAGGAGAAAATCTAGAAGAGTTCAATGTAGTAGAGAATTTTGTATTTACTGCATCTTATCCTCTCAGATATTTACTACTTGTCTCAAAACTTTCTCTTGTCTATCAAGAGGTCCATTTATTTATGGACGACCAATCTCCAATGAGGATTACCTTTAAAGGAGACGTGAATATTAACTTCTTTCTTGCACCTAAGATTACAGATTGAAATCCATAACATAAAATCGTTAAAACTAGATTAAAATCGTTAAAACTACTATAATATAAAATAAATACATTTTATGTTATGGATTCCAGTCGTTTTCATTATAATCATTCTCTATTTTCACATTTACATTCATTTTTGTATTAATTCAGAAAATGAATTACTTAGCGTAACCGATGTCTGTAAGACAGAACTAACCTCAACCATTTATAAAAAACAACCCTTTTTATTCAATGGAATGACTCTACGAAAAGAACCAGACTTATCAAAGACTTCAAAGATATCTCATAAACATTATGATATATTTGTCTCAACCTACCAGCCGTCGCCTTTGTTGGAGCCGACCGTGAGGTTCTTTCCAGCGTCTCACTTTTACAAGTTTAACAAGATTGGGAAATCTATACTTGAGACAAATTTAGAGTGTCGTACCTTTTATAGAGTACATTCGGGTAACTTTCATATGACTTGCATTCACCCAAAGTATAAAGAACATTTTACAGAAAAACACGATTCAAAATTTATAAAAGAACATACGCAGATGATACATTTAGAAGTACATCCTGATAGTATTTTATTTATACCTAACTATTGGTATGTTTATATAGAACCCTTGACAAAGGATGCCTCACTTGAAAAGATACAGTACTCTACGATTCTAAATCAGGTAAACTTTTTATATAAAAAGTATATATGTTGATTAGTCTATTTCATATCTTTATAGTAGCTCCTCTCCTTATTTACGTTGGAGTACAAAAGTACTTGTCTCCTACTTTTTATCAGTTTTTATACTATTTGGGTATAGGTGTTATCTTATTACATTTATTCAAGTCTATTAAAAAGTTACCTAGGATTGCCTATTTGAATTACTTACACGTTCTTTTATTTGGTCCACTTTTAGTTTATATTGGCTATAATGAAAGAGATACTCCTTTATTTGTGTATGATATTGTTGAATTTCTTGGAGTATTAGCTCTCTTTTATCACGGAGTAAAGATTATAAAATAACATCCCTATTTCTTTTATTATACATCATAAGACGTAGTTCCTCGTTAATCATATCAATTGTTTCTGTATTCTTTTTATTGTTTAAATACTTATCAAAGAACGCTTGTAGTTCAGGGTCTTTATGTTCTTCTAACCATTCTTCTAACATAAGTTCCTTTTCTTCATACAATTTATCAATCTCTCTATTTTTATTCTTAAGAACCCAATTATCTTTTTCATAAACAAGTAAATATTTATCTTTCATATTAGAAATATAAATATTTTTGTTCTCTGGTTTGTCAGGATTAAAATGTATCTTTTCAATTAACTTTATAACACATAGACATACTTTTTTGATACAATTGATATAATCAATATCTTTAATATGAGATGTATCAGTATCTTTATAAGACAAAAGAGTTATGTTTTGTATATTTGTTGTATTAAAGGAACCATTTATTTCTAGTTTACCCATTAACTTTTCTATTTGTCTCGCCTGTGACTCTATCTGTTTCCCTTGCTTCTCTAGTTTAATATTTAAAAGTCTAACTAACTCTTTTAAATCCTCATCCTTATTTTTATGGCAAGTATACTTAATATGTCTATACATAGATTGTTTACAAGAAAATAAGGTGTCACAATACTTACAAACATATTTATTTTGTAATGTAATTACGTGAGAAGATTCAACGACTATATTCTTACCTTTTTTACCTTTTGGGTTGACTTCGGGTTTACCCAAGGTTGACTTTGGGTTGACTTTTTGGGTAAGTAAGTGTTTA
>Ga0209086_10001101_pt1 | contig 22132 bp, 18 predicted proteins | sample M_130207_XF_Meta_FD_187312 | JGI IMG/M metagenome (GOLD analysis project Ga0209086, IMG submission 187312) | Freshwater microbial communities from Lake Montjoie, Canada to study carbon cycling - M_130207_XF_MetaG (SPAdes) (version 2) | ecosystem: Environmental > Aquatic > Freshwater > Lake... | reverse complement strand
GTGCGCCTTGCGACTATGTTCCGATCCCGTGCTTCACGGCATACATCGCGAGTTCGAGGCGGCTCGACATGCCGGTCTTGTCGAAGATGATCGTCAGGTGGCGCTTCACGGTCTCTTCCGAGATCGCGAGCTTCTCGGCGATGTCCTTGTTCGCGCGTCCTTCGACGACGGCCTTCACGATCTGGAGCTGACGGGCGGTGAGCGAGGTGCCGTTCTGGTCGGGCAGCTGCAGTCCGCCGGGCTCGGCCATCGCCTGGACGATGTCGGTGACGGTCTGGTCGCCCAGCCAGTAGCGGCCGGACATCACGGCGCGGCAGGCGGTGGTGAGCCGTTCAGCCACGGCATCCTTCAGCAGGATACCGTGGGCGCCGAGCTGGAGAATTTCGAGCGTCTGGCGCCGATCGACGGTCGCCGCAAGCACCAGCGTCTTGACCGTCGCATTGGCTAGTCGCAGCGCGCGCAGCACCTCGATGCCCGACATCTTCGGCATCGCGAGGTCGAGCAGCAGCAGGTCGGGCGTGTCCGTGAGGACCATGCGCAGCGCGGCTTCACCGTCGCTGCACTCGCCGACAATCTGGAACTCGGGGACAGCGGCGAGGATGTTGCGCACGCCGATGCGGACGACCGGATGGTCGTCGGCCACGAGTACACGGAACGTGTTGGCTGGCTCGGGGGTACTCACCGGAGATCCACCCCTAGGCGCACGGACAAGGTCCGGCGCAGAGCCGAGAGTTGGCGGTCGATGTCATCGTAGGTATTCGCTGTCACGTGCTCGCCTGCGGCCGCACACGCCTCGATGTCGTCGAACGAGGCCATCAGTCCGGACGCACCGACCACGCCGCTGGCGCCCTTCGCCCGGTGCGCATGGGCCTTCACGTCGTCGGTCGATGCCGACTGCCGCATGGCCGCAACCGTCGCGGTCACAGTATCGAAGTAGGCCCGGAAGATCTCCAGGAATGCCGTGCGTCCCTCGTCGGTTGTGGTGTCGCCAAGCGCCACGGTCCGAGCCAGATCGAGTTCCCGTTCAATCACGAGACCCCCAATTGCACCTGCACGCGCGCGAGCAGTGCATCCAGTTCCTCGATCAGTGACGAGAGCTCTGGCGCGTCGCCCTGCTCCCCGGCCGTTTCGAGCGCTCGCCCGAGCCGCGTGACGTCGGGAATGCCGTATGACGCGCCGGTCCCCTTGAGGTTGTGCGCGATCCGTTTCAGGCGGTCCATGTCACCGTCGGTGACGAGCCGCCTGAGGTCCGCCATCTGCCGCCGCTGCTCACGCACGTAGCCAGGTACCAGGTCGGCCAGCACCGGGTCGATGTCAAGCGTCACGGATGCCAGCGGCTCCGGCTCCACCACCGGCTCCACCACCGGCTCCGCGCCCTGGCGCATCGCCGCGTCCACGGCCGAGAGGAGCGTGGCGAGCCCCACCGGCTTGACCAGGTGCATCGTGCACCCCGCCGCTCGCGCGCGGTCGCGCGCGTCCTTCCCGTCCGCCCCCGTCAGCGCCACAATCGGCACCTGCTGCCCGTCATCGCGCAGACGGATGGCGGCGGCGGTCGCGTAGCCGTCGAGCACGGGCATGTTCAGGTCGAGCATTACCAAGGCAATCGGCTGCCGCGCGAATTGCTCCAGTGCCTCCTGTCCATTGGTGGCCTGCACGATGCGGTAGGTGTCCCGCAGACGCAGCTTCACCAGATCCCGGACCGCCGACGCATCGTCGGCGACGAGCATGGCCGGCCGGCGATCGACCCAGCGATGCGCGGTGTCCACGAGGTCGCGGCCGGTGATCGGCTTGACGATGTAGTCGTTCATGCCGGCGGCGAGGCACTGCTGGCGGACCCCTTCGACCGCGTGCGCGGTGAAGGCCACAATCGGGACCGGCTCGTCGTTGCGCCTGTGCTCCGCGTCGCGGATGGCCACCGCCGCCTGCCGCCCGTCGAGCACCGGCATCTGCAGGTCCATCAGAATCACGTCGTAGCGTGTCTTCGCGGCCATCTCCACCGCAGCCTGACCGTCCAGAGCAATCTCCACGCGCGCGCCCGCGCTCTCGAGGAACCTGGTCGCGACGCGCTGGTTTTGGGGGTTGTCCTCCGCGACGAGGATGCGCGTCGGCCGCGTCAGGTCGCCAGAGGCCAGCGTCGGCGCCAGCGCCGGCGCCCCGTCGAGACGCGCCGCGGTGCGCGCGTCGTCGAGGGCGTCGAGCAGCCGGTCGGCGTGGAGCGGCTTCAAGACGCAGACCACCCCGACAGCGCCGAACAGCGGCGCCGAGGGGCCGCTGCTGAGCAGGACCAGGCGCACCGCCTCGTGCGCACGGTCGCTCCGAATGGTGCGAATGAGCTCGAAGCCGGTCTCGTCCGGCAGCCCGTCGTCGATGACCATCGCCGCATAGTGGCGTGCGCCAAGGGCAGCCAAGGCCTCAGCGGCGGTCGCCACCACGTGCACCTCGCAGCCATGGAACTCGAGGTGGCAGCGAATCATGCCCTGCTCGGCCGCTCCGGGCACCACCACCATCACCGGTGCCGACGGGAGGTTCGACCACGTGCGCTGGTGCGTCTGTGTCGGCACGTCGTGGAGCGGCAGGCGCACATCGAAGCGCGCGCCGTGCCCGACGCTGCTGTCGATGCCGATGGTGCCGCCCAGCAAGCCGACGAGGGTGCGAGTGATGCTGAGGCCGAGCCCCGTGCCGGCCACATCGCGCGGGTTCGAAGGATCGGCCTGGAAGAACCGGTCGAACACCCGCGCCTGATTGGCCTCGGCAATGCCGCGGCCTGTGTCGGACACCGCCAGGTGCAGATGCGGGCCGCCGCCCGCGCCGTCGACGTCGACCGAGACGCGCAGCACCACCTCGCCCACGTCGGTGAACTTCACGGCGTTGCCGGTGAGGTTCGTCGCAATCTGCCGAAGCCGGTTCGGATCGCTGACGATCTGTCGCGGCACATCGGGGTCAATCCAGCAGGTGACGCGCAGCCCCTTGGCCGTCGCCTTGATGGCGGCGGCGTCGGTCACGCCCTCGAGCAGTTCCCAGACGTCGAAGACCGACTGCTCGAAGCGCAACTGGCCGGCTTCGATCTTCGAGAAGTCGAGCAGGTCGTTGATGAGATACAGCAGCGCATCAGAGCTGGAGCGGACGGCCTCGAGCCAGTCGCGCTGCTCGAGGGTCAACTGGGAGGCGAGCACGAGCTCGGACATGCCAAGGATGGCGTGCAGCGGCGTCCGGATCTCGTGGCTCATGCGGGCGAGGAACTCGCGCTTCGCGAGGTTCGCCATCTCCGCCTCGTCGCGTGCCCTGAGGAGATCGGCCACGGCAACGTGGCGGTCGGTGATGTCGCGGACGAAGCCGACGTAGATCGCCCCGTATCGGCGCTCGATGCGCGCGAGCGAGAGTTCGGCCGGAAACTCGCGGCCGTCCCAGGTGCAGCCAATGATGTCCTGCGGGACGCACGCCTCGTGTTCCCCTGGCAGGCACTCCGGCATCACCGCCGTGGCTGCCGCGGCCGAGCCGAGCATGGCGGTCCTGAACTTCGTACGGGAGGACCCTGGAAAGAACCGTTCGAAATCGACGCCAAGCGCCTGCGAGCGGTCGCAGGCGAAGATGCGCTCGGCCGAGCCGTTGAACTCCAGCACGCGCCCCTGGTCGTCGAGAGCGATGACGCCGTCGGGCGCGGTGTCGAGCATGGCGCGGCTGCGGCTGTTGCTGTCGTCGAGCGCGCGCTCGGTCTCAATCAGTTGGTGGACGTCGTGAGACGCTCCCACCAGCTCGACCCCCTCGTCTCCAGCCGACGCCTCGAGCAGATCGTGATGCCAGCGGTAGCCGTCACCAACACGCAGGCGATAGACGACCGATGCACGACCGTCGCGCACCGCGGTGCCGAAGGCCGCGCGCATTTCCTCGCGGTCGTCCGGATGTGCGTGGTCGAACAGGAAGTGCGGATTGGCGAGCGGCAGATTGCCGAAGTGGCGCGTCGCGTTCTCGCTGAGGAAGGTGATGTCGTACGGCGCCACACCCATGCATGTGTAGATGACCGTGGGGCTGGCCTGCAGCAGGCGCTGCAGCCGGGCGCGCGCCTGCCGCAGTTCTGAACGCTCAGCTCGCAGCAACTGCGTCGTCGACTGCAGGTCAGCCAACGTCGCGCGGGCCGACTGCAGGACGAGCATGAAGTCGATGGTCGAATCGTGGACGGCGAAATCGTTCACCGCGAGGCCGAGCTCGGAGACCGCGCGGATGTCGGTGGTCACCGGCGAGCACAGGAAGGCCATGCAGTCCTGGTCCGGCAGGTGCAGCATCTGCCCCCTCAGGCGCAGCGGATGGGCGAGCGCCTCGAGTAGCACCACCGAGCGCGGATGGTCGGCCAGCGACTCGAAGTCGAACGCGAACGGCGGCCGCACGAGGCGGAAGTGGTCGGACAGAGGCGCGCCTGGACAGACACCCGGGAGCGCGCGGGCGATGGAGGGGCCCGCCTGCCGAACCCGCATGTCGGGCCCGACGACGATGTGGAAGGGGAACGCCACCGCGAATGCCGACGGGGGCAGGAACACCCCGGGCGTCGCGTCAGAGAGGGGCATAAGTCACATGAAAGGTATCGTGATCGGCTCCCGCGTCCTTTAACGTCAGCGGTGTGATCGACACGTCGAGGCTGAACAGCTGGCCAAGCCCATCGAGGAGGCCGAGCACCATGTCGGTCAGCCCTGAGCGCGCCGAGTAGTAGTGAAAGGTCAGGCTGGCTTCCGTGACGTCTGTACAGCGGAACGACGGCGGTTGCAGTTCCGGGAAGCTGAGGCCGACCCGCGCATGCATCGCGTCGAGGTTCTGCAGGAAGGCCGGGAAGCTGCCGCCGGCCAACTGCAGCAGGTCGCCGTAGCCTTCCTTCGCGGTGTAACGGATCCAGTAGGCGCCAAGTGCGCGCAGCACCACCGACGGCGGGATCTGAAGGCGTGCACTGGCCGCCCCGATGAGGCCGACGGTGACCTCGTCCGGATACGGCATCATGGCGTGGAACTCACCGACGTCGATACCTGACGCGTCCTTGATCTCCTGCCACACCTCAGCGCCGTGGTCTGCCGTGACCATCTCGGCCAGTGCGCGATTCACCAGTCCGTACATCGTCTGTCCCCGTGCTCCCCTGTCGGATACCCGGCTACGCCCCGCGATGACCGCATGGTCGTCCATCGACCGGGAGCCTGCGGCACGTAGGTGTGTGCCACCTGGGGGGATGGACACCATGGACCGAACGCGTCCCTACTTCACCATCGTCAGCGCGTCGGCGGCGATGGACAGCGTGCCGTTCTTCGCCGTCACGTCGCCGGTGATCTGAACCGTGTGCAGCATGTGCGCGGTCAGCCTGGCGTTCTTGTTTGCCGCCAACCCGCCCGTCAGATGGTACACCTTGCCGTCGGCGGTGAGCAGCGCAACCGGCTTGCCGGACTTGGCGCACTGCACCGCACACGTGGCGTCGGACTCCACCTTCTTTTCCATCAGGTAGCACTCCTGATCGATTAGCTGGCCCTTGACGGTTCCGGTCTTTGCGAACGCAGAGACGCCCATGGCGACGACGAGAACGGTGGTGGCAACGCCGGCGATGAAGTGACGCATGTTCGGACTCCTGTGGGGGCGGTGGGCCGCGCGGGGCTTCGTGGCGCCTGCCTCAGCCTGGTGCTGCGCGGCCGCCGCGACGGCCGCCGCGCCGACTGCCAGCCGTCCCGCCAGCACCAGGATGGCCCGCATCAGTTGTGACCTCCGTGGGGGTGCACCTCGCCCACCGGCGCCACGATGACCGGCTCCGAGAAGTACACCTGACCGCTGGCCAGTTCGTAGTAGGCGCCGACGAACTGCACCTTGCCCTCGCCGGCAAACTCACGAAGGAGGCTGCGAGCCGGTCACCATCTCGCTCATCGAGAGGGTCGCGGCCAGGGCCGCAGCCAGTCCCAGAACGTTCCTGTACAGTCTCATTCGTCGCACCTCCACCTCTCATGAAAAATCGGCGAACCATGGGATTTCCTGAGTAGCGGTTCCATTCTACTCGTGAAGGTTTGGCGCAGGCCGGGCGGCGGGACTGCGTGTCTCGGGCATCGAGCAGACGACCACGTCGGGCCATCCTGGTTCGCCGACCTGGACCCGGGCGACCAACTACCTGCGCGTGGTCGTCGACCGGCTCGGGACACAAGTTCGTTGACTTGGGCCACGCACGCACGCTACGCTCGCTCATCATGTTCGTTCGCGTCCACCACGTGCACCACCATCACCATCTGGCAGCTGCCGGACGGGTGGAGTTGCGCGCACAGTAGGATCGTTCACGAACGAACCACGCGACATGCAACCCGCCACACGGCGGGTTTTTTTGTGTCTGGACGCGGCTGAACGCCGTTCGTGGCCAGGAGTGAAGCAGCGATGAAGATTGATTTTTCGAAACTCGACGGGCTCATCCCCGCCGTCATCCAGGACTCGAAGACCCTCGAGATCCTGATGGTCGGCTTCATGAACGAGGAATCGCTCGCGAAGACGAAGGAAACCGGCTTCGCCACCTTCTGGAGCCGCAGCCGCAACAAGCTCTGGATGAAGGGCGAGACCTCCGGTAACCAGCTGAAGGTCGTCGAAACCCTCGTCGACTGCGACGAGGACACGCTGGTGCTGAAGTGCATCCCGCTCGGCGACGGCGTCGCCTGCCACACCGGTGAGCGCACCTGCTTCTACCGCACGCTGGAAGACTGACATTCCGAAGGACAGACGATGAAACTGAAACTTGGCATTCCGAAGGGCTCCCTGCAGGACGCGACGATCCAGCTGTTCCAGCGCGCAGGGTTCAACATTTCCGTGAGTTCGCGCTCGTACTTCCCCTCGATCGACGATCCGGAAATCGAGTGCATGCTGATCCGCGCCCAGGAAATGGCGCGCTACGTCTCGGACGGGGTCCTCGACGCCGGCCTCACGGGCCTCGACTGGATCGCCGAGCACGAAGCGGGCGACGGCAAGACCGGCGTCATCGAGCCAATCGCCGATCTCATCTATGCCAAGCAGAGCTTCGGCAAGGTGCGCTGGGTGCTCGCGGTGCCCGAAGACTCCGGCATCACGTCGGCCAAGGACCTCGAGGGCAAGACGATCGCCACCGAGTTGGTGCGTGCCACCAAGGCCTACTTCAAGAAGCACGACGTCAACGTGAACGTGGAGTTCTCCTGGGGCGCCACGGAAGTGAAGCCGCCGATGCTGGCCGATGCGATCGTCGAGGTGACCGAGACCGGCTCGTCGCTGCGCGCCAACCGCCTCCGCATCATCGACACGCTGATGGAGAGCAACACGCAGCTCTTCGCCAACAAGACCGCGCTGGCCGATGCGTGGAAGAAGGAGAAGCTGCAGAACATCGCGCTGCTCCTGAAGGCCGCCATCGAAGCCCAGGGACGCGTCGGACTGATGCTGAACGTGAAGAAGGACGACCTGCAGACCATCCTCGGTCTGCTGCCGGCCCTGCAGCGCCCCACGATCTCGAGCCTCAGCGACGATCAGTGGGTGGCCGTCAACACGATCATCGAAGAGAAGACCGTCCGCAACCTCATCCCGAAGCTCAAGGCGGCCAACGCCCAGGGCATCGTCGAGTATCCGCTCAACAAGATCGTGCTCTAGTGGGCGGGACGGTCGGGAGCGTCAGGAAGGTCGGGAGGGAAGTGCATCCTGATCGTCCCGGCCTTCCAGACCCTCCAGACCCTCCAGACCAGGTGAACCCACAATGAAGATCATCGACGCCTCGAACAAACGGGCGATTGCCGCGCTGTTCGCCAAGAAGGAATCCACCGACCGCGTCTTCGAGCGGAAGGTCGCCGCCATCGTGCAGAAGGTGCGCACGGGCGGCGACACGGCGCTACTGCGCTTCGCGAAGCAGTTCGACAAGCTGGCGCTCCCGATCGAGGTGACACGCGCGGAGATGGAAGCCGAAGCCGCGACGCTTCCCGTCGACGTGCGGCTCGCCATCAAGAACGCCGCGAAGAACATCGCGCGCGTCGCCGCGAAGCAACTGCCGAAACGCTTCGACCTCGAGGTGGTGAAGGGCGTGATGGTCGAGCAGCGCATCGAACCGCTCGAGAGCGTCGGCTGCTACGTCCCCGGCGGCCGCTTCCCGCTCCCGTCCTCGCTGCTGATGACGGCGGTGCCGGCGCGTGTCGCCGGCGTGCGCCAGATCATCGCGGTCTGCCCGAAGCCCGAAGCGGCCGTGATGGCCGCCGCACTCGAAGCCGGCGTCACGAAGCTGTTCCGCATCGGCGGCGCCCACGCGGTGGCGGCGCTGGCCTACGGCACCGAGTCAATCCCACGCGTCGACAAGATCGTCGGCCCCGGCAACAAGTGGGTCGCACAGGCCAAGGCGCAGGTGACTGGCGACTGCGCCATCGACTTCTACGCCGGCCCGACCGAGATCGTCGTCGTCGCCGCCAGCGGCAACCCGAAGTGGGTAGCCGCCGACCTCATCGCTCAGGCCGAGCACGACCCGGACGCACGGTCGGTGTTCATCACCTGGAAGAAGAGTTTCGCCGAGCGCGTGAGCAAGGCGGTGGACAAGGCGGCCAAGGGACGCGACATCGTCACCACCTCGCTCGCCGCGCACGGCGCCATCGTCATCGCCAAAGATGCGGACGAGGCCATGGCGCTGTCGAACCGCTTCGCGCCCGAACACCTCGTGGTCGAGAGCGACGCGCTCATCGACCGGCCGATCGTCGCCGGCGCGGTCTTCGTCGGTCCGTACACGGCACAGGCCGCGGGCGACTACGCCACGGGCTCGAACCATGTGCTGCCAACCGCCGGCGCCGCGCGCTTCCGCGGCGGCCTGAGCGCGGCCGACTTCGTGCGCGTGATGGCCGTGCAGCGGCTGACCGCTGACGGCCTGGCGCGACTGGCGCCAACCATCGTGCCGCTCGCCAAGGCCGAAGGGCTGCGCGCCCACGCCGAGTCGGTCCAGATCCGCCTCTGACGGACCACGACAGTGATTGAGAGATACCAGAAGCCCGCGCCGCACGCCTGCCGAACGTCGTCGTCGGACGGACGTGCTCGAAAGCGTTCGGCCTGGCCGGAGTGCGCATCGGCGCCATCACCGGACATCCGGACGCTCTCGAACCGATTCGGCTGGCGGTGCCGGTCTACAGCGTGAACATCGCCGCGGTGGTCGCGGTACAGGCCGCGCTCCAGGACCTCGCCTACATGGAGCAGGACAAGGCGCAGGTCGAGGAGGCGAAGACACGACTCTATGCCGCCTGCGACCGGCTCGGCCTGCGATACTGGAAGCGCGCGGAGCGCCTGGCCCAGGGCGCCGCCGCGCGCGGCATCTACGTGCGGAATCGCTCGAAAGAGCCTGGGCTGGAAGGGTGCCTGCGGGTGGGGGCTGGAGTCGTGGCCCACACCGAGCGGTGCATCGACGTATTCGAGGAGGTTCTGTGCGGCGCGGAGTAATCGACAGACGCACCACCGAGACGCAGATCGCACTGGCGATCACGCTCGAAGGCAAGGGCACGTACGAGGTGCGCACCGGCATCCGGTTCCTCGACCACATGCTGGAACTGTTCGCCCGCCACGGCGGATTCGACCTGAAGGTCCAGGCGACGGGTGATCTCGACGTCGACCAGCACCACACCGTCGAGGACCTGGGCATCGCGCTCGGCGAGGCGGTGTCGAAGGCGCTCGGCGACCGCACGGGGATCAACCGCGCCGGCTACTTCGTGATGCCGATGGACGAGACGCTCGCCGTCGCCGCCATCGACCTCGGTGGACGCCCGCACACGGTGGTCGACCTGAAGACGAAGGTGCGCCTCGTCGGCGACCTGCAGGTGGAGCTGGTGCACGACTTCTTCGAGGGGTTCGCCATCGGCGTGCGCGGCAACGTGCACATCAAGGTGATGTACGGCCGCTCGAACCACCACAAGATCGAAGCGTCGTTCAAGGCGTTCGCCCGCGCGCTGCGCGTGGCGGTGGCCAAGGACAAGCGCATGGCGAAGATGCTGCCGAGCACGAAGGGGCTGATGTAGTGCAGTCGCGAATCGCGCTCATCGACTACAAGGCGGGCAACCTCACCTCCGTGCGCAAGGCGCTGGCGGCGGTGGGTGCCGAGGTCTACACGCCGGAGCAACCGTCTGACCTTGCGGACGCCCAGGGCATCATCGTGCCGGGTGTCGGTCACTTCGGGGCGACCGCCGCACTCGATGCGGAGTGGACCGATGCCATCCTCGCGCGGGTCGGCGAGGGGCGACCGTTGCTCGGCATCTGCCTCGGACTGCAGTGGCTCTACGAGGGGAGCGAGGAATCGCCCGACCTCAAGGGACTCGGCGTGCTCAGCGGCATCTGCCACAAGCTGCAGGGCGACAGCACCGAGGGGCACATCATCAAGGTGCCGCACGTCGGCTGGAACAGCCTCGATCGGCTGTCGAACGCCCCGATCATCGACGGCGTTGCCGACGGTGCGCAGGTCTACTTCACGCACAGCTACGTCGCGCCCGTCACCAGCGACAGCGCCGCGGCCACGACCCACGGCGAGCGCTTCGCGTCGATCGTGCAGCGCGGCCAGGTGGCCGGCGTCCAGTTCCACCCCGAAAAATCGGGCGAGGTCGGCCTGCAGATTCTCCGCAACTTCATGAAGATGGTGGGCTGACTGTGCTGTCGAAACGCATCATTGCCTGCCTGGACGTGCGCGACGGCCAGGTCGTCAAGGGGATCAACTTCGAAGGGCTGCGCTCGGCGGGCGACCCCGCCGACCTGGCGCGCCGCTACAACCTCGAAGGGATCGACGAACTGGTCATCCTCGACATCACGGCGACGCTCGAGCGGCGCCGGGCGATGGCCGACACCATTCGCGCGGTCGCGCGCGAACTCTTCATCCCGCTCGCCGTCGGCGGCGGCATCAAGACCGAAGACGATGCGGCGGCAGCGGTGGAGGCGGGGGCCGACAAGGTCAGCCTGAACAGCGCCGCCCTCCTCAACCCGGGGCTGCTCACGACGCTCGCCAACCGCTACGGCAGCCAGGCGGTGGTCTGCGCCATCGACGCGAAGCACGCGGTCGACGCCAACGGCAACAAGATCTACGCCGTCTACTCGCGCAGCGGCAGCACCGCAGCCAACCGCGACGCTGTCGAGTGGGCGCGCGAAGCCGAGCAGCGTGGCGCGGGCGAAATCCTCCTCACGTCGATCGACCGCGACGGGACCAAGATTGGCTTCGACTGCGCGATGACCGCGGCCGTGTCGAGGGCGGTGTCGATCCCGGTGATCGCCTCCGGCGGCGCCGGCCGCCTGCACGACTTCGTCGATGTCTTCACCGCCGGTGCGGCCGACGCCGCACTCGCCGCCTCGATCTTCCACTACGCCGAAACCAGCGTGCACGCCTTGAAGGAACACCTGCGCGCGCACGACATCCCCGTCAGGCTCTAGAACCTTCTTCACGAAGGCCACGAAGGATCACGAAGACTTCTTCAGGGAAGACCAAGGTATTCTTCGTGCCCTTCGTGCCCTTCGTGCCTTCGTGATGTTGACCTTATGCTGATACCGGCAATCGACTTGAAAGACGGCGCGGTCGTGCAGCTCGTGCAGGGCGAGCGGCTGGCGATTCGCGACGACGACATCAACAAGTGGGTGACGCGCTTCGCGCGCTTTCCCAAGGTGCAGGTGATCGACCTTGATGCCGCCATGGGCACGGGCGACAACCTCGCCATCGTCCGCCGCATCGCCGGCCAGCTCACCTGCCGCGTCGGCGGCGGCGTGCGGACGGTCGAGCGGGCGCTGGACATCCTGGCGGCCGGCGCCACGGCGGTCATCGCCGGCTCGGCGCTGTTCAAGAACGGCCAACCCGACCTGGTGTTTGCGGCGCAGCTGGCGGAAGCGGTCGGGCCGGAACGGCTCATTGCGGCCGTCGATAGCAAGGGTGGCCAGGTGGTGGTGAACGGCTGGAAGACCGCGCTGCCCATCACCGCGGTCGAGGCGGTCCGGGCGCTCGAACCGTTCTGCCGCGAGTTCCTTTATACCTACGTCGACGCCGAGGGGCTGATGCAGGGGACGAACATCCCTGCCATTCTCGAGGTTCGGCGAGCGACGAGCCGGCGGGTGACAGCGGCCGGCGGCATCACCACAAAGGAAGAGATCGAGACGCTGCACGCCAACCAGGTCGACTCGGTCGTCGGCATGGCCGTCTACACCGGCACGCTGTCGATCGACGATCTCGGGTAGATTGAGCGCTAGAATGGAAGTCTGCCATGGGGCAGGAGTGTTCCAACTTCCGTGAGTATTGCCGTCCAGGCCGACCCGGCCGCCAGCCCCGCCGCCATCGCCATTCCGCCCGTCGAGCGCGTCGCGATCGACGGCAAGTTTCTGCGTGCCGGCACGGATCGCTTCCTCATCAAGGGCGTCACCTACGGCACCTTCGCGCCCGACGCCGACGGCTACCAGTTCCCCGGCATCGCCAGGGTCACCGAGGACTTCCGCCTCATGGCGGAGCTCGGCATCAACACCGTCCGCGTCTACACGCCGCCGCGCCGCGACCTGCTCGACGCCGCGCTGGCACACGGCCTCAGGGTCATGGTCGGGTTGCCGTGGGCGCAGCACATCGCCTTCCTCGACGACACCACGCTCCGGCGCCAGATCGAAACCGACCTGCTCGACACGGTGCGCGCACTCGGCGACCACCCGGCGGTGCTGATGTTCGCGCTCGGCAACGAGATTCCGCCGAGCCTCGTCCGCTGGCACGGCCGCCTGCGCATCGAGCGCTTCCTGCGGTCGCTGTACCGCCGGGCCAAAGCGATCTCGCCGCAGAGCCTCTTCACCTACGTCAACTTTCCGCCGACCGAGTTCCTCGACCTCTCGTTCTTCGACCTCTGCGCCTTCAACGTCTACCTGCACCGCGAAACGGACCTGCGCGCCTACCTCGCGCGCCTGCAGCACATCGCCGGCCACAAGCCGCTGCTGCTCGCCGAAGCCGGGGCCGACAGTATCCGCGAGGGACAGGCCGGCCAGGCAGCGATCACCGCCATGCACCTGCGCGCCGCGTTCGAGGAAGGCGCCTGCGGCACGATGGCGTTCGCCTGGACCGACGAGTGGTGGCGCGGCGGCTTCGACGTCACCGACTGGGCCTTCGGCCTCGTCGATACGGAGCGCCGCCCGAAGGCTGCCGCCGCGGCCGTCGCGCAGGCCTACGCCGACGCGCCGTTCTCGCCAGCCGCTCGCGCCACGTGGCCGAGGATCTCGGTGGTGGTCTGCGCCTACAACGCGGCCGACACGCTCGAGGACAACCTGACGTCGCTCGAGGCGCTCACCTACCCTGACGTCGAGATCATCCTCGTGAACGACGGCTCGCGCGACCGCACCAGCGAGATCGGCCACGCCCATCCGACGGTGAAGGTGATCGACATCCCGAACGGCGGGCTGAGCGCCGCGCGCAACGTCGGGCTGGCCGCGGCCACCGGCGCGATCGTCGCCTACACCGACGCCGACGCTCGCGTCGACCGCGACTGGCTCACCTTCCTCGTGCAGCCCTTCCTGACGTCGGACGTCGCCGGCTCGGGTGGTCCCAACGTGGTTCCGGCCGACGACCCGCCGACCGCGCAGTGCATTGCCCGCGCCCCGGGCGGCCCCACCCACGTGCTGCTCGACGACCGCATCGCTGAACACGTACCCGGCTGCAACATGGCGTTCCGGCGCGACGCTCTCCTCGCCATCGGTGGTTTCAATCCCATCTATCTCCGCGCCGGCGACGATGTGGATGTGTGCTGGCGACTGCAGGCGCGCGGCTGGAAGATCGGCTTTGCCTCGTCGGCGCTCGTCTGGCATCACCACCGCGCGAGCGTGAAGGCCTACTGGCGCCAGCAGGTCGGCTACGGTGAAGGCGAACGGTGGCTGCTCGCGCACCACCCGGAGAAATTCCTCGACGGCCACATGATGTGGCGCGGCCGCATCTACAGCCCGCTGCCGTTCGTCCGCTCGCTCTGGAGCGAACGGATCAACGCCGGCGTCTGGGGCACGGCGGCGTTCCCGTCGGTCTACCGCGCTGACGTCCACCCGTTCGCGTTCCTGCCGCACTCGGTCAACTGGCAGATCGTCTCGTTCATCCTGGCCATCGCCGGCACGGTCGTGGCGGCCATGGGCGACCACCGGTGGGCCGCGGCCCTGCTCCTCGGCACCGGCCTCGTCGGCATCGCTGCCACCGTCGCCCAGAACGTGTCGTACGCGTGGCGCTCGGACGTCGATTCGCTGCCGGGGCAACCACTCTGGTACCGCATCACCGTCGCCTACCTGCACTTCATCCAGCCGTTTGCGCGCATCCGCGGCATCATCCGCGGCATCCTCGCACCGCCAGAGGTGAAGGAACCGGTCGGTCCCCGCCAGACGAGCCGCGGGCCAACGCCGTCGTCTCGCGAGTCGGTGCGGGCGCTGACGTTGCTGGTCGGCGGCGTCACCGAGGACCGTTTCTGGAGCGAGCGCTGGACCAACACCGAGCGCGTGCTCACCGAACTGGTCGAGTGGCTGCGGAAGTCGCGCGCCGTCAGCATCATCGAGATCGACGAGGGCTGGTCGCACGACCGCGACATCAGCGTGCTGGTCGGCCGCTTCGCGTGGCTCGACGTGCGCGCGCTGGTCGAGGAGCATGCCGCCGGCAAGGCGCTGATGCGCGTGAACATGTTCCTGCGCCCGACCAGCGTCGGCATCGTCTCGGCGGTCGGCTTCTCCGCCGCCGTGCTGGCGGCCGCCAGCGCCGGTGTCGCCCTGCGCTGGCCACTCGCCGGTCTGGTCGCGGCCCTCGTCACGATTGCCGTCTCGGCGCTCGCGGTGTGGGAAACGGCGCAGACCACGGCGATCGTGCAGCGCGGCATCCGGTCGGTGGCCGACACATCGGGCATGATCCAGATGAAGTCGGCGCGGTCGCGCCTGCCGCTGCTCGCACCGTCCATGGGACGCGTCTACGCGCTCCGCATGGCGACGGTCTTCCTCGTGATGATCGCGGCCCTGGCCGCCGGCACGTTCATGCTGCGCGAGGTCGCCACGGCCCAGGTCATCGGTGCGAAGAAGGGCTACGCCGGCGACAACGGTCCGGCGATCGACGCCTGGCTCGACACGCCTGGCGGCATCGTCGTCACGCCATCCGGCGACGTTCTGTTCGCCGACTCGAACAACCACGTCGTCCGCCGCATCGACCCGCGCAACAACATCAGCACCATCATCGGCAACTACGCGGCGGGCGCCGGCTTCTCGGGCGACTTCGGCCCCGCCAGCCAGGCGCAGCTCGACACGCCAGACGGCGTGGCGATCGCCCCCGACGGCGACATCGTGCTTGCCGACTCGCGCAACGCGCGGGTGCGACGCGTCGACAAGCAGACGCAAACGATCATGACGATTGCCGGCACCGGGCGCGGCGGCTACGACGGCGACGATGTACCGGCGACGGAGGCCGAGCTGAACAACCCGAGCGGCGTCGCGGTGGCGGGCAACGGCGACATCTTCATCGCCGACACGCTCAACTACCGCATCCGCATGATCGATCACGCCACCGGTCTCATCCACACGGTCGCCGGCACCGGCGCGCCTGGCGACGACGACGTCAACGTCGGCGACGGCGGCGCGGCCAACGAGAGCCGTCTGAACATGCCGAGCGATGTGGCCCTGGCGCCGAATGGCGACATCTACATCGCCGACATGCACCACCAGCGTGTCCGCAAGGTCGACGCGAAGACGCGCCTCATCACGACCGTGGCCGGCAACGGCCGCTGGGGCAACACCGGCGATGGCGGACCTGCCACGGCCGCAACGCTCGCGGGTCCGGCCGGCATTGCGGTGGTGGCCGATCCCGCCGGCAAGCTGACGCTGTTCATCGCCGACTACTACAACGGCCGTGTGCGCGCAGTCGGCCCAGACGGCATCATCCGCGAGGTGAACGAGGACCGCGAGGCGTTCGACGCGCCCACACGCGTCGCCTACGCGCCACACGGCGGCTGGCTGTACGTCACCGATTCGCTCAAGGACCGCCTGGTGGTCCTGAACATCGCGAAGGTGGCGCCGACGCTGGCGCCCGCCCCGACGCCGCCGCGTCGAACCAGCCCGCCGCGTCCGGCCACGCCCACGACGCCAGCGGCCGCACCAGTAGACTCACCGTCGCCCACGCCGGCGGCCCCGCCCGTGTCGCAGGCGCCCGCGCCGCCTGCGACAACCACGGCACCGTCTGCGGAGCCGACCGCACCGCAGGTGACGCCGTGAGCGAGCCGCAGGTCGACGACACAAGCCCGCTGCTGCCGTGGACGCTGTCGTTCATGCGTCCCTATCGTGGGCGCGTGATCGGCGTCGGCCTGCTCATGCTGCTGCAGGTCGGGCTTGGCGCACTCGAGCCGTGGCCGCTGAAGTTCGTCATCGACTACGTCCTTGGCCAGCACGATCTGCCCGAGCCGATCAAGAGCTGGGCTGGCGGAATGACAGGCGGCAGCGCGGTCGGCCTGCTCGTGCTCTTCGTCGCCTTGGGCGTCGTGCTGCAGCTGATTCACCAGGTGGCGTCAGCGGTCGGCGTGCGACTGCAGACCGGCACCGGCCAGCGCATGGTCTACGACCTGCGCTACCGGCTGCTCGAGCACCTGCAGTCGCTCGGCCTGCAGCACCACATCACCTCCAGCACGGGCGACGCCGTCTACCGCGTCGACGTCGACAGCTACGCGATCGAGAACCTGGCGATGAGCGGTGTCTTCCCGCTCGCCAGTTCGGTCATCACGCTCGTGGTGATGTTCACGATCCTGCTGAACCTCGACCTGTCGGTCGCACTGCTCTCGCTCTCGGTCATCCCGTTCCTGTTCCTTGCCCTCCGCTACTACGCCACGTCGCTCTCGTCGCAGGAAGAGCGCGTGAAGGAGCTGGAGTCTGGGCTGATCTCGCGTCTCTACGAGATCTTCTCGTCGATCCGTCTCGTCAAGAGCTTCGCCCGCGAATCGCTCGAAAGCGGGCGCTACGCCGCGGCGGGCGCGACGACGATGCGCGCGCGGATCGATGTGACGTGGAAGCAGGGGCTGTTCGGCCTGATGGTGGCGACCACCACCATCCTCGGCACCGCCCTGGTCCTCATCGTCGGCGGCATGCACGTCATGCGCGGCCAGATGACGGTCGGCAGCCTCATCGTCGTCATCAGCTATCTCGGCGCCGTCTACGGTCCGCTCTCGTCGATCGCCTTCACCACGGGCCAGCTGCAGGCGGCCATCGCTGGTGCGCGACGCGTGCGGGCGATGCTGGCGCTCGAGCCGGAGACCGTCGATGCGCCAGGCGCCATCGACGCGGACGCCGTGACCGGGCACGTCGTCTTCGAGCAGGTCAGCTTCAAGTATCCCGACGGCACCGACGTGCTGCACGACATCGCGTTCGAGGCGCAGCCAGGGCAGATGATCGCGGTCGTCGGCCTCACCGGCGCGGGCAAGACGACGCTGGTCAGCCTCATCCCGCGCTTCTACAACCCGACGTCTGGCCGCATCCTCATCGACGGTGTTGATGTGCGGCAGTACCGCCTCCGGTCGCTGCGCGAGAAGATCTCCATCGTGCCGCAGGACGCGGTGCTCTTCTCCGGCACCATTGCCGACAACCTGCGCTACGGCAAGCTCGACGCCACCCCGGACGAGATCGAGGCCGCGGCGACAGCGGCGCACGCGCACGACTTCGTATCGCGCCTGCCGAAGGGCTACGAGACGCCGGTGGCCGAGGCCGGTGGCGGGCTATCCGGCGGCGAACGCCAGCGCCTGAGCGTGGCGCGCGCCGTACTGAAGGATGCGCCGATCCTGATCCTCGACGAACCGACGTCGTCGCTCGACGCCATCTCCGAGGAAATCGTCTTTGCCGCATTGAAGCGGCTGCGGGCCGGCCGCACCACCATCGTCATCGCGCATCGCCTCTCGACGGTTCGCGACGCTGACGCTATCCTCGTCCTCGATGGTGGGCGCATTTCGGCCTTCGGCAAGCACGACGACCTGCTCACCAGCAGCCAGCTCTATCGGCGCATGTGCGCACGGCTCTCCGTGGGCAAGTCGCTCGATGAACCGGAAACCGTGGACGAACTGATTCAGGCGGCGCGGCAGTGAAGATTCTGGTCGCCGGCATCATCGCGCGCTACCCGTTCGGCGGCGTCACCTGGTGCTCGCTCATGTACCTGCTGGGGCTGCGCGCCCTCGGCCACGAGGTCTTCTACATCGAGGACACCGGCGAGGTGGTCTACGACCCGGTGCTCGACACCCGCTCGCTCGATCCGTCCTACGGCACGAACTACATCCACCAGGCGCTCGAGCCGTTCGGACTCGGCGAGCGCTGGTCGTTCGTGAACTACGACGGCACCTACCACGGCCAGACGGCAGAGACCGTCCGGCGTTTCTGCGCCGACGCCGACCTCTACATCAACCTGTCGGGCGGCTCGTGGTTCTGGCGCGACGAGTACGCGGCCATTCCGCGCCGCATCTTCATCGACTCCGATCCGGCGTTCACGCAGCTGTCGATTGCGCAGACGAAAGACTCCTGGTACGTCGACTTCTTCCGGCGCTTCACCCACCTCTTCACGTTCGGCGCGAACATCGGCACGCCGGCCTGCGACGTGCCGGTCGGCGACTTCACCTGGCACAAGACCTGGCAGCCAGTGACGTTGAACGACTGGACGCACACCCACGACGCCCTCGAGCGCTTCTCCACCGTGATGACGTGGAAGATCGAGAGCTTTGCAGACGTCGGCGGCAACAAGGATCAGGAGTTCGTCAAGTACATCGACCTGCCGTCGCGCACGGCGCAGCGCTTTGAACTGGCGGTCAACGGCCCGCAGTCGCTGCTGCGCGCGCACGGCTGGAACACCGTCGATGCGATGGGCATCTCGCGCAATCTCTGGGATTACCGCGAGTTCATTCAGCGTTCGCAAGCCGAGTTCGGGGTTGCCAAGCACACCTACGTGTCGACGCGTTCGGGCTGGTTCAGCGACCGCACCGAGTGCTACCTGGCCGCGGGGCGCCCCGCGCTGGTGCAGGACACGGGCTGGTCGGCGCACCTGCCGGCTGGCGAGGGGCTGCTCGCCTTCTCGACGCCTGACGAGGCGCTCGCCGGCATCGACCGCATCACCAGCCATTACACCGCCCATGCCCGCCGGGCCCGCGAGATCGCCGCGGAACACTTCGCGGCCGACCGCGTGCTGACGGCGCTGCTCGAGATATGCGGCCGCTGAGAATCGCGCATATCGCCCCGATGGCGACCAGCGTGCCACCGCCCAGGTCGGGCTCGGTGCAGACGATGACCTCGCTGCTGACCGAGGGGCTGGTGGCGCGTGGCCACGACGTGACGCTGTTCGCACCTGGCGACTCCACGACGACCGCGCACCTGCATGCGATGACGCCGCAGGGCTACTGGCACGACGCCTCGCTGTGGCCGTGGGAGATGTACGAACTGCTCAACATCGCCGCCGCGGTGGAGCGTGCGGCCGCATTCGACATCATCCACTACGAGGCCGGCTACTATCCGATGTCGCTGGCGCTGTCGCGCCTGTCGCCGGCGCCGGTGTCGCAGACGGTGCACCACGCGCCGAGTCCGGCCGAAGTGCGGCTGTGGAAGCAGTATCCCGACGCGCCGTTCATCGCCATCTCGCGCGAGCAGGCGCGCCTGCTCGACGGCCTGAATGTCGTCGACATCGTGCCGCACGGCATCGACACCGACCGCTTCACGTTCAGCGCGACACCGGAAGACTATCTGCTGTTTCTCGGCCGCTTCACACCGGGCAAGGGGCCAGTGCAGGCGATCGAGGTGGCGAAGGCGCTCGGCATGCGGTTGCTGCTGGCCGCGGCTGACGACCCGTATTACCGCGAGGCCGTGGCGCCGCTGGTCGACGGACAGCAGATTGTCTACGTGGGCGAAGTCGACTTCGCGGAGAAGGTCCGCCTGTACGGCGGCGCGCGCGCACTGCTCTATCCCGTGCAGGCCGGCGAACCGTTCGGGCTCGTGTTGGCCGAAGCGATGGCCTGCGGCACACCGGTCGCGGCACTCGACCGCGGCGCGGCCAGCGAAATCGTCGAGCACGGCATCACGGGCGGCATCTTCGCGGATGAAGCCGCCATGGCCGCAGGACTCGAGGCGGTGATGGCCCTCGACCGCCGGCGCATTCACGAGCGGGCGGTCGCCCGCTTCGGTGTGATGCCGATGGTGGACGGCTACGTCCGGGCGTTCCGCGCGATCATCGCGCAGCGGCAGGCACGCGGATGACGCAGGCGGTCTCACGACTGGACGGGCAGGTGGTGCTGGCGGTCTTCGCGCACCCGGACGACGAGTCGCTGGCCTGCGGCGGCACACTGGCGACGCTCGCCGCGGCCGGCGCCCACGTCGTCGTGATGTGCGCCTCGCACGGCGAGCGCGGCTCGGACATCGGCCCGGTGCGCAACGACGCGCTCGGGCTCGAACGCGCGGTCGAGATGCGCGAGGCGGTCGCGGCGCTCGGCATCGCCGAGTTGCGGCTGCTCTCGCATCCCGACGGCGAGCTGCGCTGGGCCTCGGTCACCGACTTCAACGCCGACATTCTCCTCTTCCTCAGGCGGCATCCGCAGGCGTCGGTGATCACCTTCGACGAGGATGGCCTCTACTGGCATGCGGACCACATCGGCGTCCACGAGCGCGTGCTCACCGCAGTACTGTCGCTCGGCGCCGAGGCGCCGCCGCTCTACTATGTGACCATGCCGACCGGCGTGATGCCGGAGGTGGTGAACGCCGCGAAGGCGCGCGGTTGGCTGCCGCCGCAAAAGGGGTTCTGGAGCCTCGTGCCAGAATCGTTCGGGCTGCACGCGGCGCCCCACACCATCACGATTGACGTGCGGGCATTCGTGCCACAGAAGCTTGCTGCCATCCTGGCGCATCGCAGCCAGATGGGCGCCAACCATCCGTTCTCGAACCTGGCCGAAGCCGACGCGCGCCGCTGGCTCGGCACCGAGTTCTTTCGACGGGCGGCTATCCCGGGACGTCCCGGCACCGTCCTGGAGCAGCGATGCACGTAGACCTCCTCGATATCCTCCGCTGTCCGTACTGCGGCGGCCGCCTCGAACTCGTCACCTCGCTCTTCCATCGCGCCGAGGCCGGCACGATTACCGACGGCATCATCGGCTGCCAGTGCTGCGTCTTTCCGGTGGTCGACGGCATCCCGGTGATGCACCTGCACCCCGCGTCGAACGCGGCGCGCGCGCACATCGAAGCCGGGGCGCCGGAGCTGGCGCTGCGCGCGATGGTGGGACTCGACGACGATGCGCAGGCGGAACGATTCGCGGCGGCGATCGCCTCGCCTGACGCCACCTACAAGGACATCGTCGAGGCGATGGGGCCAGGGTTCGAAGGCGGCTACTTCCTCTATCGCTTCTCCGACCCGACGTTCATCGTCGCCGACGCTGTCGTCCGCAGCGTGGCGGGCACAGTACTGCGCGGCGGCGGACGGGCGCTCGACATCTGCGGCGGCTCGGGCCACCTGACGCGCGCGCTGGTGCCGCTCTCGAAGCCGGCGCCGGTGCTGGCCGACCTGTTCTACCCGAAGATCTGGCTGGCGCGCCGCTTCACCGCGCCTGGTGCCCTGCCGGTCTGCTGCGACGGCAACTTCGCGCTGCCGTTCGCACGCGGCTCGTTCGACTACGCGATGTGCTCCGATGCGTTCATGTTCATCTGGACCAAGCGCGAGTTCGTCGGCGAGATGTTCAGGGCCGTCGACGGTTCACCGCACGCCACCGTGCTCATCAATCACACACACAATCAACTGGTGTGGAGTCCGTCGCACGGGAATGCGCTGACAGCTGCCGGCTACCGCAACCTGTTCGAGATCGCGCCGGCGCGCGTCTACGGTGAGTCGGCGCTCTTCGCCGACGTGGTCGCCGGCGAGGCGCTCGACCTCACTCGCACAGAATCCGACGAGACGCTCGACACCAACGTGGCGCTGACGCTGATTGCCTCGAAGGTGGGCGGCGTGTTCGACCGTCATCCGCTCCAGCCCGCGCGTGCCGCCGCCGGCGAATGGCGCATCAATCCGCTGTTTGACGTCGCCGACACCGGAGCTCAGCTGCAGGCGACCCTGCGCTTCCCGTCGTCCGACTACGAGTACGAGTACAGCGCGTGCCGCGAGTACCTGCCCGAATCGGTGAGCATCGACGCGGCGTCGTTCCGCGCGCTGCAGGCGGGC
>Ga0209086_10001100_pt1 | contig 22132 bp, 22 predicted proteins | sample M_130207_XF_Meta_FD_187312 | JGI IMG/M metagenome (GOLD analysis project Ga0209086, IMG submission 187312) | Freshwater microbial communities from Lake Montjoie, Canada to study carbon cycling - M_130207_XF_MetaG (SPAdes) (version 2) | ecosystem: Environmental > Aquatic > Freshwater > Lake... | reverse complement strand
GCGTCGTAAGAAGGCAGCAGCTAAGAAAGCTGCTCCAAAGCGCCGCAAGAAGGCAGCAGCTAAGAAGGCTGCTCCAAAGCGTCGTCGTAAGAAGGCAGCAGCTAAGAAGGCTGCTCCAAAGCGTCGCAAGAAGGCAGCAGCTAAGAAGGCTGCTCCAAAGCGTCGTCGTAAGAAGGCAGCAGCTTCAGCAGCTGCCCCAAAGCGTCGTCGTCGTAAGAAGGCTGCTGCAAAGTAGTTTTTCTCGAAAAAGCCCCGCAGTGAAAACTGCGGGGCTTTTTCATTTTGCAAATCTTTATAAATCTTTTATGAAATCATCTCTGAGCTTTATCGTTACACGATCAAAAATTTTTGCTAACTCTTCTTGATCCTTGACTGTTAAGTTATCGACGAAGCGATTGCGAACGCTAGTTACATGGTCAGGCGCCGCCTTAACAATTGCGCGCCATCCCTTTTCGGTCATGACTGCAAAGGAGCCTCGTTTATCTTCAGTGCAAAGTTCGCGGCGAACCCATCCCGCTTTCTCCATAACTTTCATCCTGTGGGATAGTCGAGATTTAGAGAGCATCGCAATCTCAGCAAGTTCGGACATTCGCATTCTGCGATCTGGGGCATCTGAGAGTTGGGCTAAAACTTCATAATCAGCCATCGATAAATCGTGGTCTTCAAGGTCGGAATCCAAAGCCTCAAGTAGGCGGCGGGAGGCGATTATGTAAGAACGCCAAGCCTTCATTTCACGCGGATTTAGCCACTTCGGCTCTCTTGGGGAGTTAGGAGTCATCATGGAAGTTTAGGTTAAAAGTCTTTTAGTTGAAAGTTGTATTACTTATTTTCTCGTGTAATAGGCTCCTGCTCATGAAAAGTGGAATTGATTTAAGACATATTAAGCCAACCGTTCGCCCGCAAGATGATTTGTACCGCCACGTAAATGGCACCTGGATTGATAGCGCCGAGATCCCTGCCGACCGTTCATCTGATGGCGCGTTCTATGAGCTCTACCAAAATGCGGAGCGCCAGGTTCGCGAAATTATTGAAGACCTTGGTGCTAGTGGCGGCGAGCAAGGAAGCGTTGCTCAGAAAATTGGCGACTTATATGGCTCCTTTATGGATGAGACCAAGGCGGAAAGCCTTGGTATTTCACCGATAGAGCAGGACTTAAAAACTGCGCTAAATATTTCCAACGTTGCTGAGTTCCATAAAGTACTTGGAGATTTTGAGAGCCGCGGACTCGCCGGAATTTTTTACCAATACATAACAACTGACAATATGGATTCCAATACCAATATCGCCTACCTCGGACAATCTGGTTTATCTCTTCCGGATGAGGCCTACTATCGCGAGGAAGAATTTGCTGAAATCAGAGCCGCCTTTGTCGAACACATTACGAAGATGTTCACTCTTGCAAAGATCGAGAAGCCTCAAGAGAAGGCGGAGGCAATTCTAAAATTAGAGACAGAGATCGCCAGCAAACATTGGGACCAAGTAAAAGATCGCGACGCCCTTCTCACCTACAACAAATCTACCTTCGCCGAATTACAGGCCTCCTCCCCTGGCTTTGATTGGCAGACCTGGATGGCAGCATCTAAAACGCCAGCGAAAGTTATGGAATCTGTAATTGTTCGCCAACCCTCTTTCTTCACCGGCATTGGTGAAATCTTAAAGAGCTTTGATTCAGCGGCCTGGTCGGCATGGCTTGGCTGGCATTTACTTTCAGGTACTGCCTCGTACCTAAGTAGTGAATTTGTTAATGAGAGTTTTGCTTTCTACGGCACCAAGCTTTCAGGAACTCCAGAACTAAAAGCGCGATGGAAGCGAGGGGTGGGATTAGTTGAAGGCTCACTCGGTGAAGCCGTGGGCCAGATCTATGTCGACAAGCACTTCCCGCCTGCTGCTAAAACTCGCATGGTCGAATTAGTTTCGAATCTGATTGAGGCTTATCGAATTGATATTGCTGCCCTGTCTTGGATGACAGCGGAAACTAAGAGCAAGGCTTTTGAGAAGTTAGATAAGTTCACCCCGAAAATTGGCTATCCCGATAAGTGGCGCGATTATTCAAAGCTAGAAATCACGCGAGGCGATCTGATCGGCAACTTAGCCCGAATAACAAAATTCAATCAGGATTATGAGTTTGCAAAAATCGGTGCACCAGTAGATCGAAGTGAGTGGCTGATGACGCCACAAACTGTAAATGCTTATTACATGCCAGGCATGAATGAGATTGTTTTTCCGGCCGCAATCCTGCAACCCCCATTCTTCGATCTCGGTGCTGATGATGCCGCAAACTATGGTGGCATCGGTGCTGTTATAGGCCACGAAATTGGCCACGGCTTTGATGACCAAGGTTCTAAATATGATGGTGATGGCAATCTAAATAATTGGTGGACCGATACTGACCGCGAAGAATTTGAGAAGCGCGCAAATAAGTTGATCGCCCAATACGAAGAGCTCTCACCTCTTGAGGCACCAGATGTCCACGTAAATGGCGCACTCACAATTGGTGAAAATATCGGCGACCTTGGTGGTCTCACAATCGCCCACAAGGCCTACCAACTTTCGCAAGGTGGAAAAACTCCTCCAGTCATCGAAGGCCTGACCGGTTATCAAAGGCTCTTTATGGGATGGGCACAATGTTGGCGTCAGAAAATGCGAGCCGAAGAGGTTCGTCGCCGCGTTGCAACAGATCCACATTCGCCAGATGAGTTTCGCTGTAACCAAGTTGTTAGAAATCTAAATGAGTTCTATGAAGCATTCAGTGTTAGCGAAAAAGATGCCCTATATCTGCCCGAAAGCGAGCGCGTTCGTATTTGGTAGCCCAGAAATGGGGATTATTCGCCTTAAAAGGCGGTTTTAAGCCCCCTTTCCCTAAAACCCATGTATGACAGTTTCATTACTAAATTGAAGGTAGATAATACGGATATGAACCAATTTGGATTTAAAGTCGAAAAGGAAATTTCCGACTCAAATTTAAATGGTCGCACCGGTGTCATAACAACCCCACATGGCGAAATAAAGACTCCGGCATTCATCCCAGTTGGTACAAAAGCGACAGTTAAATCTGTGCTCCCCGAATCTATGGCCGAACTTGGCGCCCAGGCTCTTCTTGCAAATGCATATCACCTCTACCTACAACCGGGTCCAGAAACGGTTGATGCTGCAGGTGGTCTTGGAAAATTTATGAACTGGTCTGGCCCAACTTTTACCGACAGCGGTGGCTTCCAAGTCCTCTCCCTCGGTGTGGGTTTCAAAAAAGTTATTGCTATGGATGAGGAAACCTTTAGGTCCGATGAAGTTATCGCCGACCATAAAGAACGGTTAGCCCATGTCGATAACGATGGCGTTACTTTCAAATCACACCTAGACGGATCAATGCACCGATTTACTCCAGAAGTTTCGATGCAGGTCCAACACCAACTAGGCGCCGATATTATTTTCGCCTTTGATGAATGCACAACACTTCACAACACTCGCAAGTATCAGGAGAAATCTTTAGAACGCACCAGACTTTGGGCAAAGCGTTGTTTAGTCGAACATGGTCGCTTAACCCAAGAGCGCGCAAGTAAGCCATATCAAGCACTTTGGGGCGTTCTGCAAGGTGCGCAATATGAAGACCTGCGGCGCAAGGCTGCAAGAGATTTAGGTGCGTTAGATGAAGATGGAATTACCTTCGATGGCTTTGGCCTAGGTGGCGCACTTGATAAAGCAAACCTTGGAACCATCGTCGGTTGGATGACTGATGAATTGCCGCGCGATAAGCCCCGCCACTTACTGGGTATAGGTGAGCCCGATGATCTTTTTGTTGGCGTTGAAAATGGCGCCGACACCTTTGATTGTGTTGCACCTTCACGCCAAGCGCGCACTAGCGCAGTCTTCACAAATGACGGCCGGGTAAATATCACTAATGCAAAATTCAATCGTGACTTCAATCCAATCGATGAAAGCTGTGATTGCTACACCTGTGCCAATTACACCGCGGCATATATCAACCACCTCTTCCGTAGCAAGGAAATGATTGGCTCGACCTTGGCCACAATTCACAACGAACGCTTTATAGTCAGGTTAGTCGAACGGATGCGCACCGAGATTGAGAAGGGTAACTTCCAAGAATTCAAGAAGGATTTCCTGGGCCGCTTCTACTCAGCTCCAAATAAATAAAGGTCGAGAGTACTTAATACAGTCTCTCAACTAATACGGGCAATGCGTTTGCGAGCCATATCCTGACTTGGGGATTCAGGACCAAGTATTACGCTAAATACATTTAGCGCGGCCCTAGCAATCTTTAGCCAAATTTTGGATCGAGTTTTAAGCCCTAAAATTGCCAATTCGTTTTCATCCAACGTTGCAATCGCAGCATTTGCGATTATTTTATAAAAGAGCAACCCGGTGCTGCCAAAGGGTGGCTTTAAAATAAATTGAACTACTTCTAAAGTTTTCTCAGTTCTACCTAAATCATTAATCCGAAAATCTTCAAGGGTCGCTTCAAGCTCCGCCATTGATTTCGGAGCAGTATTTAGTCCAAGTGGGATTGCACTCTTCACCCAGTCGCGAACATATTCATCGGCGCCATCTGGCAAGGGATAACCGAGTGCAAGATGCGATTTAATAAATGAATCGGTAAAGGCGCAGTGCACCCAGAGCAAGAATCTTGCATCTTGGGCCCGATAACTCGCGCGCGTCCCACCCATGTCGATGTATTCCCCCGAAACTTTTGAATGCATCGCGTTAACTCGTTTTGCTTCAAGTTCAATTGTTTGAGTTGATCCAAATGTCGTAATCGTCAGCCATCTAGTTGTTCCTGCCAAACGCCCCATCGGATCTGATTCATATCGGGAATGTTGTGCGACCCCGGCAAGTGGCGCGGGATGTGCGGCCTGCAATAGGAGGGCCCGAACTCCGCCAACTAACGTTGCTAAACTTCCATGAACTTTCCATACCGATCCATCGGGGTCAAAGAGCCCGGCATCGTCTCCAAGTGCAATATCTTTCGCCCAATCGGGTAAGCCGTCCTTAGAACCTGAGACGCTCTTGCGGAAAGAATCAGCTAAAGGTTTGGTAAAAAAGAATTTATGAAACGCGCGCACTGGGAAAGAATAACGGCAGTGTGATTTTGTTACGCTTTGAAAATGAATGAAAAACGTCACGGCCGCGGAGTATTAGAGCATCTACTCGAAAGACTTATTTTCGGCAGCCGTTGGTTATTAGCGCCCTTCTACTTGGGTCTGACATTTGCCCTGGTAATAATGATGGTGAAGTTCTTCCAAAAATTCTGGCACTTCGCTAGCCACGTCACTTCTACTTCGACCGAGGAGATGGTGCTTGGATTACTTGGACTTTTAGATTTAACTCTACTTGCCAATTTGATTTTGATTGTAATTTTTGCCGGCTATGAGAACTTCGTATCAAAGATTGAAGTTGCAACCGATGATATTGACCGTCCGGAATGGATGGGAAGCGTTGACTTCTCTGGCCTTAAGTTAAAGCTAATCGGCTCACTTGTTGCGATCTCAGTTATCGAACTTTTGAAAGACTTCATGAATGCCGCAAATGGCGTCAACGTGACTGAGGTCAAGTGGCGAATTGCAATTCATTTAACTTTCGTTCTGTCAGGCTTGGTCTTTGCGATTATGGATTGGGTCTCTGATTTAACTCACAAGTCCAAATCCAAGTAACTATTTAATAATTCGGTGAACCTTATGTTGGGCCGCTTGGGCAACCGGGCGAACAACTAATAGGTCAATATTTATATGTTCTGGAAGCATGACGGCCCAGCGAATCGTTTCAGCAATATCAGCATCAGTTAGTGGCTTCTCTACCCCTTCATAAACCTTAGCTGCCTTAGTCTTATCTCCCGCAAATCTTGTTACGGCAAACTCGTCAGTCTTAACCATGCCAGGTGCAATCTCGGTTACACGAATTGGTTCACCATTTAGTTCTAGGCGCAGAGTCCCAGCAAGTGCGGCAACTGCATGTTTTGCAGCGATATATGTTCCACCATTTTCATAAGCGATACGTCCTGCTGTTGAAGACATCAAAACAATATGGCCTTGACCATGAGCTTTCATTATTGGAATCAAAGCTTTTGTCATGCGGACTGCGCCAGTTACATTTACCTCAAAAGTTTTAGCCCAAATTTCTGGATCAGAATCTGCTACAGAGGCGGCATCAAAAGCACCTCCAGCATTGTTAATCAAGACTGAGACAGGTTTACCGACGAGTTTCGCTGCAAGTGTCTCCACACTTTTCTGATTTGTAACATCTAATTCAACTATTTCGATATTCGAATCACTCTTTGCCAATTCAGCTAATCGATCCATACGACGAGCACCTGCAATTACATGAAAACCATTAGCCGCTAATAACTTTGCAGTTGCAGCTCCTATTCCACTGCTGGCTCCGGTGACGACTGCGTAATTTCTCATTTGCTAAGCCTATACGCTTGCCCCCGTGACTATTTCAGATTGGGTTCAGCAATATCTAGGCTCATCTACCCCATTCTTAATCTACGTTTTACTTGGGGCCATCGTATTTATCGAGACCGGATTCCTTCTTGCTTTCTTCATTCCCGGGGACTCAATACTTTTTGCTGCAGGATTTATCGCTGCGACTCGAGATGACACAAATATCGTAATTCTTGTAACAATCATTGTTCTGGCCGCTTTCTTCGGCGATCAAGTTGGCTTTGTTCTTGGGCGAAAATATGGGCGAAACTACCTAGGTAAAAGCGAGCGACCAAGGATTAAAAAAATGATAGTTCGTGCCGAAAATTTTTATGAAAAATATGGTTGGACCGCAGTTGTGTTAGCCCGCTTCTATCCGTGGATTCGCACTTTCATGCCACCTGTTGCTGGACTTGGAAAAATGAATTACTACAAGTTCCTAAGTGCCAATATCTTTGGAGCGATTCTCTGGGGCGCAGGCATTACAACTCTCGGTTTCTATGCCGCTTCAATTCCTGCGCTAGATGGTTCATCTAGACAAATCGCAGGTTTTTTCATTGTGCTGACGATTGCAATAACGCTAAAGAATTACATCAAGTCAAAGCGAAATTAAAGCGAATCTACTGCAGCTTTAATCCAGCCCGCGCCATCTTCTATTGTCTTGCCAAAGGATGAACTGACATTTATCCAGAAGCCATTTATCAGGAACTTAACGTGATACTGGCTAAATTCATTTGTTGGAGATTGATCCTTCTGAAAGAAATACGCTTCGCTCTCCATCAAGTTTGGAATATCGATTTTTTGATATCCCTCAGCTACCCAGCCTGCGGTGCGATTGCCAAATAGCGTGCTCCCATTTGCCACCCAATCAACAGTTATTCCAACTTCGGCGCTCTGCATTCCATAGCTACATGCAATTCCATCGTTATTCAGAAAGTCTGCAAGTTCAGTTCCCGGCGCTGGTTCCCACGATGTATCTATAAATTGGGCCTGCCGAACATCTTTTTGCAGTGCTACCAAGACTTTAGTTGACTCACAATCCTTAGGAACCGAATAAGTAATTGGCTTTACTGGTGCAACAACTTCGGCCTTAGCGGAATCATCAATCACACCGGTTGCCAAAAGTGCCATGACTAAAGCACCCAATGCGATTCGGTAGACAATAAATGGCATAAAGCTCTTAGTGGTTACAAATTTAAGCAACCAGGCAATAACTAAATATCCGATGATGAAAGCGACGATTGTTGCAACCAGAGTTTCGGTTAAAGTAAAGACGCTCAAGCCATGTTTTTCAGTGAGCGCTTGCTTTAACTCAAATAGCCCACTGCCAAAAACAGCTGGGATTGCCAGTAGAAACGAATAACGGAGCGCTGCTTCACGGTTGTAGCCAAGTAAGCGGCCCATCGCAATCGTCGCCCCGGACCTCGAAACACCAGGAACTAACGCCATAGCCTGCGCTAAGCCGTAAAGCATTCCATGTGAGATATTTAAATCTTTTAAATTCTTATCTGACTTTCCATACTTATCAGAGATACCAAGAATTACGCCAAAAATTATTAGTACCAATGCAATAAGCCAGAGGGATCGAAAATTAGTTGTGATGGCATCTTGACCAAGATAACCAAGAAGCGCGATTGGCACGCTTCCAACAATTATCAGCCAACCCATCCTGGCTTGTCCAACTTCTTCCAAGTTTAATTCTCTACGCCAAATAACTTTACGAACCCAGGCCGAGATAATTTTTGCAATATCTTTGCGGAAGTAAATTAGGACCGCGAGTTCAGTTCCAATCTGCATGATTGCCGTGAACTTCACACCAGGATCTTCAGCCATACCGAAAAACTTGGCAAAAATTCGGATGTGGGCGGTTGAGGAGATTGGGATGAATTCTGTTAGGCCTTGCAGAATTCCGAAGAAAATTGCCTCAATCATGCCGCTACCCTACTTTAAATTAGCAAAATACCTTAGAAGGGATCTGCGTTCATAACCTTTGTCCAAGCAGCAATGTTGTAATTTAAATCTTTGCCAAGGGGATTTGTCTTGTTGTCATTTTGATGCAAAATATCGAGGATCAGCGACTTTGGCCACCAATCCAGATTCGAATCTTCGCCTTTGGTCAGGGCGCCGTGGGCTACTGGACATTTTCCTGAATCAGACATATTTGCGCGCCTTTATTGATGACTTCAACAAGCAAATCCTAATGCGGAAGAAATCAATCTTCATCCTGAAATCCTCTTGATAGACCCCTAAAAAATGGACTAAGACAAAAAAATTAGTGATTATCAATAATATTAACTTTGAATGTAGTGACAATCGAAGATTATGCCCGTAGCATCAAGACCAACTCAAAACGAAGGTGGAACCGATGCTTTTAACAATGGATGCTCCCGTATTAGTCACAGCAAATGAAAAGATGCAGATGACTCAGGTAAAAGTAGATGCTCCACATCCGGGTGAAGTTCGGGTCAAGATGTATGCATCTGGAGTTTGCCACTCTTGTCTTCATGCCTATGACGGCTCACACGCAACTCCAATGCCAATTATCCTCGGCGACGAAGGGTCTGGTGTTGTTGAGTCAGTGGGGGAAGGCGTAACCACTCTCGTACCTGGTGATCATGTAATTATTTCTTGGCTGATGAATTGCGGTACCTGTCAAGCATGTAGAAATGGAAAGCCCGCTCATTGTTGGGCCCCTTCACCTTTTGGCGCTTTGCTAGACAATACCCAGCGCTTTCATAATGCAAAAACAAATGAAAATATTTTGCACTATGGACCTGCTACTTACGCCCCTTACACAGTGGTTCCAGAAAGTTCTGCAATTAAGATTCGTAAAGATATGCCGCTTGATAAAGCAGCGCTAATTGGGTGTTCTGTAACAACTGGATTCGGCGCCGTGACAAATGCCGCTGGCGCCCGCCCTGGAGAATCTGTTGCTGTTGTTGGTTGTGGTGGCGTTGGTCTTAATTCAATTCAAGGCGCTCGTGTTGCCGGAGCATTCCCGATCATCGCTATTGATACATCAGAAGCTGCGCTTAAGATGGCTATGAAATTAGGAGCCACTCACACAATTAATGCCGCTACTGAAGATGTTGTAGCAGCCACATTGAAGATCTGTCCTCGAGGCGTAAATTATTCAATTGCCGCTGTTGGAAACACTAAGGCAATGATTAACTGCCTAACTATGTTAAGTGCTGGTGGAACCATGGTTGTTTTGGGGGCTCCTCCGAGTGGTACAACTATTGAATTCGATCCAACTGCAAGAATTCTGAGCGGTGAGCGTCGAATGATCGGAAGCAAGTACGGATCTTCTAATCCACACGTTGAATTTCCGATGCTTATTGAGCTCTATCTCAATGGCAAACTGGACTTAGATTCTCTTCTAACCGGAAGTTATCGACTCGATGAAGCAGATAAAGCATTTGAAGTTCTGGCAAAAGGTGGACATGGTCGAGGTTTGATTACTTTCGAGCAGTAATTTCTTTTTAGTAAATTAGCGCAGTCGGATTAAGCAACCCAGACAGCTCGCACTGGCGATGCAGAGGTACCTTCAATTGCTAGTGGGATCGCTATGAGCTGTCCGGCACCTTCCGTAATTTGATCTGTGCCATAAACCGGTGCCAACATAAGTGCGCTACTTTTGAAAAAAGTTAAGAGATGTCCAGTGGGTTTAGAAGAGTTGTCCCAGTAAGGCATATCAGAGCCTAAAAGACTAACCTTTGATTCCACTACAAATTCGATTACATCTGCTGAAAAATATGGGCCACCAGACATATAGTCTGAAGCAAACCAATGTTTAAACCAGCCAGTCGAAATTATTAAACCTTTCCCAACAAGGGATGGACTACCAATTCTTTTTAAGGCTTCAACGATCATTTCTTTGGTAATTTTGCTATTTGCCGCTGATGGTATTTGCAAGCAAAAACTTGGCAGAAGAACAGTTCGCTCAAGTGGTACCTGCGCTGTTGTTAATTGATCAGGAAAAACATGTCCTGCTGTTTCAATATAGGTGCCAGATTGCATTGGCATGGTGATTGACTCAGCATAGTAAGGAAAATCTTCCCACACTGGCTTACTTAAAGATTGCATTTGAAAAGGAAAGTAGGGAGCGTCATAGTGCCAAATTCCTGGCCTAACCGGACCGCTGATATCAAAAAATTTCATTTAGATTAGCTACCTTTTCTGCTAGGAAGGCCAGTATTCATTGTTGAGGTAATACTTAGACCCCCATCTGAGGTAAGAACTAGTCCGGTAGTAACAAGATTTTCTGGCGAACATAAATACAAAATATCTCTCGCAACATCTTTGGTAGTAAGAGTTAGATTCACTGGTATCGATTCCAGCGCCCGCGCTTTCAACGTAGGGTCCCTATCAAATAGGGCCTTTGAAAGACCAGCATCCACGATCCCGGGAGCGACTTCATTGATTAAAATCCCACATTGGGCATATTCAAGAGCAAGATTTTGCATAAGGGCCCTGGTGCCGGCTTTCATTACTGAATAGCTTCCAATATGTGGATGCGGATTACTTGCAGCCCATGAACCAATAAAGACTATTTTTCCTTTTGCTTGCACTAATAGCATTTTCTTAATGACGGCACGGGCTACATAAAAAGATGAGCTCAAGCCAACCGAAATGACCGCATCCCAATCTTCGTCACTGGTTTCAACCAGAGTGGAACTTCTTACAATTGTTGCGCCTATTACGGCAATAGTAGGTGTTCCTAACTTCTCAGCGACCACATTTATCCACTGATCAACCTCTTTTGAGTTAGAGACATCCACAATCGATGGAAAAAAATTTGGGTTATCACTGAGAGATTTGATTTCAGGAAATGGCAATATATCGGCGGAGGCTACTTTCACACCTAGCGCCAGAAGTGCGCGAACAACTTCTGCACCGATGTCACCGCTCCCACCAGTGACTACAGCTGTTTGGTTAGCCCAAGTCAATTTGCTATCCATAAAAATTGATTCTCATATTTAGCCAACTTTCCTTGCCAGAACTAACACTCGGATGTAAATTCATCATACTTGTGATCTAAGTGCAAGAGTAGATTTGCGAAAATTAATTAAGGGATGTGGAAGATATGACTGTACTTCGGTTCCTACTTTGACTTTTGTGGCGGGTGCAGTCTCAATAGACATCACTCCCCCCATCGGAATACATTTACATAATTGGGCTTATAGCCCGCATCCAATTGCCACGGGCATACATCAACCCCTTAAAGCTCAAATTTTGGCGGTAGAAAATAGCGAAACTGGATTTATTCAGCTACTCGTTTCAGTAGATTTTGGTTGGTGGATGAGCGCCGCAGATGAGTGGACATTTCGAAGCGCAATACTTCAAGCGACCAAACTCCCAGAGGCGCAGTTAATTCTTGCGCTCACTCATACCCATTCTGGGCCATCTATCTCTCGAGATGACCGCGATCGGCCAGGGGGCGACTTAATTGAGCCCTACCTAGACGCTGTTCAAGAGAAAATTGGCCTCGCCGCTAAAGAAATTATGACCAAGATGGTTCCTTGTTTTATTGATTGGGGCTATGGGTTATGCACATTGGCAATGAATCGAGACCTATATCGAAGTACTGAGAAACGCTACGTATTAGCAGCAAACGATAGCGTCGTCGCCGATACCACGTTATTAATCGGACGGGTTACAACACAAGACAATCAGCCAATCGCGGTTATTGGAAATTATGCCGCTCATCCTACAAGCCTCGGAGGTTTGAATTCAAAAATCTCTCCAGACTTTATTGGATCTGCACGTGAGATTGTTGAAAAGGAACATGGTGGAGTATTCATTTATCTGCAAGGAGCGTCAGGTGACTTAAGCCCATGCCAGCAATATGCAGAAAATACTTATGTTGCTGAAAAAAATGGATCAATACTCGGACATGCAGTTTTAAGCACTTTATTTGGAATGCTTGATCCCGGAAAAACTCTTACTTACGATGTGACTGTTGAATCGGGTGCACCTCTAGGAACTTTTGTCAGTCAATTAAAACCACAAATATCATCACAGCTTAGCGAGATAAGACAGTTGAGCTTGCGCACCCAAAGAAATGAACCACCACCAACAACAAACCCTGTCGTTATGGCTGATCGACTCCTTAGAGCCTCTCGGATTATCGGTAACGTGGGAAGTGAAACTACCGAATTCCCAGTTACATTTTGGAAAATGGGTGAAGCTATTTTTATCGCCTATCCAGGAGAGGCCTATTCGTTGTTGCAAGAGAGTTTGAGAGAAGCCTTTCCAAAGAGAGTCATACTTTTCATAAATCTGGCTAATGGCGCACATTGCGGTTACGTCGCTCCCCAAATCGCATATGACACATCGCGCTACCCAGCATGGCAATCACCTCTTCACGCAGGCAGCCTGGAGCAGCTCATTTCGTTCTGCAAAGAGTACATTTCCAAGGATTAAGGGTGATTTAGGGGCAATTCAAGCGTGAGGGGGCGCCCAGATTTGGCCATCACCCTGCTGGGTACCCCAAATTATAAATTAGAAATAATCTATAATTTGAGCGCATTTCTATTGTACATACGCCTTCCATGTGCTTGAGTAGCCTCGGCGTAGCAAATTGTTTCTGCGTCATTAACTATGGGGGGGGAAATGAATATCGGACTCAAGCTAACCAAAGAGGGGTTACTTAGACGTAAGTCGGTAGCAGCCTCAACGGCACTTGTTTTTTTAACATCTTCAGTTCTTATTGGTGTTGGTGGAAATTCATCAGCCCAAGCAGCCGCTGACTGTGCAAATAAAACCTTACAACTTTTATCAGTTGGAGATCCATTTGAATACGCTTTGAAGGAAGTTCTACCTCAGTTCACTGCTGAAACTGGAATCAAAGTTAATCTTGAATCCTTAGATAATCAGACCCTGTCCTCACGACTTGCTACAGCATTCGTTACAAAGAAATCTGACCTTGACGTAGTCACTGTCGATAATATTTGGGTTGGTCAGTATTACGACAATGGATGGATTATGTCTCTTAATGACTTAATCAAAGCAAACAAAGACGTTGACTTAAAGGATATGGTTCCTGGAGTTCTCTACTCCATTAGCGAGTGGCGTGGACAATTTGTTGGATTGCCAATGGCACCTTACGCACAAGGCGTTATGTACCGGACAGATGTTTATAAGTCACTTGGTCTCAAGACTCCTGCTGCAGGTTGGACATGGGATGAATACCTGGCCAATGCACGCAAGATCAATGGAAAGACTGTCAATGGCAAAAAGATGTATGGAACTGTAATCGTTGGAAAGCAACCTGTTCCAATCGTTCACATGTACACACAGTTGATGGCTGGACAAGGCGCTCGTTGGTTTAAGAAGTTCCCAGAAGCACCATGGGATTTCACACCAACACTTGCTTCTAAGCAAAACATCCGTGCAGCCACTATGTATCGTGACTTGTACAAGGTTTCTCCAAAGGAAGCTATCAGCTTCGATTGGTTCGCAGCAGGAATGCGTTTTGCTGACGGCGATATCGGACAAATGTACTGGTGGACACCATATTTCTACTTGGTACAAAACAAGGGTTATATGAGCGGAAAGCCATCTCCAATTGTTGGTAAGTATGCAATTGCCGATCTTCCAAGTGAGAAGGGTAAGCCAGCAAACATCAGTACTGGTGGATGGCAGTTATCTATTCCATCAACAGCTGAATGTCCAGAGGAATCTTTCAAGCTTGTGAAGTGGGTTAACTCAGCTAAGGCTCAAAAGGCTATGGCAAAGGTTGATAAGTATGGAACTCAGTTCTCAGATTTCGGACGTTATTCAAACCTCCGCGATCCAGAATTGGTAAAGATGTATCCATACCTTCCAAAGTTAGAAAAAATGTTGGAAGCAGGAAATGGAAAGGTTAGCCGTCCAGGAATGCAGATCTACCCAGCACTTGAGGGTGTCTATGGATTGCAACTAAACAAGATACTTCTTGGCGCTGATGTTAAGAAGACTCTTACCGAGACAAATTCTCTCTTCTCTAACCTACTTGGTGGAAATATGCTTATGCCTTATAAGGGAAAGAGTTATGACGATACCCTGCAAGCTACGAAAGACTTAATAGCGAGCCTGTCATAAAGAGAAACCAGTAGCAGAAGTAAATATGGGGACCTTTTCCAAAAGGTTCCCATATTTATGAAAGATAAAACTTTAGTTTGAACAATCATTTGAAGGAGAATCAAAATCGCATTGAAGATTTTGCTTAGGTCTCCGCACAGAGCCGATAAGCGACTACGCCCCAAGTGGACTCCTTGGATTATGCTGGCCCCTTCTTTTATCCTGCTCTTTGCCCTCACCCTCTATCCCTTAATTTTCGCTGTTAGGAATGCCTTTTTCTACTGGAATTTGCAAACTAGCCCAACCCCTCAGATGTTTGTTGGATTAGATAACTTTAAGAATGCATTCACATTCACACCGTTTATGGCCTCTCTCCGCAATACGCTCCTGATTTCTTTTATTGGAATCATCATCGAAATCACGATAGGACTGTTCATTGCTTTAGCGTTATCAGCCAAAATGCCATATTTGACCTTTGTAAGAGCGCTGCTGATCATGCCAACAACTATTGCCCCGATAATCGTCGGTTTTATGTTTCGCTACATGTACTGGGATGTTACAGGTCTAATTCCATGGTTAGCGAAAACACTAAATATTCCAGAACCGGGGGCTGGCTATCTAGGTTCCACTGCGACAGCTTTACCTGCAATCTTGCTCGCCGATATTTGGCAGTGGACTCCATTTTTTGCAATCGTTCTTTACGCAGCAATCGTTTCAGTGGACTCCGAAATGATTGAAGCAGCTCGTGTTGATGGTGCAGGTGGTATCAGAGTTGTCTGGTCCATAATCTTGCCAACAATTAAACCGGTAGTAGTTGTAATTGTTTTATTACAATTCATGAAATTGTTTAATCTATTTGATCTCGTTTATGTTTTAACGAGAGGCGGACCTGGCGACTCGACCATGACTTTAAGCTATAGCCTCTTCCAGCAAGGATTAGTGAACTTCAATATTGGAGTCGCTGCAGCAATGACAATAATGATTGTTGCAATTCTTAATTTACTCGTCTTTATTTACACTAAATTTGTGATGAAGGGCTCTAAGCTTTCATGAGAAAAAATACTGTTAAAAAAATCGGCATCTACCTCTTCTTGGTATTAACTTTGATTCTCTTCCTTGGGCCTATTGTTTGGATTTTTGCCCTGTCTATTCGACCTCCAGAGAGCGCTTTTCAATACCCTCCTACTTTAATTTTCAAGCCAACTCTTGATGCTTTTCATCATGTATTTGTTTCTCCGGGCATACAGCTCAGACAACTTTTTAATAGCATAATAATCTCGCTTGGTGCGGTTGTTATCAATCTTCCACTTTCATTTTTGGCTGCCTACGCTCTCTCTCGCTTTCCCATAAAGCGCAAAGGTTTGATTATGGGATGGTACTTAGGCCTACTGATGGCACCTCCCGTCGTCTTTCTAATTCCATATTTCATCTTGATGAATAACATTGGACTCTCTGGAACTCATCTATCGATTATCTTGGTTTTGCAGTTAATTACGATTCCCTTCTCTGTGTGGCTTTTGAAGAGTTTTATTGACGATATTCCCCTTGAAATTGAGGAGGCTGCACAGATTGATGGCGCTGGCACTTGGAAAATTCTGCGCAGCATAACTTTCCCACTGTGCGGACCTGGCATCATCGTGACCACAATGTTCGCATTCGTATTTGCCTGGAACAACGCAATATTCCCTATCGTACTTTCGGTTCAGAAAACCGCGACAATCCAAATAGGAGCATTCTCTTACTTTGGGGCATCAGGGGTTCAGTGGAGTGTGATTGGTGCGATTGCTGTCGCTGCCATGGTAGTTCCAATGATAATTTTCTTAGTCTTAGACAAATTTGTGGTTAGAGGTCTCACATTTGGATCTGTTAAAGGCTAATCCTTCTTCGGGGCGTTGAAATCGTATGCGTGAAGTTGAGTGGTGCCCGCAGCTTCTTTCATGATCTCTTCAATTTTTAACATATCGGAATTACTTAAAACAACTTCAGCTGCTGGGACATTTTCCAATACCTCGGCTTTAGTACTCATTCCTGTCAACGCAACAGCGATTGATGGATTGTGCATCACCCAAGCAAGTGAAAGTTGAGGCAAGGTTAGGCCCAATTCCTGGGCAAATTTCTTAAGTTTCTGAGTTACACGAATATTTGTTGGCAAATTCTTTTCAGTAAATAGTTGTAAACCGAAAACATCACCTTGACTTCTCCAGTCATCTTTATCAAATTCAAACTTTTCATCCCATACACCTGTTAGCAGTCCGTGGCAGAGAGATCCGTACCCCATGACTCCCATTCCGCTCTTCTCGCATTTTTGTAACATTTTCTCTTCGATTCTGCGGTCGAATATGTTGTAACCCACTTGTTGAGCATGCAAAATTCCAAACTTCTCATAGGTATCGATTTGAGCAATACTGAAATTAGATACACCTACATATTTGGCCTTGCCGCTCTTTTGAAGCTCCAAGAGACCTTCCATAGCGCTTTCGGGAGGAGTGCCATCATCAGGCCAGTGAATAAGAAAGATATCTATGTAATCTGTTTGCAAACGCTTAAGGCTCTGCTCAGCAGACTCAATAATTGCCCCTTTGTGGCTGTCACGAATCCAAACTTCTTTCTCAAAATCATAATAAATCCCACACTTTGTTGAAATTATTGCATCCTTGCGGCGCCCTTTAAGGCCCTTACCCAGTACTTCTTCCGCAAGACCATTTCCATAAGCCGGCGCTGCATCGAATAATGAAATTCCAAGATCGAGCGCGTGCTGAACAGCAAGGATTGATTGATCAAGGTCGGTGACTCCATAGTCGCCAGACTTAATTGTTCCGCCGATGGGCCACATACCAAAACCGATTCTCGATACCATCAAATCGGTTGTTCCAAATTTTGTAAACTTCATAGTATCTCCCAATGTAGCTTTCGATGCTTACTTTGCAAGTATGTCTATACGACAGAGATATGTCAATGGTTTTAAAAAATAATTAAAACAAAATTAGAATTTTACGACTTTGCCTTGTAACGCTGAAGACTCAGCAGCAAGTGCAACTAGAAGTGCAAGTAAAGCGGCGTCAGGCCTTCCAAATTCGGAGTTCTTACCATTTTTGATGTCTGAAATGAATTGCAGGTATTCATCACGTAATGCACCACGTCTAACGCCGTTATGCATAGGCCAGTAAGTCGAGTCAGGATTTCGAAAACCTTGATTCGTAGAAAGATTCAAAGCATTCAAACCACTCCCTACCTCAACAGAACCTAGTGTTCCAACTACTTTTAGATATTCATCTACCTCGTATGGAGTTGATGCAGGCATGTGCCAATTAACTTCAAGTGAAGCCAAGACACCAGAAGAGAGCTTAAGAAGTATTTGTGCAATATCTGGATTCTTAAAAATTCGAATTGATCTAGTTTGTGCAAATACTTCACCAGAAGAGTCACCAGTGAGCCAGAGGATTAAATAAATATCGTGGGTTAAATCGGCAGATGTGGCCTACAAAAAATATACCTTCACAATTCTTAGAAGCCTTAATAAGTTCCTCGCCATCGAAAATAGTCGAGGTAATTGGTTTCTCAAGAAACACGTGTTTTCCTGCTTTAAGAGCTGCAATTGTCGCGTCTTTATGCTTGTCCCACGCTGTCGTCACAACAATGACTCCAACTCGCAACGGAGTACTTTGCGAAGCCACCTCTAATTATTTCTCGGATAGCTTTGCATCCAAGGAGCAATCTTTTCAAAGGCTTTGCTTAGCGCCAATACTTTGTCATCTGCATGGCGCTTTCCAATTATTTGTAACCCTACAGGAAGGTGTGATTCTGTAAAACCGCAGGGAATCGAGGCCGCTGGATGGCCAGTAAAGTTAATTAAAAATGTTAAACACCATCCAATGGCAGGATCTATTTCTATCCCATTAATATGAGTAGGAACTTTCGTCTCACCGTTGGGAAGATTTTTCACTGGTGAAATTGCCAAGGTAGGAGAGAGCAAGAAATCAAAGCTCGCAAATGCATCATTTATAGCGTCATAAACTTTTGAGCGAATTCTTTGGTCTTCGCGCGAATTAAGTGCAGACTGATTATTAACCGCTAAGAGTGATTTCATAAATATTGGTGTAAGAGAAGATTTATGCTCACCAAGCAAGTCATAACCAATTTCTTTAAATCCAGTGAAGCCATCTCTATAGAGCAAAGCCATAAGTCTGATCCATAAGTTTGAAAGTTCTAAAGGAGAAACAGGTAAGTTAATTTTTACTTCTTCAACAATTGCACCAGCACGTATGAAGTGATCAAGAGACCTCTTAACAACATCGGCAACTTCGTTATCTACAGGAAACCCACCCATATCAGGGGTGTAAGCAATTCTTGATCCGCGAAGATCGATATCGGGAACTACAGATAAATCAATTGGAGAATCTGGAAGGCTAAATGGATCGCGTGGATTAGATCCAGACATCACAGAAAGCATTAGCGCAGAATCATCTACCGTGCGAGAAATCGGACCGATACCTACAAAAGGACTGCTCAGTGCAAAAGCATTCGGACGCGCGATTTCAGCGATTCTGCCGAAACTTGGTTTGATTGCATATACACCGCACCAAGCAGCAGGAATTCGAACCGAACCTCCCCCGTCACTACCTTGAGCAATTGGAACAAGTCCAGCAGCAACCGCAGCGGCGCTTCCTCCTGATGAACCTCCGGAATTTCGCGAAAGGTCAAAGGGAGTACTTGTTGCACCCGAAACATAATTATCTGTAATTCCCTTATGGCCAAATTCCGGAGAGTTTGTTTTCCCGACAATAATTGCACCGGCATCTACCAATTTTTGAACGTAGCATGCGGTTTCGGTAGCTATAAAATCTTTCATCGGTGCCGATCCGAATGTGCTTCGTATACCTTTCACAGCATCACCAAGATCTTTAATACCAACTGGAACACCATGAAGAGGTCCCATACTTTTTCCTTCAGCAGTAAGAGCATCAAGATTGCGAGCCGTTTCTAAGGCTAAATCATCTGTGATTGTGGTGAACGAATTAGTTTGCGAGTTAAGTGAGTTAATTCGATTCAAAAAGTAAGTTGCGACTTCGACGCTGGAGTATTTCTTTTTGCGGATTCCGTCAGCGATAGATACCGCCGAGTCAAAGCTTAAGTCTTCACTCATATTCTCTCCCAGCCCGAGGTGTATATACTAGGCCGGTTGACAGCGTCTGACAATGGTTTTTGAAAAGTGATTTGAAGGCAGATTCCACTTAATAGAAAAATAAGGAAGAACTCTGGCCCCACAAGCCTAATCCAACAATGCCTACTTTAACTTTGTTTGTCATGATTTCACCCTTCGCTAGTGTCGAAATTCTAGAACTTATTAATATTGAAAGTTATCGTTTTGATTTCAGTCATTTCCTTTAAAGTATGAATACCGCCTAGTCTTCCGATTCCACTCATGGTTCCACTTCCTCCACCAAATGGAATATGTAGTTCCCAGTAGGTACTCGAATCATTAATATTTACAATTCCAGATCTCATCTGTTCTGCCAGTGCAAAAGCCACTCCAGCATCTTTTGTCCACACGGCGCTCGATAATCCAAACTGAGGAGCCGAGCACATTGAGACAACTTCATCAAAAGAATCAAAGGGAACTAAGGGAACTATGGGTCCGAATGTTTCCTCTTTAACAACCAGTGCATCTTTCGAAACATTTGTAATGAGGGTTGGATTAAAGAAAAGTTCACTTCCAAATTCTGGTGCGCGAGTGCCTCCCAGTAAAAGTTCTGCTCCATTTTTCAAAGCGTCAGAAATATGTTCTTCCATTTTCTTTGCCACGGCCTCATTGTTGAGGGGACCAATTGTTGTGGCATCATCTAAAGAATTGCCTAGAACATGCTGCTTCGAAATAACTAATATTTTCTCTGATAATTCTTTTTGAGCCTTGCGTTCAACGAAGACCAGTTCGGTTGCTGAGCAAGTTTGTCCAGCGTTTAAGAACGCTCCATCACAGATCGCCTGGGCGGCGGCTTGAAGATCTGCATCCGCGAAAACAACTGTAGGGCCGTTACCTCCCAACTCAAGCAACATTGGTTTCCCTGCCCCGCGCTGTGCGATTAGATTTCCGACGCGAGTACTTCCAGTAAAACCAATTGCATCCACACCCTTGTGTCCAACTGCGGCATCACCAACGACATGTCCAAATCCAGTTAACAGATTTATAACTCCAGCTGGAATTCCAGCTGATTCAATAATTTGCATGAAAAGCACTGCTATATAACTGGTGGTTGGAGCAGGGATCCAAATGACAGAGTTTCCAGTTGCAAGAGCAGGAGCCAGATACTCCGTTGGAATATTAAGGGGAAAATTCCAGGGGGTAATAACTACATAGGTGCCTCGGGGGCTCCGCCTCGTAATCACTCTCTTGTCAGGATCGGTTGATGGAAGAGTTTCCCCATTCAAATGCCTTACGTGTCCAGCCGCATCTCTAAAACCCTTAGCGGCTGCGAGTACCTCCCAAATTGCTTCACGATTTCGTGGCTTTCCTTGCTCTTTAGCCATCGCATCTGCGAGCAATTCAGCGGACGCTTCAATTTTATTCGCAACACCTTCACACCAGGATGCTCTAACTTCGACAGTTGATTCTCTTAGAAACTTATTAACTCCATTTGCGGCCACTACCGCTAAATCTAAATCAGGTGAAGTTGCTTCTTGCAGAGTGGCAATTAGTGACCCGTCAGATGGATTTCTTGATTCAAAAACTTTTCCGGCCGTCGCGCTGACCCATTTCCCACCGATGTAAAGTTTTGCTCGCGTCATTTTAAGCCCTTCAAGAGCAATAGATTCAAATTGATTCGCGTGCACTCTCTACTATAGATGGAATCAGAATAAAGTAAAGACCTCTGGGTAATAGAAACTAGAAAGAGCCCCGATTTCTCGAGGCCCTTCCGCGCAAAGCTGAAACAACTGCTTGGATCGATACCAATAGATCGAGTTGAAACACCTAAGACTGTGGTGGAGGCGACGGGGTTCGAACCCGCTCCGACGGTTTGGTAAACAGCCAGGCTTCCAATTACAACACGCCCCATCACGGACGTGAAGTTACGGCTTAAGTATTGATCAAATTAAGGCTGAACAAAACTTTGTGAATAAGCGAAAGTTGTGGAAAAGCAAAAGGGACCTGGCTATTAACCAAGTCCCAGTTACTACCAAACCGTCGTTCCGAAAGTATGGCACATATTTATAAATGTTGCACAAAAGCAAAAGGGACTTGGATATAAACCAAGTCCCAGTTACTACCAAACCACTGTTGTGAAAGTATCGCATAATTACGTGGTTACGCGCAGTGAAAATAAATAAAGAAGAGTCGCCCTATAAGCCGGATTTAATTTGATCAGCGTGTTCTGCAGGATGTTTAATGTATGTTTCAAGCCAGTTCGTCACTGTGTAATTACCTGATTCACTATGAACCCCTGCATTATCTAATTGAGCTGTCGAAATTCGCTTCAATATTTCAAGGGAGGAAGCGCGCACCGCCTTAAATACTGCTATTGAATTCTCAATAGGAAGATCGCTATAACCTAAAGTTTCATTTTCGCCCCAGGCGCCCTCGTCATATCCCTGAATTTGGGTACCTGGTTCTGCGATTAATCGCCGCAATCTTGCATATGACT
>Ga0209086_10001098_pt1 | contig 22138 bp, 20 predicted proteins | sample M_130207_XF_Meta_FD_187312 | JGI IMG/M metagenome (GOLD analysis project Ga0209086, IMG submission 187312) | Freshwater microbial communities from Lake Montjoie, Canada to study carbon cycling - M_130207_XF_MetaG (SPAdes) (version 2) | ecosystem: Environmental > Aquatic > Freshwater > Lake... | reverse complement strand
GCAGTCAAGCGGCGAGGCGGCTTCATCGCGGGTGGTGTTATCACCGAGAAAGTGAATACGCACGGTGCGTGGCTGCGGCGGAGCGATGTAGAGGTGGTTGTCGAAGTCTTGCGTATCGCCGGTGAGGGTGAGCGTGGTGGCGTTCGTTGAATTCGGCGGTGCGGTGAGAATGCGCGAGGCACCGGGTTGAAGCTGGGCCGTGATGGAATCGGATTTGGGGCCGTCTTTCCATGCGAGTGTGAAGTCGCGAAGGCGGGAGTCGCGGGTGTTGGCGAGGCGCGTGCGAATGGTGGAAGCCTGGGTTTTGGCGGAGGCATCCGGACGGACAGGAGTGTCCGTCGTACTGTCGGAAGCAGCGAGCGCGAGGGAGAGATTGTCGGCATTCGCGGGATCGAGGCGGTGGACTTGAAGGCGGAGGTCGGCGGGCCAGGCGATGGTGCGCAACGCATCAAGGTGCGTGCCTTCTTGAAGATCGGTGATGAGGAGGATGTGCTTTTTGAGGGAGGCGGTGTTGGTGTCGAAGAGCGCAACGGCATCAATGAGGGCGCGGTCGAGGTGCGTGGCGGACCACGAGGGCGAATGAGACGCAAGACGCGTGGGGAACTCCGTGGAGCGTGAAGCGGGGCTGGTGCGGTCTTCTTCAAAGGTCCACAGCGGCGTGAGTTTTTGATCGAAGACAGCAAGCGCGACGCGATCGGTGATTTTGGCGGACTGCGCTGTGCGCTTGGCTTCGTCGAGAGCGCGCTGCCAGAGATCATCGCGACGCATGGAGGCGCTGCGGTCGATGAGGATGAGTGTGGCGCGGTCAGGTGAGGTTGAAGCGGCGGATTCGCTGCGAAGAAAGGGGCGCGCGAACATTAAGGCGAGCAGGATGAGCGCGAGGCAACGCAGGAGCAGCAGCAGCCAGTTTTCGAGGCGACGTTTGGAAACGGGGACGGGCGTCTGCGCGTCGAGAAAGAGCAGCGAGCTGAACTCAACACGATCCTGCGGTGGCCTGCGGCGCAGATGCAGCAGGATCGGTGCGATGACCGCAGCGGCACCAAGGAGGTAGAATGGGAAAAGCCAAGTCATGCGGCGAGCTTGGCAGAGGATTTCGACGCCTTCTTGCGCTGGCGGGCACTGAGGAAGGTGAAGAGGACTTCTTCGAGAGGTTTATCGGTGGGGCACCAGTGGTATTCGACGTTGTAACGATCGCAGGACTGCTGAATTTGCTCGCGGTGGGCGGCAAGACGCTTCAGGTAGGTCTCGCGGGCGAGTTGCGGGTCGATGAAGCGTTCGGCACCACTCTCGGCATCGCGGAAGTGGGCGGATTTTTCGAAGGTGAAGTCGATCTCGGCGCGATCCATGAGATGGAAGAGCACGAGGTCGTGACCCATCGCGCCGAGGAGAGCGAGCTGCTTCTCCAAGTGCTCAATGGGCGCAAGTAGATCGGTGATGAGGCAGATCATGCCGCGTTTGCGCAGCAGATCGGCAAGCTGGCCGATGGAAACGGCCAGCGAGGTGCCAGTGGCCTTCGCGGGCCGCTCCAACTCGGTGATCATGCGGCGCAGATGGCCTGTACGGTTGCGCGGCGGCAGATGTTCTTCGATGCCTTCCGCAAACGTGGTGAGTCCGGCTGCATCGCCTTGCTTCATCAAGAATGATGCGAGTGTAGCAGCCAGAGTGGCCGCGTAATCTGCCTTCGTGTAACTCTGCGAGCCGTAACCCATGGATTTGCTGTGATCGATAACGAGCTGGCAGCGCAGGTTCGTCTCGTCCTCGAATTTCTTGATGTAGGTGCGGTCGCTACGCGCCAGCACCTTCCAGTCGATGTAACGCGGATCGTCGCCTTGGACGTAGGCTCGGTATTCGCTGAACTCGACGGAGAAGCCGTGGTAGGGGCTGCGGTGCATGCCTTTCCACAATCCCTCGACGACAACCTTCGCGCGAAGCTCGAGCGATTTAATGCGCATGAGCGCCGCTGGATCGAGGAAAGTGGTGGCGGAGCTCATCAGTGATCTCCTGGATTAGATCTTCACCGTCTCCAGCAGCTTCGCGATCACCTTCTCCACCGTCACGCCTTCGGCTTCGGCTTTGTAGTTCACGAGGATGCGGTGGCGGAAGACGGGGAGGGCAAGGGCGCGGATGTCGTCGTGGGTGACGTGGGCGCGGCCGGCGAGGAGGGCTCTTGTTTTGGCGCCGAGGACGAGGTTTTGGCTGGCACGAGTGCCAGCGCCCCAATTGACCCATTGGTTGATGAAGTCGGGGACGCCGTCGCGGCCGGGACGACTGGCGGCGGAGAGGCGGACGGCGTAACGAGCGATGTCTTCGGCGATGGGAACTTTGCGGACGACCTGCTGAAAGGCGAGGAGTTGCTCGCCAGTGAAGAGGCGCTGCACGGGCTCGCCTTTGCCACTGGTGGTACGGGTGACGACGGAGACTTCATCGTCCTCGCTGAGGTAGTCGATGACGATGTTGAGCATGAAGCGGTCGAGCTGGGCCTCGGGGAGCGGGTAAGTGCCTTCCTGCTCTATGGGGTTCTGCGTGGCGAGGACGAAGAAGGGCTCGGGCAGGTGCATGGTTTTGCCATTCACGGTGACTTGGTGCTCCTGCATGGCTTCAAGCAACGCGGCCTGCGTTTTGGGCGGTGTGCGGTTTATTTCGTCGGCGAGGATCATGTTGGCGAAGACGGGGCCACGGCTGAAGACGAGCTTGCGGCCGCCTTCGGGGCTGTCTTCGAGGATTTCGGTGCCGGTGATGTCGGAGGGCATCAAATCGGGCGTGAACTGGATGCGCTGGAAACTGAGGTGGCAGACATCGGCGACGGTTTTGATGAGCAGTGTCTTCGCGAGGCCCGGTGCGCCAGTGATGAGGCAGTGACCACCCGCGAGGAGGGCGATGAGCATTTCATCAATGACATGCAACTGCCCGACGATGACCTTGCCGACCTCCGCAAAGAGCCGCTGACGGGCGGTGGCGAGCAGTTCGACGATCTGGCGTTCGGTGAGAGGGGCGGAGGACGGCGGAAGGTCGGGAGGGGCGCTCATGAGGTGTGTGCTGTACCAAACAGCGGCGAAGGTGCCAAGTTTTCATCCATAGCACGGAATGGTGAAGTGGTCAGGACCGGCAGGCAGCCGGCATCACGATCTGAGGCGGTCTGTTGAGGAGACTACTTGGACCAGGCAGGCTCGGGCTCCCACTCTTTTTCGCCATGGCCGACGCCGATGAGTTCGGCTTCTTCCTCTTCTTCAGTTTGCTCGAGCAGCGGGGCGAAGCGTTCGGAGCGGAAGCCAAGTTCTTGCTTCACGCTGGAGTGCGGATCGTCTGGATTGTGCAGTTCCTGGAGCAGCAGGAGGATGTCGAATTCGGCACCGGCGAGTTTAATTTCGGCGTCGTCGTTCACGACGAACTGGGGATTTGAGCGCCCAGAGCGGATGGCACGCACGGTGTAGATTTGATCCATCTTGGGCAGGGACTTGTAGAGGTCGAAGACCCAAGGGTCGAATTGATCGTCGATGCAGGCGACTTGCTGGCCGGTTTTGAACATGGAGCGACGAATAGCTTCATGCTGCGCGATGGCAAGAGATTGACAGAGTGCTGTGGCCCACAGGAAGCTAAACCGCGCGTAAAAGCTGAGCTAACAACCGCAACCGCAAGCACTGTCCCGAGTTTATCGGCAGCACTCGCCATCAACCATGAAACGCTTCACGTATCTTTCGCTTCTTCTGCTCGTCCTGACGATCCTGCCAACCGCATGTCGTGCTCAAGTCCAACTTCCTGAAGGTGTTCAGAAATTAGAACTCACGGTCGATGGCCTAGCACGCAGTGGGTTTGTTTATGCGCCAGCGAAGGCCAAGGAAACGTCGACACCGGTGGTGTTCGTGTTTCACGGCCATGGCGGCGCTGCATTGCAGGCAGGACGCTCATTTGCGATGCACCAGCACTGGCCGGAGGCGATCTCGGTTTATCTGCAAGGGCTGAACACTCCAGGAAAACTGACCGATCCCGAGGGTAAGAAGCCGGGCTGGCAAAGTGGGGCAGGAGATCAGGGAGATCGTGACTTGAAGTTATTCGACGCAGTGATGGCGAATTTGAAGGATATCTACAAGGTGGATACGAAGCGTGTGTTTTCGACCGGACACTCGAATGGCGGCGGCTTTACTTATTTGCTGTGGCAGATGCGGCCAGATGTGTTGTGCGCAGTCGCACCGTCTGCGGCGGCCTCGATTCGTCTCAAAGACACGCCGTTTAAACCCAAGCCCTGCATGCACATCGCCGGGACGCAGGATCCGCTGGTGAAGTATGAGTGGCAGCAGATAGCGATGACCAAGGTGAAGGAGATCAATCAATGCGAGGCAGAGGGCAAAGCGTGGGCAAAAGATTGCACCTTGTTTGGCTCGAAGGTTGGAGCGCCGTTTGTGGCCTTCATCCATCAAGGCACGCACAAGTTTCCCGATGAAGCACCTGCCTTGATAGCAAAGTTCTTCAAGGAGCAGTCAGCGGCGGTGAAGTAATGCCGCCTGCCACTCGGACTCTTTGAAGCCGACGAGATGCACACTGTTCTTCGCGTCGATGGCGAAAGGCCGTTTCACAAGATTGCCGTTTCCAGCAAGCAAGTTGAGTGCTGAGTCGGTGCTCATCGTGGGCAGCTTGTCTTTAAGTCCAAGGGAGCGGTAATCGAGGCCGGAGACATTGAATAGCTTGCGGAGATCGCCCTTGTGAGCGGCAAGCATGGCTGTGAGTTCGGCCAGCGATGGCGGTGTCTCGCGGATAGAGACTTCTTCAAAGGCGATGGCGTGCTGCTTGAGCCACTTGAGGGCGTTTTTGCAGGTGGAGCAGCCGGAGTAGGCGTAGATTTTGAGCATGGCCGCTAGCTTTGCACGCATTTCATCCACGGTTCAAATTCGGGCGGCAGTTTGGCCTCGAAGCTCATGGGTTGATCGTGAATCGGATGTAGAAAGGCCAACTTCCATGCGTGCAGCATGAGGCGCGGGACGCGGACACGTTGCTTGGCAGGTTGGGCATAGATGGGATCGCCTAGAATCGGACACTGCAATGCCTCACGCATGTGAACACGAATCTGATGCGTGCGTCCGGTGAGGAGACGGCATTGGATGAGGGCGCAGCCTTGATCCGTGGCGAGCCGGTGCCATTCGGTGACCGCCTCCTTCCCTGCCCCGTCGAGCAGGATGGACATGCGTTTGCGGTCCACCGGATGCCTGCCGATGAAATTTTGAATTCGTCCGCTTGCCTCCTTCGGCACGCCATTGACCACAGCGAGGTAGATTTTCGTGAGCCGCCGCTCGGCGAATGCCTCGGTCAGGCGGCGGTGTGCGATGTCGTTCTTCGCCACGACCATGCAGCCGCTGGTGTCTTTATCGAGGCGATGAACGATGCCTGGACGCATCTCTCCGCCGATTCCACTGAGGTCATCAATGTGATGCAGCAGGGCGTTCACGAGGGTGCCGTCAGGATTTCCTTCCGCCGGATGAACAACAAGGCCGGAGGCTTTGTCCAGCACTACGATGTCGGAATCCTCATACAAAATCGTCAACGGAATGTCCTGGGCCTTGATCTCGACATCGGCTACTTCCGGCACCGTGACGCTCACCACATCCCCAGCTCGCATTGTCGCCCCAGATTTGACCGGTTTGCCGTTAAGCGTGGCGTGGCCGTCCTTAATCAGGTCCTGGAGCCGCGAACGTGACATATCCGACAAACGCCGGGCAAGGTGCTTGTCGAAACGCTCGCCGAGTTCGGCGGCCTCAGTGACGGTCCATTCCATTTCACATACTCAAGATTCAAATTAATCAGGCAATCTGTAATTTCTGGCATTCACCATGCGATGCAGTAGGTAGCCAAACCCAAAAATCCCTTTTGAACCTCGTCCCTGAACAAGCCTATCTCAGCACCTGTCCCGTGTGTCAGGAGCAGATTGACGTAACGTCCTTGGAGCCGTTCACGAAGCTGAAATGTCCTTTCTGCGGCCAAATGGTGCGTGTGCGGCGTCGATTCGACCACTTTATGATCGTGCGCCAGATCGGCGAGGGCGGCATGAGCCGCGTGTTCGAGGCGGAGGATGAAACCCTAGGCCGCCGCGTGGCACTCAAAATCCTAAACCGGCAGTATGGCCGCGATGCCACACGATTGGAGCAGTTCCGTCAGGAAGCGCACATCACTGCCAATGTGACGCATCCGAACGTGATCAAGCTCTACTCCGTGGGTTACGACCAAGGCTATTTTTACATCGCGATGGAACTCGTCGGCGGTGGCAGCCTGGAGCAACGAATCAAGCGTGAGGGCCATCTCAAGGAGGCCGAAGCCCTGCGCATCGGTCGCGAAGTGGCCGAGGGCCTGCGTGCCGCGCAGCATCTGAATCTGATTCATCGTGATGTGAAACCCGCGAACATTTTGTTCACTGAAACCGGTACGGCAAAGGTGGTGGACTTCGGTCTGGCGCTGTTTGCGAACCGCGGTGCCGATCTATCCGGCGAAATCTGGGCCACGCCCTACTACGTCGCTCCAGAAAAAGTCATCGAAAACAAGGAGGACTACCGCAGCGACATCTTTAGTCTCGGTGCCACGCTCTATCACGCGATGACGGGTAATCCGCCGCACAAAGCGGACACGAATGCTATCGAAGATCTGCGCCGCATCAAAAGCAAGCGCGTCGTCCTCGGCGAATCTGGATTGCGCTTCTCACCGCGCACCGAGCACGCCATCAACGGCATGCTGAGCTTTCGTCCTGAAGAACGCTTCTCAAACTACGACGAAGTGGTGGATGAAATGCGTCTTGCTGAAGGTTTGCTGGATCGCGGTGGCGTTCGGCGCAGACTGTTTTCACGTCGTGCAAGGTTGGTCACCGCTGTGGCTGCAGCGATCGCCCTAGCTTATGGCATCGGCTGGTTGTTGCGTGAAGGCGGCGAACGTCGTGTGCGAGCCTCCCTACAGATTTCAGCAGCGGATGCGCGTGATCTTTCTGGCAGCGGTGTGACGCTCAAAGCGGACAAGGAGAAGGAAACCGTCTCCAAGCGTTTCACTGACGCACGTGAAGAAATGCTGAAACAGTCCTTCAGCAGTGCACACGATAAATTCATCAAGCTGGCCGATTCCAAGGACACGCCCCAACCCACCAAAAACTGGGCACGCTTCAACGCCGCGCTTTGTGACATCTGCGACAAAAACACCCAGCGCGACAAGAAAACCGCTGCAGCAGAGCAGTTCGCGAAGCTTTCTACGTCGGAAGACTTGAATGGCCTAGCGCCCTTTTTTACCAAGCTCCAGGAACGGATGTCGCATAACCTCGCCCTTGGGCTTGCACCTGAAACATTGGACTACAAGCCGAACAGTGAGGAAATCCTCGGCTACCTTGTTCATGGCCTAGCAGAATGGCATTTTGGCGACGCACGTCTCGGCGCTGATGAATTGGAGATCTTTCGTGACAAACTGATAGACATAAAGCCGGCAGCCGGAACTACGAACTCGCTCGAATGGCTCTCCAGCTACAGCGCTATTGTTGACTACTATCAGACCGATTTTCCACTTGTTCGTGCTGCGTTAAAGCCCCGCAATTCCGGCACCATAGATGAACTGCGCTGTGCACTGACCGAAGTGGAACAAACCAAAAAGCAGCTCAAGACCAGCGGTGCCTTCCGCAGTGAAATCGATAAATGGCAGTCGGAACTCAAGCGCGAAATCAAGCGCATGACCATGGAGGAACAGCAGAGGCAGATGCTGGCAGACACCAAACATCGTCAGGCCGATCTTGAACTTCTTGGAGAGGTTAATGCCCTCGTGCCTTCACTCGTGCAGGGCTATGATTACACACGCGCCATCGAATTACTCAGCGGCACTCGCTTGGAGACTGCTGACGTGCGCAGCGCACTCGATGGCCGCCTTTACCTCTACACACAATCGCGTGATTTCGTGCGTCAGCTTACTTCTGATCTCAACACCAAAGGCTGGAACGGCACCATCTCACGCCGTGAAGGTGGCCAGATGAGCGGACGGATCACCTGCAACGCCGATGGCACCACCGTGAGCGTCGCGCTCGATCGCGGCACGCTCTCGCTGCCGTTTGAAAGTCTCACGCCCGAAACTCTTGTCGAAATCGCCCAAGCCTTTGGCTCACAGACCACCGATTCCACCGACTACTACCGTCGCCAGGAAAACACCGCCGCATTCGCAAGGCTCAATGGTCTTTCCCAGCTTTCCACGACCATCGCCGCCCAACTCATGGAAGAAAACCGCTCCTTCCGTTCTCGTTGGATGAAGGTGATGGAAGCGGGAATCTAGCCCAAAGAAAAACCTCGTTCATCTCACGACAAACGAGGTTCTCATAAGTCTTCAACAGGCTCTGACTACTTGATCTCTTGCGCCCAGAAGATGTGCCAGTCGTCCAAATTGTTCAGATCGACTGCACCTGGATTCACGCTGCCATCATCAGCGATGCCATCAGCAGCTAGAATCGTTTTGCGCGTAGCGTCGTCATGGATGTAGCCTTGGATGGCGACATTGTGCTTGTAGATGTTGCCCTTGGTGAGGTTCACGCCGGGCTGCGCCTTGATCCAGCTTTCAAGCTGCGGGTAGCTTGGCTTCGTGGCGATGAAGGCCTTGAAGGTGTCAATGTTGATGCCAAGCGCGTCGAGCGTCATTTGGTCATAGCCGCAGCCGATGCCGGGATAATCAGCGTGAAGCTTGCCAGCAGCAGCCAGCGAGGCTTTCTGCCAAAGGCGGGGAAGATGAAGGACACCGAGGGGGCCGGCGATGCCGGAACTGATGAGAGGAACGATCTGGCTCATGATGGAATGTGGGTTGGATTCTGTTGTAGCGGTCGGAATTGCCCGACATCTCATTCTGAAGAGCGCATGCAATCGCGGCAAGCGCGAAACCATTGAGTCTTTGTGACGTTATCCATGCCCATGAAAAATATCCGCCACCTCCTCTTTCTCGCAGTTGCAACAGCTTTACTTGCCCAGCAAGCGGACCTATTCAAAACATGGGATCGGAATATGGACGGCAAGCTCTCCAAGGATGAGCTTCCCGAGGGGCCACGCCAAAACTTTGAGCGTGTGGACAGTGATAAGGATGGATTCATCTCCAAAGCCGAGCACGAAAAGTTTGTTGGGGGTCGTAAAGCTCCTAGCACGAACCAAGCCCCGCGTTTGCCGGAGAATATCGATGCCAAACTGGATCTACCTTACGCGGCGACTGAAAATCCACGTCAGCGACTTGATTTGTATCTGCCGAAGTCACGCAAGAGCGACAAACCATTGCCGGTGATCGTGTTCATCCACGGCGGCGGCTGGCAGGCGGGCAGTAAATCGAGTGGCATCGGTAGCATCGGCCGTTTTGTCAGCGGTGGCGACTACGCCGGCGTTTCGGTCGGCTATCGGCTCACCAATGAAGCGCAGTGGCCAGCACAGATTCACGATTGCAAGGCCGCCATACGCTGGATCAAAGCGAACGCCAAGGAATACGGCTTTGATGCCAGCAAGATCGGCGTTTGGGGGACTTCCGCAGGCGGACACCTTGTTTCATTTCTGGGCACAAGTGGTGATGTGAAGACGTTGGAAGGCACGCTCGGTAAGCACCTGGATCAAGACAGCAAAGTGAACTGCGTGGTCAATTTCTTTGGCCCCGAGAATTTCATCACGATGGTCACGCAGGAGAGCACCATCGATCGCAAAACGGCCGACTACCCCGAAGCGAAACTCCTGGGTGGACGTGTGCAGGATAAAACGGAAGCAGCGAAGGAAGCCTCCCCCGTCACACATGTCTCAGCGGGTGATGCGGCGTTCCTCACGGCTCATGGCACGAAAGATCCGCTCGTTCCTTATGCGCAGGGTCAGGAAATTGATGCTGCGCTAAAAAAAGCGGGCGTCGAATCACTCCTCATCACCATGACCAACGGCGGCCACGGCTTCCGCAGTACAGAACTCGACGAACGTGTGCAGCAGTTCTTTGATAAACATCTGCGTGGCATCGCGGCGGAGATTTCGACCACAGCGATCCTCACAGAGCCAAAGAAGTAATCACATCGCCCCTGGTGGCGATTCTTGTTCTGTCAATTCGAGCGCCACTGGGGCAGAAGCTCCTTTGCCCAGACGACCGCTGTAGAGGTCGATGGTTCGTTTGGCAATGATGTCAATCACCGCTGGCTGCAGCGTGCGAGCCGCCACATTCGAAACGGCCACGCTGGCCCACATGATGGGCGATTTCAAACGCAGCACCTGCCAGATGGGCAGCAGGCGCTTGTACCATTTGTTGGCCGTCTGCATTTTGTCGTGTGTGGCGATCTTGTGAGTCATCTCCCATGTCTTGATAGCTGTACTGGCACTGACATCAACAAGGCGACCAATCGAGCGCGTTTGCAGGAAATCGGCGACATCCATCGCCGCCAAGTGAACCGCACGCGAAAACTGGCTGAGGCCGGGTGCGAGCAGCGCTTCCTGCTTGCCGGGATGATAGATTGCTGCGATTTCGCGCACGAGTTTCGGCACTTCATCAACGAGTGGCGGCAACCACTCGGGGTTGAGGTTTTTTTGCCAACGCAGCCGTTTTTTGCACTCTTCGACTGCCTTGTGAGCTTGTTCATCGGCGACACCACATTCAGGGAAGACGTAACTGGACACCGCATGCCTTGCCGCACGCAGATCGGCAGCAAAGCGCAGCGCTTTCCATAAAACGAGCGTCGCCCCGCCGACGAGAACGCCGGCCAGAAAGACCATGATGTGACTCCAGGGCATGCCGACACGGGAGAGCACTGCACGCAGAGTGTCAAGATACCGAAAGTGGCAGGAGAGGCGGCTTGCAGCAGCGGAATGACACGCCATAGATGCGCACCTCACCATGTCCTCCATTTTCGAACTCTTCTCTCTTCAAGGCAAAACCGCCGTCGTCATTGGCGGCACCGGCGAACTCTGTGGCGCAGTCGCGGAAGGCTTTGCCTCAGCGGGTGCAGAAGTCGTCCTTGTCGGCCGTGATCAATCGAAAGCCGACAAGCGCCTCGAAACCATTCAAGCCGCTGGTGGGCAGGCCTATTTCGTTTCTGCCGATGCCAGCCGCAAAGCCGATCTGCAAATCCTGCTCGATCAGGTGCTAGAGCGTTCCGGTGGCTGTGACATTCTTGTTAACGGTGCCGGCGTAAACTCTGCGACGCCGTTTCTCGACATCGCCGAGGACGAATACGACCGGATCATGAACATCAACACCAAGGCAGTGTTTCTGGCCTGCCAGGTGTTTGGGAAGCACTTCGTGGAGCAAAAGATCGCTGCCTCCATCATCAATCTCGGCTCCATGTCCGGCCTGCTGCCGCTGAGCCGCGTGTTCACCTACTCGATGAGCAAGGGTGCCGTTCACAATCTCAGCAAGAACCTCGCTCGCGAGTGGGCACCGCTCGGCATTCGCGTAAACACGCTCGTCCCCGGCTTTTTTCCTGCCGAACAGAACAAAAAAGTTCTCACGCCTGACCGCGTCGCCAAAATCATGGGCCACACGCCGATGAATCGCTTTGGCGAAGCCAAGGAACTCATCGCCGCAGCGCTCATGCTGGCTGGAGCAGGCGGCTCGTTCGTCACCGGTCACGAGATGGTCGTAGATGGCGGGTATTCGTCGATGACGATCTAGGGTTAGTAGCCCATGTGATAGAATCTCGAAAACGTGTGCGTTTAGGTCAGTGGTAAGACCTCTAACCACATGACTTTTTCAGCTATCAAACCGCAGCGCAGTCTTGTCGAGGAGGTATGTGCGCGTATCGCTTCAGTAATCCGTGACGAGATCACGGTGGGTGATGGTTGGCTGCCCCCGGAACGCGATCTGGCCCTCAAACTTGGTGTTAGCCGCCCTGTGGTGCGTGAAGCTACTAAGCGGCTCGAATTGCAAGGACTACTCGAAGTGAAGCACGGCGTTGGCACTAAGGTCGTGGACAAGCTGCACAAACCGCTGAACGGCTCGCTGGCGTTGCTGATTCCTGATGACAAGGAGCGGCTGCGCCAGCTCATCCAAGTGCGTTTCATGTTGGAGCCGGAGAATGCACGACTCGCGGCGGAGAACGCCAACGCAGTCCATATTCGCAAACTGCGCGCGGCTTTGAAGCAACTCGAAGCTGCGGTTGATTTTGAAACAGCTGTGGCGGCTGACATGACATTTCATCGCGAGCTGGCGGCGGCCTCGGGCAATCAAATCGCCACGCTGCTACTGCATTCGCTCTCCGAATTGATTCAAACCAGCCTCAGTCGAGGTTACTCGCGCACTTCGACCACCAATGCCGTGCGCCAACATGCCGCCATTCTCTCAGCGATTGAGAAACGCGATCCCGCCACTGCCGCGAAGGCGATGCGCGAGCATTTGATCACCGCCGAGGCCGATCTGGCGCTGCCGAAGACTAAAAAAGCACCCCGGGCATGAAATCCTTCCTTCCTATCTCTTTGCTAATCGTGGGCACTCGCGTGCTGGGTGTCGAATCCGATGCCGCGAAGCTATTTCATGAGCAGGTGGCACCGATCCTCGTGAAGAACTGCATCGAGTGCCATAACGACGTGACGACCAAGGGCGGTCTCAACATGGAAACACTGGCCGAGGTGTTGAAGGGCGGCGAAGACGGCCCAGCCATCGTTCCTGGCAAGGCGCTGGAGTCGCCATTGTATCAGATGATCGTGCCGGAATCGCTCGGCGATAAGCCAGAGATGCCGAAGAAGAAAGCGGCGCTGGCTTCTGCTGAAACGGATCTCATCAAGCGCTGGATCGACATGGGGGCAGCTTGGCCGCAGGAGATCGTGCTCAAGGAAAAACCGAAGGGCGGCATCACGCACTGGTCGTTTCAGCCGCTAAAGCCGACAAAGCATGCATCCATCGATGAATTCATCATCGAGAAGTTAACAGAGAAAGGAATCGCCATGAATCCACCTGCGGATGCACGCACCTTCATCCGCAGGGCGAGCTTTGATTTGATCGGACTGCCACCGACTCCTGAAGAAGCCGCCACATTCGAAAAGGAGTTCAGCGAGGATCAAGTATCGAGCATCAAGCATCTGATTGACCGTCTTCTCGCCTCACCACGCTACGGCGAGCGCTGGGCGCGGCACTGGCTGGACCTGATGCGCTTCGCAGAGAGCCACGGCTTTGAAATGAACCGTGCACGGCCGAACGCGTGGCCGTATCGGGATTACGTCATTCGCGCTTTCAATGACGATAAACCCTATGACCAATTTGTGCGGGAGCAGGTCGCGGGTGATCAACTCGGCGCAGATGAAGGCACCGGATTCCTCGTGGCGGGTGCGTGGGACCAGGTGAAGAGCCAGGACCCGGTGCTGCGGGCCAATCAACGGGCGGACGAGATGCATGACATCGTAAGCACCACTGGAAGCGCGTTTCTCGGCCTCACCATCGGTTGTGCCCGCTGCCATGATCACAAGTTCGATCCGGTGTTGCAGACGGATTACTATCGCGTGCGCGCTATTTTTGAAGGGGTGCAGCATGGCGAACGTGAACTGCGGCCTGCGGATGCCGAAGATCGGCAGAGGAAAGCAGAGAGCGTGCGTTTGGAGATCGCGGCGATTGATTCGGCGCTCGCTCGCTTCCAACCGAAGGCACAACTAACGAAGCGAGTGTTGGTGGATGATGATCTGCCACCTCCGGCGAAACCAGATGCCATTGGATGCGTGCAAATCGAGCAACCGACGAATGGAAAGCCCATTGATTACTCTCCGGGCACGGAAACTGGCCAAGCAGCTGATCCGGGAGATTCGACACGACTGCCGAACCTTGGCGAGAGCTATCGCTATTGGAGTGCGAAGAGCGATGAAGCCGGCAAGGACTTCTTCTCATGGAATCCACGTGTCGCAGGCAAACAACGCATCTGGCTGTCCTGGGGCGCGTGGACGACGCATGCGAAAGATGCGCACTACATTCTCGATCTGGACGGCGATGCGAATACCAAGGAGGATCAACAGGAGATCGCGGTAGTGGATCAAAGTAAGTTTGCGGACGGCAGCGGGGCGATTCCTGAGCAGAGACGCTGGAGTGGCTTCAAGTATGCTGGAACGGATGCGTTGACGGCGGAATCCATCGTTATCCTGCGTAGCGGGAAGCTTGGCGGCCCGACGGTGGCGGATGCAGTGCTGTTTGAGGCGGCAAACGATGACAAACCGGGCTCACAGCCGCATTTGCGTGCACCGGTGACGCATCTGGCAAATCATGAGAGCTTTGATGCGGTGAAGGCAAAGTTTGTGCGCTTTAACATCAACGCAACGATTGGCGCTCAGCCGTGCATTGATGAGCTGGAGGTCTTTGCGGGAGACAAGAATGTCGCGTTAGCGAAGAACAGAGCCAAGGTGACGGCTTCGGATGTTTATGCCGATGGGACGAACTCAATTCACCAGATCGCCCATGCAAATGATGGGCTGTATGGCAATGCGAAGAGCTGGATTGCAAAAGGAAGCAAGGGCTGGCTGCAAATCGAGTTGCCGCAGGTGGAGACGATCAATAGCATCGTTTGGAGCCGGGATCGCAACGCCAAGTATCAAGATCGTCTCGCGACGGATTATGTAATCGAAGTTTCACTCGATGGAAAAGCATGGCAGCCGGTGGCGTCGTCAGCAGACCGACTAGCAGTGGATTATCGGGAGCGGATTCGCGATGTGCCGACGCTGAGCGGTGTCAGTGGTGAAAATGCCGCCGAAGTAAAAAAACGCAGTGAACAACGGGCAGTGCTGCAACGGCAATTGAAGGAACTGACGAACTTCCCGATGGCCTACCTCGGCAAGTTTGAGCAACCGGGGCCAACTTTCCGCCTGCAACGCGGCGATCCAATGACGCCGAAGGAAGAGATTGCACCAGGAGCGTTGTCGCAGCTCGGCGCGAAACTTGATTTGGCAAAGGACACACTCGAATCCGAGCGGCGCATGGCTTTGGCGAAGTGGCTCACAGATCCGCAGAATCCGCTGACGGCTCGGGTGATGGTGAACCGCATTTGGCATTACCATTTCGGCACGGGCATCGTCGATACGCCGAGCGATCTCGGGTTCAACGGTGGCAAACCGTCACATCCTGAGCTGCTGGATTGGTTGGCGGCGGAATTCATGAAACGTGGATGGAGCATGAAGGAGATGCATCGCCTCATCATGAACTCGGCGGCGTATCGGCAGTCGAGCATGGCAAATGACAGCGGCATGCAGGCAGATTCGGGTGCGCGGCTGCTGTGGCGTTTCCCAACGCGGCGCATCGAGGCGGAGCCGTTGCGGGACACGATCTTGGCGGTAAGCGGTGTGCTGGATCTGACGATGGGCGGGCCTGGATTCGATTTGTTCGACCCGAATGACAACTACGTGAAGGTGTATCAATCGAAGCAGGAATTTGGCCCCGACACCTTCAGGCGCATGATTTATCAGAGTAAGCCGCGTGTGCAGCTCGATGACACGTTTGGTGCCTTCGATGTACCGGATGCGGGACAGATAGCTCCGCGACGCACATCGAGCACGACGCCGTTGCAGGCGCTGAATTTCCTCAACAGCACGTTTGCGATGCAACAGGCTGGCTTGTCTGCCTCACGGCTCGAAAAGGAGGCTGGCAAGGCAGCAGAGGCACAGGTGAAGCGGGCATTTCAACTGGCCTATCAGCGCGATCCGCGTGCAGATGAGCTTGGAGCATCGGTGAAACTGATTTCTGAGCACGGGCTGGCGATGTTTTGCCGGGCACTGTTCAACACAAGTGAGTTCATGACCCTTTACTGATTTCCAGCCATGAAAAACCATCTCCTTTCACGTCGCACCTTCCTGAATCAAAGCGTCAGCGGGCTGGGCAGCATCGCTTTGACATCGCTTCTCGCGCAGAAGGGTCTGCTGGCGAATGATCCGATTCGTCCGCTGATCGATCCATCGCGTCCGTATGCGCCACGTCCGCCGCATTTTGCGCCACGCGCGAAGAACGTGATCATGATCTTCTGCTCGGGAGCGATGAGTCATGTCGATACGTTTGATTACAAGCCGGAGCTGGTGAAACGCCACGGTATGCCGCTGCCGGGGGCGGCGGATTTGATCACGTTTCAAGGAGCGCAGGGGAATCTGGTGAAGCCGCTGTGGGAGTTCAAACCGCGTGGGCAGTCGGGCAAGATGATCAGTGAGTTGGTGCCAAACATCGCCGAGTTCGCGGATGACATGTGCTTCATCCACTCGATGACAGCGAAGTCGAACACGCACGGCCCGGCGGAGAATCAGATGAGCACTGGTTTCATTCTGGACGGCTTTCCAGGTATCGGCTCGTGGGTAACGTATGCGCTAGGCTCCGAATGCGATGACATGCCGGCCTTTGTGGCAATTCCTGATCCGCGTGGCGTGCCGCAGAGTGGTTCGCGGCACTGGAACTCGGCGTTTTTGCCAGCGGTGTTTCAAGGAACGGCATTCAACGCGAGCAAACCGATTCCGAATTTGATCCGGCCTGCGAGCGTGAGTGAATCGGCGGATCGTGGCACGCGTGACTTGGTGAACCTCTTGAATCGGCGGCAGGCGGAGGAACACCCTGCGGACAGTGATCTGGCGGCACGCATATCGTCTTATGAGTTGGCGGCACGAATGCAGATCGCGGCATCCGAGGTCGGCAACATGGCGGGCGAGAGCAAAGCAACGCAGGAGCTTTATGGCGTGAACGATAGCAACGTGAACAAGGCCGGTTTCGCGAAGAACTGCCTACTGGCGCGGCGCTTGATCGAGCGCGGCGTGCGCTTTGTGCAGCTTTTTAACGGCTCCTACGCCATGGGCGAGGGCGTGGGAAATTGGGACGGGCACAAGACGATCGAGAAGCAGTATGCAGTGCATGGACCGATCCTCGACCAGCCGGTGGCGGGTCTGCTGCGTGATTTGAAGGCACGTGGATTGATGCAGGACACGCTGGTGGCGTTTGTGACGGAGTTTGGCCGCATGCCGACGTTTCAAAAGGGCGCGAACGGCAGGGATCACAATCCGAAGGGTTTCACCGTCTGGCTGGCCGGTGCCGGGGTCAAAAAAGCATTCAGTTATGGGGCGACGGACGAATTTGGTTATCAGGCGGCGGAGCGGGTCACCTCGATTTACGACCTGCACGCCACGATTTTGCACCTGCTGGGCATCGACCACGAGCGCCTCAGCTACTACAACAACGGCATCGAACGGCGCCTGACGGACGTGCACGGGCATGTCATCAAAGACGTGCTGGCGTGACCCAGACCGAGAAAGTGGGGAAAAAGCGGTTGATTTCCTTCCCAGAGTCTCCACCATGCGCCTCCCCAAAACCTGACCCCATTCCCGTACCCGCATCATGGCCGTAGTTATCCGTCTCCGTAAAGAAGGTGCCAAGCACCGCCCAATTTTCCGTATCGTTGCGGCTGACAAGCGCTTTCCAAAAGAAGGCCGTTTCCTTGAGATTCTGGGCACCTACGATCCTCAAAAAGGATTGAAGGGAGCAACCGTGAAACTCGACCGCGTCAACGCATGGATCGCCCAAGGAGCCAAGCCTTCCGAAACGGTGGCCAGCATCATCAAGAGCGCTGCCCTCTCTGCTTAAACGGCTATGGACGCGCCGGAAGCCCTCCGCGAGTTCCTTTCGTATGTGGTGGCGAATCTGATCGACCACCCGCAGCAGGCAACCATTGCCATCGGCACCAACATCAACGGTGCCGTGACCTATAAAGTGCAACTAGCGCAAGAAGATGTGCGTCATGTGATCGGCAAGAATGGAATGACCATCAGCGCGATTCGTTCCCTGCTGAACACAGCGGCAGCGAAGCATGGAATCAAGATTTCCCTCAAAGTGGGATCTGCGCGTGAAGAAGACGCCGAAGCAGGCGCAACCGCTCCAGAAACGGAGGCTTGATTTGATCAGGCGCATTTGCTGCCAGCCAGCCAGCCCAGAGCGGCAGCGGTAAGGCCGAGCAGGATGCTGCCAAAAGCATTGAGCAGCGCTAGCCATGAATGTTGGTTGAGCAGTAGCAGCCATGAATCATTGGAGAGCGTTGAAAAGGTAGTGTAGCCGCCAAGAATGCCCGTGGCGGCAAATAACCAAGAACCGCTGCTTTTTTCCTTCATCACAGGCAGGGCAAACAGAAAGCCAAGGATGAAACTGCCCGTGATGTTCGCGGTAAAGACCCCCCAGGGGAAAACCGATTTCGGCAGCAACCGCGCTGCGAAGATCACGGTGAGATAACGCAGTACCGAGCCGATACCGCCGCCGAGAAAGACGAGGAGGATATTAAGCATGGCGTGTCAGGCGGCCTTTTTGACATCCGCAGTGCTCACAGATTCGGTAACGGTAGAGGTCTGGTGCAGCGAAGGCAATTCGTCGATCACCAACTCTGGGTAATGCGGCAAGATTTGCTTGTGCAATGCTTCAATAAACTCTTCCGACATCTCCCGACTCATACCGTCGTCGGTCACCAGCCAACGATTCGCGAACCAGCCACGTTTGAGAACGATATGAACCTGAAAACAGCCACTTTTCATGTTTGCACCGATTACCTTAACTTGAGGCCAATTGAAATACACGGCACCATATTGGATTCCGCCCTTGCTGATCGAGAGCTTGCGCGAATAGCCAGTGATAAATGAGAAGAACAACGTCGTCCCCAGATAAAAAAGCAAACAACACACCACTGAGAGGCCAGCAGCGACCAGCTTATTGTGCTCAGAGAGTTTGTTATCTTGGAACAGAATCAACAGCACCCGCAGCATGATAACGCTGGCTAAACAAGACATCATGAAGCCCAACACACCACGCGAAGGTTTGCTGCTTTCGTGGCCGGCGTGAATTACACCATGATTGCGTGTCGTTGTTAGCATGGCGACTCCTCCATCCTAGCCCCAGCCCCACCTACCGTCTGCGGCGCGATGCGCGCGCGCCAGACATAGCGTTGAAATAACACCTTCACCGAAGCAGTGAGTGGCACGGCGAGGATGGCGCCAAGCAGGCCTCCCAACAGCAACCCCCAGACGAGCACGGAAGCGATCACTGTCATCGGATGCAGACCAACGGCCTCGCCGACGATGCGCGGCGTGATGAGTAGCGCGTCAATTTGCTGCACCAGTGCGAACACGCCGGATACGACCAGCGGCATGACCCACCACGGATCACCCGGCACAAGGGCACTGCCGCCCTGCACCGCCGCAATGATCACCGCCGGCACCCAGCACAAGGCAATGCCAAGATACGGAATGATGCCCGCCACACACAACGCCAGACCAATGAGCAAGCCAAAATCAAGACCCACGATCACAAGACCGATACCCGTGGCTATACCGTTGATGACACTGACAAAAAGCTGACCGCGAAAGAAGGCGACGAGGTAGCTGTTGATCTCGTTGAGGCAACTGACGACTTCGTCTTTGAAGGCCGAGGCTCTCAGCGGCAGGTAATCTGCCCATTGAGACTGAATCTTGGCGCTCTCGATGAGGAAGTAATACAAGTAGAGAGGCACGATGATGAACGAGAGCAGGAAACCGAAAATGCCAAGAAAACCTCCAACGCTGGACCGGATGAAGCCCCACACGATGCCGGGAATCTTGGGTAGCGTAGTTTTGACCCAATCAAACCGCAACAGAGCTTGGAGATCATAATCAGGGGCATCGGCGCTTGCTGGCGCAGCAGAAACTGAAGATGACGCGTTCGCTGGGGATTCGGCTGCTGGCGCATGTATAGGCAGCGTGATTCCCCAATCCTTTTCGACCTTGGCCGAGAGGTCTACCACGGCCTTCTGCGCCTTCGCTAAATACACTGGCACGCGGTGGGAAAGGTTCTTGGCAGGATCGTCCAGCTTCACAATGATCCACCAGCCGAGACCGCCGATAGCGAGCGTAAACACCGCAAAGGCCAGCAGCACTGAGCGTTGGCGATTCAAACCTCGGCGTTCCAGCCATTCCACACCCGGCTCAAGCAGGTAGGCCAGCACTCCAGCAACAGCGAACGGCACTAAGATAGGCTGCAGGAAGGCCATCACCTTCGTAATACGCTCAATCAGGTCCACCGCGAGCCAGCCGATCACATACAGTGACAACGCCGTCACGGCGGTCCACATCACATTGCGCTGAAAAGCGGTTGGCAGGTTCTTCATCGGGAGGAAGTCGCGCATCGTAGCGGCTTAAGACGATTTGGGAACTGCAAAAATGCCAGGATGATCAATGACAGCCAATCTTCACGTATCACCTTCACTCATGTCTAAACCGCTGCCCCAGCCTGTCGATCCCGCTGAACTTCCTCAGCTCGCGCAAGTCACGATGCGCGCCGCCAAATTTCCCATGCTCGCCACGATGGATGGAGACCAGCCACGCCTGCGCCCCGTTTCCCCCGTGCGCACGGAGGGCTTAACCGTCTATGTCGCCAATTTGCGCCGCTACGGTAAGACGCATGAGTTGGAGGCCAATCCCAAGGCCGAACTCTGCTACACCGACGACGACCACCATCAGGTGCGCATAACCGCCCGTGCCGAGATCGTCATCGAGCGCCCGCTGCTGGAGGAAATCTGGGCTACCAGCCCGCTGTTGCGCGCCTACCTCGGCAGCATCGACAATCCCGAGCTTATCATTTACCGCTTCGTGCCGAACCGCGTGCGCTACATGCGCGAATGGGCGCTGGAGTATTTTGAAGTGCCTTTTTGAACCATTTCGGAGCCGTGGCGACAGACATTGTGAATAAACTTCCACAATGTGAATAATTTCTTGCCAGCGCATCAACGCTCTGACAACCTCTAGCAATTACCGTGATTCATTCAAAAAATCACATTCAGGGATCGGTAGGCTTGGCACTTCCCATGCGCCAAAGAACAGCCGTCCCCACCACTTCAAGGCAGCCAACCACACAAACCACTGAACCATCATGGACCGCGACGACCATCCTGCATCCTTAGCCCCTACCCTCATTTCCCCCCGCACGTCTGATTCTGGTCCCTCTTCTGTGAATTCTACCTCTTCTACCCCCACCCGCCGCCGCCGCCCCGCCACTCCCGTAGGCACCAAGACCTTCGTTCTCGACACCAACGTCCTGCTCCACGATCCGGCCTGCATTCATCGCTTTGCCGAGCATCATATCTGCATCCCGGTGGATGTACTCAGCGAACTGGACCGCTTCAAAAACGAAATGACCGAACGCGGTGCCAATGCACGTGAAGTTCATCGCGCATTGATGAAGATCTTTTCCAACAAAGGTGCCTCCGTGACCACGGGCGTACCCACCGATGGCGGCGGCAGCATCCGTGTGGTGGTTTATGACCCCGATGTCGCCTGCGAAGTCCCCAGCGTGCTGGAATTTCAGCGCATCTTCCCCGCGCTGGAAAAAGCCGACCACCGCATCCTCGCATGCACGCTCTGGCTGCGGGAGCAGGTTTCGCCACCGGTCATTCTCGTCAGCAAAGACCTCAACATGCAGCTCAAAGCACGTGCCGTTGGTATCGAGTGCGAGGACTACCTGCATGATAAGGTGGAGCCGCGCGAAGTGGCCAACTTTGACATCGCACGCGTTGAAGTCAGTCAGCATGAACTGCAGCGTTTTGCCAGCAGCGGACGTCTCACCGTGCCGGAAAACCGCCTCGTCGGCATGGTCGTGAATGATTATGCTCTGCTCTCCGCCGGGGACAAAGCCACCATGCCTGCCAAGCTCAGTGCCCAAGGCGAATTCGTTCGCCTGCACCACACGCCCGAGTCAATCAAGGTCGGGCAAGGCCGTGCCATCAAGCCGATGAATCTCGGCCAAGCCTGCTTCCTTGATGCGCTCCTTGATCCTGAGATCAGTCTCGTCACCTGCTACGGTCAGGCGGGCACGGGCAAAACACTGCTCGCTGTCGCCGCGGCATTGCAGCAGGTGTTTAACCGCACCTACCACGGCCTCACGGTCAGTCGTCCCATCGTGGCAATGGGGCAGACCGTCGGTTTCCTGCCCGGTTCATTGCAGGAAAAAATGCGTCCTTGGCTCCAGCCCGTGTATGACGCGCTCGATCTGCTCATGCGGCCGATGGAAGGCACGCAGCAGGGACCAGCACGCAAAAAGAACCGCTTCATGCCCGAGCCGCAGCAGCAAATCACCGCCCCCGCAGCGCCGTATGACCCGCTCATCCAGCAGGGCGTCATCGAAATCGAAGCGCTGTGCTACATCCGTGGCCGCAGCATTCCAGATCGCTTTTTTGTGCTCGATGAAGCGCAGCAAC
>Ga0209086_10001096_pt1 | contig 22147 bp, 19 predicted proteins | sample M_130207_XF_Meta_FD_187312 | JGI IMG/M metagenome (GOLD analysis project Ga0209086, IMG submission 187312) | Freshwater microbial communities from Lake Montjoie, Canada to study carbon cycling - M_130207_XF_MetaG (SPAdes) (version 2) | ecosystem: Environmental > Aquatic > Freshwater > Lake... | reverse complement strand
TGCCGATATCGCTCGCGCCGACACCGCTGGCGCCGGAGTGGTCAAGCACACGCCGGTCACGGCTTCGGCCGCGCTGAGTGATCGCACCGGGGGCGACATTGTGCTCAAGGCCGAGAACATGCAGCGCACTGGAAGTTTCAAAATTCGCGGGGCGATGAGCAAGCTGTCATCACTCGGCGACCTGGCCAAAACCGGGGTCACCGCCGGAAGCGCTGGCAACCATGCCCAGGCTTTGGCATTCGCAGCGCGCACATTTGGAGTGCCGTGCGAAATCTTCGTTCCGAAAAATGCGCCGATCGCCAAAATTGCAGCGTGTCGTGCTTATGGGGCAACGGTCGTTGAAGGTGGCGATTCACTTGATGAAGCAGTTGCTGCAGCACGCGCCCGCGCGATTGAAAAGGAAATGCAGTTCTGTCATCCCTACGACGATGCAGTTGTGGTGGCCGGTCAAGCAACACTTGGGCTCGAACTCATCATTGACATTCCAAACTTGCGTCGCGTGCTTGTGCCCCTAGGTGGTGGCGGACTTGCAAGTGGTGTAGCGATTGCAGTCAAACAACATGATCCAACAATCAAGGTGATTGGTGTTCAAGTTGAAGCCTGCGCGCCCTACGCAAATAGTGTTCCCCCAACTGGTCCGGTATTCACATTGGCCGACGGTATTGCGGTGAAGAAACCTGGCGAGATCACCCGACCGCTGATTGAAAAATGGCTCGACGACATTGTTGTCGTTGACGAAGACGCTGTTGCCGATGCAATGGTGTTGTTGATGGAACGTTCAAAGTTGTATGTCGAAGGTGGTGGCGCAGTTGGCGTGTCAGCGCTGCTGAGCGAACGTGCCGCGCCTTCGCGAAGCGGCACCACGTGTGTTGTGTTGTCAGGTGGCAATGTTGATCTTGGTGTTGTGCCTGGACTCATTCGCCGATTTGAAACACAAGCTGGTCGTCGACTCATTGTGTTTGTCAAAGTGAGTGATCGACCAGGTGGACTAGCAAAGTTGTTAACGATCTTTGCTGAGGTTGGCGCAAGTGTGATTGATATCGATCATGTACGTGATGGCGTTGATTTACATGTGCGTGAAACAGGTGTGAATGCAGTACTTGAAGTACGCGGACCCGATCACGCCGAATTGTTAATCGATACCGTACGAAACGCCGGCTACGACATAACCCCCTTGTGATTCTGGTGTCGTTTTACTTGGCTATACCGATTTAAACGACACCAGAATCACAAGGGGGGTTATGACTTCCAGAAGATGGTTTTGAGTTCGCTGTAGTGATCCATTGCGGTCATCGATAATTCGCGACCGATTCCACTTTGTTTGAATCCACCAAACGGTGTGGAGAATCGCACCGACGAATTTGAGTTCACACTCAATGTTCCACCTTCAAGCTTGCGCGCAACTCGCATTGCCCGTTCGGCATCGCGCGTCCACACCGAACCAGACAATCCGTATTCGGTGTCGTTGGCCATTTTCAAGACGTCGTTCTCATCGGTGAACGGAATGATCGTGGCGATTGGGCCAAAGATTTCTTCAGTGCACACCCGGCTGGTGATATCACTCGTCGCGATAATCGTGCACGGAAACCAATAACCATTACCTGTTGGCGCCGATCCGGTCCAGGTTGGTGTGACTCCTTCAAGATATGACGACACCCGATCATGATGCGCACGCGTAAACAAAGGCCCCATAGTTGTTGCTGGATCCATTGGGTCACCCACAACAATTTTCTTCGTCTCGGCAATCATCAACTCAACAAATTCGTCAAAGATTGGTCGTTGCACAAAAATGCGTGAACGTGAACAGCAGTCTTGTCCACTGTTGTCAAACACTGCACCTGGTGCTGATGCGGCAACTGTTTCAATATCGGCATCAGCAAAAACAATGTTGGCACTCTTGCCACCCAGTTCAAGAGTGACTCGCTTCAAATGCTCAGCAGCACCCGCCATAATGCGCTTACCCACTGCAGTGCTTCCGGTAAACCCAATTTTGCGCACCATCGGATGTTCAACTAATCGCCATCCGGCTTCGGGGCCAGTTCCGACAACAACTTGTAAAACTCCCTCAGGAATTCCGGCTTCGAGTGCAAGTTCACCGAGTCGCATTGCACTCAACGGAGTTGTTTCTGACGGTTTCAAAATGACAGTGTTTCCACACGCCAATGCTGGCCCGAGTTTCCAACACGCAATAAGTACGGGGAAATTCCAGGGCACAATCAGACCCACCACGCCAAGTGGCTCGTGAAAAGTCATGGTGACTCCACCAGCTACTGGATACGTATGACCAAGATGCTTATCAATTGCGCCCGCATAATAATGAATCACTTCAGCAGCAGTGTCGGCACACCATTTACTTGAACCGATGGGCATTCCCATATTGCGCGTATCAAGTTCGGCTAACTCTTGGGCGTTCGCAGCAATCGTTTCAGCAAAGCGACGCATGATCTTGATGCGATCGTTAGGAGCCATATCGCGCCATGCTGGCAATGCAGACTGCGCACGAATCACTGCTTGATCAACATCGTGAGCTGTCGCTAATTGAACTTCTCGTATCACCGAATCGTCGGCTGGATTACGAAGCGTGACGGTGCGATCGGACATATTGTCCACTCTAGGCTTCGGCAACGAAACCCTTGAAAACCTTCATGTATTCAATAAATCCGTCCGAGAGACCTTCGGCTTTCAGGTCTTCCGGGTTAATGGGCAAAGCACGCATCGTAAATTCGGGATCGGCACCAGCAAGCCGTGCGAAATCGTGATGGGCAATTGCGGCGCGACCGATCACCGCGAAATCGGCTCCATTGTCAACCGCCCACTGTGCATCGGCCGCCGAATAAATCTTTCCGGCTACACCAAGTCGAGTATTTCCGCGTTCGGCATTAGCGAACAGTTGCATCAATGTTTTGCCGGCAAACTCTTCATCTACTGCATCTTTGCGAGCGTCCCACATTGACATGTCAATAAAGTCGAGTTTCTTTGAATCAACAAGCCAGCCGAATAGTTCGAGCATTTCAGATGTCTTCAAACCAAAATGCTCTGGTGAGAGTCGCACCGACAAGTTCAATGAGTCGCGACAGTCGCGGCGAATTCCATCAATAATGGCCAACAAAAAGCCGGCGCGGTTATCAAGACTTCCACCGAATTCATCAGTGCGTTGATTGATGGTGGGCGACAAGAATTGGCCAATCAAATAGCCGTGAGCACCATGTAGTTCAACGCCCTCAAAACCCGCCTTCTCGCAGCGAACTGCTGCATCGACAAAAGCATTAATGGTCTCGTAGACCTCGGCGTTGGTCATCGCCCGAGCACCAGTTGCGGCATCATCGGACGGACACAACGGCGCCTGGCCAATGAGCTCGGCCGGTGATTTCTGACCAGAATGATGCAACTGCACAATCGACAAACTTCCTTGTGATTTGATATCGCGAGCCAGACGCTTAAGTCCAGGAATGTGCTCGTCACCAAATGTTGCTAACTGTCCCGCAAATCCCTGGCCATTCTTTTGGACCTGGGCAGCACACGTCATTGTTAATCCAAATCCGCCTTTCGCCCGCATGGTGAGCCAATGGTGTTCCTCATTCGAAAGAGTTCCGTCGGCATGACTTTGCTGGTTGGTCAGCGGGGCCAACATAAACCGATTGGACATTTTGGTACCACCGGCAAAGGACACTGAATCAAGCAACGAAGTCATATACCCATCTTTACCGCTGGCACTGCTGGCAGAATGATTTTGTGAAGAATCCCGTTGTATTAATTGTTGGTCGTGAGATCACCGACGCCACGGGCGTGCGCGGTCCAGCATTTGGAATCGGACGCACATACGCACATGCAATCACCCGTGCCCGTGGTATCCCGATCATTTTGCCGCCCATCGCCGATCTTCATGATCAACTCGAAACTTTGTTATCCCGATGCGATGCAATTGTTCTGCACGGTGGCGGCGATATTGATCCGAAACATTACGGACAATCCGCAACTGCGCCCGAGCTATACGGAATTAATGCGAGTCACGACCAAATCGAACTCGCCGTCGCGCGTCACGCCTTAGCCGAAGACATTCCGATGCTGGCTATTTGTCGCGGGCTGCAAGTGGTCAACGTTGCCCATGGCGGAACCCTGATTCAAGATCTCGGAACTGATGACCACCGCCAGAAATATCACCCGGTCAATCTCACGCCAGACTCAAAAGTCGCTCAGGCAATTGGCGCGACTCAGGCAAAAGCCTGCCATTCATTCCATCACCAGGCGGTCGACACTGTGGGCAATGGGTTTGTTGTTACCGGTATTGCAACAGATGGAACGATTGAAGCCATCGAAAGCACGACAGCCACTTGGTATGTCGCGGTGCAGTGGCACCCCGAAGATTCAGCGGCTGAAGATCAACAGCAGCAGAATCTTTTTGACACGTTAATCAAATCAGTCAAATAGTGAACTGATTTACTGGTGCGCTGGGCAATACGGCTTATGGAAGCACCAGTCACATAATTTTGTCTTATTACACGCGAAATTTTCGGTGGCACAAGCCGCGTCGATCGCTTCTTTTGTTTCGACAATGACTCCGCGAGCGATTGCAAGTTTGACTGGGGTCACGGAAACCTCGTGATTGGCGCTGTGCTTTAAGTACAACAACTGCAACTTTGAAGTTTCTTCTTGATCGGCCGACTCGAACATGAGCGCGTATGCCAGAAGTTGGAAGTATTTATCATCGTCTGATTTAAATCTCGGATTTGGAATCGCTCCGGTCTTGTAATCACTGATGATGATTTTCCCATCATCGTCAAAAAGAAAACGATCCACAAAGCCCTTCATGCGAACACCTTCAACATCAGTGAAGAGTTCGTACTCCATGCCGATCAATTCGGTTTGCTGCGGATCTTCGATTTTCCACAAATTGGTCATGCACTCAAAGGCTGCTTTTTTGAATTCAGTAATCGTTCCGAGTTTTTTTTCTAACTCGTTAACTTTTGATTCCCACTCACCTTCGGTCCAACGCTCAGTAGCAGTTGACTTGACTGATTCAACCGTGCGCATGTCGCCATCAAGTTGATAGAAGTGTTCGAGAACTTCATGCACAAAAGTCCCGAGATGCGTTTGCCAAGTTGGAGGTTCAACGATTCGATCAATGCGCGAGAACTTAAACTTCATCGGGCAATCGCGATACGTCGAAATCGACGATGGCGAGAGGTATTCCGGCGTTTCAAACATGACATCAGTCTGTCATGGGGATATGGCAGTTTCGGGGAGACCCCCACACTGGAATCAAGCGGCAGGCTATTTAGCGAGTTGTAAAGCGGCTTGTGAAGCGTCAATTAACCAACTTGGCCAAACGCCTACGAGCAATGTGAAGAAGGCAGATCCGGCAACGACAAAACCAGCGGTCAACGGCACCTTGATGGCTTCCCGCTTGTCGTCGCCCGATACTTCATCGCTTAACCACATGCTGACCATGATGCGCAAGTACAACAAGGCCGCAATCACCGAAGCCACCATGGCGATGATCGCAATGGCATAACTGCGATTGGCGGCTGCTGCCTTAATGACACCGAACTTGGCAATGAAGCCCGAGGTAAGTGGCATGCCAGCCTGAGCTAACAAGAACACCGTCATTGCTAAAGCTAAGGCGGGACGTTCTTTACCCAGTCCACGGAAAGAGCCGATGTCACTACCGTTGTCACCCGTACGAGTGACAAGTGAAACCACAGTGAATGTTCCGATCACCAAAACTGAATAGATCATCAAGTACATCAACGTGGCGGGTAAACCATCAACGTCGCCGCTGTGCCCGATTGATTCAATGCCAATCATCATGAAGCCGGCATGGCTAATCGACGAATACGCCAACATGCGCTTGACGTCGGTTTGCACAACTGCAAGAACCGAACCGACGACGACCGACAGGATGGCCAGCACCCAAATAACTGGACGCCAGTCTTCGGCACGAGTTGGCAAAGCAGTTGTCACGACGCGTAACAGTGCAGCGAAAGCCGCAAACTTTCCAACCGATGCCATAAACGATGTCACCGGGGTTGGAGCACCCTGATACACGTCGGGAGTCCAGAAGTGGAACGGTACGACGGCTACCTTGAAGGCCAGACCGACGATGAGCAATGCGATGCCAGCAAGCAGCATCGCGTCGTCGGCCTTCACGAATACTTCGGTTGACAACACCTTGCCGATAGCCGCGATATTGGTGGTTCCGGTTGAACCGTAGATCAATGCGATGCCGTACAAGAAGAAAGCCGAGGCAAAGCCACCAAGAATGAAGTACTTCAAACCACTCTCTTGGCTTTCGGCACGACGACGATGACTTGCAGCCAAGACGTACAAAGCGATTGACAATGTTTCAAGACCAAGGAACAACACGATCATGTCGTTCGATGCGGTCATGATCATGGCGCCAAGTGCTGCGCAGATGTACAACGCATATACCTCGGGGCCATCAAGTGCTTCACGACGCAAATATTCGGCGGTCGACAATGAAACAAGTGCTAATGCGCCGGCGATTCCAATCCAACAGAACATTGTGAAGTGATCAATAGAGATTGCGTTGTTAATGATGATACGCGGTCCATTTTTGTTGATGTCATGCCACAAAAACATTTCAACAATGAGCGCCGCAACGGCCAACTCGACCGTTCCGATGGCATACCAAGCACGTGGCCAAGCCCGTGTTAACGCTGCCAACACCAAGTTGATCATCATTCCGCCGAGCAGAATGATGATTGGCGTGATAGCCAGCCAATCGATTGACGGATAGGTCATGGTTTGAGCGCCCATCAGCCCTCTTCCCCTTCGGATGTCAGAACCACAGGCTCTGGCGCAACGTAACCAGTTTTTTCTTCAACGCGAACCAAGATTGCTTTCACGCTTGGTTCAATGCGATCAAGCATTGGCTTCGGATATACACCACAGAAAATGATGAGTCCGATGAAGGGCAACAACACTAAACCTTCACGCAAACGCAGTTCACGGAATGTCGAGTTGGCTTCATCTGGTTCGCCGTGGAATACGCGTTGGTAAGCCCAGAGCAAATACAACGCTGCCAAGATCACACCGGTTGCAGCAACAACGACCCACCAACGTGAGGTGGTGAAACTTCCAATCAAAATCAAGAACTCACCAACAAAACCATTGAGTCCAGGCACCCCGATACTTGACAACATCACGACCATGAAAGCCGCGGCAAAGATCGGCGCAACTTTTTGCAAGCCCTTGAGTTCGGAGATCAAGCGCGTGTGACGACGTTCGTAGATCATGCCGACCAACAAGAAGAGTGCGCCAGTTGAGACTCCGTGGTTAATCATTTGCATGACTCCACCACCCATCGCTTCTGCAGTGAAAGCAAACGTTCCGAGCACGATGAAACCGAGGTGAGCAACCGATGAATATGCGACAAGGCGCTTGAGGTCTTTTTGCATGGTTGCGGCAACTGCACCCCAAATGATTCCGATCACTGCCAGAGTCAAGAAGATTTCTCGACTCCACAACGCGGCTTCTGGGAACAAGTACACGCCAAAACGCAACAAGCCATATGTGCCAAGCTTCAACAACACACCAGCCAAGATGACTGAACCACCGGTAGGTGCTTGAGTGTGGGCATCGGGCAGCCACGTGTGCAACGGGAATAACGGAACCTTGACTACAAAGGCAATGGCGAACGCAAAGAACAACCAACGCCCAGTGCTGGCTGCGAAGTTCGCGCCTTCAGCAATTTCAACAAGGTCGAAGCTGATATGTCCAAGATCGTTCTTCGCCAACAACGCCGTCGTCACAATGCCCACCAACATGAAGGCTGAGCCGACCATGGTGTACAAGAAGAACTTGGTTGCTGCGTAGATGCGCTGGTCGTAACCCCAACCACCGATCAAGAAATACATCGGCACCAACACAATTTCGAAGAACAAGAAGAACAAGAACAAGTCAAGGCTCAAGAACGAACCCATGACTCCGGCTTCAAGTAACAAAATCCAAGCGAGATAACGCTTTTCATCATGGTGCGGATCGCAGCCAACAATCACGAGCGGGAACAAGATGCCGGTCAGGACAACAAGGAACAACGAGATGCCGTCAACACCCACATGCCAACCGATGTGCCACGACGAAATCCATTGGTGTTGCGATGTGAATTGGTAACCGGCTTCTCCGGTTTTGAAAGATGCAAGCATCCACAAACCAAGTGCACCAGTGAACACCGAAGTCAATAACGCAATCAACTTGGTGATTTCGGGACGACGGTTAGAACTAATCAGAGTCAAGATTGATCCGGCTGCGGGAATCAAAATCAATGCAGTCAAAATTGGGAACGGTAGCGAACCCTGCATTTCGCTGGCCAACAACGACATCACAGCACCACTCCTCGAACGAAGAACCACACAAGCAAGGCGACAACGCCTAAGCCCACAGCAGCTGCGTAACTACGCACGGCTCCGGTTTGTCCTTTGCGCAAGAAACCACCGGCCCCTTGAACAAGTTTGCCCACGCCATTAACAGCACCATCAACAATGGTGCGGTCGGCCCAAGTGATTCCGTCAAAAGCTTTACGACCAGGTCCACCCATGAAATTTGAGATGCCCTTGTCGTAGAACCAACCCTGCGCCATCACATTGGGTTCGATTGCGGCGAACTTCTTCTTTGAGTACACCAGATACGAAACAGCAATACCAGTCAAGGCCACAACGATGGCGACGATTAACAAGATGTACTTGTTGTTGTCGGCCCACGTACCCGAAATATCTTTCTCACCGAACTCAATCACTGGCTCGAGCCACTTTTCCAAGAACTTGGTGTTGTGATTAAAGGGAAGCTGCAATGCTCCACCAACAATTGACAATCCAGCAAGTACAACAAGTGGTGCGAGCATGACTTTGGGGCTCTCATGCGGTTTGAAATCGCCGTGAGCACCATTCTCTTCACTGTGATCGTTCCAACGAGCTTCGCCGAAGAAGACCATGATCACTTGGCGAGTCATGTAGTACGCCGTGAGCAATGCAGTGATCATGCCAACCACATACAGAATTGGGCTCTTCGCAAAGGCGAACAACAAGATTTCGTCCTTGCTCCAGAAACCAGCAAACGGTGGTACACCAGCAATGGCCAGCCAACCGACGATGAACGTCAGAGCGGTAATGGGCATCAACACGCGAAGTGCGCCCATCTTGCGCATGTCTTGTTCGTGATGCATGCCATGGATGACTGAACCTGAACCCAAGAACAACAACGCCTTAAAGAATGCATGGGTCACCATGTGGAAGATTGCGGCGACATAAGCACCCGAACCAATGGCCAAGAACATGAAGCCGAGTTGACTCACCGTCGAATAAGCCAGAACTTTTTTAATGTCGGTTTGCGCAACTGCAACAGTGGCAGCAAACAACGCAGTGGCAACACCGACCACAGCAATGACGGTTGGTGCCCAATCGTAGGCAATCGACAACACCGGACTAATACGGGTCATCAAGAAGACGCCTGCAGTCACCATGGTTGCCGCGTGAATAAGCGCCGACACTGGCGTCGGGCCTTCCATGGCATCGGGTAACCAGATGTACAAAGGCAACTGGGCACTCTTGCCACACGCACCAATGAACAACATCATTGCAATACCTGTTGCGGTGACTGCAGAAAGCGCACCCGACTCGGCAGCGTGATTGATTCCGGCATAGCTCAAAGTTCCGGTGGCACCGAAGGCCAAGAACATCGCCATCATGACACCCCAGTCACCAACGCGGTTGGTGACGAAAGCCTTCTTGCCAGCGGTGGCAGCGCTTTCGCGCGTATGCCAGAAAGAAATCAAGAAGTATGAACAAGTACCGACGCCTTCCCAGCCGAGGAAGGTCACGAGCAAGTTCTCGCCCATGACCAACATCAACATCGAGAACACGAACAAGTTGAGATACAAGAAGAACTTCGAGAACTTTGGGTCACCATGCATATAGCCAATTGCATAGAGATGAATGAGCGAACCAATACCGGTGACAAACAAGGCCATCGTGATGCTCAGTGGATCAGCCAAGAAAGCTAGGTCGACATGTAATGAACCAATCGGCATCCACGAGAACGCCGTGAGAACATGATGCCGTTCTTCAGTTGTCTTGGAAAGCAATTCAAAGAAGACTGCGACAGTCACGACGAAAGAAGCGCCGACCATTGACGCGGCCAAAATTCCTGACTTCGGTTCACCAAGCAGGCGACCGAATAACAGAATCAAAATAAAGCCAGCGAGTGGTAACGCCGGGATTAACCAAATGAGATCGAGCATCGTTTACCCCTCAGCCCTTCAACGCCGAAATGTCGTCAACGTTGGCGCCAGGTCGCTTACGCATAATGGACACGATGATTCCGAGACCGACAACAACTTCTGCCGCGGCGACAACCATCACGAAGAACACCGTGGTCTGGCCACCGATATCGCCGAGTCGCTTTGCCAGCGCCACGAACGACAAGTTGACCGCGTTCAACATGAGTTCAATACACATGAACATCACGAGTGGGTTGCGACGAACCAAAACACCCACGGTGCCAATTCCAAACAAAACAGCCGCCAGCACCAAATACCACGTCGTGGTTGGTGTCGCCGCAGCGATAAGAGCAGACATCACTGAGACTCCTTTGACGCCGGCTTCACTTTGCGAGTGAGCAAGACCGTGCCGACAACCGCGACAACCAGTAGTACTGATGTCACTTCGAACGCCACGACATAATCACCAAAGACACTGCGCGATAGTTGACGAATATTTGAATCGGGGTCGGTCATCGCTGGTTCGATAATTCCGGCACCACGAGTTGCTACGACATCGCGTGAGGTAATGACTGCTGCAGTCACCAAACCAGTGACTCCGAGTCCGACGATGATTGCCAGTGGACGCTGGACTTTAAAAGGTTCGGTCTTGATGTCTTCAGTACGGTCGACGCCAAGAAGCATTATCACGAACAAGAACAACACGACAATCGCTCCTGCGTACACAATGACTTGTACCGCGGCAAGAAAATGTGCTTCTTGCGACACGAAAATCACGGCCACACCAAACAAAGTCAAAATCAGACTCAAAGCCGCGTGTACTGGATGACTGCGAAGCACCACTCCGATTCCGCCCACCAAAATCATGGCGGCAGCAAAAACAAAGACCACTAGTTCCATCAGTGACCAGCCTCGTCCCTGTGATCTTGAGCGGGTTCGGGCGCACGAACGCCATAACCCAACTCGCCACTCCAACCAACGACACCCTCAAAGGTTGCGTCGCCCGATGGAGCAGTTGCCCGCAACCATCCGGACGTCAAAATGTCTTCGCCTTCACGCCAGTCTTCCCACGGCAACTGCTGTGGCTTACCGTCATCGCCAACAACCAACTCTGCTTTGGTGTAAATGGCATCTTGGCGATTTGTAAATGAGAACTCGAACAACTTCGTTTCGGTAATCGCTTCGGTTGGGCAAGCCTCAACACAAAGGTCGCAGTGGATGCAGCGCAAGTAGTTGATCTCGTACACGAAACCAAAGCGCTCACCTGGTGATGTTGGATTTTCAGGATCGTTATCGGCACCGCGCACATAAATGCACTTCGCTGGGCAGACACCGGCGCACAACTCACAGCCGATGCACTTTTCCATGCCATCTTCGTAACGGTTCAAAACATGGCGGCCGTGCAGACGTTCGGGCTTAGGAGCCTTCTCGTCTTTTTGAGGCTTGCCCTTTTTGTTTTCACGTCCACCTGAATACTCAAGTGTCAGTTTGTTGCGTCGACCGACTTGAGCCAGCGTGACAAGAAATCCTCCGAGGTAACCCATCAGAACATCGCTCCTTCACGTTCGCGATTGGCTTTACTAACTTTCACGGCAGTCGACATCAGCGCAACACATCCGAGGATGATCACAGCAGCGACGATGGCGACCAAGGCGCGGTTCCAGTCTTCGTCGCGGCCGAGTCGCAAGACGGCCATCAACATAAACCAGCCGAGTGATGTTGGAATCAAAATTTTCCAACCAAGATCCATCAACTGGTCGTAACGGAAGCGAGGCAAAGTGGCTCGCATCCAGACGTAGATGTACAAGAACACCATAACTTTGGCGATGAGCCAAATTGAACCTTCAATGGCGCCCGGAATACCAGGAATATTAAACAAGCCCTGTGGGCCACCGAAGAACAGTGTCACGATGACACCACTCATTGTGATGGTGTTCATGAATTCAGCCAAGAAGAACAAGCCAAATCGAATACTTGAGTATTCGGTGTTGAATCCACCAACTAGTTCTTGCTCGGCTTCAACCAAGTCGAAAGGTGGACGATTCATTTCGGCGGTAGCAGCCAACATGAAAATGATGAACGGTATGACACCCGTTGACACAACGTGCCAATCGGCAAAACTTGATTGATGTCCAACGATGCCGCTCGTTGACAAAGTACCTGCCAACAAAATCACAGTAGCGAGGCTCAGACCAAGTGCTGCTTCGTACGAAACCATTTGTGCCGAAGCACGCACCGATCCGAGAAGTGGATACTTTGAACCGCTTGACCAACCGGCCAGCATGATTCCGTACACCGCGACCGACGACAGTGCGAGCAACAACAACACGCCTACTGGCGGATCGGCTAACTGCACGCGCGTCGCATGGCCGAACCAGGTGACAATTCCACCTTTGCCATTCGAAAAATCGCCACCGAGAGGAATGACCGACCACACCAAGAAGGCGGGGACGAATGCCAAATACGGTGCCAGTTTGAAAACAAATCGGTCAGCACGATCGGGCAGCAAGTCTTCTTTGAAGAACAACTTGATTCCGTCCGCCAAAGTTTGCAGCAATCCCCAAGGACCAGCTTTGTTCGGTCCTATGCGGTTTCCCATGCCGGCGATTGCTTTGCGTTCGAACCACACCATCAACATGGTGGCGACAAGTCCAAGAACAAAGATCACCACAACTTTGAGCAAGATGATCACAAGCGGTGCCCAAATCAAATCACCTATGGCGATTGGATCTAGACCCAGAATTGAAGTCGTGTTGTTCACAGTGTTTCCACCTTCACATCGTTGACCAAACGTGACGAATCAATGAGTTCGCCAATGTTTGAACCGCTTTGTGCCCAAGCCGCCCAGACAGTTCCACGAGTCACTGATTCATCGGCCACGATCGGCATCACGATTGATGTGCGATCGCTTGAAACCTTGACCTGTGCGCCGACCGATGCACCGAGTCGATCAAGGTCGAGCGGGTGCATGTGCAATGACGAACCTGTCGCCAATGGAGCCAACGACTCCGAATGTGCCACGTTGCTTCCGTTGTCGTACAACTTGCGGCTCACGACTAAGCGATAACCAAAACCGGGGCGATCGGGTGCGACTGGCGTGGTGGCTACAGAACCATTGCTCGTTGAACGGCGCAACAAAACTCCGTCTGGGTTAATGGCGAGTGCGGCACGACTTGCATCGGCGAATGCGGCAACTTTGCTCACTAACTGTTGGTGAACTTCTTGTACCGAACCAACACCCAGGTCGTGACCCAAATAGTCGGCAAGTTCGATAGCAATCATCCAGTCGGGGCGAGCGGTGCCGTGAACATTGACCTTGCGATTGAGTTGTGTCACTCGTCCTTCAAGGTTGGTCGTGGTTCCGTCTTTTTCGCCAAATGCTGCAGCAGGCAACAATACGTCGGCGCGCTGCGATGAGGACGAAGCAAAAGTATCAATTGCAATGACATGTTGAACAGCAGCCATTGCCTGACGAACTAGTTCGGTGTCGCGAACATCAGAAATCGGGTCGGCACCAAGAAGAATCAAGCAGTTGATCTTTCCAGCAGCAGCTGCACGCAAGATTGAAGTCGTCGACCCAGTCACCAAACCAGATTCAATCGCGCCGCGCACATTGCCACGACGCACTACTGGCAATACCGATGCATTGGGAGCAGCGGCCATGACTGCATCGAGTGCAGCCATCGTGAACGAATCGTCTTCGGCCAAGTTGGCGCGACCCACAACTACAACAACTGAGCCTTTGGCAACTTGAGCTGCAACAGTTGCTTCAGCCAAAGTGCTGGCAACAACGGCAACTTGGTTACCTGGTTCGTATGCAACTGACTTCCATGCGTAACGCGTGATGCCAGTTTGCTTCGGGGCAAATTCAATCAGTTTGCTGCGCTTCTTTTCAGAGGCATCGCGCAAACGCAGGTACAAAATTGGCAATTCTTCTTTGAGGTCCGGCGACAACAGAATAACTGTCGTTGCGTTAGCCGCCTGATCAATCGTTGCCTGGTTGTATCCGTACACGGACGCCGGCAGACCATCATCAAGTTGGGCGTCAACGTTGGTGACGCCGAGAGCCTGAGCAAACAAAGACCAAGCGTAAGCATCTTCGTTGGTTCCGCGAGCACCACCAATAATGGCAACGCTTTGTGCTCCGTTGTCTTTAATAGCTTGCGAAATCAATCCCGCTGCAGTCGACAATGCCGAACTCCACGATGTCGGAACCAAGGCCCCGTTGTGCTTGACCATCGGCTCGGTCAGACGCTGATCACTCTTCACTGATTCGAAATTGAAGCGACCCTTGTCGCACAACCAACCGTGGTTCACCGGATCGCTATCGACACCCTGATAGCGCAATAGTTCATCGCGACTTGACTCAAGAGTGATACGACAACCAACTGAACAAGTCGTGCACGTGCTCTCGGTCTTTTCAAGGTCCCATGGACGGGCCTTGAATCGGTATGGCTGCGCAGTGAGTGCGCCAACTGGACAGATTTGCACGGTGTTACCCGAGAAGTACGAACTAAATGGTTCGTCGGGGAAAGTTTGAACTTGCGTGTTATTGCCACGTGACGTGAATTGAATTAACGCATCACCAGCAACTTCGTCGGCGAACCGCGTACAACGGTCGCACAAGATACAACGCTCACGGTCAAGTAAAACCAGATCGCTGATCGGAATCGGCTTTTCGTAGTGACGCTTCTCTTCGATGTAACGACTCTCGCCAGGACCATGGCTGAATGCCTGATCTTGCAATGGGCATTCGCCACCCTTGTCGCATACTGGACAATCGAGTGGGTGATTCGCCAACAACAGTTCAACGATGCCTTCTTGGGCGCGCTTCACCTGATCGGTCTCGGTGCGAACAATTTGACCTTCGGCAACTGGGGTCATACAACTGACCACCATCATCGGTCCACGAGGACCTTCGACTTCAACCAAACACTGACGACACATGCCGACAGCACTCATACGTGGGTGGTAACAGAAACGTGGAATGTAATCGCCACTGCGATCAGCAGCAGCAATGATCAATTCACCTTTACGAGCCGTAACGGGCTTACCGTTGATTGACATCGTGATGGCATTGGGGTCAACGGGCGTCTCGACCGGTGCCGCCTTTTCGATGTTGGGTTCAGTCGTGGTCATGACGCAGCTCCAACGGCAGTCACAGGGATCGTGTTGCGCTTGACGATCTTGGCTTCGAATTCTTCACGGAACAAAACAAGTGCCGAGTTCACTGGTGCGTAGGCCGAAGGTCCGACGAAACAAATGGTGTTCATCTTGTACGGGAACGGAACAGCACTAATACCTAACTTCGCATTTGATGCGTGCGGAAAATCTCCGGGGCAAATGGATGTTCCGACTTCAATGAGCTGATCGAGATCGGCCATCGTGCCTTTGCCATCAACGACTCGGCTGAGAATTCGCTCAAGCCAAGTTCCGCCTTCGCGACACGGCGTGCACTTACCGCAAGATTCGTGGGCATAGAAACGAGTCAAGGTAAGAGCAGCGGCCGGAATGTCGGTAGTTTCGTCCATCACCATGACCGCACCAGATCCGAGCATCGAACCAGCAGCACCCGCTTGTGGACCTTCAAAAGGAATATCAAGTTGATCTTCGGTGAACCAAGGTGCTGAACCGCCACCAGGTACAAACGCCTTCAACTGGTTGCCATTACGAATACCACCACAGAATTCGTCTTTGTACAACAAGTCACGGAAGGTGGTGATTCCGTTGATGATTTCGTAGACACCGGGACGATTCACGTGACCGCTCACTGCGACCATGCGTGTACCTGGCGAAGTCTTGGTTCCGATTGCGGTATAGGCCTCGGCTCCATTGAGCAGCAACCATGGCAAGTTCGCCAAAGTTTCAACGTTGTTGACAATTGTCGGCTGACCATACAAGCCAATAGCGGCCGGGAAGTACGGAGGCTTGAGTCGTGGCATACCACGGTTACCTTCAAGACTTTCGATCAACGCAGTTTCTTCACCAACGACGTACGCACCAGCACCCCAATGCAACACGATGTCAACGGAAAACTTTGATCCCAATATGTTCTTGCCAACATATCCAGCGGCATAGGCATCGTTCAGTGCTGCGGCGACGCGCTCTTGAGCAAGTGCCATTTCGCCACGGATGTACAAGAAGCACTGCGATAGTCCGGCCGCGTAACACGCGATCAAACAACCTTCAATTAATTGGTGCGGGTCGCGCTCCATAAGTAAACGGTCTTTGTATGTGCCAGGTTCACTCTCGTCGCCATTGACGACTAAGTAACGCGGGTACACACCTTGTGGCGTTAAGCCCCACTTTGTGCCGGCGGGGAAACCAGCTCCACCGCGACCAAGAACAGTTGCACTCTTGACTTCGTCGTGCACTTCATTGGCCGCACGACCAAGCGCGGCGCGCAAACCTTGATAACCGTCAGTCGCAAGGTAACGCTGCAACGTGTACGAGTCTTCGTATTCAAATCGTGATGTCACGATCTTTGGACGATCCCCGGCAATGAAGCCAGGAGCGTGGGCGTATGTTCCACTCATAGCGCAGCCTTCCCATCGAGCCATACCGGCGCTTCGGTCACTGATTCGGGAGGCACTGCACCAACACCACGATCAGCAGGAATGTGCTGAAGGACTTTGGCTACGGTTCCGTGATCAGGAATTTCGGCGGTCAAGCGTCCGGCTGACAAATCGTAGATCAATGAATCAAAACTTTCTGGCGTGACACGGAAGCGATAGCGATAGTTCACTTGCAAACACGGGGCCTCGGTACAAGCAGCCTGACATTCGGCATGTTCAAGAGTAAACATTCCGTCGCTGGTTGTTCCTCCGGCTTTCACACCAAGTTTGTGCTCAGCGTGATGCATCAGTTCTTCTGAGCCCATCAATGCGCACGACATCGTTCCACAAATGTTGACGAGGTACTTGCCAACTGGTTCGAACTTAAACATTTCATAGAACGAAGCAGTTCCGTACACTTCGGCCGACGTTGTGCCAACAAGTTCACCAATGTGAACCATGGCATCGTTAGTGACATAACCATCTTGTTGTTGTGCAAGATGCAACAACGGAATCATTGCCGAGCGCGGGCGTGGATAACGACCAATAATCTCTTTTGCGAGACGCGCGTTGTCTTCTGTTAAGCGGGCCATCAGCGATCGACCTCTCCTAGAACCGGGTCAATAGATGAGATCACAGCAACTGCGTCGGCCACCAAACCACCGCGCATCATGTGCGGTAAGGCCTGAATGTTGACGAAACTCGGAGCACGCATGTGAATGCGATAGGGCTTCGGGCCACCATCGCTCACGATGTAACAACCGATCTCGCCACGAGGACTTTCAATTGCGACGTACACCTCACCTTCAGGCACCTTGAAGCCTTCGGTGAAAATCTTGAAATGGTGAATCAAAGCTTCCATTGATTCATCAATGCGGGCACGCGGCGGCGGGGTGACCTTCTTGTTCTGAATGCGATAGTCGCCAAGCGGCATGGCATCAAGAACTTGGTGCACAATACGAATCGATTCACGAATTTCGTTAATGCGAATCGCGTAACGGTCGAACGCGTCACCGTATGAACCGACGATGACGTCAAATTCGACTTCGTCGTAATGCAAGTACGGCTGATCGCGACGTAAGTCCCAAGCAACACCAGTTGAACGCAAAATCGGTCCGCTAGTTCCGAGTGCCAAAGCCTCATCGGCGGTGATGACACCAACACCTTGCAAACGTTCGCGCCAAATGGGCTGATCGGTCATCAAGATGTCGTACTCGGCCAAACGACCAGGCAACATTTCAAGAATTGTGAGAACGTCATCACGCCAACCTGGTGGCAAGTCGGCCGCGACGCCGCCAGGACGAATGAAGTTGTGATTCATACGTAGACCAGTGACTTTTTGGAAGAAGCGCAACACTTCTTCACGTTCACGCCATCCGTACAACATCATCGAAACAGCGCCAAGGTCCATGCCATTCGAGGCAAGGAACAACAAGTGGCTACTCATACGATTGAGTTCAGATAGCAACATGCGCATCCAAACGGCGCGCTCAGGAATGTCATTTTCAATTCCGAGCAATTTTTCAACTGCCATCGAGAAAACCAGTTCATTATTGAGAGGACTCAAATAGTCCATGCGCGTGACGTTGGTGCCACCTTGCATATACGTGAGCTCTTCACCGGTCTTTTCCATTCCGGTGTGCAAGTAACCAATGATGGGCTTGCAACGCAAAACCTTTTCACCCTGAAGTTCGAGCATGAGTCGCAATACACCGTGAGTACTGGGGTGTTGCGGTCCCATGTTGATGATCATCGTTTGATCTTCATCGGCGTCAGCCGGCATCTGTCCGAGCTTGGCAACTTCGGCTTCGCTCATACGCAATACCGAACCAACTTCGCGCAAGATTTCCTTCGCACTGATTTCGCTACGAGGGCGCATTTCTTGTGCGCCTTCATGAGTCCTGAATACATTTTCAACCGATGTCATGAGTTTGACCCCTTGAACTGCACCGGAATGCGACCAATCGAATAATCCTTACGAAGTGGGTGACCGTCCCAATCTTCAGGCATCAAAATACGGGTGAGATCGGGATGTCCGTCAAATGAAAGACCGAACATGTCAAAGACTTCGCGTTCCATGGCTTCGGTTCCGGGCCACAAATCAAACAACGAAGCAATGATCGGATCAGATTCGGGCACTTGAACTCGAATGCGGATACGATCGCGACTTGCGATGGCGGTGAGATTGACGACAATTTCAAACCGTTCGGCTTCAATACCTTCGGGCAAGGTGCGACCCGAGTGAGTCAAGTAATCGGTGGCAGTGAGATCGCTGCACATGACGTAACCGTCATCAAGCAATTTCTTCATGAGCGCCACATACTGAGCACGAGTTGGATGCACCACAGTTTGACCACGTGAATCGCTGAGTGGACAACCATGCAATTGCGGCTGCGCTTCGGGAGTTACTTCAAGATCACTCATGACGAAGTCCACGAAGTTGCCGGACGACCAAGCGATACGGATACCGGCGAAGTCTGAGCAGGAATTTCAGTGATGTGAATGTTCGCACCGGCGCCACTCTTGGCTCGACGACGCATGATTTCACCATCTTCAATTTGCTGGTGCAGGGTTTCGATGGCGTGAATCAAAGTTTCAGGTGTTGGTGGGCAACCCGGCGCGTACACATCGACGGGCACGATCTGATCGACACCCTGAAGAATTGCGTAATTATTGAACATGCCACCACTTGATGCGCACACACCCATCGAGATCACCCATTTGGGTTCCATCATTTGGTCGTAAACCTGTCGCAACACCGGCGCCATTTTCTGACTGACTCGACCAGCAACGATGATGATGTCGGCCTGACGCGGTGAAGCACGGAAAACTTCCATACCGAAGCGGGCGATGTCGTAGTGCGGACCACCGGTACCCATCATTTCGATAGCGCAACAGGCCAGTCCAAAAGTTGCACCCCAACTCGAACGACTACGTGACCACTTCACGAGATCTTCAATTCGACCAGTGACGAAGTTGTGTTCGAGACCACCAAGTCCATCGTCGAGTACGTTGCGAACTACACCCATATCGAATCCCCTACTTCTCAGGCAGCCTGGTCGTTATCGGATCGGCCTTCAAGACCAACACGGCGAATTGTCGATGTTGACGTGCGCGTTGCCGAAACTCCATCGACCAGTCGACGAGCCTTGGCAACCGGACCCCAATCAAGGGCACCACGTGCGACCACATAGACAAAGGCCAAAAAGAACACCACGCTAAAAGCCAACATTTCCCAAAACGCAAAAGCACCGAGCTCTGCTCGGTTGACTGCGTACGGATAAATGAAAATGATTTCAATGTCGAACATGATGAACAACATCGCCACGATGTAGAAACTCACCGGGAAACGTTCAGGTGGTTCGCGCGTTGGCACAATGCCACATTCGTACGGGGCTTCTTTGGCTGACGATGGTCGGCGAGGTGCCAACAATCGTGAGGCTACAAAACTCAGTGCACCAAACAAGATTCCGAGAACTGTGAGTGCAAAAACCGGGAGGTACTGGCCCATTCGTTATGCCTTCGCAGGAACAGATGAACCCGACAAATGGGACACAAGAATTCGGTCACGACGATGCAGCATCAGGCAACACAACAAAAAGATAATTGCTGAACCAATCGTGATCAGCAACGCTGGCTGACGCTTGCTACCAAGATCACGGATCATCGTCACATACTGGTGAGGCTGACTGTCGTCAACAACTGGACGAGCCGGCGCACGACCTGGTTCGTCGCGTTGAGGCAACAATGGCGCAATTTCAACAACTGAATAGTGCGGCTCGTGGAAGAACGCGATGAAGTCAACTTCGTCACCAAACTTCGGGTATCGGTCGCCACCACGTTCGTACACCGCGACTGCTTCGTATTCGCCAGCCGCGTACATTTCTGCTTCAACCTGAATGATTTCGTCAGCGGCAGCAATGGCCTGACCGCGACCTTGATCATCAGTCGGGAGCAACTCCCACTTTTCATTTTCAAGTGCAACGGCAGCAATCGCAGCAATTTCTGGATACGTGGCGCTGTCGGCAACGGTGACCGGGCCATCAATGACTCCTGCCTCATGCAACAACTTTGCATCACGAACAATCGTGAAGGGCTCTGATGGCTTCCATGAGGGTTCTGTTCCTTTGAGACCGATTCCGTAAGTCATCCAAATGACACCCATCATCATCATCCAGCCAAACAAACCGGCCATCGCCACCAACAGACCCAAACGGATTCCAAGGTTGGTGCCAAGTAGTAAATAGACGCTGCCACAAAGTGCAACTGTTCCAATGATGACTGTGAGAAGACCGCGAAGTTCGGGTTCCCAACCAATACTCAGAAGTGCGCTCATAGTTCGTTCCGAACGTAGTTCACGATCTGTTGGATCTGTTCAGAAGTGAGAAGGTCACCGAACCCCGGCATACGACCAGAACCTTGACCTTGGATTCCGTATTTAACTCCGTACTTCGAACCAGCCTTGATGAAGTTGATCATTTCTTGCTCGGTTGCAAAGTGCGTGTTGGTTGCTCCACCAGTGAGGTTCCAACCAAAGGCACCCGAACCAGTTTGACCAGGTTCGCCCCAACTCCAGCCTGGTGTGTGGCAACGGGCGCAACTGTATCCACCCGAGCTGAGTTCAAGGTTGAACAAGGCTTCACCAATTGAGCCGAATGTTCCATCGTCAACGGTCTTTTGCGCAGCGGCTTGAATCTTCTCTTGTTCGGAAACGGGCAAGTGCCCGCCTTCGCAGTTCAACGGATTGGCGTCGGCAACGATGCAATCTTCACGGGGAATCTGAATGCTCTTGAGGTACGCCAGCAACGTATCGATCTGTTGCGCATTCATTGGTCCGCCGCCTTCAATTCCCCATGGAGACATTGGGGAGAACGGACGACCGTACACCAGAATGAAACGAACTTCGCTTTCATCGAATCGGTAGAACACGGTGTTGATTGCCGGTGCTTTCCAGGTCACTGCCTTAACTTCACCGGTCTTTGAATCAGTCACGGTGTACGGAGCAGCGCCACCGGCACCGTTCATTCCACCGTGGCAACCTGCGCAGTTGAATCCACCTTCGGCGGTCGGAGCAAAGAGTCCCGAACCCCACGAAATAAATCGGTTGTCTTTACCTTCAATGGTGTTGGCTTGACGACTTGGCTCGGCCAACCAATACGCCGGGAGTCCGATTGTGATCGTGGCAAGTAAAAGCACACCGAGTAACTGCATACGCTGTAAGCGATGACCTTCAAGTTCTTCGTCGTCGTAATACGCCTTACGGTTAGCAGCAAGTTCAATTTCAGAACCGATCTCGGCTTTGCCGGCCGAACGATTCATCACGGCATAGACAATCCAGCCGACCACGAAGGTCAACGAG
>Ga0209086_10001094_pt1 | contig 22158 bp, 20 predicted proteins | sample M_130207_XF_Meta_FD_187312 | JGI IMG/M metagenome (GOLD analysis project Ga0209086, IMG submission 187312) | Freshwater microbial communities from Lake Montjoie, Canada to study carbon cycling - M_130207_XF_MetaG (SPAdes) (version 2) | ecosystem: Environmental > Aquatic > Freshwater > Lake... | reverse complement strand
GTCTTGCCCTTTCGCCACCGAAACGAAACCGGCATGAATCAGACCCAACGCGAACAGAGTAATTGTCGAACGGTGCCACATGGGCGGTTCTCCTTAACCTGAGAAAGAAAACAGAATTAACTTAGGACCGACATCCCATCAGGCACTGGGCTCCTGCGCCTGTTGCCCCTTCTGGTAATTGGCGTAGACGAACACGGGGATTTCAAGATCACCCAAGTTCTGTTGAATCAGCGAAGAGACCGCCGACCATTCCAATCCGCCGACGCCCGTTGCGAGCCTTGGCAGAGCGATGCTGCGTGTCTCCCCTTTAGCGAGTTCGTGGCGCAATCGACGCAGGCAGTGATTGACGTTGGCAATCGTCGCACGGCCAGGCTTGGCCCCGTGAGCGTGCTCGCCCTCCTGAGTGAGCAGGTTGAAGATTCGCACTCCACCCACGCCGCTCCAAACCCAGACCTCACCCGGTTTCGGATGAGTCTGATGGGCGTAATGGCGATAGTCGGTTGCCATCCCCGGCCATGCCTCACGCAGCGCGAGAGCTAGGCCATTGTCAAAGTGTTCGCTTGGTGCCACTCCATGGGCGATGGCCTGAGCTTTCGTCAACAGAATGTCGCCGGTCACTTCATGAATCATCGAATCACTTCTCCACGTCATAGTTTGATTGCTGATCTCGATTGCCAGTCGTCTCACACTGAGTTCATTCGGTGGGGAACCACCAATCGACGGCACGCCAGCTAGCAGCCTGTAAAAAAACGGGGCGTAGGGTGCGGGACCAGCGGCGCTTGGCCGCGCCGGTCCACCAGAAAACAGAACTCGACTCAATGGCGGGCCGGTGCTCCAAGCGAACTCGTTCGACCCGACAGGTGATCTTCAACAGCCGGCTCCGTTGCCAGCCCCTTTCACCAGTCCACCTTTACCTCAATGGACCTTGGCTTTACCTCCTCGACGACCGATCGTCCGTCGATCAGCCAACCGCAACGGAGCGGAGCACACGTTGTGCCGCTCGACGTCATTGGTGTGTCGGATTGCAAGCTCGACCCGGTGGCACACGAGTGAAGGGATGTCGAACAGTCAACCTCGGGCGGGCCCATCCTCCGTATGAAATGACGGGGCGAATCGGTGGCATCCTGTCCCAAGGTTTGAATGACCTTCAATGCTGGTGCTGGTAAGGCATTAACCAGTTGGAAAAAAACATCACAGTGTGACTATCAGGCTTACGCTCCACCTTGGACAGAAGACTCTTCGATGAACACGGGACACTTTCATCGATGCCTCCATTTGTGAGAGGGAGCTGATCTCGCCGAGCCGGTTGAAATGGCGGAGTTTCCCCGTTCATGCCTCGCGCGAGATGGGATGAGGCCGTCAAAAAAGCCTACCTGAACGCTCGATGCCACCAAGGCCAAACGTTTTTTACCGGCCGCGGGATCGACTGTCGAAACGGCCTCATTTATGGCCGCGAGAAGAATCATTGGCTGTTCAACGGGATGGTTCTTCGCATTCCCCGGCCAGCGAGGGGACGGAGTTTCGCGGCTCTCCGCTGTATCTGTTGAATGTCATCAAGTAGGGAGAGTGCGCTTCCTGCAGAGCTGCGAGAAACGAGCGACTTTCTTTCTTCGATCAATGCGGTGGGAGCGTCGTCCTCCCAGGAATCAACGGCAATGGTGGAGAACCCGTTTGGCTCGTCATCAACGGGTTCTCCGCGCCAACAGAACGGGATCGTGTTTGGCTCGACATCCCGATGAACAGTTCCATGCCATCATCGTTTGCATCGAAACCATCGCGCCGTGTGAATTCCTTCCCTTGGCACACGTCGTGCAATTGATGCGGTTCATGCCGAGGACCCCGTCATTCTGAGCGGTGCTCCAATGAGGCAGAAAGACCTTTGAAACGGACGGGTTGTCTATCCGGCCGGTCGTTGTTGGAAGGGAGCCACTCGTGGACATCGGCATTCGCCGGATTCTGTTTCCCACGGACTTCAGTCCTGCGGCGCAACACGCACAGAACTATGCCGTCATGTTGGCGGAGCGGTTTTCCGCCGAACTCCATTCGCTGCATGTGATTCCCGACCCGTACCCAATCCCCGGATCGGAAGGTTCGTGGATTCTGTCCGATGACACCGTCCCCAAGCGGACCCACGAAGCAGAATTGGAATTGGCAGTGCGGATGGAAGCAGCTCTGGCTGCGAACCTCACCGTCGTTCGCGCGGTGATGGTCGGCCAACCCGTCCAAGACATCATCGATTACTCGAAAACACACGCGATCGACCTGATCGTCATCGGTACGCACGGTCACACAGGGTTGTCTCGCCTTTTGCTCGGCAGCGTTGCCGAAAAGATCGTCCGCCTGGCGACCTGTCCTGTGCTGACCGTCCATCCCAAAGATCATCCCTTTCGAGCTGACGAGTCTCCTGCGACGTGAGTCGTTGGAGTCTGGTCGCTTCTGCGAAGTTTGTTGTGGTGGATCGTGATCCCTCAAAGGAATCGAACATGAAAAGCATCTCGTCGCTTCAAGCGAAAACTCTGATGGGCCAAGCAATTGTCGCGACGTTGATCGTCGCCGCAGGCACCGCTTGGAATGCTTGGCCAGCAGCAGCGGATGACGGCCTGAAGCCTGACCTGAGCCTGAACGCCTTCATGCGGAAGAAGCTGGATGCGTCGTCACAGATTCTGGAAGGGCTCACGACGGAAGACGCGGAGCTGATCAAGCAGGGGGCGAAGACGTTGATCGAACTGAGCAAGGTGGAGAAATGGAACATTCTCAGCGATCCCGAATATCGCGAGTCCAGCCTCGACTTCCGCTCCAACGCCAAGAAGTTGATTGAAGCTGCGGAGAAGGACAACTTTGACAACGCCGCCTTGCAGTGGTTTGCCACGACAAAGAACTGCATCGAGTGCCATCAACACGTCCGTCGCGAGCGGGCTGCTTCCAAAAAGAAATAGCCGGCGTGGTGGCGATGTTGTTGGCCGAAGCATGTGCAATGAACGTCAGTCGAAGCGGCGGACTTGGAGTGTTGATTCGAAACAAAAGGAGCTCTGAAAATGTGGAAGACACAGCGAGTCGTAATGACGCTCGGAATGCTTGGGATTGTGACGGCAGTAACGATCTGGGAAGTCGGTTCCGCGACCTCCCAAGACAAGACCTCGCCCCCCAAAGCCGACTCAAAAAAGAAAGCTCCCGAGGCACCACAAAACGTGGAGCTAACCAACTTCATGCGTAAGAAGCTGGAGGCATCGGCAGAGATTCTCGAAGGTCTGACGGCCGAGGATTCAAAGCTCATCATCAAAGGGGCGCGGGCGCTGGTCGAGATGAGCAACGCCGAAAAGTGGAAGGTCCGCAACGATGTGATGTACCGCCAATTCAGCGGTGAGTTCCAACGGAGCGCTCAAAGCCTGTTGGAGGCCGCCGAGAAAGAGAACTACGACGCGGCGGCACTGAAATGGATCGACACCACGATGAAGTGTCTGGAGTGCCACAAATTCGTGCGCGGCATGCGTCTGGCAAGTGGCAACTCGTAACGCCGCAGCGTCTGCGCGCGTGAGTCCTAAGTTTCGTTGCTCGATTGTCTCATTGAGAAATGACGGCATGTCCGTCGGGAGGATTCCATGCTCAGCAAGAAGTTCTGTTGGACCACCGTCACGCTGTGTGCTTTGGGCGCGGCGGCTCTTGTGTGGAGTAGCGTTGGGAAAGCGCTGGCCGAGGACAAGCCGAAGAAGGCTCAGCCAGTCAAGTCGTTGGTGATGCGGACGTTCATGAAGGTCAAGCTTGTGCAGGCTCAAGCGATACTGGAGGGACTGACGGTCGAGGACTTCGACCAGATCGAGAAGAACGCGACCGCGATGTTTCTGCTGACGAAGGCGGAGCAGTGGAATGCCAGCAAGGATGCACAGTTCGTTCAACACAGCAAAGAGTTTGAACGAGTCACCGCCAAGCTGGCCAAGTATGCCAGCGAGAAAAACCTCGAAGGGGCTTCATTGATGTACGTGCAACTGACGCTCAACTGCGTCGATTGCCACCGGTTCGTGCGCGACAAGGGTCTGCAGGCTCGGAAGCAGCCGGACGAAAAGGACGGCGAAGATTGAGGATCTCGTAAGTCGCTCACGAATCGCAACAGCCCGCCATGACCGCATGGCGGTTTTTTTGTTGGAGAAGCGTCTCGCCGCTGAGTGGGCACAGGAAATCCCGCCGACCTCACACTTGGCCACGCGAGGTCTTCGGAAAAGGAATCTATACCTCGCGTGGCACAAGGTGAGAGGTTTCCGAGCGGGGCGGCGTAAGCACCCCTAGTTCTTGGGCGTAAGCCCTCTTCCGAAGAAAAAGGGGGCTTACGTCGCCCCGCTCAGTTGTCTCATCACCGACCACCCGGTTCACCTGCACAACCTTCTTAGAAGAACAGCGGCTTCTTAGAAGAACAGCGGCTTCTTAGAAGAACAGCGGGGTCTGATCGGTGTGGAGGAACCAGCGGTCGAGGAGGACTCGGCGTGCGAACCAGCGGGAGGTCATCAGCCAGCGGGCCGCGAACAGGCGGAGTGGAGAGGGCATCCATTTGGTGAGTGACATCGAACCGGGGTTGTCGAATCGGGCGTGGAGTTTGCGGGTATAGTCGGTTCCCAATTCCGAGCGGTTCTGTGCGGTCGATGCGAGGATGCAGGAGGCGGCCAGCAGGCCGGACTCGATGGCCGGGCGAATCCCTTCACCACTCTGTCGCTCGGCGAGACCCGCCGCGTCGCCGACGAGCAGGATGCCGTCTTCGGTCGGCAGGCGTGGCAAGGTGGTTCGCAGGTGATACGCGTGGCCATGAAAACGGTCGGCGATCTCGAAGGCGATCTTGCCGCGCGCGGCAAGCGACTGCACGAACGCAGCCACATGGTTCGAGAGGTGGGCTTCGCCTTCCCGGCCAAGGCCGATGTTGACGAAGTTTCCCTTGCGAAAGACCCAGCCGTAGCCCTTCAGGTCGGGACAGAAGAATAACTCGGGCCGATCGGGTTGAACCGAGCATCGCCGCTGCTGAGCGTCGGTCATCTCGAACTCGACCTCTTGTGCGACGACGGTCGGTTGCTGCGTCGAAGCGACGGTTTCCAGTTCGGGCGCAGCGTTGTGCGTACTGCTGAATTGGCGAGCCACTGGGCAGAAGTGGCCCCCCGCGCCGATGACGATCGGGGCACGAATCTCTTCGTTCACGATCCAGTCGGCTTCGTCACGCCGCAGTGAACGGAAGGGTTCTCCCAACCGCAGCCGCGCGTGGGGGCGACGCAACAGATAATCGTCGAACTCGCATCGTCGAAGCCGGGAGCCATCACCCACGTTCACGCATGCTGTCGATGCCGCTTGGCGGACTTTTCGATCAGCGCTCGCGCACGATCCTCGTCTTCACGCCAGACGATGACTTCGGAAGTCGCGATCGGCAGTCCGGCGAACGGTTCATTGACCTCCGTGGCGGTAGCGTGAATGCCCTCCGCAACCAACATGCTCGTGACGATCTGAGTGTCCGCGACACTGGGTGACGAGTAGACGACGACCGCAGAACGGCTGATGGTTTCTGTCATGATTCGACTTTCTTGGGATGAGGAGTTCGATGTCGTTCAGCAAATCAAATTGTGCAGGTGAGCCGGGTGGCGTCAGCCCCCGAACCTTTTCAACCATAGAGTCCGGGGGCTGACGCCCAATGGCACTCACTTTGTAATTCACTCATTTTGAGCGGCACGGCGCTAGCCGCCGGTTCTTTGCTTGGAAACACAACTCCGTTTACCGGCGGCTAGCGCCGTGCCGCTCAAAGTGAGTGTCATTGGGCTGACGCCGCCCGGCTCACCGGTCGAGATTCCATTGCGGGTCTGATTGGGTCGTTAGTCACTGCGGTCGATTACGTGGGGGCGGACGCGGGACGACGGGTGGTGTCGTCGATCACGAACTGATGTCCCTGCGGGTGAACGGACAGCACGGGGCATGTGGCCAGTCGTACGAGCTTTTCGGCAACCGAGCCAAGCAGCAGATGAGACAACCCGGTTCGGCCGTGAGTGCCGATGACAATCAGGTCGATCTGGTGCTGCGTCGCGTACTTCATGATCTCTTCGACGGCGATGCCAATCACGGCCGCCCGCACCGTGCGATGCGACTGGCTCCAGTCCGGCTCCAGCACCTGAAGCAAATACTTCTCGGCGGCCTCCACCTGCCACTGCTGGTCGGTTGTGGCCAGCGTCCACGAGGAGGCGTTATCGGGGAACGGCATCGGGTTTTCCGGAACGACATGCAGGAGATGCAGCTCAGCCCCGAACCGGTCGGCGAAGGCCATCGCATACTTCTGCGCGTGCTTCGCCGGTTCACTGAAGTCGGTCGGAAACAGGATGCGATGAATCGAATTGGACATGATCGGCTCCTTCTGGGGATCCCGCAGCGGCGAACACCGGTTCGACGAATTCCACTGCTGAGTTTTGTCGGTCTCGTGACTTCTGTGATTCCATCGTCACCACGCGCAGCCACATTGCGGTTCGCGGAGTGTGATGGAAGCGGGCGACTTCGCAGGGTGCAGCGTCGGCTGTCGCAGACAGAGTACGGGACAATGTGCCTGTCGCAGCACGCCTTCGGCCACGCTGCCGTGCAGTTGAAACTGAATCGGGGTGTGTTGGTGTGAGGCAATCACGATCAGATCGGCTTGCTCCTGCCGAGCCACATTCAGAATCGTCCCCACCGCGTAACCCAAGGCGATGCGAAACGACAGCGGGATGTCACAGGCCAGCGCTCTCAGTCGTTGAAATTGCTCGCGGCAATGCTGAACAGCCGGACGATCTTCCGCCAGCAAGTCCTCATCCGCTTCGCAGCCAGGACAACTGGACGGAGCCAGCACATGGACCACGACCAGTTCGGCAAACTGATCGCGAGCAATGCTGCACGCGAGCTGGAACGACTGGTCGGAGTCCGGAGAGAAGTCCGTGGGATTTAGAATGACATCGAACATGTTCATGGGAGTTCCCTGTAAGTCATCAATTGTGACGAAGCGAATTCAAGAGTCCCTCGCGCGTTCGCCGGAACAGGTCCACCAACGTGTCGCGGATCGAGCCGCAGTCCTCACACCGTGGGAGATGCCATTCCACTTCGGTGAACACGCACGATGTGTGCCAATGAGTTCTGAATCACACCGGGTGATGCAGTCGGTGGCGATTCTCGACTCGGCGGTTCCGAACGCTCGTTCCACCGAGTCATTCGGTGGCGATACTTTTCCAGCTGACTGAAAGCAGGCCAACTTCTGTCGGGAACGTCGAATCCTTCGACGATCTCGATGCCTCCTTGTTGAGCGTCCGTAAGTCGGATGCGTGCTTCGCCTGAAACCGACCGCTAATTGGGTAAGTCTCGCCCTGTTGTTGGAGAGGCACTTCGCGGTTGCCAGCGAAGCTGCCACTCTTTGATCAGGCAGTACAGGCACGGGATGACGAACAGCGTGATCAGGGCGACGCTCATGCCGCCGACGCTGGGGATGGCCATCGGCTGCATCACGTCGGAGCCGCGACCGGGATGGAGAAAGATCGGGGCTAGGCCGAGGATTGTTGTGACGGAAGTCATCAGGCAAGGGCGGATGCGTTTCAGGCCGGCTTCGACGACGAGGTTGCGAACGTCATCGACACTCTGCGGCGGTTTCTCGCGGAAGAGGTCTTCGAGGTAGGTCAGCATTACGACGCTGTCGTCGTCCGACACGCCGATCAAAGCGATGAAGCCGACCCACACGGCGACGCTCAGATTTGCGCCGAAGAAATAGAGGCCGATGAAACCGCCGGAGACTGAGACCACGATGTCGATGAAGACCAGAAACACCAGCCACCATTTCCCGAAGTTGAAGTACAGCGAGAAGACCATCGACAGCAGCACCAGCGGCATGAGCAGCGAGAGACGCGCCATCGCGCGCTGCTGGTTCTCGAATTGACCGGACCACGTCCAGTAGTAGCCGGACGGCACGATCAGACTCGCCTCGGCGTGTTTGCCGGTGGCGACGAGTTCGTCGCTCAGTTTGCGTTCGGATTGCAGCAGGCGTTCGGCGTCTTCGACGACGCTGATTTCGTCGCGGTCGCGGGTGTTGAGCGTGACGTAACCCACGAGCAAACCGTTTTCGCTTTTGATTTCTTGCGGGCCAATGCTGAACGTGAGTTTGGCGACTTGCGCAATCGGAATGTGAGCGCCGGTCGATGTCGGGACGAGGATGTGTTCCAAGTCATCGAAACGTTCGCGCAGCTCGCGCGGATAGCGGACGCGGATGGGGTAGCGTTCCCGGCCTTCGACGGTGGTTGTCAGACGCTCGCCGCCGATCGCGATTTCAATGACGTCTTGAATGTCGCGGATGCTAACTCCGTACCGTGCGGCGGCTTCGCGGTCGATCTCGTATTCGAGGTACGGCTTGCCGACGAGCCGATCGGCGACGACATCCACCGCGCCGGGCACCTTCTTGAGAATCTGCTCCATTTGCAGGGCGATTTGTTCGATCTCTTTCAGATCCGCACCGTAAATTTTGACTCCCATCATTGCGCGGAAGCCAGTTTGCAACATCACCAGCCGCGTCTGGATCGGCTGCAACCACGTCGGCAGCACGCCGGGGATCGCGGCTTTCTGGTTCAGCTCTTCGAGGATTTCGGCCTTGGTGATACGCCGCTCTTCCGGCCAGACATAGCGCAGCGCGGGACGACACCAATTGAGCCACGCTTGCTCGCTGTGCCAGCGCGGTTGCGACAGCATGCGCCAGTCGTCTTCCGGTATCAGCGTGACGATGGTCTCGATCATGCTGATCGGAGCGGGGTCCAGCGATGATTCGGCGCGGCCGACCTTGCCGACGACGTCGCGGACTTCCGGGACCGTGCGGATGGCGAGGTCTTGCTGTTTGATGACCTCTTCCGCGAGGGTGAGCGAGGCCGAGGGTAAGATCGACGGCATGTAAAGGAGCGAGCCTTCGTCCAGCGGCGGCATGAACTCACGGCCGATGCCGGGGAAGGTCTGTTCGAGGCGCTGCCAACCGTTGGTCTCCGTGATGTCGAAGCCGACGACTCGGCACGTCGCCGAGATCGGAATGCCGACGAAGTCAAAGCCCAGCCATACGGTGCCCCCCAACGCCATCAAGCACACCGGGATCGTCAGAAACGTTCCCTTGTGGGCCAGCACCCAGCACAGTGCCGGACGATAGACCTTGAAGATGGCTTGCGAGACGCAGTTCTCTTCCAGCGGGATGAGTTGTTCGCGTCCCATCCGGTAGACCAACGCGCCGACGAGTAAGCCGACTCCCAGCGCCGTCGGCCAGCCGGTCCAGGTTGTGCCGAGATCGAGACCCCACACGAGCGCCAACCGCAACGCAATCATCGCGGCCACGCCAGCTAGGCCACCGATCAACAGCGAACGGCGACGCGACCACGTCACCGGCTTCAACAAGTAGTAGCTCAGCACGGGAACGACGGTGATGGCGAGGATGACGGACGCGGCGATGGCGAACGTCTTCGTGTACGCTAACGGCCGAAACATTTTTCCTTCCGGCCCGGTCAACGCGAACACGGGAATGAACGATATGACCGTGTTGACGACCGCCGTGACGATGGCACCACCGACTTCGGTTGAGGCTTCGCACACGACATCGAAGTACGTCTTGTCTTGGCGGACGCCGCCAGTGTCGGTCGATCCGGACGCTGGCAGCGTCCGCCAAGAATCGGTCGTCAGCCGCCGATAGATGTTCTCGGTCATGATGATGCCCATGTCGCTGACATCGCCGATGGCGATCGCCAGTCCGGCCAGCGACATGATGTTGCTGTCCACTCCCATCCAGTACATCACGCCGAAGCTCATCGCGAGTGCCAGCGGCAGCGTCGGCAGCACGGCCAGCGAACTCCGCAGGTGCAGCAGAAACAGGATGACGATCAGACCGACGACGATCGACTCTTCGATCAGGTTGGCTTTCAGCGTGGCCATCGTCTCGTAGATGATGTCCACGCGGTCGTAGTACGGCACCAGTTTCACTGGGGCGACTTTGCCGGAGGCGAGCAACACTTGCAGACCCGGCGCGATCTCGGCGATGCGGGCCTTCAAGCGGCGGAGGACATCGCGCAGATTCTCGCCGGGCCGCGGTGCTAACGCGGTTCTTCTTCACAGGTGGTCAGGGTTCAACTCCCGCTCCTTCCGCTCTCGGATGGTGAAACGGAAATCACGCCCCGGTCCTAACGGGACTGTGTTGAGTTTTGGGGCCGGGTTCGAGTCCTGGTCCGGGAGCGACTGCGATCCGAAACACTTTTCCTCTTCTCGTTTCTACCTACGGCAACTATCGGCTAACTGTTGGCAGAGCCTCATGTGTACGGGCGTATCAATTGCAGGGCCACTTTCCGGCTTTCATTGGGATTGCGAGCATTTCCTGAACCAAGCCTAGCTAGTCATCGCGGCCTCCTCCGTCCTCGACCTCACCAAGTGGGATCACAGTGTTCAGGAAGGGCAGCTTCGTTTGTCCCTTGGTACGGTCAAAGTTTTGGAATAAGCCTACCGAAAAAATTCCAACCACCGCGACGAAGACCATCGCCGCAATTGGTCGACTCGAAGGAATCGCATCGGCAAGCTCGCCGGCCTTGGTTCCGGTGATCATGCTCAGTGTGATGTTTTCCTGATGTCGGACGGAGTACCAGGCCACGCCGATGAGGTGAACTGCCACGACCGCGAGCAAGGCGTAGGACGAGGCCGCATGCAACTCCTCGGCCGCTTCATTCCCGCCCGACATCATCAGGCCCGTCACCACGGCCATGCCGAGCAGAATCAGCATCGCGAAGATGCCATAGCTGGAACCCGGATTGTGGCCCACGTATTGACGCTCCTGTCCGGTGAATGCCCCCCGGATGTAGCTCAACACCTTCGCCGGGCTAAACAGAAAGGAATCGAAACGTGCATATCGGCTTCCGAAGAAGCCCCAGACCACCCGCATCGCGACCATCAAACCCAGCACGATTCCCAGAATCATGTGGATCATAAACCCCGGACTGTGTTCACCGGAAAACTCGGCGAAAGCGAAGCAGGCGACCAATCCGACGGTGACGAACCAATGAAACAATCGGGTCGGTAGATCCCAAACCAAAATTCGAGACGTGGACATGTTCAATGACTCCTTTTGAGAGGGCGCTCTGTTGCAAAGGGACTTTCGTGACTCAAAATGCGGTTTGTCGCCTCCAGTCGCGACACAACCGATAACCGATTCAGTTGCCGTGTGAGATGGCACATGGGGGAAGTCCACTTGCAGGGGCTTTCAGGTCGACTTGGGCGTTTTCTCCCAGAGCAAACGCAACCCGTTGAATACGACCACGACGGTACTGCCTTCATGCCCCAGCACTCCGAGCCAGAGAGGCAGATCGAAGAATGTCGCAATGACGAGCACGCTGATCATCGCGAAGGCGAAGACCATGTTCTGGCGAACTCGTTTTCGCGCTAATCGGCTGATCCAAACAGCCAACGGAAGCGAACGAAGATCGTCTCGCATCAACACCACATCGGCGACTTCGAGAGCCACATCGGTTCCCGCCCCTCCCATCGCGATACCCACGCGAGCGGCGGCCAAGGCCGGCGCGTCGTTGACGCCGTCTCCGACCATCGCCACCAGCCCGCCGTTCTCAGACAGGCGTCGTAGCTCGACCACCTTTTGATCGGGCAAGAGGCCAGCGCGTACCTCGTCGGCATGCAGCGACTTCGCGATGGCCAGCGCGACGCGCTCATGATCGCCCGTGAGGATCACAATTTTTCGGATGCCCAGACGTTTCAGGGCGTCCATTGTCGCCGTGGCTTCCGGACGAATCTGGTCGGCCACGCCGATGACGCCGTACAGCGATTCCTCCACCGTCAGCACCAGCAGAGCGGTCTGACCGCGTTCTCGGATACGCTGCGCCTGTTCGATGAGTTCAGCAGGGATCACCATGTCATGCGTCTCGAACAACCCTTCACGACCGACGCCCACCCAAACGCCGTCGACGCGTGCGTGAACACCATGTCCCGTGTGACTGTGAAACTCACTTAATGACGCTTCAGATAACGCAATGCCCCGACGGCGGACTTCGGCGACCACCGGCACTCCCAACGGGTGCTCGCTGCGCTGTTCGACCGTCGCAGCCAAGCTCAGGAGCCGCGCTTGATCGACACCCGTGGGCGTCCAGACTTCGGTCACGCCAGGCTTGCCGAGCGTTACGGTCCCAGTCTTGTCGAAGGCGATGACATCCACCGTGCCCAGGGATTCGAGGTGGACCCCGCCTTTAAAGAGGATGCCGTGGCGGCCAGCGCGGGCGATGGCCGAAAGCAGAACTGCGGGAGCACTGACGACGACCGCACATGGAGAGGCCGCGACGAGCATCACCATTGCATGGTAGAAGGCGTCATACCAACTGGCCGTATGTACGACACGGGCTCCTAGAAATACTAGAAATGCCGCCGCAATCACTCCCATCACGTAGGGTTGCTGCCAGGATTCGACGAACCGCTGGGTCGGAGTTTTCTGGGCTTGTGCCTCCTGCACCATGTGGACGATTCGCTCCAGAGTCGTATCGGCAACCGCCCTCGTCATTCGGACCAGTACGCTCCCTTGACCATTGATCGTGCCGGAAAAGACCATTGCCCCCAGCGGCTTGTGAATCGGTTCACTCTCGCCTGTCAGGGTCGCTTCATCGGCCCAAGTTTCACCATCGCACACCAATCCATCCACCGCGAAGCGTTCTCCGGGCTTAACTCGCACCACGTCCCCGATCTGCAATGACTCAACCGGCACCCGCTGATCCTCAGCAACCCCCTCGCGAACCAACAAGGCCTCGCGAGGACGCAATTGAATCAACGACTCGATGGAGCGCGTCGTGCGGTACATCGCGAATGCCTCCAGCGTGCCACTGAGTGAAAATAAGAAGAGCAGCACGACGCCCTCGATCCAGTCGCCAATCGCTGCGGCTCCAATCGCCGCCAGGATCATCAACAAGTCAACATTGAGTTGACCTTTCCTGAGTGAGGACACCGCATTTGCTGTTGGCCCAATTCCTCCTGCTAGATAGGCCCCGACGCAGGCGGCGATTGATAGCGTCTGGGCGGCAGTGATTTCTGTCGAATGGAAAACCGCCCCGACGATTCCCAGCACGGCACACACGGTACTCGCGATGGCTCCGGCGATCGGTGGTGCTGCTTTCGCCGCTGATGGCGTTCGCTGGGGACTTGCAACTGCATCAGCGGCGGTTTGCGCAACCTTGGAATCCGATAATTTTACTGGAGCGACATTTTGGTGAGACATCTTAGTTCCTCAACTCTTTAACTGGGCGATCGCCGATCCGGGAGCGGCACCTGTGGTCGGCAATCAGCTACGCGATGCCTTTTGTGCAACACTGGCTGGGAGGATTCTCTTTTTCGCAACGCTGCCCGCAAAAGTTTGCCGACTTCGATGATCGTGACTGGCGTCAGAGCCAGCAGGAAGACCAGCAGCCACTCCCACGAGAGATGAGTGGCAACCTCGAATACCGGCTGTGCGAACGGCAGTGTCACAACACACAGTTGGAGCAAGCCGGAGATGACGATCGCCCCGAGCAGGTGCGGGTTCGAGAACAGTCCCAGTTCGGGCATGGTGTAGCGTTGGCTACGGCAGCCGATGGCGAAGAAGAGTTGAGCAAACGCGGTGATGCAAAAGGTCACAGTCCGGGCACGGGCCAGATGTGCTTCGTCTCTCTGATAGATGATCCAGAAGCCCAAGGCCGCGACGGTCGCGACCAGCGTGCCGTGAAACAGAATGAGCAGACCGCGTTCTCGCGTGATGACGGCCTCGTGCGGCGGACGCGGTTGGCGAGTCATGATGTCGCGCTCGGGCGGCTCCATGCCGAGAGCCAGCGCCGGCAGCCCGTCCGTCACGAGGTTAATCCACAGGATTTGAATGGCCGCCAGCGGGACTGGCCAACCAATCAGAGCGGCGAAGAACATCAGCAGCACTTCGCCGGCGTTACACGACAACAGGTAATGCACAAACTTCTGAATGTTGTCGAAGATGCCGCGGCCTTCCTCAACGGCGTTGACGATCGACGCAAAATTGTCGTCCGTGAGGACCATGCCGGACGCCTCCTTGGTCACGTCGGTGCCAGTCACGCCCATCGCGATGCCAATGTCGGCGGCCTTCACAGCGGGCGCATCATTCACGCCGTCTCCGGTCATCGCCACGATCTGACCGCGCTGCTTCCAAGCGTTGACGACTCGCAGTTTGTGCTCGGCGGAAACACGGGCATAGACGGAGATCTGATCCACTTGGACCGTCAGCTCTGCGTCGGAAAGGTCGTTGAGTTGCCGCCCGGTGACGACGCGACCATCCGCCGCCGCGATGTGCAGTTCGCGGGCGATGGCCAGCGCCGTCGCCGGATGATCGCCCGTGATCATGACGGGGCGAATGCCAGCTGCGCGGCACTTCTCGACCGCCGCTTTGGCCTCCTCGCGCGGCGGATCGATCATGCCGACCAACCCGGCGAAGATCAGCTTGGATTCGTCGTAGTCGTTCCCGTGTGTCTCCGGATGTTCGCGATACGCCAGCGCCAGCACACGGAGCGCGCGGGACGCCATTTCCGAGTTGTGATTTATGATCAGGTCTCGACGAGCCTTGGTGAGCGGTTCTGCCCGGCCGTTGTGCAGCTCGGCCGTGCATTTCGCGAGGATCATCTCCGGCGCACCCTTGGTGTGCATGACGGGTGTCCCCGTCGCCCCGCGCACGACGACCGACATCGCCTTGCGTTCCGAATCGAACGGGATTTCGTAGAGGACGTGATGCGCGCGGTCATGCGCTTCGATGCCCGCCTTAAGCGCGGCGACGATCAGCGCCCCTTCGGTCGGATCGCCGATCACCTGCCACGAGTCGGCACCGTCACCGCGCGGACTGACCGTTGCATTGTTGCACCGCGCGGCCGTGGTCAGAGCTTGGATGAGATCGACCTCATCACGCGGGTTGATTGCTGCGAACCGGGAGGGCGAGGCTCCCGCCGAGCCGTTGTTTTCGGCGGTAACTGCACCCTGCGGCTCGGCGGGAGCCTCGCCCTCCCATTTGAGGAACTGCCCATGCGGGGCATAGCCCGCTCCCGTCACTTGGAATCGCTCGCCTCCGGTGACAATCTCACGCACGGTCATCTCATTGCGAGTCAGCGTCCCGGTCTTGTCCGAGCAGATGACTGTCACAGAACCCAGCGTTTCGACGCCCGGCAATTTGCGGACGAGGGCATTCCGTTTGACCATGCGTTGCAGGCCCAAGGCGAGCGTCAACGTCACCACGGCGGGCAATCCTTCTGGGACGGCGGCTACCGCGAGGCTGACGGATGTCAACAACGTCTCCAGCAAGTTGCCGCCTCGAGCTAGTTGCAATACGAAAATGAAAGCCACGATGACTAGGCACACGACGACCAGCACCCGGCCCAGTTCCGCGAGCCGCCGTTGGAGCGGCGTCGGCTGCGGCTCGGAACGTTCCAGCAACCCGGCGATGTGCCCCAGTTCGGTGTCCATGCCGGTCGCGACCACCATGGCACTGGCCTTGCCGGCCGCTGTCACGGTCCCCATGTAGACCATGTTGCGGCGGTCGCCCAGCGGCGCGTTGTCGTTCAGCAAACAGTTTGCGTCCTTGTCCACGGGAACCGATTCGCCGGTCAACGCGGCTTCCTGAACGCGGACGCTGAACGCCGTCAGCAGCCGGGCGTCGGCTGGGATATTGTCGCCCGCTTCCAACTCAATACGGTCTCCCGGCACCAATTCGCGCGCGGGGACCGATTGCAGGACGCCCTCGCGAACGACCTTGGCCATCGGCGAAGATAACCGCTGCAACGCCGCCAAGGCGCGACCGGCCTTCTCTTCCTGAAGGAAGCCGATGATGCCGTTCACCAGGACAATCGCGAGGATCGCCGCCGTATCGGCCCACTCCCCCATTGCGCCGGCGATGATCGCGGCGACGATCAGAATCCAGATCACCAGATCTTGAAACTGACCGAGCAGCCTCTTCCAAATCGGCACCGGAGGCGCTTCCGCGAGCACATTCCAGCCGTAACGCCCGCGCCGCTGAACCACCTCTTGAACAGACAACCCCTGAGTCAGGTCGGCCGCCAACTCCCGCGTCACGTCGATCATGGACAGGGAGAACCACACTTGAGGTTTGCACGTCTGGATCGCGTCGATGGTGGGGCCGTTGCCAGAATCCATGGGTCTCACTCCCAATTGCTCATGCTGGGTGAGCTGGGTGGCGGAAAGACGATCCCGAGCCACGGTGTCCGTTCAGCAACCGCCGCGTGAGGTGTCAAAGAGGTGATGCAATCATGACCCTTGGCAACTCCAATGCCGAGGACTGATGACAGCCAAGAAGAAGACGCTGATGGGACAAACAGCCGTTGCCGACGGCCTACGGCGAAGAAGTCTTGTTGCTCGAGATCATGCGTGCATCCAGGGCCACGACGTTATCAGCCGTGGCTAGCAGCGGGTTGATCTCGGCTGTCGCCAGTTCTGGAAAGTCTTGAACCAGTTGGGCAAATCTCGCCACGACATCGCGAACTAAATCGAGGTTAACTCCCGGCCGTCCGCGATAGCCTTCCAACAGGGGGAAGAGCCGCAGCGACCGCAGCATGCGGTCCACGGCGTGATCGTCGAACGGTGGCAATTCCAGCACCGAGTCTTTCTGCTATTCCGCCGTGACTCCTCCCGCACCCAGCAGCAAGACGGGGCCGAATAGCGGGTCGCGCGTCATGCCCAGCAGCAGTTCCACGCCGCGCGTCGCTGAAATCATGCGTTGAATGGCAACTCCCTCAATCCTGGCGTGAGGACTGCGCTGCGAGACCCGTTCCAGCATCGTGGCGTAGCTCGCGCGGACGCCGTCCGCGTTGGCAACGTTCAGCACGACACCGCCGACATCCGTCTTGTGCGAGATGTCCGGCGACAGGATCTTCAGCACGACGGGGTATCCCAGTTGCTCCGCCAACGCCGCCGCCTCATCCACCGCATGCGCCACACGAGTCGGCACGATCGGAATGCCGTAGTCCGCCAGCAGCGACTTGGAACGGACTTCTCCCAGCAGACCGTTCGTATCCGCCAACTCGGCCCGCCACGAGGCCAGACGGTCGGGTGTGATGAGCGGTGTTGTGACGGCTCGGCTTCCTTCGGCCGTCTGCGGCGAAGTCATTCGGTTCGACATCGCCGCCCGTCGCATGCGGGCCGAGGAAACCAAATGGTTCAAGGCGGACACGGCTTCCTCGGGGAAGTCGTACACCGGGACGGCGGCGTCTCGCAGCAGAGCTCGTCCGGACTGCACGGCCGGACCACCGATCCACGAGGCGACGACGGACTTCTGTGTCCGCTGCCGAGCGGCCACGACCGCCTCGGCGATCCGCGCCGGTTCGGTCATCGTCTGCGGCGTGAGTATGACCAGCAGCGCATCGACGTTCGGATCTTTCAGCACGAGGTCGATGGCCTTTTGAAATCGCTCGACCGTCGCATCGCCCAGCACATCGACCGGGTTTCCGTGAGACCAGCTCGGCGGCAGGGCATCACCGAGTGACGCAATGGTTTCGCCGGTCAGCTTCGCCAGTGGACCGCCCAGCGCCAGCCAGGCATCACTCGCCATGACGCCCGGACCTCCGGCATTCGTCACGATGGCGAGGCGGTCTCCCGGTGCATGGGTTTGTCCGACGAGCAACCGTGCGCAGTCGAAGAGTTCCTCAATCGAGTTCACCCGCTCTACGCCCGCATGGCGGAAGGCGACATTGTAGACGGCATCGACGCTGGCGATCGCTCCCGTGTGGGAAGCGGCGGCGAGAGACGATTCTGCGAACCGTCCGGCCTTGTACGCGATGACCGGTTTCCGTTGTGAACAGGCTTTCGCGGCGGACAGGAAGTGCTCGGCATCATCCAGCCCCTCGATGTAGAGCAACAACGCCTCGGTCTGATCGTCGTCGGCGAAGTAGTCGATCAAGTCCCCGATGCCGACATCGGCCATGTTGCCGACCGAGACGCACGTGGCGAAGCCGATCTCGCGTTCGATTGACCAGTCGAGAATGGCCGTACACAACGCTCCCGACTGCGACAGAAACGTCAGTCGTCCGGGCCGGGGCATGACCGGCGAGAAGCTGGCGTTCAGCCGACTTGCCGGGCGCAGCACGCCCAGACAATTCGGGCCGATGACACGCATACGAGGGAACTCACGACGAGCGGCCAGCAACTCCGCGTCCAGTTCCCGCCCGACCGCACCCGCTTCCCGAAAGCCCGCCGAAATCACGATGATTCCGCCTACCCCGCGTTCGCCACAGTCGCGAATGAGTGTCGGAACGGTCGCGGCGGGCGTGCAGACGACGACCAGATCAGGCGTCTCGGGAAGATCGGCCAGCGAACCGAAAGCGGCCTCACCCCGAACCGTTCCGCGTTTGCGATTCACCGCCGACAGACGGCCCGAGAAACCGGCGGCACGCAAGTTCGCGAAGACGGCCCCGCCCACCGAACCCGGCTGATCGCTGGCTCCCACCACGGCGATGGATGACGGAGCGAAGAGGGAATCGAGTCCGGAGTGAGTCTGAAGACGGCCGTGGTTCATCCCGCAGTCCCTTCGGGGTTTGGCGGACGGACGGTGAACACCGGGCAGTGCGCCTTGCGAACCACGTTTTCCGCGACGCTTCCCAGCAGCAGATGCGACAGGCCGGTTCGACCCACGGTTCCCAAGACGATCAGATCGATCTCGTTTTCGTCCGCGTATCGGATGATCTCGAAGACGGTCATTCCCACTCGGACCGCCGTCACGACGCGATGGTTGGCCTGCCATTGGCTGTCGAGCAGACCTGCCAGTCCACGCAGCGTGGTTTGCTCCAACTCGGCGATGATGGGCGGGCTTTCGACATAGCCGAACGTGGGCGTTCCCATCGCCGGCACGATGACCGGGACGTGGACATGCAACAGATGCAATTCCGCCTGAAGCTTGTCGGCGAGTTCGCAGGCATACTGCTGCGCATGCTCGGCCGGTTCACTGAAGTCGGTTGCAAACAGGATGCGTTGGATTTTCGGCACGGCAGACATGGTGGGTTACTCTCTCAGACTGGAAGTGGTGTTAAGTTCGTGCGGGAGTATCCGTCTTGGGCTTTCGCGCAGCTTTCGCAAGCGACCGGATGTGGAGGGCTGATCGAAGTCATGCCCGCGCATTCTTCGAGGCTGGTGATCCCGAGAGCCGCCAGTTTGAGTGCTTCTATCTCCAAGGTCGAAACGCCGTGCGAACGAATCGCGACTCGCAGTTCGTCTTCTGGTTCTCCCCGCTCGATGGCTTGAACGATCTCATGCTCGGGGGCGACGACTTCAAACACACCGATGCGATCGTAGTAGCCGTTTCCACGACAATGCGGGCAGCCGACCGGATGTCGAACCTCAGTGGGCGGTTCCAATCCACACGCGCGGAACGTGGCCTGCTCGTATTCCGTGGTGGCCGCCGAGCGACTGCATTCGGGACAGAGCCGTCTCACGAGCCGCTGCGAGACGATTCCGACGAGGTTGCCAGCCAACGACCGATTGTCGATATGCAGATCGCGGAGAGCTGTCACCGTTGAGGCCACGTCGCGCGTGTGGAGACTGCTGAAGACATACTTGCCGGAACTCGCGGCGCGCATCGCGGTCTCGGCCGCTTCGGCATCTCGGATTTCGCCGACGAGCACGACGTCGGGGTCGAGTCGCAACAGAGTTCGCAGTCCACTCGTCATCGTCGTGCCGTGGCGCGCATCAACGGGCATTTGGCGGAAGGTCGGGATGTTGTACTCGACCGGGTCTTCGATCGAGACGATGTTCCGCGATCCGTCATCCAGCGAGTGCAGCATGGAATACAACGTGGTCGTCTTTCCGGACCCGGTTGGGCCGGTGACGAGGACCAGCCCTTCGCCCCGCTTCAGAATCTGTCCGATCTTCGACTGGCTTTCCGGCGATAGTCCCAGTTCTTCCATCGGCCTCATCAGGCGGTGACGGCTGAGAACGCGCAACGAGATCGCCTCACCATCCAGCACCCGCGCCGTGGTGATGCGCACCTCAAAGCCACTGAGCGACTCGGGCAACTGCAGCCGGCCCTCCTGCGAGTGGAACGGGTCGGCAATGTTGAGATTCGCCGTGACTTTGAGTTGCGTCATCAGGACATGACCGACCTCGTGACTTAACCGACAATAATTGGACAACTGTCCGTCAATGCGGAACCGCACACTGAAATCTTGGCCCATGGGATCGATGTGAACATCGGACGCCCGCGCGGCGATGGCGCGCGAGATCAGCGCGAGTGTCGGGTTGCTACTCGACTCCGGAGCGGTGACCGCCGTGGCCGAGGCCGGGATCACCGGCGGTTGCTCCAGTGTCGTCCAGCGCTCCCATTCGGCGTCCGCCGAGTGACCGTTTCGTCCGTTGGACGAGGCTCGCAGCGTGAGCACGGGGCACGATGCCCGACGGACAACTTCCTCGGCGACGCTTCCCATCAACAGCCTCTTCAAGCCGGTGCGGCCCGTGGTCCCCATCACGATCAAATCAACGTGTTCTTCCTCCGCCAGCGAGAGGATCGTGGGGGCCGGAGCGCCTTCCACTCGTCGCTCTTCATACGACAGCGGCGGCTGGCTCCGCTTCATCGTTTCGAGAAGTACTGCCACATCGTGTTCGAGTGGGTTCGGCTCCTTGATGACCGGTGGCTCGATGTACAGCGACTGCGGGAAATCGACATGGACGATCAGCAACGCACCTTCCGCTTGGCAGGCAAGGGCCGCCGCATGTTTCAGCGCCGCGATGCTGCACTCCGAGTAATCGGTGGGGACGAGGATTTTGATCATGGGAAACTCCACGGCTCATGAGTGAATGACACAACACATCGCGGGTGACACTCCTTCGGCACGGTTCATGACCAGTGCCGATCCGCGTCGCACAGCCCCGCCTCTTCCCGCTCGACTTGCTGCTGATGTTGATTTTCGGCTTGGTTCACCAGTAACCGTGCGCGAGCTTCGTCCTCGCTCCAGACGAGGACTTCCGAGGGAGCCGACGACGATGGGAGAAGCGGCCCCTCGGCCGCAGCAACGGCGGCTCGAATCCCCTCCGTCTCAAGCAGGCCTTGCACGATGAGGGCGTCCTCCACGGCGGGCGATGTGTAAACCACCACCAGTGAACATTCGTTGGTCTCGGTCATGATGAAAGTGTCCGACTGAGGGGAATGGTGATGAGGTGCCATGACGGTTTCACATCCGTGACGGGATCGTTTGCTGTTGGGACGCGCGCCGTTTGTCCTCGCCATTGGGCACGGAACGGTGCTCGTCCGGATGGACCGTGAGGACCGGGCAGGTTGCCAAACGGACGAGCTTCTCGGCGACGGAACCGAGCAACAGTCGGGACAGCCCGGTCATGCCGTGCGTCCCGATCACGATCAGGTCGATCTCGTGCTCGTTCGAGTAGTTCATGATTTCTTCGGCGGTGTGGCCGACTTTCACTGCACAGACCGTCCGGTACTCCTTGGACCATTGCACGCCGACTTCTTCCGGAAGCCGCCGGATGGCGTGCTTGATGCGCAGTTGTTGTTCGGCATCGGTCATGGACCACAACGAGTCTGCCAGTGGCATCGTGAGTTCCGAGACGACGTGCAGCAAATGCAGTTCGGCACCAAACTGCTCGGCCAGCAACTTCGCATACTGTTGCGCGGAGTGAGCCGAATCGCTGAAATCGGTCGGGAACAGAATGCGACGAACATCGACAGCCATGATTTGCCTTTCGCGAACTTGGGAAAGTTCGCAAGCTCGAACGAGCCATTCCGTAACGCCGCTGTCAGGGAACTGTCCTCAGTTGATTCACCTGTTGAATCCCGTCCGAAGTTCCCTCGAACTCGATGTCCCCTGCTTCATCTTTCCGAAAAAGGACGGCAGCGGGACGGTCACTCTTGATTGTCGTTTGTCGTGAATTGACGGGCCGGGGTTCCCGTCCTACGGAGCCCAAGTCCGACGACCTTGTCCGAGTACGGTATGGCCACAGCCGTGACTGGATGGACCTTAATACGGGGTCGCCAACGAGGCCTCGCGCAGATAGGTGTGCGCGGGTTTCGGCTCTTTGATGGCGACACTCGGGACGACGAGAGTGGGGTGTTCGGTGCGGTGGAGAACGGCTTCAGTGACGGTTCCGACGACGACTTCGTAGAGCATGCCGTGGCCGTGTGAACCCATGATG
>Ga0209086_10001092_pt1 | contig 22182 bp, 20 predicted proteins | sample M_130207_XF_Meta_FD_187312 | JGI IMG/M metagenome (GOLD analysis project Ga0209086, IMG submission 187312) | Freshwater microbial communities from Lake Montjoie, Canada to study carbon cycling - M_130207_XF_MetaG (SPAdes) (version 2) | ecosystem: Environmental > Aquatic > Freshwater > Lake... | reverse complement strand
CGATTGCTCCGTTGGCGTCACCGAGTCATTGGAGGGGTGCAAAAGAAGCAAGGGCCGAGGTGCAATTTGTCCAACGACCTCATTGGCTTTGAAGTTGAACATGCTTTCAACGACCTCGTAAGGAAATTCAGTGATGGATCCGGGTGAGAGCTGATTGCGAAGCCCTGGTTGAATAGGCACAATGTCGTAACGAGGCACCATCATTGACTCGCCCTTGGCCAACTTGGCGCGACCCGTGGCCATCATGTCGGTGAACTTCTTCCACTGAGCGTCAGAGGCATGTTGTTTTCTAAACTTCTTCTCCCCGTCTCCCCAACCACCCGTTGAGATACAGGCTGCGACCCTTTGATCCACGCCAGCGGCATAAACCGCCACTGCAGCACCAAAACTGTGCCCCATGACACCAATTTTTTGTGCGTCCACCATGTCTTGCGTTTGCAAGAAATCAATGGCCGCTTGCGTGTCCTTGACTTGCTCCAGACAAATCACCGAGCCACGCGCCCCTTCTGAATCTCCACACCCTCTCATATCGAACCTAAGCGTGATGTAGCCCAATGATGAAAATAAATCAAAGGCCGCCTTGGAAATACCTCCGTTTTTGTTGCTCCCAAAACCATGAAGAACCACCACAGCGGCCCTTCTCTCTCCCACTTTCAGATCATCTGGGACATGTAAAACTGCAGCCAAACGATGGTTTTCAGATGAAAAAAAGACTTCCTTGTGCATTCAAAACTCCGTGGGTGTAAAGGGGGGGTGAGAAATAAAAAATAATGAGCTTGATTTTCGCTTAAAAACCGCTTGTAAACTTCCAAGTGGATCAATTTTTTAAACCGGCTACTCAAACCTCTTTAGCCATGCGCATGAGGCCAAAGTAAAAAGAATTCATTGTCCTCTCGGGTCAAAGAGACTTGTTGTCCAACGGGCAAACAAATTTTGACGGGCACATGGCCAAAAGGCAAATCGGTCAGGACCGGCGTTTTAAGGTGGGTGCGAAGAAAGCTCACCACTTTGGAGAAATTAAATCCTTTGTCATGCGCGTTCAATGAATATCGATTGAACTGCCCAAGCACAATGGCTTTTTGATCCTTTAAAACACCCGACATCAACAGTTGACTGAGCATTCTCTCGATGCGATAGGGGTGCTCAGCGGTGTCTTCCAAAAACAAAATACCGCCCTTGATGCTTGGGAAATAAGGTGTTCCGAGCAAGGCACATAAAACGCTTAAATTCCCACCCCAAAGCATCGCGTCTTTGGCCAAGACCTTTGAGTTGGTCTGTTTCGCAGTGGCGTGCTCTAAAAAGCCGCTCAGTGCGCTTTTTTTCATGGCCCAGCCGGCACCCTCAACTTGAGAGCTCAACACATCATCCAAACACCCCAGCATGATGTCATCGGGTTCATCAAACGCCAAGTCGTCCATCACACTCGGCCCACTCCAAGTCACTTGCCGAGTTCGGCTCAAAACCGCCAACTGAAAAGCCGTGAAATCGCTAAAGCCCAAAAACTTGGTACCGGAGAGAATGGATTTTTTGATTTTTGAATAATTCAAATGGGGCAGCAACCGAGTCAAACCATATCCACCTCGAGACACCATGGCCACATCGCATCCACTGTCACAAGCTCGCTCAATGGCCAGCAAACGTGTCTGATCATCTCCAGCAAAGCGCTCAAAGGAACTCAAAGCATGGGGATCAATCTGAACATCATGTCCCAAAGACTTCAAAACTGAAATGCCTTTTTTAAAAGCTTTTTGGTCCCTCACGGCACCACTGGGGGAAAAAATATAAATACTGGACATGGACAACTGCTTTTTAGGTATTTTCTAGATCATAATTCGTATATGAAGCAACCAGTATCATAACTCGATACTTCATCGAGACATCATTTTCACTCAAACGCAATGTCCAAAACTCTTTATCAAGTGCTCGGACTTGATCCATCTGCTGAGGACGTTGTGGTCCGCGCCGCATTCAAAGCACTTGCACAAAAATACCATCCCGATAAATTAAAGGCAGGCTCTGCGCAAGGAGCCAATTTGATGGTGGATATCAATTTGTCCTACAAAATATTAAGCAACCCCATTACGCGTAAAAGGTACGACCAAGCGCTCAATGAGTCGCTAGGAAAAACTGCCACGCCCACTCACACCTCCTCAAACGCGGCCCAACGCCCTCAATACCATCCCAGTGCCAGACAAGCGAGAGCCGCTTCAAAGACCTCTAAAGACTCCTCAAGCGCTTTTGCTCAACCCCAAGAGCACGAATATGTCAAGTTGATTCAGCGAATCAAAGCAAATTCAGTGGATGAAATCGAGTTGGTCAACCTCTTTGAAAAACTGTTCAACATACCACTGACCATTCGACATGGTTACTCAAACACCTACCAGTTTGAAGAAAACGCCAAGCGTTACATCCATGATTTTTCTTCTCTCAAAGAAGTGGTCATTCAAAAGTTAAGCTTTGAGATGAACCCCAAACATTGACGAAGAGAGCCGATCTCTCAAAAAAAATCATCGGCATTGAACTCCATCAAGGCACTAGAACGCTTTCAAGGCACGACGCCAGGGACCTTGAAAATTAATTCGAACCATATTTTTCTTCAACGCCACGTCATGAAATCCACGCACTCCGACCAACGGCTCGTTTGCGCCTGCGAAAAGTGGTACAAATTAGTTAGGGCGAAAGTTCAGATCTAGATATGGCAGTCGAACTTAGCTTATCGAGAAGCCCGAGAAGAAAAAAACCGTGTCCTAGGTCGTGTAATCAGTCGCACTTGGTAGGCTCTTGCTTAAACAACGGACTCAAGCTTGCTGACGTTGTAGCGTCTGAATTCTTCATCCAGACGGATTTTCCATGCGTTAAATTATTTCAAGCTGTTGGGCATGTTTTTTTGCAAAGAGCTATGAAAAAAGCCCTGCTTGTGAGGGCAGGGCTTGCTTCATGATGAGCCGCTTTAAGCAGCCGAGCGTGCCTTAGAGGTTTGTACAGTTCTTTTTGATGTTGTCTTCCGACATCAGTTCAATCTCAGCGGCGCGGTGTTGACTGATCCACTGCCGCTGCACCATCATTTTCAAAATAGCTTCGCGAGTGGCAGGGGCAGCGTTGTCTTCTGTGAGGCTTTCACCAAAGAGCAGCACCATGATGGTTTTACCGACGATGTTCAACAAAATACCAAACAGTACCAAGCCCATCAACATGGTCATCGAAGCAATCACCCGCCCGCCGAAAGTCAGCGGAAACATGTCACCGTAACCGGTGGTTGTTAGAGTCACCATACACCACCACATGGCCGTAGGTATCGATGTGAAGAAACGCTTGTCTTCAGGAATCGGGTTGCCGCTGATCGGGTCAACAGGCATGAATTTTTCAGCGCCGGGAGGTGCGTTTTCTGGCAGTGGCGTGATTTTCAGTTGAGCATCAAACGCAGCCTGGCCATCGGCCATGGCTTCAGGCGAGTACAAATTGCCTTCGACGTAGTACATCAGCGTGCTGGAAATCATCACCACCGAGAACAAGGCAATGAAATAGATTTTCAAGTTGGTCAATATAGGGTTGGATTTTTCTACTTTTTGTTCCAGGGCCTGCAAGGCAATGCGCGCCATTTTCAAAACCCGCAACACCCGCACTACGCGCAACACGCGCAAAACCTTACTGCCCTGCAAGGCAGTGAGATTCATTAGCATTAAATAGGTTGGCAAGATGGAAATTAAATCAACCAGACCCCAGAAACTGAAGAAATACTTGATGCGGTCCTTGGCGAAATACAGGTTGCCCAGGTAGTCGATGGTGAAGAATAACACTGCGGAATATTCAATCAGTAAGAACAATTGGGCGTTTTGAGTGGCATAGGGCTCCACTGTTTCTCCGGCCAGTGACAGACAGGAGATAAAGATCCAGAAATTGATGACGGTCACCCAGCGGGTGAAAGCCCTGCTGGTAGGTTCAGTGAAGATCTTTTGTAGTAATCCTGCGTTCGATGCACTAGGCGAAGTGGTAGAGTTCATGTGACTTCCTATAATTAAATTTGATAAATTAAATAGTTTTATTTATTAAATCATAAATTTAATAAATAATTTAATGAGCTTAAGTCATTTTGATCCTCAAAAACCCTTGCTATCAGTCTAAATACATTTCTGAGAGTTCATATCCTAGCACTGGCAAGAAGAATGCTCGATTCTTTCAAATAGAAATTGCAAATTCAAAAATTTTTAGCACTTGCGTAGATTTTGCACTCAGCGCTGTGATTTCGCACGAGAAAAGTTAGGCGCCAAATATACTGCTCGAACCAGTTAGCATTAAAAGTTCGACTCCGAGTCTGGCATTGAAACATAATTAGTACGTCGAGTTCAAGCGAGTGAGTCTAATCTAAATTCTTGATTTGAATGTCGGAAGCATTCTTCGAATCAGTTAAAAATTGAACGATTATTTTTGATGGCCAAGGTTTCAAAATAACCCTTGAACCCATCCTCAAAAGACACTAGCTTGACGTCTTTAAAAGTGCGATTTTAAAGCTGATAGCAGATTTATTGGTCTTTTAATGCTTTTTTGGAAAGTCCAAGACGAAAATTCAAACATTAAGAATAAATTAGTATTAGTATTAGGGTCTTGCCTGAATCAAGATCGAAGCACCCAAAGAAGACCAAGCGATGATCAAGGGCGAGAGAACCGCAAAAACGCAGGTCGAGACCAAGACGGCCGCAGCCGCCGTATCGCCATGTGAAGTCAGACGCTCTGTGTACAGATAGTTCACCACGGCCACCGGCATCAAAAGTTGCAGCATGATGACTTCGCTCGTGAGCAAGGGAAAATTCGCAAAGTAAATCACAACCAAGCCTGCCAATGCGCCCACAAGCAGTCTGACCAAACCCAATTTTGAGCCCTCCCTTAAACGGGACTTTTGAAGCGTCGTCAACGCGTAGCCCAAACTGATCAGCATCAAAGGCACCGCCAAAGAGCCCACCAACTTTGTGCTGCTCAAAATTGGAGTGGGCACTTCAATGCTTAAAGAACGAACCAACACCGCAGCCAAACCCACCAATACCACGCCGAGGGGGAAGTTTTTGGAGTCGGATGTTTTTTTGTGATTGGCCCAGCCCAAAAAACTCACCCCCAATGTATGCTGCAAAAAAGAAAAGATGGCAAAAAAGGTGACAGCGATGACCATGCCATCGTCTCCATACGTCATCTGCGCCATGGGCAGGCCCAAATTGCCAGAGTTGGGAAAGGTCGCACAGGGGAGCAAAAATAAAATGGGCAATCTCAATACTTTAAGAAGCAGTGCTGCGATCACGGCCATGACAAACACCGACACCACTGCTGCACCACCCACTTTCAGTAAGAGTGCATTGTCCATGTGCGTGGTGACCAAGGTGTGAAAAACCAAACAAGGTGTGGCAAAGGAAATCGCCACGTTGGAGACGAATTCGCTTGGGAATGTCTTGCCCATCTTGCCCCAGTAAAAACCAATGGCGGCACAAGAAATCACGGGCAAGAGTTGCGCCAATAAAGCGGGATAGGCCGCCCATACGTTAAAGTCCATCATGTTCAAAGCGTTCAAGTGCAGCTAGTCGGCCTTGATTTGATTTTCCAGGGCCACTTCCCGCCACATCGCAATCTCTGTGCTGATTTGACGCGCAAGATCTCCTGGGCTACTGGTTGCAGCAATGACGTTCAGGCCCGCAAATTTCTTCTTGACATCTGCATTGGCCATCACCTTGAGCATTTCCTCGTTGAGGCGTTTGATCACCTCTTTGGGTGTCCCAGCGGGCGCCAATAAACCGGTCCAAAAGGAGACCTTCAGATCGACCCCAAGCTCAGTCATGGTGGGCACATTGGGCAACTCGGCAAGACGCTCGGGCGACGTCACGGCCAGCACCCGTGCACGAGAGGATTGAAGAGCAGGAGACGCGGCCCCCGCGTCCACCAGCGTCATGGTGACATCGTTGCTGAGCAAAGCGGCCACAGACTCGTTGCTGCCCTTGTAGGGAATATGGGCAAATCGAGTCCCAAACTTTTTGTTGAGCAACTCAGTGACCAATTGAAAGGACGCAGAACTGGCGCTGTAGTTGACCTTTTCCGGGTTCTTTTTGGCAAAAGCGACCAAATCATCCAAAGATTTATGCGCTTGATTAGAGGCGCTCAGGAGCAACAGGGGAAAGGTACAAATCAAAGAAATGGGTGCAAAGTCTTGCACTGAGTAGGGCAACTTGGCGTACAACGCATGGTTAAAAACCATCGGGCCACTTGCCCCCATCAGCAAGGTGTATCCGTCCGCTTTCGCGTGAGACACATAGGCGGCTCCAACAATAGAGCCCACACCCGCACGGTTCTCAACCACCACGGGCTGACCCAATCCAGCACTGAGCTTGTCAGCCACGATGCGGGCGATGACGTCGCTTGACCCTCCCGCAGAAAACCCAACCACAATGGTGATGGGCTTCACGGGGTACTCCAGCGCCTGTGCGCTCATGCCAAGCGCCACACACGTGCTCAAAAGCGCTTTGACAAAGAGGGTGTTGAAGGGCTGCATCGTATGAAGTCCATTTTACGCTTGGGACTGAGACGCTCAATTTTAAAAGTTAAAAAGAGGGCAAAGTAAGGACAAATTCAGCCCTTGGGGTGCAATCGTGCTGAGCACAGCGTTAGAATGACAACCTTAGACATAAATTCTTGTGGTGCTGATGATACCGCATGTCCATGTCTTACTTTTAAATGTCAACGCCTTACCTACTTTGAATTCACCCGTACAAGAAGATCAAAGCATTTTTACCCCGTTTGAGCAACCGGTATTTCGCATGCTTTGGGGCTGCTGGTTGGTTGCAAACATTTGCATGTGGATGAACGATGTGGCTGGCGCATGGATGATGACCTCCATGAATGTCACGCCCATATGGGTTGCCTTGGTGCAGTCAGCCGCCACCCTCCCCGTCTTTCTTCTTGGACTTCCTTGCGGCGCCTTGGCCGATATTTTGGATCGCCGCAAATTCTTGATCTTCACGCAAATGTGGATTGCGCTCATCGCGGTCATTTTAAGCTTGCTGGTCTTTTTTGGAAACTTGTCTCCTTCGATGCTCATTGCCTTGACCTTTTGCAATGGCATTGGCCTGGCCATGAGGTGGCCCGTTTTTTCTTCTGTCGTGCCAGAATTGCTCCCCAAGTCACAGTTGGCATCTGGCTTGGCTTTGAACGCCGTGTCGATGAACACCTCTAGGGTTGTCGGCCCTTTGCTGGCTGGCGCCATCATTGCTTCCATGGGAAGCGCTTGGGTCTACGCGCTCAATGCGGTGATGTCGGTCATCTCCGCCCTCATCATGAGCACTTGGAGGAGAGAGAAAATTGCCAACCCCTTGGGCCGAGAAAAGCTTTGGAGCGCCATGCGTGTAGGTGTTCAATTCATCTCGCAATCTGCCCACTTCAAAGGGGTTTTGATGCGCATTGCAATCTTCTTTTTCAGCTCAACCGCTCTCATCGCCCTTTTGCCCTTGGTTGCCAAAAACATGGACGGAGGGGATGCAGGCACCTTCACCCTTGTCTTGGCTTGCATGGGCGTTGGGGCCATTGGGGCAGCCGTGTACATTCCCAAATTGCGAATGATGTATTCGCGAGATCAATTGATCATTCGTGGCAGCATTATCCAAACCATTGCCATGGTGGTCATTGCATTCAATCACATCCCCCTCATCACCATGGTTTGCATGTGCTTGGCCGGTGCAGCTTGGATTTCAAGCGCCAACACTTTAAGCGTTTCCGCCCAAATGGGCCTTCCCGACTGGGTCCGCGCTCGCGGCATGTCCATCTATCAAATGGCCATCATGGGCGCCTCCGCCTTTGGTGCCGCCCTTTGGGGACAAGTGGCGACTGTGTTGTCGGTGCCCATTAGCCTGACTTTGGCCGCATTGTCGGGTCTTTTAGGCACCCTGCTTGTGAACTATTTGAAACCCGGTGAAGGCTTGGAAGATGACCTCACCCCATCGCACGCCTTGATTCCTCCAAGCCATCCCAAACCCCCCGCGGTCGGACACATCATGATGACGATTGAGTACATCATTGATCCCAAGAGAAGCACGTCTTTTTTAGATCTGATGCAAGAAAGCCGCAGAAGCCGTCTACGCCATGGCGCGCTCAGATGGGAGTTGCTGCACGATGTGACGCGACCAGAGCGGTATGTCGAAGTGGTTGAGGATGGGTCTTGGAACGACCACCTCAGAAGGTTTGATCGCATGTCGGAATCGGATGTCACCATCCGGGACCGAAAAATGGCCTTTCACACCTTGGACTCGCCCCCTATTGTGAACCGCTACTTGATGGAAAGCACTGCCAATGCCTGATCCTTTGCCCGCTCTTTGAGCGCTGGCTTTAATCAATCCAAGTTGATGTTGGCCTTCTTGACGATGGGTCCCCACATGGCCAAATCGCTTGAGATTTGCTCAATGAACTGCTCATGGGTATTGCCCGAGGGCTCAATGCCCAAGGTGGCCAATCGCTCTTTGACCGAGGGCATGACAAGTACCTTTGACAATTCAGTTTGAATCTTCTCAAGGATGGCTTTGGGCGTGGCCGGTGGCGCAAATAAGCCTATCCAAGTTGAAAGCACAAAGCCTGGCACACCGCCTTCAATGAAAGTAGGCGTGTCGGGCAAGGCCGATAAACGCTTTGCACTGGTCACCCCCAAGGCGTTGAGTTTGCCCGACTTGATGTACTGCTGAACAGTCGCAAGCGTTGTAAAAACCATGGGGATTTGCCCACCCAAAGTGTCTATGGTGGCTTGTCCACCCCCCTTGTACGCAATGTGCTCGAGTGCAACATTGGTTCTCGCCTTAAAGAGCTCCCCAGCCAAATGCGGGGTCGATCCTAAACCAGAACTGCCATAAGGCAAGGGCAGACCTTTTTGCCTGGACAAGTCAATCAACTCTGCGATATTTTTAGCCGGCAAGGAAGGATGGGCTGCCAAAACCATGGCAGAGTCGCCAATTTTTGAAATCGCGCTCAGGTCCTTCAAGACCTGAAAGGGGGGTTTGGAGACCATGTAGGGATAGGTGATCAAAGTCCCATCGAATCCAAGGAGCAAGGTGTAGCCATCCGCTGGTGCGCCAGAGACAGCCATCACACCAATGACCCCACTCGCGCCAGGTCGATTCTCAATGACGATGCTCGTGCCCAATCGCGTGCCCAAGGCTTCGCTGATGGCCCTGACGCCAGAATCGGCAAAACCTCCGGGTGAGTAAGGCACGATGATTTTGATGGGTTTGACTGGGTAGGTTTGGGCATGGATGAGCCCCAAAGACAAGGTCAAAGACCACAAAATAAATTTTAAAATTGATTTAACCATGTGCAGTTCTCCTTGAATGCAAGACAGTTTGTTGCCCAACCAGGCAAGGAATGCCCCCCTTGACCCCCTTGACTCACTTCACTTTCTCCACGCTTGAACTCAACATCCATTCAACTCACACCAATGCAATGGCTCTTGGACAAGGGCCCTTTAGGTGACTTTTAATTGTCTGGTTAATTGTCTAATTTAAGCTTGGCATCGGTGACCAATTTTTCAAACTTCACAGATTCTGTGGCAATGTAATTGGTGAACTCTTGCGGGGTGTTGCTCGGTACGGCCAAACTGTCTCTGTCCATTTGTGCCTTGATCTCAGGCAAAGCCAGAATTTGGTTGATTTCTTTGTTCAAGCTTTGGATCACGTTTTTAGGTGTTCCGCCCGGGGCAAACAGACCGCCCCACAAGGAATAATTAAAACCCGGAAAAACCGTCTCGGCCAAGGTGGGCAATTGGGGCAAAGAGTTCATTCGGTGTGGCGTGCTCACAGCCAAGGCTTTGAGCTTTCCACCTTTGACTTGAGGCATCGCCGCAGAAGCACTGCTAAAGAAGAAGTCCAGCCTTTGAGACATCAAATCGGCCATCAAGGGGCCGACACCTTTGTAGGGCACATGCACCATTTCTGACTTGATGCCAAGCGACAAGGCGGTCGCCGCAAGATGACCCGGGGTGCCTGCTCCCACACTGCCAAAGCTCAATCTGCCGGGCTTTGATTTGGCCAACTCGACCAACTCATTGACAGAGGTGAGTGGTGAATCAGAGGACACCAATAAAACCAAGGGAGCGTTGCCAATCAAAACCACTGGTATGAAGTCTTTCACGGGATCAAAACCCATGTCCTTCATGATGACTCGGTTGACCACGATTTCACCCGTTTGCCCAAGAAAAAGGGTGTAGCCGTCGTTCTTGGCCTTGGCCGCCAAACGGGTGCCCACCACGCCAGAGACGCCCGGGCGGTTATCCACCACGACCGACTGTTTGTAAATTTGACCCAATCGGTCTGAGATGATGCGTGCAAATGCATCCCCTTGCCCACCTGGGGCATAGGCCACGATGATGGAGATAGGCTTGCTCGGGTAATCGGCCTCATTGGCACGGGCAGAGTGAAGAGTTAGAGAAATTGCTAGGCCAAAAAACACCACCCAGTCATTGGCTTTTATAAATTTGATCAGTCGCATAGTTCGTCCATCTTTCTTACCAGCAGCTCAGTTGACTGCCTCAAGCGTATTTTGGCACACAAAGTGCGTGAGTTTGACCCATAACAGACCCGCTCAAGGTATCCACCGACTGCTCAGGGTAGTCAACCTGTTCAAGCGATTAAACTTGGGTTATAAATGCGAGCTTCCTCTCTTCGTTTTCTTTCACGGCTCAAGTACACCGTCAAAAATCGTTCAAATATCCATTCCTTTAGGAGCATAGGCTTGAAAAACTCGCTTGGTCACTATCAATTAATTACCCACCGCATCGACAAAAACCTGCAAGCAGGTGTGGTGATCGACGATGTCGTCTATGAAGCAAGCAAGTTGCTGGGCAACGCGCATCTGCATACCGTCTTGGCCATCTTGGACACGTGGTCAGCTAGCAACAAAGTTCTTTCACAAAAGGCTCGGGCCATCCGCGCAAAAGAAATTCGCCCCAAAGGCATTGAATTAAAGAAATGCAAACTGAGCGCGCCCTTGATGTACCCTGGGGACATTTACTGTGCTGGCGCAAACTACACCGACCACATGCAAGAAATGGCTCGCGTGACGGGCTTGCCTCCTGGGCCCAATATGAAGGAATTGGGAGAAATGCCTTGGCACTTTATCAAGTCCTCACGCTCAACCGTTGTGGGTCCGAACACGAAGGTCAAGGTCCCCCACTACTCCAAAATGCTCGACTGGGAAATCGAATTGGCCGTTGTGATTGGAAAAACTTGCAGCCAAGTCTTGGCCAAAGACGCCATGAAATACGTTGCTGGTTACACCATCGCCAATGACCTCTCAGCCAGAGACGCCATGAGACGGCCTCACAATCCACCCACCTCGCCCTTTCACATGGACTGGATTGGTCAAAAGTGTTTTGATGGCGCTTGCCCCTTGGGCCCTTGGATTGTTCCGGCCGATCAAGTCTCTGACCCCCATCAACTTGCCATGAAGCTGTGGGTCAATGATGAGTTGATGCAAGACTCCAACACCAGCAAGCTCATCTTTGACATCGCTGAGCAAATCGAGGCCCTCTCCAAGCGCATTACTTTGCACCCCGGTGATCTGGTTCTCACGGGCACGCCCTCAGGCGTTGGACTGGCCAGGAAAATTTTCTTAAAACCAGGCGACCACCTTAAACTTTGGATTGAAGAGGTTGGTGAGCTCAATCACACCATGGTGGCATAGTGCCCTGGAGCCTTAAAGGAAGACTTGTCATATAAACTCGTTAGAATGTGCTGACCATTGACAAGCAAGCCTTGGGCTCCTCATTTTCTTGACCACCGTGCATTTCCTCAAACCCATGACGTTTCAAAGCGTGCGACAAGCCAAGGTTCAAAAACTTTGGTGGGTGGTCATTGCAGCCTTGATGTTTTGTCAACTCTTGGGGCAACTTCACCGCATACAGCACCATCTGCAGAATGAAAAAGTCGTCTCGGTCGCCAACACCGAGATCCTCTCAAGTGACTCTAGCCTCCTAGAGGGCCATCAATGCGTCTTGTTTGACGCCTTGCACCTGTCTCCTTGCTTGAACGCTCAAGCCTTCACGTTTACTTCGCTTCAGTATAAATTGGGCTTGCTGTCTTTGCTCGCATTCAAAGACGCGCTTGTGCTGGCACCCAGTTTTTTTCAATCTAGGGCACCTCCGCACTTTATTTTGTAAGTCTTTACCGGCCCATCCCAACTGGCCGAGCTAGACGCTTTGATTTCAATCATTCAATCTCCCGCCTTGCGCAGTTTTTAAAACTGGACCTCCCCCCATAGGGGACGCAACTCAGCGTGATGCATTGAGTTTGTCATTTACAAAATACGAGCGAACCCTGTCCGATGAATACCGTAATACCCTTTAGACCTTTAATTTGGTCAGACACCCAATGGCGTTTCAGTCCATTGACCACTAAGCCATGGATCAGGTGCTTGAGTTGGCTCTTTAGTTCGTCCTGTAGTTCGTGCTGTTATTCGTACTTTGGCTTTTTCTTGAGTCTGGTCTTTGTCTTTGCAACGGTACAAAGCTCTAGGGCTCAAGCGCCAAACATCAAAGACAAAACAATTCAATCGATCACCGTGACCACCAAATCCGTGAGCGAAGGCACGCTGATGCAAAGCGTTAAAACATTGAGTGGCGAGGAGCTGGATAAAAAACTGGGCTCCTCTTTGGGCGAGACCTTGAACAATGAATTGGGCCTGTCTGCCTCTGGTTTTGGTGCGGGCGCCTCCAGGCCAATCATCAGGGGCATGGAGGGCTCAAGGGTGCTTGTCTTGGAAAACGGCATGGCAATGAGCGATGTCTCGGGCTTGTCTAATGACCACGCCGTTGCCAATGGCCTCTTGCACACCAAAGAAATTGAGATCTTGCGCGGCTCGTCTGCACTCATTTACGGCACGAGCACGGGCGCGGGGGTGATCAACATCGTCAACGACAAAATACTCACCGAACGCCAAGAGAGGTTGAGCGTGGCAGCAGGCTCCAAAATCAGCACGGTTGATCACGGCCTGTCCAATGGTCTAGAATTAAGCACCGGCTCTGGGCCCTTGGCCTTGCATTTGGAAGCCTCCAAGCAGTCTGCACAAAATTATGCCATCCCCAGCTTTAGAGAGCTTGGGGGTGCGAAAGCCAATTGGGCGTCCAAGGGCAACGCGCTTTCACAAAGCCTCCTACCCAACTCATTCAACTACAGCGACACCCTCGCGGCGGGCGCTTCATACATTGCTGAGCACGGCCATACCGGGTTTTCATTGGAACAATACAACCATCGTTACGGCATTCCCTCCTTTGAGGGCTCTCAAATCAATCAAACACAGCAAAAATTTGACCTTCAACATTTGACCAAAAATCCCATGCAAGGCATTGAATCGATTAAATTCAAACTCTCCAACACCCACTATCAGCACACCGAATTAAGCGCCGACGCGGTCGCCTCCACCTTGTACAAAAGCGATGGCTTGAATGCAAGACTTGAAGTCTGGCACGAACCGATTGATCAATGGAAAGGGCTGTTTGGGCTTGAAGCGTTAAAGGGCACCTTGTCCGCACTGGATTTGCTGCAAAACAACCATGCCGCCATCCTCCCCCAGACATCCACCACTTCATTGGCAGGCTTTTGGGTAGAGGAGAAAAAATGGCCGGGTTTCTCCGTGGACTTGGGACTTCGATTTGAGAGGAACCAAAAGAGACCCAACACCAATTTGCCCTATAGCGACTCTTTGGGCGCGTTGGGCTGGGGTTCGCCTGTGCTTGAAGACAAGGTCTTCAATTTACTATCTGGCTCGAGTGGACTGGTGTTTGATTTGCCCGCAGGTCATGCAGCCGGACTGCACTATTCGCTCACTCAAAGAGCTCCTGCCACGGAAGAGTTGTTTGCCTTTGGCCCACATGATGCCACAGCCACTTTTGACATCGGACAAGCCCATTTAAGACCCGAGAGGGCGCGCAACATTGAACTAAGCCTCATGAAAACAAAAGGCCCATTGCGCTGGAAGAGCCATGTTTTTTTCAACAAGATCGATGACTTTATTTACGGCACACTCTCTGGCCAACAAGATCCACAAAGTGGTTTCAATGTCCGACAGTTCAATCAAGCCACTGTGACGCAAAAGGGTCTGGAAGCTCAGATCACCTACCGCTGGAACTTAGAGGGGTCGTCGTACCGAGTATTTACAGACAGCTCACAAATACAACTTTTGAGCGGACAATTTACACCTTTGCAAGCACCCGTTCGAGTAGGGCTGGACTGGGCTTACCGTGAAGGACCTCTTAAGACAGGCGTATCGGTCAAACATGCCTTTAAACAAAGCCACCTTGCCCTTTCTGAAGTGACACAAACGCCTGCATACACTGATTTAAGTGCCTTTTTGTCATTTCACCAAAGACTCAACCACAGCGATTTGAACTGGTACGTGTTTGCGAAAAACTTGCTCAATCAAGATATTCGGTACTCAACCACCGTAGAGACTTTGAGACTTTATGCACCCCAACCTGGGAGAAACTTGTCCATGGGTGTAAAATGGAGTTTTTAGAATTTTTCTGTTCCCCTGCATTTGACTCTCTTCGCGCCCTCGCCAAGGGCTTGAAGCTGATCCAATGAATTTGTTTGTTAAGTGTTGCACTATGACCCTATTTATACCGTCCATTGAGCAAGAGTTAAAAAGCATTGCCGCCGAGTCAATCGGCTGGTTGCCGTTGACACAGGGTGCTTATTTGCACCTCAGTTGTGATGGCAAGCAAGACAAGGTGATCATCACCGGCGTGCCCGATGCAGGGATGGACTCGGAGAATGTTTTGCTCTTGCTATAAATTGAAGGCAATGGGTTGTTAAAGGGCACGATTGGTGGCCTTAAATTTCAACCTCTTGAACGTTGTAACGAAAGAGCCACTCGTATCTTTCCTTGACCCGCTCCTCGCTCCACTCCTTGCTCACATACTCTGAGGCACCCCTAGCATCGGCAAGGGCTGGGTTATGAAATCTCTTTGCATTGGCATTTGAGCCGTCCACCACTTTGGATGTTCTCGCAATGCGAGCGCTCTCATAATGCTCAAGCGCTTGAGGCAAACTCGAACTGTACTTTTTCAACGCACGGGCCAAAATAAAGCCGTCCTCTAAAGCCATGCCAGCACCTTGTGCTAAAAAGGGCAGCATGGGATGACAGGCATCTCCCAAAAGAGTGATTGAGCCTTGGGTCCATGTCGGCATGGGATCTCTCACCTTCAGGACCCATTTATAAGGCGTCTCGATCGATTTGATGAGCGTTTGGATATCCTCATGCCAGCCTTTAAAGTCACCCAAACACTCCTCAGTTGAGCCCTTTTCTGACCAAGATTCAATCTCCCAGCGGTTGCCTTCAATGGCACCGACAAAATTCATCAAAGCACCCCGCCTGAGTGGATATTGCACCACATGGGCACCTGGTCCGACCCAGTTGGTTGCGACCATCTCGTGCATGTGAGCGGGCAAATTTTTACAATCAATCACCCCTCGCCACGCCATGATGCCAGACTGCCTGGCTTCGTCATGCCCAAAAAGCGATTTTCGGATGATCGAATGCACACCATCTGCACCAATGAGCAAGTCGCACACCACGCTTTCGCGACCTTCAATGTCAAGTTTTACAGCCCCATTCGTTTGTTCAACCCCGTTGACTTTTGAATTCAAGACGATGCATTGTGAATCCATGGCATGTATTTGTTCAGCCAAGACCCTTTGCAAGTCGGCCCTGTGAACGGTCAAATAGGGGTAGCCATACATCTGCACCGATAAAGCGCCCAAATCAAACAAAGGCCATGATTGGCCCGTGTTCCACAAGCGAACTCTTTTGCCCTGGGTGTCGGTTGCAATGGTTTGCATTTGCGCTTGCAATCCCAAACGGTACAAAACCCCTACGGCGTTGGGCCCCAGTTGCACACCAGCGCCCAGTTCTCTGAGTGACTTGGCTTGCTCATACACAGTGACTTTGAAGCCTTGATGCAACAAAGCAAGGGCTGCCGTCAACCCACCCAAACCACCACCTACTATAGAAATTCTCATATTTAAATTTTAAAAAAACATCGACTTTAAAAAAAACCACCTCTGCCAAAAACCTCATTTCCAATATTGAAATGCACACCCCATCAACGAGGAAAAAAGAATCACCCGAATCACACTTTGCTTAAAAACAATCAACGCCAAAAGGCTTGCAATGAACACGATGGCGGCAAAACTGTTCAAGCCTGACCCAACGCCTTGAGGCATCAAGACGTGCAACCCCAAGAAAAAAGCCAAATTCAATATCACACCAACGATGGCTGCCGTCATGGCATTCAAAGGAGCGGTCAACTTCAACTCTTTATGGGTGGCCTCGATGAACGGGCCGCCAAGAAAGATGAATACAAAGGAGGGCAAGAAGGTGAACCACGTGACGGCTAAGGCGGCCAAAAGGCCCGAGACCCACTGCATTTCAGGACCCAAAAAGGACTTCACGTACCCACCAACAAAGCCCACAAAAGTGATGACGATGATCAAAGGACCTGGAGTCGTCTCTCCCAGTGCCAAACCATCCAGCATCTGCTCTGGGGTAATCCATTCATTTGCAGTGACCGCGCCTTCAAAGACATAGGGCAATACAGCGTAGGCTCCACCAAAGGTCAACAAGGCCGCTTTGGTGAAAAACCAACTCATTTGGGTCAAGATATGATCAAACCCCAACCCCCAAGCCATCAGCGCAATGGGCACGAGCCACAAAAGCAATCCAATGAGGACGATTTTGAAGAGCTTGGCTTTGGACATCAATGCATGACCTGGCACTGGCGTGTCGTCATCGATGATGGCCTTGTCTTTTTCCTTAGCGAGTAAATTGGAGTGAGAAAACGAAGAGAAATAACTTGGATAAAAGCGCCCTCCCAACATGCCCAATACTGCAGCGATCAAGACAATAAGAGGAAACGGCGCATGGACTTGGTTGATCGCAATGAACGACACAAGCCCAATCAATAGCAGCATCCAATTTTTAAGTGTTTTAAGGCCAATTCGGTAGGCCGCCTGAAAGACGATGGCACTCACTGCGGGTTTGAGCCCCTCCAAGAGGCCAGCAACCCAACTCAAATGACCATAAACCATATAGAGAGTCGACAAAAGGATCAAAATCAAAAAAGAGGGCAAGACAAACAACACGCCCGCTGCAATGCCGCCCAAAGTTCGGTGCATCAACCAACCCAAGTAGGTGGCCAACTGTTGCGCCTCAGGACCGGGCAAGACCATGCAAAAGTTCAAGGCATGCAAAAACCGTTTGTCTGAAATCCATTTGCGTTTTTCAACCAACTCTTGGTGCATGATGGAGATCTGACCTGCCGGCCCCCCAAAGCTGATGAATCCCAGTTTCAGCCAAAATGCAAAAGCATCCCAAAAAGCAATAGAGACGATTCGATCTTGCCCCTGAGGTGTAGAGTTTTCTTGCATGGGCCTAAGGGGGTTTTCTTGATGTGAGTTTGAACGTCATCGTCTAATCAAAGTCACAAATGTACATTGATCATGAGAAGATCATATACGATTTGGTGTCTAAAGAGAAAGTGGCAAAAAGCAGACCCTCACACACACCCCCAAAAGATGCATGGAGTTTCAAGATGGACGGGATAAAAATCGATGCGGTCCGATCAACTCGAATCGAGTCGAGGGTGAATCGATTATTTCTTGGAAATTTTGTGAATGAGGCCTTGTTTTTTTCGTTTACTTTCTGCCATTTTCATGAACTCAAACAGATCGTAAACGCTCATCTCAAGTGCATTGGCCACGATTTCAATGGCATTGATCGTTGGGTTGGACAGTCCGTTTTCAATGCGACTTAGGTAGGTTTGGTAAAAGCCACATCGTTCACTGAATTCGACTTGGGTCAGTCCTTTTTCGCGTCTAAGTTCTTTGACACACTGACCGAGATGATAATTGATAGATTTACTCACCAGTGTAATGTGACAAAAAAGATCACTTTTAGGAAAACACTAATTCACATAATCTGCTAAAAATGACAATTATCAAAAGAAATTGAAGAAAATTAGCTTCAGGTGTTAAAAAATAAAGACACAAAAATGCAAGTGACCGAAAATGGAAAAAACATTTTCATTTCACGCACAAACATCCAAAGTGAAAAAAATTCACACAAATTGAACGCAAACGCTACCCATTGGGCCAAAATCCCCAAACAAGGTATCTCCCTTTTGGGCAAAAACGACGCGCGTGAAAGAGCCTGCCAAGATGACATGACCCGCCTCCAAGGTCACTCCATGCTGTCCTAACTTGTTGGCCAACCATGCCACGCCCAGCGCTGGATGCCCAAGCACACCAGCAGCAACACCCGTCTCCTCAATGTCCGAATTTCTATACATCAGAGCACTCACCCATCTCAAATCCACGTCCATGGGCTTGATGGGACGTCCCCCCAAGACCAGTCCAGAGGCGGCGCCATTGTCGGCAACCGTATCGAAAATTTTTCTTTGATCCACCAAACGTGCGTCAACGATTTCTAGAGCGGGAACCACATATTCGGTGGCTCTGAGCACATCGACCAAGCCAATGCCAGGCCCCTTGAGGGATTGTCCCAATACGAATGCGAGTTCAACTTCAACACGCGGCTTACAAAACCGACTGTGAGGAACCTTGGCACCCTCAGAGATCATCATCGTATCGAGCAAATGGCCATAATCGGGCTCATCAATTTTAGAAGAGGCTTGCATGGCCTTGGAGGTTAAACCCACTTTATGACCAATCAACTTTGCACCGTCTTTGATTTTTCGCTGCGCAACGATTGAACTGATCGCGTAGGAGTCCTCAATTTGGATGTGTGGAAAGGTCTCTGATAAGAGCTTGGCCTGAATACACGCCTTTTCTGCTTTGATCAAAATATCTGCGGCCAACTCTCTCTCACTGGGGGTCATCATAAAAATCTCCTTGAATATTTATCAGTATCAGATCTGCGAAAATGCAATGCAACGCTGAAATGCGAATTTAAAACGCTCATTATATTCAAGTGCCATTGCGCAAGCACCTGGCCCTCTTAGAACCATCCAATCGCAAAAAACTCACTAAGTGTTTACCCTAGGCCCGCAAATCAACTGGGAGAAACACTGCTTGAACTGCATCTAAACCTTGGCCTGCTGTTAAATTGGCCACAAGAAAGGGCGTATTAAGGTGATATATTTTAACCCTAGGCACCATTGAACCTGTGCACGCAAAAGAGATTGATAAAAAACCACCTCCATGACATTTACAATTAAATTAAGTCCAAGTGGGCATACTTTTTCATGTGAAAAAGACCAAGAAATTCTCAAAGCTGGCTTGGCTTTTGGTCATTTCCTTCCCTTTAGTTGCCGCTCAGGCATGTGCCTGACTTGTAGGGGTAGCATTTTGAGCGGTCAAGTCGATCATGGCGAAGCCCATACCAAATATTTAAGCGAACATGATCGAGAAAAAGGATTGGCTTTGCTGTGCTGCGCAAAACCTAAAAGTGACCTGCTGATCGAAATTGAGGAGATGGATCCCCACCATGGAAACCAACCCAAACAAATGCCCTCCAGAGTTTTGGACATCCAAACGCCCGCACCTGACGTGAAAATAATCACCCTTGGATTGCCAGCCAATGAGCCAATTCATTTTCGCGCTGGACAGTTCCTAGATATCAAACTTAAAAATGGAGAAAAGAGAAGTTACTCCATCGCCACAACCCCGAAAGCTGAAGGTGTGCGTCAAGTTGAACTTCACGTGAGACATTTGCCTGGTGGCCTGTTCACCGATCATGTCTTCTCTGATCTCAAGGTCAGAGACATTCTTCAAATTGAAGTGCCCATGGGTAATTTCTATTTAAGACAGGAGCATGCCAAGCCCATCATCATGGTGGCCTCAGGAACCGGTTTTGCACCTATCAAGTCCATCATCAATGACATCCATCAAAAGCATCTTGAGCGAACCATTCATTTTTATTGGGGTGCTCGAAAGAAGATTGATCTATATGAATACGATGTGGCCAAGCAAATGGTCAAAGACGATTTAAATTTGGATTTTATTCCTGTGCTAAGCGAGCCCACTGATCAATGCCAATGGAGTGGGCGCGTTGGAAACGTTCACGAGATCGTGATGAAAGATCACCCCCATATGCTTGGATTTGAAGTCTATGCATGTGGAGCACCGGTGATGGTTGAAAAAGCCAAATTTGATTTTGTAGAAAGCTGCCGTTTGAATCCCAAAGATTTTCATGCAGACTCCTTCACCAGCAAGGCCGATTTCGTTAAATGAGAGTGTATTTTTTTGAACCGTTAAAAGGAGAATAGAACATGTTGCCAAACAATTGCACCGTACAACCCCAAGAAAGAACTTCAGTGATCAAACCCTATTGTTTGAGCCATGGGACCTTGGAGGTTTATAGTCTCAAGCAATCTAGAAAATTTTATGAGGAATTTTTGGGTCTTGAGGTTGTCCGCCATGGCAAACCTGCCATGGTCCTTCGCCTTGGCATGCGCTTTCATGTCGTTTGTGTTGAAGTAGGCGACCAAATACATCCAGTGAGTCTGCTCAATCACTGGGGGGTCGACGTGGCAACCCGTTCTGAGGTTGACCAAGCCCATCAAAAAGCAATTGAACACCAAGAAAAATACAAGATACGCCAAGTTTTAAAGCCCCAAGAAATGCATGGCGTTTATTCTTTCTACCTCGAAGACTTGGATCACAATTGGTGGGAGATTCAACACTATCAAAATGGCTTCCAACACGACGATTTCTTTGACTTTGGGGATCGATTCTCCTCCGATGAAGAAGGGGATTCATCCAACTTGGAAGAATTGAAAGTCAACACTCTAACAAAGTAAGCACCTTGAACCCCAAACCCAAAGCCACGGCGACTCAAGAAAGACTGGTTCGGCAATCTGCCAGGGCGCTCGCAAGGTCCAATCTCGTCACAGCCTTTGGCCACTGTAGCCTTAGACTTGATGAGTATTACATGCTGGTGTGTGCTCCAAAACCGATGGGCCATCTTGATGCTTCCCACGTGGGGGATGTGGTCCATATTCACGACGCATTGCCTTCGCAGGTGCTCGGTGAGGTTCGAATGCACCAAGCCATCTACAAAAACCGTGCCGATGTGCGTGGCATCTGTCGCGTCTTTCCACCCAATGTCTTGGCTTTGGCTGCAATGGGTTTGGCCCCCAAGGCCAGGCACGGCTTTGGGTCATATTTTTATCCAGAAGTGCCCATGTGGAGCGATCCTGCACTGATTAGAAATGAAGAGGCCGCTCTAGGGGTGGCTCATACTTTGGGACAAGCCAGCGCTGTCATCGTGAGCATCAATGGCGCCGTGACGGTTGCTGATTCTTTAGAGAAAGCAACCGTTTTAGCTTGGTTTTTAGAAGACGCTGCACGGGTTGAGCTTGCTTGCCAGGCCAGCGGCAGAGAAAATCATGTCATCTTCAACTCCCAAGAACAAGCCACACATCGCGCAACATGGGTGGGCTCCATAGCGGAGCGCAAATGGCAATACCTCACCCACGGTGATATTGAAACGATTTAAAGTTTTCGCTTTTTACTAATTCATTGATCCTCGCTTGAAAAGCATCTGCTCATATAATGAAACAGACACCAACCTGAAAAAAGTTTGAATTGCATGAAAATACTCATCCTCAATGGGGTCAATCTCAATATGTTTGGTAAGCGTGACCCCAAGCACTATGGGACTGAAACGCTTGGAGATATTGACTCTGAACTGTCGAAATTGGCAAAAGAATTGTCTGTCACCGTTGAATCCTTTCAAACCAACAAGGAAGGCGAAATGTGCGAGCGAATCCATGGCGCGCACACCGACTCAACCCATGCCATTGTCATCAATGCTGGGGCGTGGACCCATTACAGCTTCGCCATCAGAGATGCGTTGGCAATTTTGACCATTCCCATCATTGAGGTCCACATGTCCAATGTGCACGCCCGAGAAGAGTTTCGTCACCACTCGGTGTTCTCCTCTATTGTCCGAGGTCAAATTTGTGGATTTGGTGTCGACAGCTACCTGCTTGGTCTGAGGGCTGCATACAGTGCAGCTCTGAAAAGTCCAACAATTTAATGAACGGTCTAAAAACGCATTCAAAATGCGTTTTTAGACCCAATCCAAATTACTTCTTGATAAGACCCGTTGCGTTCTTGTATCTGATTTGATCTAAAACCGATTTTTCCAATCCCA
>Ga0209086_10001091_pt1 | contig 22183 bp, 17 predicted proteins | sample M_130207_XF_Meta_FD_187312 | JGI IMG/M metagenome (GOLD analysis project Ga0209086, IMG submission 187312) | Freshwater microbial communities from Lake Montjoie, Canada to study carbon cycling - M_130207_XF_MetaG (SPAdes) (version 2) | ecosystem: Environmental > Aquatic > Freshwater > Lake... | reverse complement strand
GTGGATATCTGCTGGAAAAAGCACCTTCGCGACGCTCACTCCAAGTAGTTTCCCTAGCGATCAGCACTGATTGAACGGAACTGGTTGAACAGTTGCCAGTGAACGGCCCCGCGAATACCGGAGGCCGGTTGGGCGTATGGCCCGAAAACTCGATCTACCTGAAACAGCGGGAGATAATCCCTGGCGTCGTCGATAATTAGATGATCCGATGTCAAAGTGCCTGGACCCGTTCCGCTTCCTGCTAATCTCCGTGGGGGGCTGGATGAACCAGCAGTGGCCGATCTCAACCCGCCCGATCAAGCCGCGCAGTCATGACCGCAGCCACGCTGGTATCGGTCATGAACGGCTGGCGCGCCGGAGGTATGCGCCGTGTCCCCGGTTCTGGCGTCTCCTGTGTGATCTGCGGAGTTTCCGGGACACTCGCCGACTCGCAAATCCCGAAGTTTCGGACGGAGATGTAACCCTTGGTTGGCCTTGGGATTCGGCGGATCGAGTTTTCGGGCCATACGCCAACGCCGTCAGCGCCTGGGCGGCATGCTGAACTACTACTATCGCGCCGCAGCTTGACCCCGCGTAGTCATGACCGCCGCCACGCTGGCATCAGTCATGAACGTCTGGCACGCCGGAGCTATGCGTCGTGTCCACGATTGTGGCGTCTCCTGTTTGATCCGTGGCGTTTCCGGGACACTCGCCGACTCAAGTCCCGAAGTTTCGGGCGGAGATGCAACCCTTGGTTGGCCTTGGGATGCGGCGGATCGAGTTTTCGGGCCATACGGGCTCCGGCGCGGTCGCGCGCGATGCGTGAGCGGCTGATCGATTCCGCGCGACGGCGTGACATTGATGTGGTTCTGGTTTGGCGATTGGATCGGTGGGGCCGGTCGGTTGCCGACCTGGTGTCGACGTTGCAGGAACTGACGGCGCTTGAGGTGGGTTTTGTTTCGGTGACGGAGGCCCTGGATCTGACTACACCAGCGGGCCGGGCGATGGCGGGACAACTTTCGGTTTTCGCTGAGTTCGAAAGAGACATTATGCGGGAGCGGGTGCTGGCCGGCTTGGCGCACGCGCGGTCGCAAGGCAAACGACTCGGCCGGCCGCCGACGGCCGCTGGCAAAGCGGCCTCAGTCACGGACCTATTTCTCTCAGGAATCAGCAAATCGGAGATCGCGCGGCGGCTTGGAATCGGCCGAACGTCGGTTCGGCGGCTGCTGGAAGAAAAGAAATCCTGATCGAAACTGGCTTACGCAGGCTTACCGAAAGGACACCGTGTTGTGACTCACGGTTCCACATCCCGAACCAGCCAACTGGCGAATACTCCGAGCGCGTAAACAAGCGCACAGGTTGCGCCGACACGCGGATAGTCCCCGCCCAATGCGCTAAACAGGAATCCGGCACCCATCACGCCGATCGCGGTTCCGAAGCGTCCGAAATTGTACGCGAGTCCACTGCCGGTGGCGCGCACGCTCACCGGAAAGATTTCCGGCAGATAAAGCGACAGCCACCCAAAAAAGAGCGTTGCAACGGTCCCCTGCGCAAAGACAACATAATGGAAAGCCGGTTCGAGCGGAGCGGTAAGCGTGAACATGGAAACCGTGAGGACTGTCGCGCCAATACTGATCAACAAGTAGCTGCGGCTTCGCCCAATGCGATTCGCCAACTCTGCTCCCGCGATCGCGCCAAGAATCGCACCGAGAGCCCACCACCCCTGTGTCGCCGCCTTGTATTGAGCATTCCCGGCACCGGCGACTTTGTCCGCCCAGGGGATCATCCACTTGCTAGCCGCCCATGCTCCCACCATTGGAATTATGCTCACCACAATGGCAGAGAGCGTTGTTCGCAGCAATGCGGGACGGAACAAATCGGCGAGCGGAGTCGATTCCTTTCGCGACATCGATCGTGAGGCCAACCACTCGGGCGATTCGGGAAGCGCGATGAGAATCACAAGGCCCAGCAATGCTGGCGCCCCGGAGAGCTGAAAGATCCATCGCCAGGATTCCGGCGTAATGGGCCAGATCCTCGCCAACTGCGAAAGCAGGAGAATACCGGCATTGAGTCCCGCCATCATGACTCCCGACACGAATGGTTTCGATGCTGACGGCCAGCATTCCGAAACCAGCGCGATGCCGTTCGGCCACATGCCGCCGACTCCCAAGCCCACCATGAATCGCAGAAGCAGCATCTGTTCTTGCGTCTGCACGAAGGCTCCAAGCGTCGCAAAGACAGAGTAGAAAAGAATGCTGATGCCCATCGCACGAGTGCGTCCGACGCGATCGCCGAGGTTCCCCAGGGCGATGCCACCCACGGCTGCGCCGAGCATCAATGAGGCGGTAAACCACGCGAACCAGTCCCCTCCAGCTGTGCCCGTGAAACTCAGACCCAAAAGACTCTTTGATACCGAAAGAGATGCGATCGGCATCAGGCCTAGCTCGAAACCGTCGAAAACCAGGCCGAGAAACGATGCAATCAAAACTGCTGCGCGTGAGCGCGGCGACAGAACGAGCTTATTGTTCATTTGTGTTGGTTCGGTAGTGCCGCGCGCCAACCGGCGCTCAGCCCTTCGGAAAGTTGACGACGTACGGATTCCAACGCGGGCTTGGCGGCCATGTTGCGCGATTCGCGAGGATCCTTGCGGACATCGTACAGCTCGACGCCACGGCGCTTGCCGTCCCACTCGGTGTAACGCCACCGCTCCGTGCGAATCGTGCGTCCAGCGAACGCAACATCTTTGGCATTCTCACCCGGTTTCTCGCTGCGCGCCACCATCGAAAACACTGCCGATTTCCAGGGCCTTACTGGGTTCTTCAGCAAGGGAACCGCACTGAGCCCTTCCAACTGATCTGGCGCTTTGAGTCCGCAAAGCTCCGCTAGCGTTGGATAAACGTCGACGAATTCTACCAACCGGCGAGAGCGTCCGGCGTTTATGCCGGGAACCGAAATCAGCAGCGGTGCGCGAGCCGAACGTTCGAACAAGGTTTGCTTGTGCCAGAGCCCACCGTGATCTCCCAGGTGATAGCCGTGGTCACCTAAGAACACGACAATCGTGTTGTCGCGCAGTTGCAATCGGTCCAAAGCGTCGAAAACCAAGCCAGCTTGGGCATCCACAAACGAGACACACGCATAGTAGGCTGCGAGGTGCTCGCGAACCACGTGTGGATCCAACGGGCGCACTGGGTAGGGATGATTGGCCGCAGCGGGAACATCCGGAGGATTCGCCTTGGCGGGCAGCGGCATTCGATCCGCGGGATACAAGTCGAAGTAATGGGATGGGGCAGAGTACGGAGCATGAGGACGGCGAAACCCCGTGGCAAGAAAAAACGGACGCCGATCGTGCGCGCACTGTTCAAGCCACCTCACAGTCTGCCTGGCCTGCACACCATCGGGCGTTTCCGCGTCGGGTGTTTTGAGAATGTCCCAACGGAAGGAATGGCCGGACGCCTCGCGTTCGTTACCGCTTCGCACTACCTCGGATGGCTGAGGATTCTTGCCGAATTCGCGTCTCTCCGCATCCCAAGATCGCGGATCCTCGGCGTGCTCGCCTGTGTGAAAGATCTTGCCCGCATGGGCTGTGAAGTAGCCATTGCGCCGGAAGAATTCCGGCAACATCACTGCGTCGCCGAGGTGTTTGCGCGTGGGTGTATCGAGCGTCCACACCTTGGTGGACTCCGGCCGCAGGCCGCTCAGTAGAGACGTCCGCGAAGGCTGGCACAAAGGGAACTGGCAATAAGCGTTCTCAAAGACAACGCCTCGCCGGGCCAATGCATCGAGGTTGGGCGTCCTCACGACGGGATTCCCGTAACAGCCGAGTGAGTCGTTGAGATCGTCGGCAATCATGAACAGAACGTTCATGGGACGATTTGCCGCACTCGCAGCCGTGCAGCCCAATAGGCTAGATGCGAAATCGCGACGAGTCATCGCAGGCTGCCTTCGAGGCTTCGTAAGTGTTCCATCGCGCGGCGCGCCACCGTTTCACCGTCGGGCTTGAAGTCAAAAACCTCGACGGAAACCCACCCTTGATATCGTATATCTTTGAGCGCCTGTAGGACGGGCAAGAACGGATAGTCAGCGGCCCCGGGATAGCGTCCGTCCAATTCGTTTAGGTGAACATGCCTTATGGGTGAATGGTATTTTCGGATCACGTCACCATGCGGTAGCTTTTCGGCCACGGCATTGTGAGTATCGAACATCGTCTGTAGTGTCAGGCTCTTGACCTGCTTCACGACCGCTATCGCTTCTTCGAGCGAATGGATCACATTGCACAGGTGTGGCGCGAGAGGTTCCAATGCGATGGTTACGCCACGCGACTTCGCGTGCGGGGCAATCTCCGCGAGTCCTTCCGTGAGCCTCTTGACAGCGTCTGCGATCGGTACACCGTCGAGAGCATTGCGCTGACGGCTCGATCCGAACGCAATCAGCGGCTTGGTTCCGAGGTCCGCCGCCAAGTCGAGGATGCCCCGAAAGTAGTCCCAACTCCTGGCGCGCAACGCTGCGTCCGAAGTCGTCAGATGCAGGCCCGCCGGGGCCTTCAAAACATTGTGGAAACCAGTGAACTGAACGCCGGCGACCTTCAGCCACTGCCGGATTTCGTTCCGAGCAGAGGCCGGCAGTTTTACCGGATCTGGGCCCAAATGCGCAGGCTCAACTTCGATTCCCGAATATCCACAGCGCGCCGCTGCAAGGCAAGCATCGGAAAACCGCATGCCTGCAAACGTCTCGCTACACACTGCCCATCGAAAAGTCGATCGCGAAACGGCCATTGAAAGAAGTATGGATCTTCGAGAAAGTGCAGGCATTAGAGATTGAAGAGCTTTCGCGCATTGCCTGAGAAGATCTTGGCTTCGTCCGCCGCAGGCAGTTTCATTTTGGCAACCTCGCCAACAATGAGTTCCGGATCCACCCAGGGATGATCGCTCGCGAAGATCAACCGGTCCGGACCTACGAAATCGTATCCATACCGGATCGCTTGTGCCAGCGGAGAAACCGTATCGAGCCAGATGTTGCGCAGATACTCGCTGGGTGGACGCTTGATGTTTTCCGCACCGCGCTTGAGCACCGTCGCCTGATGATCGACACGCCCTATCAGATAGGGCAGTGCACCGCCGACGTGTGGACACACCAGCTTCAGCTTGGGATGTTGTTCCAGGATGCCGGCCATGATGATGCGTCCCAGCGCGATGGTGGTGTCGAACATCAAGCCCAGTCCTCCGGTCATGTCCCGGCCTTTCGTGGCGTCGTAGGTCAGAGGATAAGCCGGGTGCAGCAGAAGCGGAATACCGAGCCGCTCCGCCACTGCGAACAATGGGCGGAACTCCTCTTCGTCGCAGAACCGGCCATCGAGATTCGAGTACAGCAGAATCCCTTTCATGCCCAGTTTGTTGATGGCGCGATCGAACTCATCCATCATCGACTTCGCCGAATCGAACGGCAGTGTGGCGAGGCCGAAAAATCGCTTGGGGTGCTTTCGAACGGTGTCGGCAATGAAATCGTTCAAGAGACGCGACATTGCGGGCGAGTCTTTCCCGAAGAGTTCCGGACCAGGATCGTTGATGGACAGCGCCGTCATCGCGATGTTCGATTTGTCCATTGCCGCCAGCTTCGCATCGACATCCGTGTGGCTCGGCATAAGTTTACGATGCCATTGGCCGACGACGACAAATCGGTCGGATCCTTTGCGGTAGACGTAAGGAGCCGTCGTGCGCTTTTCCAATAGCGCCAGAAACTCGGCGGAAAACAGGTGACTCTGGCAATCGATCTTGACCGCGCCATTTCCCGCAAAGGCCGCAGTCCCGGCAAGAGTTAAGAGTTGTCGACGCTTCATACTAGGGCCTTCTTAACGACGCTACCGCCGACGTCGGTCAGCCGGAAATCGCGACCAGCGTGCCGATGCGTCAACTTGAAGTGGTCAAGTCCTAGGCAGTGCAAAATCGTAGCCTGCAAATCATGGATGTGGACACGATCCTCGCTGACATTCAAACCGAGCTCATCGGTTTTGCCGATGACTTGTCCGCCCTTGATTCCGCCTCCCGCCATCCATACGCTGAAGCAGTTGGGATGATGATCGCGCCCCGGATCTTCATCGATGCGCTCCAGTTGCCCCATGGGCGTGCGTCCGAATTCGCCTGCCCAAACAACCAGAGTCGAGTCCAGCAGGCCCCGCTGTTTCAGGTCTTTCAGCAAAGCGCCAATCGGCTGGTCGGTGATATCGCAATTCTTCTTGAGCTTCTTGTTCAGTTCCTGATGATCGTCCCAACTGGCGTGCGCCAGCATCACGAAGCGAACGCCTTGTTCCACCATACGCCGCGCCAGCAGGCAGTTCACGGCGTAGGGATTGGTGGGTTCTTTGCCGACTCCGTAACTGTCGAGAGTGGATTGGCTCTCCTTTGCGAAATCCAACAAGCCAGGAGCGGCCATCTGCATGCGGAAAGCGAGTTCGTAGGAGTGAATTCGCGACGCAATCGCCGGATCACCGGTCTCCTGCATCCGGGCTTCGTTGAGTTTGCGAATCGCATCCAGCCGCGCGCGCTGCGATTCACGGCTCAACCCTTCGGGATTCGGAAGATACAGGATCGGTTCGCCGCTGTTTCGAAACACCACGCCTTGATGCGCCGAGGGAAGAAAGCCGCTGGCCCAGTTCATCGAACCGCCGCTAGTCCCGCGCCCGGAACTCAACACCACGAAGGAGGGCAAATCTCGCGATTCCGTGCCCAATCCATACGAAACCCAGGCTCCGGCCGTTGGGCGTCCGAATTGAGTCGATCCGCTGAACAGCAGCGATTGCCCGGGATGATGGTTGAACGCCTCGCTGAACATGGACCGGATCAGGCATATTTCATCGGCATTCGAAGCGATGTGCGGAAGGTAGTCCGAGAACTCCGTCCCGCATTGTCCATAAGGCCTGAACACACGATCACTTGCCAGAACCTTGGCGTCGGGTTTGACGAAGACAAGATTGAGATCTTTGGTCATGGACTGTGGCAACGGCTGGCCGTGCCATTTGCGAAGAATGACTTTGGGATCATAGAGGTCGAGATGGCTGGGTCCACCTTCTTGAAAGAGGAAGATGACGTTCTTGGCCTTTGCTGCGAAGTGGGGCTTTCGCGCCGTAGATGGTTCAGCGGTCTGCGCGGCCATCAGTTCCGCCAGCGAGATCGCGCCGATGCCCCCAATGCAATTGCTAAAGAAATCGCGACGGTTGTGGGTTGCCCGTTCCTGATTCATTTGCACTATTCCCTCGTAATGAATTCGTCGAGATTCAACAGCACGCTGGTTGCGCCAACCCATGCGGCGGTCTCCGCTCGCGTGAACCCGGCCATCTCTATAGGAAACCACTTTATGGCGGCGTCCGGATTCCGCTCGAAGATGCGTTGCTGTTGGTGGAGATATTCCACCAAGGCTTGTTGTTCCACCTCGTTCGGCGGCCGTGAGAGGGCGAGCGCAAAGGCCTCGCGGACACGCGCTTCGATCGGAGCTGAAGCTGGCATCGTCTGGAGCAAACGCATCGCAACTCCCCGAGCCGCTTCAGCGAACACAGGGTCGTTGAGCAAGTTCAGAGCTTGCAATGGAGTGTTCGACCGCTCCCTTCGGCAAGCTGCCGTGTTGGCATCCGGCGCGTCGAAATTCATCAATTGCGGATAGGGCACAGTGCGTTGAAAGAAGATGTAGAGCCCTCGGCGGTAGCGCTCACGGCCTGTGCTCTCAGTCCATTTGACGGATCCGGAGTAAGCGAGTTCGGCAACGCCTTTGGGTTGCGGCGGGCGAACGCTCTTTCCTCCGATCACAGGATACAAAAGACCAGCGACGCTGAGCGCGGAATCCCGAATCAACTCGGCGGGTAGCCGTTGGCGGGTTTGGCGAGCCAGCAGCCGGTTGTCCGGATCACGCTGATCCAGTTCCGGGCGCGCTTGCGAACTTTGGCGGTAGACGCTCGAAGTGACGATGAGCCGGTGAAGATCTTTCACTCGCCAGCCAGAATCGAGGAAGCGCGCTGCAAGAGCGTCGAGCAGCTCGGGTTGGGTTGGCCGCTCGCCTTGTGTGCCAAAGTCATCGGACGTCCGAACCAAGCCGTTGCCGAAGTATTCCTGCCAGATGCGATTTACTGCGACGCGAGCCGTCAAAGGATTCTCAGGGGCAACGATCCAACGCGCCAGAGCAAGCCGCGAACGGTCACTTGTGGGAAGAGACGGCAGAAAAGCGGGAGTGCCCGGCTGCACTGCGGGCCCATGCTTGCGATAGTCTCCGCGGTTATGGACGAAGCTCGTTCGGCGATTCGACGGCGCTCGCTCGGTGATCGTCTGGGCCTCGGTCAGCGCCGGATATTCCAGCTTCAGTGCATCGAGTTTCTTACGCAATTCCGAAAACTTGAGCTCAATCCAGAGCTCCTTACTGATGACGCGATGGTAGTTAATCACGAAGTGATCGGTCATCGAATCGGCCTGCTTTTCGGTGCGCTGCGCAGGCGGAGTATCGAGAATCTCGTCAGAGTGATCGAGATACTTTTGCACGGCATCGTAGGCGTGATCGCGGTCGGTCCATTTGCCGGGGTTGGCGCGCGCTTCGATGATCTGAGCTTCCCATGGAGGCTGGAGTTCCAGGATGCGATACTGCTTAAGGAGTTCCGTTCGCTTCCTGCGATACTCAGCCAGTCCCCCAAGATAGGGACCCATCTCACCGGCCAAAGGAGCGTCGATGTTCCGCTCGTCCGCGTTGTCGAAAAAGGCGTAGAGACTGTAGAACTCTTTTTGCGAAATTGGGTCGTACTTGTGGTCGTGGCATTGCGCGCATCCCGCTGTCATGCCGAGCCAAACAGTGGCCACGGTTGCCGCGCGATCCTTCACCGCCTCGGTGCGGAACTGCTCGAGGTTGACGCCGCCTTCGCGATTGGTGAGGGTGTTGCGATGAAACCCGGTTGCGGCTCTTTGATCGATGGTTGCGTTCGGCAGCAGATCACCGGCAATCTGTTCGATCGTGAACCGATCGAACGGCATGTCGCGGTTCAACGCGTCGATCACCCAATTGCGATAGCGCCAGGCGTGCGGACGCACATAGTCTTTCTCATATCCGTCGCTGTCGGCGTAGCGAGCGAGATCGAGCCACGGGCGAGCCCAGCGCTCGCCGAAGTGCGGCGATGCGAGCAGGGAATCGACAAGCCGCTCGTAGGCATCGGGACGATTGTCCGAAAGGAACGCGTCCGCCTCCTGAGGGCTGGGAGGCAAGCCTGTGAGGTCCAGAAACAGCCGCCTTATTAGAACTCTTTTTGGTGCCTCTGGCGCGGGCGTGATCTTCTCTCGTTCCAAACGAGCATGAACAAAGTGGTCCACCGGATTTCGGCCTGCTATGGAAGGATGGCGCACGATCGGACGGAATGACCAATGCGAGGCGGCCGACCCGATCGTTGCCGGGCCAGGCCAAGCCGCACCGGAATCGATCCACTCTTTGAATGTGGCGATCTCTTTCGGGCCAAGCCGCGATCCCGTCGGAGGCATCGGACTCCCGCCTAGGCCCTCCACCATCGCAATCAACTTGCTCGCCGCGCTCGAACCCGGAACAACCACTTTGGCCAAGGCAGCGCGAGAATCCAAGCGTAACCCGCCCATCTGCATCTTTGCGCCGTGACAGCCTAGGCAGCGGCTTTCGAGAATTGGAGAGACGTCCTTGACGAAGTCCACAGAGAACAACGCTGCATAGAAAGCAATCGTGAACAACATATCGATCCTTCTACGATACAGCGCATGCCATGCCGGAGTGACGTTCCCTGGCGTTCTTCGACGTTCCTACTTGTGGTTTTGGAGGATTTCGACCTCTTGATGAAAGTAGAAGAACCGAGCGGGCAGATACTCCTGGGGGCCGCCCCATGTGCTCTTCGAGCCTTCTACGCCATATTCGATCTTGCTCCCGAGCTCAGCTAACGGTACCCGCAACGGGAATTCCTGAAACACCGCTCCATCCCGACTGAAAAGAGGAGTCAGCAGACCATTGCGACATCTCACGCGAAGAATGAGAGGAGGCTCGCCTCCAAAATCCTTGAGGTTGGCTTGCTTGTAACCCAGATGTTCGGCTGTGATGGACCCGCCGTCCAAGTCCCAGCGGATGAGACGGAAGTTCGAACGGTCGCCGCGAACCGTGAGTCCGGCGGCGGCGCCGTGCATCGAAAGAAAGTCGAGGCGTGTGGAAATCGTCCAATCGCCACTGCGGGCGGGACGCAGAAAGCTGGTCGAGTATACCTTCTCCCTGGCGCTGAATGGCAACAGCAGCGAATTCGTTTCCCAAATGGGCAAAGGCGATTCGAGACTGCGAACGGTTCTCCAACCACTCGAAGATTCCGTGAACGAGACGCCTGGATCGTAACCGTGAAATTCCGCGCCGACAGTCAAGCGATCGAAGACCGCCTTCGTTGATGGAGCATCCGAACGACCGTTGTGGGCATAAAGTCCAACGCGGATCGGGCGGGATCCCGGCATTTCGAGTTCGTTGCCGAATCGCTTCCATTCCAGGCCATCGGAACTTGTCATGGCGGTGAACTTCGATTGATAGCGCCGGATGGAAAGCCAGACCGGCGCATTGCTCTGACCCATCGGGTCGTAGGAAAACGTGCCACTGGGCTTCTGGTAGTGCCCCGCGACTTCGACACCAAATTCAAGCTGGGCGCGCGAATTGAACTGCCGCCCGAGTTTCACGTAATGGTCCGCGTCCGCATAGAGCAGGATCCCCGCCTGTTGTGTCGCCCGTTCCGGCGAAAAGGCCATCCTCACAGTGACCTGATCGTAAGGGCCGACTTCTGGGCCAAGCCGGAGGCCATCGGCAGGCAGCGAATTCTCACGATGCATGATGTCGCCACTGGCGGTCGCAAAGTTGAACTGCGGTTCCATGGCGCTTGCCGGGAGAAAGTAGACCGCTTGCGAGACCAAACCAACGATCACAATGGCAATAACTGCATAGAGGATCCGGCTGGAACGGGGTGCCGGGGCTGCCACCTCGGCTGGGGGAAAGGCACTTTTCGCCTCTGGAAGCGGGCTGCTGCTAATTTCGCGAGCATGAAAGAGCGGAATGTAGGAGCGTGTAGGAAGTGTGACCACGACTTCATCGCCCGCGCCTTCGGTTGCGTAGTAGGCCGTGAGCTTGTGCCGCAGCAGCGTCGCGAGTTTGCGAACAGAGGCATCGTCGACCGGATTGAAGTCTTTGCCCCGATGCAAAACCCCTTCGGCGATCTCCGTCTGATCGAGTTGTGTGCGCCCGTCGAAGGCAGCTTCGGCGAGAAACTTGAAGTACTCCCGCAGTTGGCGAGAGGAGGCGAATTCGGTGCTGGCGACAATTCGCTGCACTTGGCGCCGGTGAAGTTCCGCGCTGACTTCTGCGTTGACCATAGCGACTTCAGCATAGCCTATCACGGCGGACGGAACGTAATGGAACGTTCAGGGAACCTGAAGAAACCTCCGCTTGAGTGTAGACTGTTCGAAGACATATGAACTCAACCAGTCGACGCTACTTTCTGGGCTCCGCAGGTGTGGCAGCCCTTGCTCATCGTTCCGCAAATGCAGCGCCATCTGACACAGTACGCGTCGGCATCATCGGCCTTGGCGGACGGGGAACCCACCTGCTCACCAAGGAGGTGACTCGAATTCCGAATGCAAAGGTCACCCACCTTTGCGAGATCGACCAGGCCCGCCTCGAAAAAGCGCAGACGGCCGCCGACAAAGCTGGCTATGGAAAGGTGCGCGGCACGGGCGACATGCGCCGCCTTCTTGAGGACAAAGAAGTAGATGCCGTGCTCGTCGCGACGCCAGATCATTGGCACGCACCAGCAGCGATCCTCGCCTGTGCGGCCGGTAAAGATGTGTACGTCGAGAAGCCAGTTTCACACAATTTGCGCGAAGGCCGCCTGCTCGTAGAAGCGGCGCGCAAGCACAACCGGGTTGTGCAGGCCGGTATGCAATCCCGCAGCCGCCCCAGTACGATCAAGGCGATCGAGGTCGTCCGCTCGGGCGTCTTGGGTCGTGTACTGATGGCCAAAGCGTGGAACTCACAATTACGCGACGACATCGGATCGAAAACCAACAGCGCGGTTCCACCGGGTGTGAGCTACGAAAACTGGGTAGGCCCAGCTGAGATGATGCCCTTCAATGCGAACCGCTTCCACTACAAGTGGCATTGGAACTGGAACTTCGGCACTGGCGACATGGGTAACGATGGCGCCCATCAGGTCGACCAAGCCCGCTGGGCTCTGGATGTCGGGCTTCCCAAACGGGTCAGCGGATCCGGAGCCAAGTACTATTTCAAAGACGATCAGCAGACGCCCGATACCATGAACCTCACTTTCGACTATGGCGACAAGGGACTGGTTTGGGAAATGCGCATCTGGCACGACTACGGGCTCGAGGGCATCGACAACGGCGTGGCGGTCTACGGCACAGAGGGATTTCTGCACATTGGCCGCTGGCGGGGAGACTGGGGCTACCGACTGTTTGACAAGTCGGGCAAGATGGTCACTGAGTATCAGGACAAAGAGCCAGACTTCCATATGCAGAACTTCATTGACTGCGTGAAATCTCGAAAACGTCCGAACTGCGACATTGAGATCGGGCACTTGTCGAGCGCGATGTGCCACTTGGGCAACATCGTTCATCGCACCGGACGCAACATCGCCTTCAATGCCGGCAATGAGTCGATTTCTGGCGATGCGGAAGCAGCTTCGATGCTGAAGCGCAAGTATCGCGATCACTGGGGGACGCCGAAGGGCGCGTGATGATCGATCGACGCGCGTTTTTCATGGCAGCAGCTTCGATGTCGGCAGCAGCGCCAAAGATCCCGATCGCGTTTGCGGGCGGAAGCCACTCGCATGCTTCCGCCAAGGCTCTGCTCTGCCGCGATTCAACGGACTTCGATTTGCTCGGCATTTGGGAAGAAGATCCGGCGCTACGCAAGAAATACGAAGCCGCCAACATAAAACTGCTTTCGCCCGCAGAGGTCTTTGACGGATCCGCGCGGGTGATCGCGGTCGAAGGTCCGGTCAGAGATCACTTTCCGTCGGCTCTACGCGCGCTGCAGAGCGGCAAGCATGTTCACGTGGAGAAGCCTCCTGCGGATACGTTGAAAGGGATGCGCCAGCTGGTGGATCTCGCCCGCACGAAGAATTTGCTACTGCAGAGCGGATACATGTGGCGTTATCATCCGGGCTTCGATAAGGTGATCGAAGCGAAGCGCAATGGATGGTTGGGCGATGTCTACATGATCCGAGGCCAAATCAACACGTTGATCGACGCCAGTCGTAGACCCGAGTGGGGCATGTTTCACGGTGGCCAGATGTTCGAGTTGGGAGCGCATCTCATCGATGCATTGGTGCGTCTGATGGGTGCTCCGAGTAAGGTCACGCCATTCTTGCGTAAACAAGGTTCGTACAAAGATGAGCTGCGCGACAACACGATCGCGGTCTTTGAGTATCCAAACGCGATGGCTGTGATTCAGAGTGCAACTTTGCAGCCTGGGGCTGGCGGTTATCGCTCGTTTGAAGTGCTGGGAACCAACGGCACGGCGGTGATCCGCCCGCTCGAAGCCCCGGTTCTCATGATTGATCTCGCCAAGGGTGCGGGGCCCTACAAAAATGGATTGCAAACCATCCCGCTGCCAGCGTACACACGATACGTCGGTGATCTTGCCGATCTTGCCTCGGCAATTCGCGGAGAGCGAAAGCTGGCCGTGTCGCTTGACGAAGAAATGAAGATACATCAGACTTTGCTTGCCGCAAGTGAGATGCTCTAATGCCAATCGACCGCCGTCACTTTCTATTGAGCACTTCGGCCGCACTGTTGGCCGCCGCCGAACCCCTTGGCCGTATCCCCGTTGTGATTAATGGGAAAGAGGCTGCTGCGTTCTATTTCGGCGACGAGTGGGACAAGCCTTTCGTCTACCCGATTCGTACCGTCTCTGGCAAAGCGATTTCGCGCGGATATCCCGTGGAAAAGATCGCCGGAGAACAGACCGATCACATCTGGCATCGCGGACTCTGGTATGGCCACGGCATCGTCAACGGTCAGGATTTCTGGCGCGAGCAGGGTCGCGACAAAACATCCCGCTTGGTTATGAAAGGAGCGCCCTCGCTGCGCAAACTCAGGGGGCGCCCCGTGGTGTCCGCGGATATGTCAATGCAAACGCCTACTCGCAAGTCCCTTGGATCGATGAGGCAGGAGTGGATGTTTGAGGATCGCGGCAGCTTGCGCTTCATCGATGTCACCATCGCAATCGATGCAAACCAGGGCGAGCCACTTGTCTTTGGCGATACCGATGACGGCGGCTTCGCCTTTCGTCTCAACGATTCGTTCCGTCAGGATCGTGGCGCCAAATTGCGCAATTCGAGCGGACTCGAAACCACGGAGAATATCTGGGGTAAACCTGCACACTGGGTTGATTACTCGGCGATTCTGGATGGCGTTCCCACCGGTGTGGCGATCTTCGATCATCCGTCGAACCTGCGTTATCCCACTGCGTGGCACGCGCGTGGGTACAGCCTTTGTGCGGCGAATCCATTTGCCACGAAGAGCTTCAGTAAGGGCAAGGGTCCCGATGGATCCTACACGCTACCCGCAGGAAAGCAGCTTCGACTGCGCTATCGGGTTGTCATTCACGAGGGTCCATTCGAGCCACAGATGATTGAGAAACGGCATCGAGAATGGGCTAGCCGCTGACCTTTCGCAGTTTGGTGATGCGCCCCACTTCGACCCATTCGACTACGAAGATGTTGCCGTCGCGATCGAAACAGGCTCCGTGGGGCGAAACGAATTTGCCCGGACGAAACTGCTCGCGAGGCCGCTTTCTCAGATCCTGCCAGTCGCCCGTTGTATCCTCGCCAAGATGCACGATGACACGGTTGTCCGGTCCAAGTAGAGTGACACGGGCCGCCAGGTCGGGAATTACCATCACGCCCTTCTGTTCATGAAGGTGGCAGGGATAGTTGACGCCTTCGACGAATCCGATATGCTGGCCATCGAGTGAAAACCGCTGCAGCCGATTGTTGGTGCGATCGGCGACCAAGAGCGTTTGAGAACTCCTGCGGTTATCCAGAATAAGGCCATGAGGGCTGGATAATTGCCCAGGCTCCTTTCCGTTGCCGCCGAACGATCGAATGAAGTTGCCTTTGGCATCGTATTGATTGATGAAGTACGAACCGTAGCCATCGGCGAGGTAGATATCGCCATTTGGTGCGATCGCGACATTGGTTGGAGAGTATTTCGTAGCTGGTCGACCATCCTTGCCGAGTTTGTAGTGAGGCGATTCCTTGGGATATCCGATGCGCAGAACCTCCTCTCCAAGCAGGGTCATTTTGATTAGCCAGGTGTGATTCGGATCAATGCCGGACTTGCGTCCTTTGCCGGTATCCACGAAATAGAGAAACTCCTCGCGCCCTTCGCGCTGGATATGGAGCCCATGGGCGCCGCCCTTGAACGCGCTGCCCCAGCTTCGGATGAATCTGCCCTTTGGATCGAAGACCAGCAGGGTGTCGTTCGACTGGCTCGACGCATGAACGGTGTGCGCCACATAGATGCGTCCCTGCCGGTCCTGGCAAACACCATGCGTATTTCCTAGGCCGATCGACCCAGGCAGCAGGCCCCAATCGTGGATAGCCTCATAAGTGAAGTTGCCGCTGCCGAGAATCGGAAGCCGCTTTCCCGACCTCGAAGCCGCATGAATTGCCGGTGCAACCGCCACGCTGAAAAAGTTTCGACGATTCACGAGTTACTCTCCTTATGAAACCGCGATAGCCGTGTCACCCGCCAGCCGATAGATGCTGGCCAACTCACCGGCCGCTGCCAGAACGGGTTCCACCGAAGTAGAAACGAACTCCTGCAGAGACCGGCTCATGGCAGGACTTGCGACGCTTACTGCCGCATACGGCAACCCATCGGCATCGAGAATTGGCGCAGCGATGATCCTCAGCCCGAGAACGGTTTCCTGATCGGAAAGGGCATAGCCCTTGTCACGAACGCACTTCAAGCGCTCCTCCAATTGAGCCATGCTTGTCGGCGTATTTGGGGTGATCTTGACGCGAGGACGCAGGTTCAGAATTCGTGCACGTTCCGCCTTGGGGAGGTGCGCGATAAGCGCTTGTCCGATTGCCGATGAATACACCGGTACTCGCGATCCAATGCGCACCTCCACCCCGAGGCGGGCCAAGCCCGCGTGGACACGATCGACATAAACAACATCCGCGCCATCGAGCACTCCGATGCTGGCCGCTTCGCGTACTTGCCCTACCAGAGCCCTCAAGACCGGACGCGCGCTGTCGTGCGGATTCATGCGCGCAATCGCGTGAAAGCCGAGTCCCAAGACCTTGAGACTGAGGTAGTAGTGTTTGGCTCCTGGGACCTCTTTCAAATACTGTAGCTCCACAAGAGTCCGGAGGATCCGAAAGGCGGTGCCCGGGTCGAGTCCTGTTTTTGTGGCGATTTGACTTAAGGTAAGTTCCCGGTTCTCACTGTCGAAGGCTTCCAAAACACGGAATCCCTTGGCGAGAGAAAGCACCTGGCTCTTCGTATCACTTTTGGAATCGGCTGGCCTGTTGACGTTGGTCATAGATCTATGATAGCCTCACCCTGATTTTGACGAAACTTTTTTCGCAATCCGAAACCTTTCCGATTGGCCTCTTAGGCTGTGGACTCGTTGGCTCCGGGCTGGCGAAGCGTCTCATCGAATCGGGCCGGAAGATTTGCGCTTACGATCCCGCACCCGGTGTCGGCGCTCGTATCGAAGACTTGGGCGGATCGATGCTGGCTTCCGAAGAGGATGTCGCAACCCGTTGCCGTTGCCTGATCTTCAGTCTGCCCGGCGCCACTGAGGTCCGCACCGTGGTGAATCGAATCTTGCCAGTGCTACAACGAGGGAACATCATCGTCGACACGACGACCGGCGATCCGGACGAGGTTGAAGCGATCGCTGCTGAGTTATCGGAAGCCGGTGTATTTTACCTGGACGCCACACTAGGCGGGTCCAGCCGCCAGATCGCCGAAGGCGAAGGGATTGTCATCTGCGGCGGATCGGCTGAGACCTTCGCGGCGATGGAGCCGATGCTGCGGACCCTTGCTTCCACACTGTTTCACACCGGGGCCGTCGGCAGCGGGACCCGCATGAAGCTCGCGATGAATCTCGTGCTGGGATTGCAGCGTGCGGCCCTGGCGGAAGGATTGGAATTCGCTCGAAGCAGCGGCATCGATCCACAATTGGCGCTGGATGTTTTGAAGGCCGGCCCCGCCTATTCGAGAGCCATGGATACCAAAGGGCCCAAGATGCTGAGCGGCAATTTCGAACCCGAAGCAAGGCTCGCCCAGCATTGGAAAGATGTCCGCCTGATCCAAAAGAGCGGGCTGGCAAATGGCGCCACACTGCCGCTAACCGAAATTCACGAAACGTTGCTCCGCGCCGCCGCCGATGCGGGTTGGGGCGCGGAAGACAACAGTGCGATTATCAAGGTCTTTCAAAGGCCTCTCACGAGTAACGTTCCACATTCCAAACCGAGGAAACCGATCATATGAATCTCCGAACGACTACAGCCCTCTTTGCGCTGTTCACGATTGCGCCAGCCTATGCGCAAGTCACTACCGCAACCGTTTATGGGCGCGTTGTGGATCCTTCCGGCGCGGGCGTGCCGCAATCCAAGATCGCACTCAAGAACGAGGGCACCAACGCCAGAGCGAACGCGGTCTCCGACGCCTCGGGGGAGTTCACCGCCGCTTTCCTGGCGGTTGGCAAGTACACGATCAGCATCGAAGCCTCTGGCTTCAAAGGGCAGAAGCGCAGCGGCATTGAACTGAGTGCCGGCCAACGTGTCGGCCTTGAGTACAAGCTCGAAGTCGGCAGCGTTTCGGAAGTGATTGAAGTCTCGGCGTCGACGCCGCAGATCAATACGGTCTCCTCTGAGCAACGCGAAGGCAAGATCGAGGCTCAATTGAGGGAGCTACCCATTTCGCGTCGCGATTGGACGAACATCATCAGCCTTGGCACGGGAATCACGAATCAGGGGAATGGTGTTTCGATGAACGGATTGCCGGGCTCCGGGTTCCGCCTTACGGTGGATGGCGCCGATGCCGAAGCCGATCCCGAGGCCCCATCTCTCGGCATGTCGGGCAATTTCAACCCGATCAAGACCGTCAGCATGGAGGCGATTTCTGAGTTTGCTGTGACCAAGGGCATCCCTTCCGCGGAAGTCGCCAACGCGATGTCAGGCGGCATCAACATCATCACCAAGAACGGCACCAATGACTTTCACGGCAGCTTGTTCTTGAACAATCAGGTTGAGAACTTCGCCGCGCGTCCACAGTTTGCGACCACGAAGGGACCGCTCGTCTACAACCAGTTCGGAGGGTCATTTGGTGGGCGCATCATTAAGGACAAACTCTTTTTTTTCGGCGTCTACGAAGCTTATCGTCAAGTACGCGCCCTGACAATTAGCGGGAACGTGCCAACGGCGGAGTTTCGCGCCCGAGCAATCGCCGCGGTCCCCGCATACAAGCCGTACTTTGACTTGTTTCCTCTGCCGACTGCGACCAGCGCTCCAGGAGCACTCAATGAGTTTCTTGTCCTCAACGCTTCCAATCCTGGACGGGATAATCATGCCGTGACTCGCGTCGACTATCACATCAAAGAGAATCTGATTATGAGCGCGCGCTACACTCGAGGCCGCCCGTTTGTGCAGAATCCTCGCATTGCAACGCTCAATCCGCAGACGTTCAATGGCATCACGGAGTCCGGCACGGCAAACCTGATTTACACCCGCCCGAGTTGGACCAACGAAACACGTTTCGGGGTCAACCACAATGTCGTTGACCGGGTTGACAACATCTACACGCTCGGCATAGCGGGGATTTCCGGCAATCTCGGGTTCAGTGCTGGTGGGGAAACGCTCGGAAGGTCTGGAGAAACGCTTTCGTGGGAAAATATCTCCGCCCGAACCATTGGCCGTCACAACTTGAAATTCGGGGCGATCTATCTGACCCGCGCCGTTCGTCGCGTGAACATCGAGTCTCCCGATTTGCGTTATACGAATGAGGCGGATTTTCTCGCGAACATCCCGAGCAACATCCAAGTCACATTCGGAGTACTCCCGTTTCAGATGACGCAGTGGCAACTAGGTGGTTTTCTGCAGGATGACTTCCGAGTCAACCGCCGCCTGACACTCAACCTCGGCATGCGCTACGACTACTTCTCCGTACCGCGGGAACGCGACGGTCGTCTCTTCAATATCGCCAACTTTGGAGCGGGCAAACTTCTTCCCCCGGACCAGATCTACAAGGCGGACTTAAACAACTTCTCGCCTCGCGTTGGGTTCGCTTACAGCCTCGACGACAACAGCAAGACGGTGCTGCGCGGCGGCACTGGCGTATTTGTCAACCCGCGCAACATGTTCGGAGGACCCGTCGATCTTGTGCAGAACGCAATCGACGAGCCGTTCCGGCGCGTCTTCTCACGTGGCGACGCCCTGCAGAATAGCGTGCTCCGGTACCCAGTGGAGAATGCAAAGGTGCTGCCACTCGTGAAAGGTGCTGCCCTTGCTCCGGCGGCAGTAGTCAGTGAGGATTATGTGAATGCCTACTCGCTGCAGTTCCAGTTGGGAATTCAGCGGCAACTGACCAGCACGATCGCTCTGGAAACCGGCTATGTCGGAACGCGCGGACTCAAATTGAACATGGTGCGCGATCTAAACCAGGTGAATCGGGTCACTGGTATTCGTCCGAATCCAGCCCTGGGAACTTTCCGCAGCTACGATGGGAGCGACCGCAGCCACTACGAGTCCTGGCAGACATCGATCCGTAAGCGCCTGTCCAAGAATTTCCTATTCAACGTGCATCACACATGGGCGAAACAACTGACATTCAGCGATGGAGACTTACTTCTCAACAGTCAGCGGCCGCAGGACAACAACAATCTCCGCGCCGAATGGGGACCCGGACCGACCGACGTCCGTCACCGCTTCAACAGCGATTTCTTGTATGAACTCCCCTTCGGCCGCGGAAGTGCGTCCTCACTGCAGCGCCTCACCCTCGGAGGCTGGCAACTCAGCGGAATCTACTCGGCCGCTTCCGGCGGGCCATTCAGCATCGCGAACCCGTCATCGATTCCCGGCCAACGTTTGGACTATATCGGTGGAGCTGTCTATGCGTCGAGTCCCGAACAGAATCTGTTTTACCTGAATCGTGCTGCTTTCGCTGAGGTTCCGCAGATCACGGCAAGCGGTGCGCCGAGCCGCCCGGGGAACCTGGGTCGCAATGCGTTGCGGTTGCCGGGTTTCTGGAACCTCGATCTGGGTATCGCGAAGAACTTCCACTTCACCGAACGGTATCGATTCCAGATTCGTGGCGACATGCTGAATGCTTTGAATCACACGAACTTCAGCGGTCTGGATTCCAATATTCGCAGTGCGAACTTCGGAAAGTTCACGGGTACGCGAGGAGCGCGAGTTGTCCAGTTCAATGCTCGGCTGACTTTCTGACGCAACTCGGCACAGACGCTTCGGCCGGAGTCGCTCCACATACTCCTGCGGCGATCCGTTTAGACGCCACCCCAGCGGTTGAGGTTCAACGTCCAGTGCCCGCCGGAGCGCCATTCTGGACGGATGATGGCGCTTCGGAAAGTTATCCTGATCCGAGGCGCTGTCCCTAGATTTGCCATCTCTGCCAGCCGCTCTCCGCCAGACGATTGTAAAGACCGGCGAACAGGAAACCCCGCGTTCTCCCTTATGTGAGCAGAATTGCCCCTACTCTCCGGCTGCGCGTTCAATCGTGTCCTTTCGGTAAGCCTGCGTAAGCCAGTTTCGATCAGGATTTCTTTTCTTCCAGCAGCCGCCGAACCGACGTTCGGCCGATTTTCAACCGCCGCGCGATCTCCGATTTGCTGATTCCTGAGAGAAATAGGTCCGTGACTGAGCCCGCTTTGCCAGCGGCCGTCGGCGGCCGGCCGAGTCGTTTGCCTTGCGACCGCGCATGCGCCAAACCCGCCCGCACCCGCTCCCGTAGAATGTCTCTTTCGAACTCAGCGAAAACCGATAGCGGTCCCGCCAACGCCCGGCCCGCTGGTGTCGTCAGATCCAGGGCCTCCGTCACCGAAACAAAACCCACACCAAGCGCCGTCAGTTCCTGCAACGTCGACACCAGGTCGGCAACCGACCGACCCCACCGATCCAATCGCCAAACCAGAACCACATCAATGTCACGCCGTCGCGCGGAATCGATCAGCCGCTCACGCGTCGCGCGCGACCGCACCAGAGCCCACTTCCTTACATTCCTCGGCCACCGTCCAGCCACGCTTCAAAGCGTACTCCCGCAGCGCCCGCATCTACAGGAGAATCGTTTGCTGATCCAGCGGGAGTTCCGGTCATAGGGGACGAGTTGCGTGACCGGCCAGATCTCGATGTTCCGCGCCATTGCTGGCGTCAACTTAGGTTCAGGCATGGGAGAAGTGACCAACCCTGTCGGGGAATTTCACAAAAACTTGGGCAAACGGCTGGATTGGTCGGTCGCGACCAACCGTTTTCAGGACCATTTACTAGCGGATCGGTGCAAGCGGGGAACCCGCTTTGAAAGTGTACAGGTAGGACCCGTGAAAACGAGTCCCTTGCGTGACATATAAGTCGCCTATTTGCTATTACTTACGGCATATTGTTGAAGTGGAGTCTCGGTCCGTATCGAGGCCGATACACGTCTCGATAGTGGGTATCTTTTTCCGGGGTGCACGCCTCCCGTGTGTGCTCCGGCCCGGGCCTCGCCCGCCGTTTTGTACCCACCGGGAAGACCGCCCGGGCCCGCGCCGCCGCCTCAGGGTTGGTTCTTTTCGGGGGCCTACGGTGGGCGCTACGGGGCCGGTTCGGGCCCAAGTAGGCTACGGGCCCACCGGGGCAGGGGAACGCCGCTACGGGCCCGGCTTCGGGGTGCCGCCGGGCGGGCCTTCTGCGCCCGTAAGCCGTTCCGTATCAACGGGTTGAAATATTTCGCGCACCCCCTAGGAAGAGCTTGCAATCTGCTTCGAAACCACCGTAATGTCCATGTGAGCCCGGCACCCGGAACCGCCCGGGGCCGAGGCCCGAAGACCCGCTACGGAGAACAAAATGCCCTTGTACGAAGAGATCCTGAAGGCCGCCGCCGAAGAGGCCGCCGAGGCCGCCACCGACGCCCACGGCGAAGGTAACGAGCCCGAGGCCTGGTTTGCCTACGAC